>Ga0268256_1000179_pt1 | contig 74966 bp, 76 predicted proteins | sample AgamicAtAmrz_FD_200247 | JGI IMG/M metagenome (GOLD analysis project Ga0268256, IMG submission 200247) | Agave microbial communities from Guanajuato, Mexico - At.Am.rz (v2) (version 3) | ecosystem: Host-associated > Plants > Roots > Rhizosphere | place: Guanajato, Mexico | collected 2012-06-07 | reverse complement strand
GAAAACGATGTCGGCCCCTTCAAAACCAAAACTGCCGCGTTGGCAGAAGCAGAGCGTCTGGCTGCCCACGAACGCACAAAATAGCAGTATCAGCCTCCACCCGCCGTGGCCCCAGAACAGCGCTTACTGTCCATTCGTAAAGCGCCAGAAGAACGATGCTGTGGATCGCACTATGACCTCTACGACAAACCGGAGCCGGTCGGAAAAGCGTTGGCGAAACTGATCCCTTTTTACACGGAAAACCCCTGAGCATGGCTAACGGCCGCCATGTTACAATGGCGGCCCCTCTGCATGCGCAAACGAGCGGCATCAGACGTCTGTTTGGAGGTCTGGTAACTGAACGACAGCTATCCGATAAATGCGTCCACCACCGGACAGTCCGCTCCCGGCCCCAGACCGGCCACTCCGGAAAGCAAGTTGCCCGGATCTGGAAGGTGCTGCCAACAAAACCCAGGGGTCGGCGGTTCGACTCCCTTCAAGAGCGTGATGATCGTACTCAGTGAGCTGCCCTCTTGAAATGAGACGCAAGTGTCCGGCCGCCGGGCGCACTGCATCTTATTATACCCCGTGCGTTACGGCAGGGCGACCAAGACCTCAATCTCGACGAGCCATTCGGGGATGGCGAGTGCTTCGACGCCGATCCAGGTACTTGCGCAGACCGGCCAATTTTCGCCGAATATATCAGCGCCCGCCCCGAAAATCACCGGAACGAGATCCGCCGAGTGCCTGACCACATAGATTTTCATCTGTAGGACGTCTTTCGGCTCGGCCTCTATGGCCGCGAGGGCATTGAGGACATTCCCGAAGCATTGCCTCGCCTGGGCCACGTGATCGTTTCCACCGACGAGTTTACCTGACCTGTCGATGGCGACCTGGCCCGAGACGGCGGCAAGACGAGCACCGGGCGGGGTTATGGCAATCTGTGCAATCAGGTGCGAGAAGGCATCGGTCAGGGAGGCAGGATTAAGAGTTTCCATCAATGTTCTCCCTTATTCCTGATCGATAGCGGCGACATAACCGTCGGGCCTGACCAACAGCGCCCGAACGCCGCGAAGGGCCGCATGATCGGAAGGAGTTGCCGACACGGATTGGACGCTGCTGGAACGCAACCATTCCGGGCCGGAAAGCGATGCGCCTGGTTTGAAGGAAATGTGAAGCCAACGACCTTCGACCAGCAGGCGGTAGAGCGACGTCGATCCGCCGTCTTTGCCGACCAGTTCGATATCGGGAACCCGCACGCCTTCCGTCAATTCTCCGGCAGCAACAGCCGTCTTCGCATCGGCGCCATAAGCGACGTCAAAACCGGAGAGCTCACCGGCAAGACGATGATTGACAGCAGGAATTTTCAGGAGGCCGTTCAGCGTTTCGCGCAAGGCAAGGGTCGCCGGATCGAACCGAGTGACCAGCCCGACTTGCGCCAGGGTATTGGTGTAGAGAATTTGTCCTATAGGTCGCCGTTCCTCGTCATAGGTATCAAGCAGTGTGTCGGGCGCCTCGCCCTTTACGACCGAGGCCAGTTTCCAGCCGAGATTCAAGGCGTCCTGCAAGCCGACATTCATGCCTTGTCCGCCCATCGGAGCATGGATATGAGCGGCATCGCCGACGAGCAGGATGCGGCCCTTGCGATAGGTTCCGGCAAGACGCGTCTCATCGGCGAAACGCGAAAGCCAGATCGGGTCGCGAGGCTGATAGTCCTCACCGATAATGCGCGTGGTCGACCCCGCTACCTCTTCTAGAGTGACCGGTTCGGTGCGTGGAACATGGGTTCGTTGGGGATCCACGAGCACGATGCGGTGGTGCTTGCCGTCACCGAGTGGCGCGATCATGACCGAACCATGTTCATTGGTGACCGACACCACGGGTTTTGCAGGTGGCGAGGCAAGAACCACGTCCGCAAGCATGAGCGAATTTCGGGCCTTTGCCCCCTCATATGGGATGCCAGCCTGTTGCCGCACGATGCTGCGAGCACCATCTGCTCCCACAACATAGGAGCCGGAAAACTCTCCGCCGTCGGTAGCGATGTGCACCCGGGTTCCGTCGTCCAGAATTCCGGTTGCTGCCACGCCCCGCACGATGGTGACGCCGAGTTCGGTCGCGCGTTGTTCGAGACGCTCCTCCGTCACGGTCTGCGGAATGAACAGGGTGTAGGGGAAGCGGGTATCGAAGGCTGAAAAATCCAGCCGCGTATCGAGGGCCGCGTAGTGGCCGGTCGGGATCGGTTTGCCCATGCTCAGGAAGCGATCGGCAAGGCCGCGCAGGGCAAATACTTCCAGCGAACGTCCATGGATGGTGAGCGCGCGCGACTGCGCCGTCCGCTCCGTTCGCCGTTCGAGAACGGCGACATCCACACCCACAAGCTTCAATTCACATGCCAGCCACAGCCCGACAGGCCCGGCGCCGACGACAATAACATCATGGTTCATTTTCATGAGGAGTTCTCCAATCTAACGTTGTTAGATTTGCCTAACGATGTTAGAGAGTCAACAGTAAAACTGGAGACGGACATGCGTATCGTGAAAACCGAGGTCATCGCGACGGCTCTCAAGCTGCTTGACGAGGTCGGCATGGAAGGGTTGACGATGCGCAAGCTGGCTGACGCCCTGAACATTCAGGCGCCGTCGCTCTACTGGCATTTCGCAAACAAGGAAGCATTGCTCGAGGGAATGGCGGATGCGTTGATGGAGCCGGTTGCAGCAGACAATCCTGAAGGCGAGGCATGGGATACGAGGCTGGGGCGCGTGGCCTGCGAAGTGCGTGACGCCCTGCTGTCGCGCCGCGATGCAGCGCGCGTTTTCGCCGGCACCTATCCCCTGTCAGAAAATGTGCTGCGGGTGGGCTCGCTTCTCATCAGTTGTCTGAAGGAAGCAGGAGCAGATGACCGCACAGCAAGCTGGGGCGCATTCACCCTCGTCTATTTCGTGATCGGCTTTGTCATCGAGGAGCAAGCCCTGCGCGGCGTTAAGACGAACTCGGACCGTGAGGAGGAGCAAGTTGCCGCTGAGTTCCCGCTTGCCGCGATAGCAATGCGTGAGATTGCGGGAGCAAACGCCGATCACCGTTTTGCTTTTGGGCTCGATTTGCAGATACGAGCGCTGCGAGTTCTGATCGGTGAAATGCGCAGGTGAAGCAGTTCGAATCGGACTCCTTGTCCGCGACCGCCTTCCTTTCGGGGCAAATAGATTTGTTGACGTCGAGCACAACAACAGTCGCCGCATTGAAGAAACAGAACCCGGACAAGCCGATGGAGCTCTTGATCGCCCTACGGTCGCCGCCCGCCCATATGGCAGTACGGATGGGAAAGTTGAACCTTCTCGCTTGGGTGACAGCTTCATCTACTACAGCCAACTGAACGGCGATCTTGATCGCCTTAGCCAGAAATATCTCGATCTGCCGCCGCAGCCTTTGGCGCTGGCCCTTCCGACACGGTAGTTCGACATGACAGATCGATCGCGGCGAGACCGGAGTCGATCTACTCGATGATTTCATCTTCAATTCGTGGTCTTAGAAGATTCATCACATGGCATATGCAGAAGCAAAAGTTGTGGACCCCCAGATCAGACTCGGCATGGTGGGCGGTGGAGTTGGCGCGTTCATCGGCGCGGTCCACTGGATGGCTGCGCGGCTAGATGGTCACTTCGAGCTTGTCGCCCGCGCACTGTCCTCGACACCTGAAAAGGCGATGGAGTCGGAGCGAGGAGCTCGGGCTGGACCCGACACGCACCTATGCCAGCTACAAGGAAATGGCGATCCAGGAAGCGCGGCGGAGCGACGGTATCGAGGCGGTATCGATTGTTATCCCGAACCACGTGCATTTCGGCGCGGCCAAGGGATTCCTACAGTGGAGAAGCTACCCCAAGTGCAACATGCCGGTTTTCAGGGTAGGGGATCAGGCCTCCTCCTGCAAATAGGCTATGAATGCTTCGGCTGGCGTCCTGTATCCAGGGCACTTTCTGGGTTGGTCGTTGAGGATGCGTGCGACCTGGTTCAGGGTTGCCTGCGAGATCTGGCTGAGGTCGGTGTTCGACGGCAAAAAGCGGCGGATGCGCTTGTTGGCGTTTTCGACGGCGCCTTTCTGCCAGGGCGCACTTGGATCACAGAACCAGCTTCGTGCACCGATACCATCTTCCAAAGCCCGGAAAGCCACAAGGGAAAACAAGCACGCGATGCGATCCGGGATGTGGGTGCTCATCTCTTCTTCCTGCCACCCTACAGCCCAGACCTCAATCCCATCGAGATGATGTTTGCAAAGATCAAGACGCTTGTCAGAAAGGCTGAAGAGCGAACCGTCGAGACCACATGGAGACGCATAGGAGAGATTCTAACCGTCTTTAGCCTACAGGAATGCTCAAACTATCGCAGACATGCGGGATATGGCTCAGTCTAAACCTGACAGACTCTAACAGCGAAGCCTACACGACGAAACGTGAAACTTTGGCTGCGGGCTCGGCCTCTATCGCAAGTCCACCGGGAGCAACTCCAGAGGAATGTTCTGGTAGCAGACGGGCCTGAGGAAACGGCGGATCGCCATCGTGCCGACCGATGTCGCACCGAAATTCGTGGAGGCCGGATAAGGGCCGCCGTGGACCATAGCGTCACAGACCTCGACGCCGGTCGGAAAACCGTTGGCGAGCACCCGTCCGACCTTTCGCTCGAGGACCAGCATCAATCTGAGGCCGAGTTCCGTATCACCCCGATCGAGATGAAGAGTGGCCGTCAATTGCCCCCCGAGGCTTTTGGCCACCTCGATCATCTCATTCGGGTTGTTGACTGTGACGATCAGGCCGAGCGGACCGAACACCTCTTCGGAAAGCGCGTGATTCGACAGCCAGTCGGCAGCAGAAACCCTGAACAGATAGGGGGTCGCGTTGCGCGATCCGCAGGTCGTGGAGAGCACCTCCCGTACTCCGGCGCCTGCTGCGATACGATCACGCCCCTCCCGATAGGCTTTGGCAATGCCGTCGGTCAGCATGATCTGAGGGCCGACCTCCGAAAGGGCGGCGCGAGCGATTTCCGCGAATGTGTCCGCGTGCTCCACAAGGACGATCGCGATGCCTGGATTGGTGCAGAATTGCCCGGCGCCCAGGGTGAGCGATCCAGCCCAGCCTTTTGCGATGGCCTCGCCGCGCACTTTCGCCGCTTCCGGCAGGACGAACATCGGGTTCACCGAGCCAAGTTCACCGAAAAACGGGATCGGCCCCGGACGCCCAACGCAGAGATCAAACAGGGCCCGTCCGCCGGCGAGCGATCCTGTGAAACCGACTGCCTTGATCAACGGATGCTGAACCAGAGCCGCGCCGACTTCGCGCCTTCCGCCCTGGATTAACGAGAAGACGCCCGGATGCGATCCGTGTTTCTTCACGGCCGCGTGGATAGCTTCCGCGATGATTTCACCTGTCCCGGGATGGGCGGAATGTCCTTTGACGACGACCGGGCACCCGGCGGCAAGTGCTGAAGCGGTATCGCCACCGGCGACCGAAAACGCGAGCGGGAAATTCGAGGCGCCGAAGACCGCCACAGGTCCGATCGGCCGCTGCATTAGCCGGAGGTCGGGGCGAGGTACAGGGTTGCGGCCAGGCAGGGCGGGCTCGTGACGCTTGTCCAGATGGTCGTCCTTGCGGATGTGGCTTGCGAACAGGCGAAGCTGGCTGCTCGTCCGTCCACGCTCTCCCTGCAGACGCGCTTCCGGCAATCCGGTTTCGGACGCCCCGATCGCAGTGATGGCCTCGGCGCGAGTCTCGATCTCGTCCGCTATGGTTTCGAGGAAGGCGGCGCGCTGTTCGCGCGCGGAATAGCCGTAGGACCAGAAGGCATCTTCGGCTGCCTCGGCCGCTTTTTGCACGAACTCCGTCGTGCCGACGGAAAACTCATGCGCCTCTCCGTGGGCGGGCTCGCTCCTGAACTTGTCGTCCGTGCCGATCCACTCGCCGGCGATCAGGTGCTTGCCGTGTGGTTTGAAACTCATTGGGTCCCTCCTTATGTTGTTGATTGTTTTGCGGTCGCACGATTAGCGGTTTCGCATTCGGTCACGCCCTGCTCGGAGCGGTATCAGACGTGGACGTATTTTCTGTCGACGTAGACCAGACCACGTCCTTCAGAGCTCTTGCGAACAGCGGTCACCTTGCAGATCAGGATGTCGTGACTTCCCGCTTCGAGGATGCTGCCGACCTTACAATCGAAGGAGGCGATGGCGTTTTCGAGCGCCGGTGAACCGGTTTCGAGCGGCGACCATTCGCCGAGTTTGAAACGCTCAGACATCGGTGTCTTGCCGCCAAAGAGGCGGCTGATATCTTCATGGTCGCTGTTCAGCACGTTGACGCAGAGCACGCGATTGGCGCTGACGGCAGGATAGGCCGAAGAGCTGCGGTTGATGCAGACAAGAAGGGTGGGCGGTGCGTCGCTGACGCTGCAGACCGCCGTTGCCGCGAAGCCCGCGACCCCACCGGGACCGTTTGTGGTGACGATGTTGACGGCAGCACCGAGTCTTGCCATCGCATCGCGAAACAGGAGCCTGCTGTCTTCAGCACGTGCGAGACCATTGTTTTCGGCAAGAGTCGTGGTTTGCATGGGGGCGGGCTCCAAAAGAGAGATCAAGCGAGGATGCACGCTTCTTCAAAAGAGAGACGTGGCAGGCGGCCGAACAGTTTCGATCGATCCCCGTGTCCAAGGTTGATGAGGAAATTTGATTTCCAGGTGGTGCCGGCAAAGAACGCCTCGTCAACTTTCGTCTTATCGAAACCGGACATCGGCCCTGCGTCGAGGCCGCGGGCGCGTGCGGCGAGAATCAAATAGGCGGCTTGTAGAGAGGCATTGCGGAAAGCTGTCTCTTCGGCTGAGCTTTCAGAAAGGCGGCAATGCCGGCCTTCTCAAGCAAAGCGAGGCGGACGTCAAAGCAGCGCTCCGTGTGTCGATCGACCTTCGACCAGGCATTCACGAGAACGAGCGAGGAAAGCAACTCCGGCCGTCGCAGCGCGAGGTAGAGACCGACAAGGCCGCCGAAGGCATGGCCCATGAAATGAAACTGGTCGAGCTTCAGGCGATCGGCAATCTCCAACACGTCGTCCGCCATATCGGCGATGCGATAGCTGTCTGGGAGCGCACCGCCGGTACGACCCGTCCCTCGATGATCATAGGTGACAACGCACATGGAGGCTGCGAGCGTGTCGATCTGCGGCAGCCAATAGGCTCCGGCGCCGCCGAGCCCGGATGAGAGAATGATTGTCGGCGCACCGTCTGCCTGCCGGCCATGGACCTCGTAGTGCATGGCGGCGTCGCTACTTGCCGGTATGCGCGACGGTCGCGATCTCGACCAGCGCGTCGGGCTTGACCAGACCGTATTGAACGCAGTAGCGCGCCGGCTTGTCGCCGGGGAAATATTCGGCATAGACCGTGTTGACGGCCTGGTAGTTCGCCCAGTCGGTGATGAAGATGTGGTTCATCGTCACGTCTTGCGTCGTGCCGCCGGGGGTTTCGATAACCGACTTGACGGTTTCGAGAACATGGCGGGTCTGGGCGCCGGCGTCGCCGACGTGGACGGCGTCGTTATTCTTGTCGAAGGGCAGGGTGCCCGAAACGTAAACGATGCCATCGGCGAGCGTGCCCGGCGAATAGGGAGCGATGGGTTTGCTTGTGCCTTCCGGCACGATGACAGTCTTCGGCATTGCGCTTCTCCCTTGGATATGGATGTCTCGGAAGGATTATTATTCGGCTGCGGGCCGGGTCTGACCGATCGCGCCGCAGAAATCTGATGTGGTCGAAACCCAACCGAAGAACTTCTCGATGTTGTAGATGCTGGCCTCCTGCATCATTGGCGGCCCGAGATGGTGGGTTGCGTCCGCGAGCATGACGCCGAAATATTCGAGATGGAATGCGTCGCGTAGCGAGCTTTCGACACAGACGTTCGTGGCGATGCCGACGAAGACGAGGTTGCGGATGCCGCGGGCGCGCAGCACGCTGTCCATATTGGTGTTGAAGAAGCCGCTATAGCGGGTCTTGGGCACAAGAATGTCGCCTGGTTGCGGCCTCAACTCCTCGACGATGTCGTAATCCCAGGTGCCTTTGGCAAGTAGTGCGCCTTGCAGTTCGGGTCTTGCCCGCATCGTCTTCAGTGCATTCGACTTGTGCCAGTTCGGCGATCCGGGACCGCCAGCCTCGACATAGTCCTTGTCCCAGCCGTTCTGGAAGTAGACGACGAGAACGCCGTTGGCGCGGGCAACGTCGAGCGCCTTCCCGATGTTGGCGACGGTCGCGCGCGCACCGGCTATGTCGAAGCCGGCGAGATCGACATAACCGCCCTCGGTCGAATAGGCATTTTGTATGTCGACCACGACGACTGCCGTTTCGGCAGGGTCGATCGACAAAGGCTCGGGACGCGCCGGAAGCGTGATGCGTCCGGCACGGTTCTTCTCGGGAAAGTGGCCGGCTGCTGACATGCTGCTCATTCGGCGGCCTCCGCATAGACGTGCCGGCGCGATTTCATCAACGGCTGGATGTGCTGGCCGAACTTTTCGACGCCTTCCAGAAAGTCATCGAATGTCAGCATCGCACCACCTGTGCCAGGCACCTCCGCCATCTCGTCGAGCATCGCCGCCACCTCCTTATAGGAACCGACCAGCGTACCCATGTTGATGTTCACCGCAGAGACGGGATTCGACATGTGTCGGACATTCGTGTCCGTGCCCGACTTGGTGTCGGCGGCGCTCTGGAGGCCGAGCCACTTGATCGCCTCTTCATCGGCGCCGGCCTTGTAGTGTTCCCACTTGGCCCAGGCGTCCTCGGACCTTTCCTCGGCGATGATCATGGTGAGGACGAAGGAGCGCACGTCGCGACCGGTTTTTGCAGTTGCTGTCGTCAGGCGTTCATTGGTGGATGCGAAGGCCTTGGGTGTGTTCACGCCGACGCCGAAGCAGAAGCTGTAATCGGCGAACTGCGCCGAAAAGGCCATGCCTGCATTCGACGAACCCGCGCAGATCAGCTTCACATCACCCTGGGGCACGGGCTTCATGTGGCAATCGTCCATATGAAAATACTGACCGTTGAAGTTGGAGTGACCGGTGGCCAGCAGTTCCTTGAGAACGGTGGCGTATTCCGAAAGGTAGGTGTAGCGGTCGCCGAAATAGTCGTCGCCGGGCCACAGTCCCATCTGACTGTATTCCGGACGCTGCCAGCCCGTGACAAGATTCACACCGAACCGTCCTCCGGAGATCGAGTCGATCGTTGTCGCCATGCGCGCGACAATTGCTGGCGGCATGACCAGCGTCGCGGCGGTTCCGAAGAGCTTAATCTTCGAGGTGACTGCTGCCAGGCCGGCCATCAGCGTGAAGGATTCGAGATTGTAGTCCCAGAACTCGGTCTTGCCACCGAAGCCACGCAGCTTGATCATGGAGAGGGCAAAATCGAAGCCGTACTTCTCGGCCTTCACCGTAATCTCTTTGCTGAGATCGAAGGTCGGCTTATATTGCGGCGCATTTTCGGAAATGAGCCAGCCATTGTTCCCTATCGGGATAAAAACACCGATTTCCATTTGATAATTCCCGTTGTTACTCAGCCGGCCGGGCGTCTCTGCTTGCAGCTGGCTGGATGGGGCTGTGGCACTAAGGTGGGGTGGCCCAGACAACACCATGTGCCTTCACAATTGAGGGAAATCGTGTTGCGATAAAGAACAATTTTTCGCACCGGAAATTGCTGGAATAGCAACGCATAGTATCGGGGCATTTTCGAAGGCAGGGCCGCGTCGGTTTCGGCCAGAGGCCGAACTGGTGAAGCATCGACATCACACCACGGTGGGAGGTGTGGATCATCCTGTGTTGCCGTTTGGGCAAGCTGTGGAGCGAAAAATTGTACTTTGCGCGAACGCCTGCTTCGGCAATGATCAATACAACTACAAAAGTCTCTCACGGCAACGAAGAAGAGGGGAATGATATGTCAGAACTTTCGATGAACAGACGCGGTTTCGTGAAAGCGGCTGCGGCATTGGGCAGCCTTGCAGCTGGACAGACACTTTTGTCCGTGAGTCCCGGCCTGGCGGCGTCACCTGCCAAAATTCGCATGCAGCTTGGTTGGCTCGCCTCCAACGGCCTTCTCGGTGAAGTAGTCGCCATCAAAAAGGGTTTCTATGCCGAGCAGGGCGTGGAACTCGAAATCGTTCCGGGCGGCCCGAACGTCGACGGCGTCGCCGGCGTCGCGGCAGGGCAATCGGCCATCGGCCAGATTTCCTCCAGCCCTTCGGTCATGCTGGCACGCGGTGCTGGCATGCCGGTCAAGGCGATTGCTGCCGGCTACCAGAAGCACCCTTACGCCTACTATTCGCGCAATGCCAAGCCTGTCCGCTCGGCTCAGGACATGATCGGCAAGACGGTCGCGATCCAGCCGACCGGTGCGATCCTGCTGCGTGCCCTTCTCGCCAAAAACGGTGTACCGGAAGACCAGATCAAGATAGTCAACATGGGCGCTGACATGAACCAGCTCGTTACCGGGCAGGCCGATGTGGTGGTGGGGTGGATCACCAATACGAATGCGCTCAAGGTTCTGGGCGACGACCGTATCGACCTGATGCTTTGGGATACCGGCATCCAGCTCTATGCCAATGTCTATTATGCGACTGACCGGGAACTGGCGGAGCATTTCAAAGAACTGAGCGGCTTCGTGGCTGCTACGGCAAAGGGCTGGGGGTATGCGCGGGATCACCAGGAAGAGGCTGTCGATATTCTGGTCGAGGCCTTCCCCAATCTCGACAAGGCGAGCGAACTGGAGACGATCGGCCCCTTGATGAAGTTTGCCTTTAACGAAACCACCAAGGCAGATGGTTGGGGCGCGATGACGAAGGAGAACTGGGCGGCGCAGCTCAAGACCTATGCCGACCTCGGCCAGTTCAAGGAAAATGTCCCGACGGTCGATGACGTCATGACCCTTTCATTGCTGGACGCGACAGCCGACATCCGCAAGCAGATCGGGTGATCTGCCATGTTGGATGTTGTCGACACAAGTCCCGTCCCGCCCGATGGCGAGACCAAACCCGCCGTCACCGTTCGCAATCTTCACATCCGCTTCGGGGACAAGGCATCTGAATTCACTGCCTTGAAGGATGTTTCCGTCGAGATTCCGGCTGGATCGCTGGTGACTATGCTGGGACCGTCCGGCTGCGGGAAATCCACACTGTTGCGCGCGGTTGCCGATCTTGTCCACATTTCGGACGGGTCGATCGCCGTGCTCGGACAACAGCCCAGAAAGGCGCGCGAGGGCCGTGACTTTGCCTTCGTTTTCCAGGAAGCAACTTTGTTGCCTTGGCGTAATGCCATCGACAATGTCCGTCTTCCGATGGAGGTCGGCAAACGCGATCCAGGTGCAACTTATGCCGACCCGGAGCAGCTTCTCGCGATGGTTGGGCTGAAGGGGCGTGAAAAGGCGATGCCCCATGAATTGTCCGGCGGGCAGCGCCAGCGTGTTGCAATCGCCCGGGCGCTCGTCACACGGCCGCGAATCCTGTTGATGGACGAGCCTTTCGGAGCGCTCGACGAGATCACACGAGACAAGCTCAACGAAGAACTTCTGCGCCTCTGGCAAGAGACGGGGACAACGGTTCTCTTCGTCACCCATTCCATCCCCGAGGCCGTTTTTCTTGGTCAGTATGTGTTGATGCTGGCTTCCCATCCCGGACGCGTCAAGGAATTCATGAAGATCGACCTGCCTCACCCGCGCTCACTGACAATGCGTGACACGGTGGAGTTTATCCGGATCACCGCGCATATGCGTGGCCTGCTGGAGGAATGCTGATGAGCGACACCATTCAATCCGCCGAAAGCAAAGTGCCGACAATACCGACGAAGGGCGTCGTTAGCGGCGAGCGGCTATTCGGCCATTTCCTCGACAGCCTGCCTGCGGTCCTTGCGATCGCTGGCTGCATCCTGCTCTGGCAATTGATCGTCTGGGGGTTTTCGGTTCCGACCTTCATGGCGCCGAGCCCAATTGCGGTACTCTATGCGTTCAGGGAGAACGCAGCCATTCTCTGGTCCAACCTTCTGCCGACGCTGATGGAAGCCACGCTGGGGTTCATCCTCGGTAATCTGATTGCCGTGCTGCTTGCTGTCTGGTTTGTCTATAGCCCCATGGCTGAAAAGGCTTTTTATCCGATTGCCGTGATCATCAAGTCTATCCCTATTATTGCGTTGGCGCCCATCCTTGTATTGCTTGTCGGAAACGGATTCGCACCCAAGATCATCATCGCAGGGTTGATCTGTTTTTTTCCGACACTGGTCAACATGGTACAGGGCCTCAAGTCAGCTAGTCCGGCAATGCTCGACCTCATGCGGGTCCTTTCGGCCAGCAACGCGGAGATATTCTGGAAGGTCCGTCTGCCGGCTTCGCTGCCGTTCCTTTTCGCAGCGCTGAAGATTGCTGCGACGAGCAGCGTCATGGGTGCCATCGTCGCCGAATGGATCGGATCGAGCTATGGCCTCGGAGCACTGATCATTGAGGCGACCTATAATTTCCGTTCGCCGCTGCTTTACGCGACGGTGGTGATCGCCGCGGCACTTGCAGTTGTGTTGTTCTTTACGGTCTCGGTTGTCGAGAAGAAGGTCATCCGGTGGAAGCCGATGGCTTCGGATTGATACCTCACGTCATTTGATTTGAGCACACATGCGGTGGAAGCCGCCGCACCGTCGCCAATGCGTCGGCTTGTCCGACAGGAGGAAACAATGAACACCAGAATCACATTACCCCAAGGACACGCCACGATCGTTGATCGCTCCGATGTCGTGGTGGTCGGCGGTGGGCCGGCTGGCATTTCCGCTGCAGTCTCCGCAGCGCGCAATGGTGCAAGCGTGACCCTGCTCGAACGTTATCCCTATGTCGGCGGCCTGGCGGCTGGTGGCATGGTGCTCGTCCTCGACGACATGGTGAACGGGCTCGAGATCACCGTGCAGGGAATCTGCACCGAGATGATCGAGCGCATGCGCAAGAAGAACCTGTGTATGGTGCCTGATGAGAACGATCGTCAGCTCGACAGGCGCGATCTGCCGGAAAGCTGGCGCCGCTGGGCGCGCTGGGGCCTGTTCGATTTTCACACACCGTCCGCACCTCACCCGATCTGCTATGCCGCGGCATTTGATCCCGACGCCTTCAAGCAGACGGCCTACGATCTCTTCGCCGAGACGCGTATCAAGCTGCGCACTCACAGCTGGTTTTCCTCGGCTATCGTCGAGGACGGTACGATCAAGGGTGTGGTCTGCCAGACCAAGGAGGGTTTGCAGGCGATAATGGGTAGCGTCGTCATCGATGCCACCGGTGATCTTGACGTCGCGGCAAGCGCCGGCGCGTCCCATGTCGAGGACAGCTTCATCCTGACGACGGTCTCGCGCTGGGGCGGTGTCGATACGGACGCCGCGGAGCGGTTCGAATTTGAAGAGCCGGAATTGTTTAAAAAGCTCGACCACGAGGCCAAGCGCCTGCTCGGCGGCTGCTGGGCTTACTGGTGGCTGAAGACGCCCCTTCCGGGGGTCGTCTGGCTCAACTGCCCGCATATGCCGAAGCTCTCGGGAATGAAGGTCGAGGATCTGACGGCAGCGGAACTCGAAGGCCGAGCCCGTATGGGCCGCTTGCTTGAATTTGCGCGTGAAAAAATCCCGGGTTTCGAGAATGCGTATGTCGTCGACTTCGCGCCACAAACTGGTGTGCGCCAGACGCGCATGCTGCAGGGCGAGTACGTCGTGACAAAGGATGACGTTATGAGCCGTCGTCACTTCACCGATACGGTTTGCCGCGGCCGCGACTATTATACCCCCTATCGCGCGCTTCTTCCGAAGGAGGTCGATCAGCTTCTCGTGGCAGGCCGGCACTATTCGGCGACGCCTCAGGCCCAGAAATCGAGTCGGGAAATTCCGCCCTGCATGGCGATGGGCGAGGCTGCCGGCATTGCGGCTACCATCGCGCTCAACGCCGGGACGACGGTCCGCAATGCCGACGTCAAGGCTATTCAGAAACAGATGCGGGCGCAGGGAGCCGACCCCGGCGATATCCCGTCCGCCAACGCGACTTATTTGGAGGCAGCAGAATGACGACACTTCCCCTCGATGGTATCCGCGTAATCGATTTCACGCAGGTCATGCTCGGACCCTGCTGCACCCAGATGCTGGCCGACTATGGCGCAGACGTCATCAAAGTCGAGAAGGAGAAAATCGGCGACCTGTCGCGCTGGTCGCTCGGTTCCGACCCGGACGGGCTCAACAATCCCGTCTTCTGCTCGCTCAACCGGAACAAAAAAAGCCTCGCGCTCGACCTGAAGCGCGATGATGTGCGCACAGCCGTGCTTACCCTCATCGACAATGCCGATGTTGTCGTCAACAATTTCCGGCCTGGCGTCATGGAGCGCATGGGCTTCGGCTATGAGGATCTGCGTGCACGCAATCCAGGTCTGATCTACGCGGTCGGCACGGGGTTCGGCCTTTCCGGCCCCTATGAGCACAAGGGCGGTCAGGACGTCCTGGCGCAGGCGATTTCCGGCGTGATGCAGCGCAAATCGGACGCCGGTCATCCTCTGTCGATCTATGCCACGCCGCTTGCCGATTTCTCGGCCGGCATGCATTTGGTGCAGGGCATCCTGCTTGCGCTTCTACAGAGGCAGAAGACGGGGGAGGGACAGCAGGTCGCCGTAAACCTCTACAGTTCCATGCTTGCCATGCAAATGCAGGAGGGGACCGTGCAGATGATGCGCAACAGGGAACTGAACTGGGGCGCTTTTCCTCTGACTGGGGTATTCGAGACGACGGACGGGGCCTTCGTGATGGTCGGGGCCTTCAAGCCGAATCCGCTGAGCGATATTTGTGTGGCGCTGGAGATCGAGGACCTCTCGCTGCAGCCGCGTTATGCGAATTTCGATGTCCAGATGCGGCATCGGCCCGAACTCCAGGCGATCTTCCGGGAGAATTTCGCGAAGAACTCGACCGAACACTGGATCAGACGCCTGGAAGAGGTCGATATCCTCTGCGCACCGGTGCGTTCGATCGCCGAGGCACTGGCAGACGAGCAGACCGTCATCAACAAAATGATCCTCGATGCGGGCAGCACTGACGCCGGTCCGATCCGTCTTATCGGTTCTCCGATCGACATGTCGGCCGCCGAGGTGGTGGTCCGAATTCCGCCACCCCGGCTCGGGCAGCACAATGATGAGATTCTCGGCTCCGTCCTGAGCACCAAACGGGACGACGCGGCATGAGCGTCGAGTTCACCGTTTCCAATCGGGTCGCCTTTGTCACCCTCAACCGACCGGAGCGCCTGAATGCCGTCGACGCGGCGACCGAGCGGGAGCTTGAGAACATATGGCAGGAGATCGAACGGCGTGATGACATAAGCTGCGTCGTGCTGACGGGTTCGGGGCAGAAGGCATTCTGCACCGGCGCCGATCTCAAGGGGGTCGAAAAGTCCGGCCTCGACTATTGGGCGGAGGAGCGGCCGAACGGTTTTGGCGGACTGGCTTTCCGGCGCTCACTCGACGTGCCGGTGATTGCACGGGTCAACGGTTATGCGCTGGGAGGCGGTTTCGAGATGGTGCTCGGCTGCGATATCGTGATCGCAGCTGAGACGGCCAAGTTCGGTCTGCCCGAGGCCCGCGTTGGCCGCATGCCGCTGGATGGCGGCATGGTACTCCTCCAGCGCAAGATTCCGTTCAATCGGGCCATGGCTGTCCTCATGACCGGTAAACAGTTCAGCGTCGGCGAGATGTTCGACTTCGGCATCGTCAATGAGATTGTGCCGGCGGAAGGTTTGGACGAGGCCGTCGATCGCTGGACCAGGGAGATCGTCGCATGCGCGCCGCTCTCGCTACGCGCGATCAAGCAGACCGTGAACCGCACCGGTCATCTCTCCCCGGCGGAGGCGCAGGCGTTGCGCACACCGGCGCTCGTCAGGGCGCTTCAGAGCGAAGACGCTAGGGAAGGCGTGGCTGCTTTCCAGCAAAAACGTCTCCCCGTTTGGCAAGGACGATGATCGTGTCATAAAACAAAAGTGAAATGACATCCAGGCGGGAGGCCTCATGCACGCCAGCATCCTCAAATATTTCGCAGCGGTTGCGCGATCCGGCTCCATCCGCAAAGCTTCGGAAGAAGTGCATGTCGCAACGTCGGCTCTCAGCCGCCAGATCAAGAAGCTGGAAGACGAGCTCGGGATCACTTTGTTCGAGCGCTTTTCCAACGGTCTTCGGTTAACGACTGCTGGTGAAGAAGTGCTCAGGCATGCAAGAAGCACGCTGCGGGAATATGAGATATTGCGTAGCGATCTCGGCGCCATGCAAGGCAAGAAGACTGGCAGGGTTCGCATCGGATGCCTTGATAGCCTGACGGTGAAATTTCTGCCTGAACAGGTTCGTGCGTTTCATCACCTTCATCCCGCCGTCAGCTTCCACATCCAGACGGCCGGTCATGGCAATGTTACGGATTATGTTGCGCAAGGCGACGTCGATCTGGGCATTACGTTCGACCTTGCCAGGCCGGATGACACTGAAATGGTGTTTCGTGTTCCAATGCCGCTGGTGGCATGCGTCAGCAAGGGACACTCTCTTGCAAAACACAAGAAGGTATCCCTCACACAGTGTTCGCAGTTCAACCTGCTTTTGCAACTGGATACGCAGCCAATTCGCTCGCTCGTCGAAATCGAGTTGTCGGCCTTTGAACGGACGGGGCGTTCGTTCATCGTCTCCAACAGTCAGGCGATGCTGAAACCGTTTATCATGTCAGGTGACGGCGTCGCTTTTTTCACGCCTCTCGGTTTCATGGACGAGATCAGGACGGGTGAGATCGTCATTATTCCAATCTCTGGCTCCAGACTGCAAAGCCTTCACATTGGCATTCTGGTCCAGAAGCGCAGGCAGCTGACACATGCGGCTGAAGCAGTCATTGAGACCTTTAGTCATGCGCTGCAAAAATACAGCGATATTATTCATGAGGCGACTGAGAATTGACCGCGCAAACACCCGACATTCGCCTCCTTTTGAATCCCGGACATGGTCCTGCCCTTCGCGACATTGAAAGCCTGGTTCGCCTGCCCGGCGGTTTGGTATCCGATGGTCTTCAATCCGGGGCGTTGATTATGCCGGCTCCAGTGAATGCGCATGATCACGGCTATGGTATCCGCACGCTCGATTTTGGCGGGATTGACGATGCGCTCGAAGTCTGGGTTCCGTCGCTGCGTCTGCGCCCGCGCACAGACCCGTATCTGGAAGCGTTAGTTGCCTTTTCCCGTCTTGCTCTGACCGGCGTTGGCGCTACCATGCATTGCCACAACTCATTGAATATCGACCGACTGGCCGATGAGGCGAAAGCCGTCATCCGAGCGGCGGCGGATGTGGGCATCAGGCTCGGTCTTTCCTGCCCGCTGCTGGACCATGATCCGTGGGCCTATGGAGGCGGGCCGGAACGATTGAGACAGTTCCTCGGCGAAGCCGACTGGGCGGCGCTGTCTCCGTCGATCCCGAACTATGCGCCGGTCGCGCGCCAGATCGAGGCGGTCGAGCAAGTCGCCGCTGAGAATGCCGGGCCGATGGTCGATGTTCAATTCGGGCCTATCGGCCCGCAATGGTGCTCCAACGCGCTTCTCGAAGCGATCGCCGAGGCATCGGCCCTTAGCGGCCGGCGCATCCATATGCACCTGCTCGAAAGTCAGCGCCAGCGCGGATGGCTGGACCGCCGTTTCCCGCAGGGCGTGGTGCGTTATCTGGACGGGATCGGTTTTCTCTCGCCACGGCTTGCCGTCGCGCACGGCGTGCAGCTTCGCGAGGATGAGCTGGAGCTTCTGGCCGAGCGGGGCGTGCAGGTGGTGTCCAATCCATCGGCTAATCTGCGGCTCCGGTCCGGCGTCGCGCCATTGCCGCTCATGGCGCGGAACGGGCCGGAATTCGCCATCGGCCTCGACGGAACCGGCTTTGGCGACGACCAGGATCTCTGGAGCGAGTTGCGGCTGGCCTATCTGCTGCACGGCGGCCAGGAAATCTCACGTTCCTTCACGGCGGAGAGGCTTTTCGATGCCGCGATCCATACCGGTGCGAAAGTTCTCAACATACCCGCCGCGGTGGATTTTGCCGTCATCGATTATTCGGCGCTCACCGCCGACAGTCTTTTTGAAGATATCGACGAGGCGGAAGTCATCCTGACCCGGATGCGCGCTACCCATGCCACAGGCCTTTTTGTCGGCGGGAATGAAGTCATGCGGGATGGGCGGCTTCGAAATGTCAACTTCGCGACTGCCAGCCGGGAACTCCTGGAACAGGCGCGGGCCGATCTGCCCAGGCTTCAGCAGGAGCGCCCGCGTGTCAGGGCGCTCGCCGAGGCGACACGGCGTTACTATGCGGAGTGGTGATCAGGCCGGGTGAACAAGCCGGCCGGCGATGGCGTCGAGCCCCGCCAGGGCATCGCCGTCGCCGATGGCCATGTTCGGGGCCGCCACGCTGTTCCAGACGGGATTGCCGGTGCGCCTGCCTACCAGATGCTTGACCGCCGCCACCAGCGGGTAGACGGCGACGCCCTGCCGGAGCGCGCGAACATTTTCCTGCAGCGCCGTATCGCTCTGGTTCCTCCACAAGGCGGCGGCGGAGGCGGGGTCGATGTTGACGGTCGCCGAGATGCAGCCGGCGTAATTGTCCCGGCCGGCGTCGGCCAGCGACACTTCGTTGCTCGGGAACACGGCAAAGCCCGGAATCGTCGCGAGCTGGCGGGCATAGTCGAGATTGCCGGAACTGTCCTTCGCGCCCCTGATGCGGTCCGGGAAGGCGGATTGAAGCCGCGCGGTGAGGGCGGGGCTGAATTCGATGCCCGTAAGCTGCGGGAAGTTGTAGAGATAAAGATCGATCGGTCTGGCCTGCGTCTGCCCGACGAGTTCGCCGAACCATGCGAAGAGCCCGTCTTCCGGAACCGGCTTGTAATAGAAGGGCGGCAGGACGAGGGCTGCCGCATATCGGAGTTCCGAGGCGCGCCGCGTCAGCGCCACCGTGGTCGCCAGATCGGGCGTTCCCGTGCCGACCATCAGGCGGTCGGCGTCGAGGCTGGAGGCGGCAATCTCCATGACGAAGCTTCTCTGCGTAAAGGAAAGCGAATTCGCCTCGCCGGTCGTGCCCAGCACGTTCAGGGCATCGCAACCGTTGTCGAGGCACCATCGGCAATGTTCGACGAATGCGTCGGCGTCGATCTCGCGCGAGGCCGAAAAAGGGGTCGGTACAGCGGCGATGACGCCTTTGACAGGGTGTTCGGACATAGGACGCCTTTGCTGGATCAGAGATGGAGTGCCGAAGCAGGGCTCCGGGGATGAGCGGCCACCAGAGCGTGGTCCTTGTCGGTGGAACGGCTCTTGTCCCACCCGCCGGGAGAGCCCATCCCCGTCACCGACGGTTCGAAGAACTCCCGATTGACGTCGAGGAAGATGCGCCTGTCGTCGGGTATTTCCTCGTCCCACACGATTGCATCCACCGGACAGATGGACAGACAGAGGCCGCAGTTTATGCATTCGCCGGGATGGATGTAAAACATGCGCCCGCCCTCGTAGATGCTGTCGACCGGGCAGGCCGCCGTGCAGGCGCCGTCCTTGATGTCGATGCAAGGCGAAGTGATAATATAGGCCATCCGGGCAGCCTCCTTCCGGAATCCGGGAAAACGGAGGCAGATCGCCTCCGGCGGCATTAGTCCCAGAAATCCACGTCGCAGGGAAGTTCAGAGTTTCGCCCGGACGATTGCCGTTATGGCAACACTTCTACGAGCGCCTGTGGCGACCTGTATTTCGCGTATACTTGGCCCTTTAGGTTTGTTTAGCGATTTCTCCGGTCCTCGGGCGCGGAAGATAATTGAAAGTCCCGTTCGATTCTTGGCAATTCGATCGTCGAAAAGTTGAAATTCCCAAGCGTCGATTTTCTACATTAGATTATTAGACGATAGCTGATGATCTCCATGATTGCATATCGTGGAGACGCTTCTGCAATAAGCGTAGCATGTGGTGGTCGTTTGACGGCTCTTTGAAATACGCCTTCTCATATTGAAAGTCTGAGTTCATTCGATGCTTTAGGGGAGAAATCAAATGCGGCTATCCGCCTATGTATTGATTGCGTCAATTGAACCGCCCCGGCTTTACCGGAGACCGTTTGGTTTAAGTTATGCGGCTAATGCTGGTGCGTCCAGCATGGCATAGTATCGTTCTTCGGCCTCGGCTGGCGGTATGTTGCCGATGGGCTCCAGAAGGCGTCGGTGGTTGAACCAATCGACCCATTCCAAAGTGGCGAACTCCACGGCTTCGAAGTTTCGCCACGGTCCTCGTCGATGGATGACCTCGGCCTTGTAAAGGCCGTTGATCGTTTCGGCGAGAGCGTTGATGCTCCTATATCTGTCAAGGCCCAGAAAGCTGGGAAGCGGATGGCGTGCAGAGATATCGGTATATCTCCCTGATGATATATCGCTTTATGCATCGAACGATTTCTCGCTTGGTCTTGCCTTCCGCGGTTCGACGCGCCGCGTATATTTTGGTTCTGTCGTCATCACGCATTCGAACGACCGCAACACGATAGATGGCGGCATTTGCCTGGCGATTTCCACCTCGATTGAGCCGCATTCGGTTGGTCTTGCCACTGGACGCCGGAATTGGGCAGACGCCGCACATTTTTGCCAAGGCAGCTTCAGATTTGATGCGGTCGGGATTGTCGCCGATCAGGATCAACATTTCGGCGACTGTCATCGTCGAGATGCCGAACGACGTCATCAATGCAGGAGCTCTGTCGGTGACCATGCGGTCGAGCTCACGTTCGTGCTCTGCGATTTCTTCGTGCAGCATCAACCAACGACGGGCGATGGCCCGCATGGCAGCTTTCGCCGACGAGCTCGGCGAGAGGATCTCGCCGGGTCGAAACGCGGCTATGTGGCGGATTAAGGCGATTGGCCCTTTGATCTGGTCGAGCGCATCACGCAGGTCGGACGGCGCATTTATTATCAACGTTCGCAAAGTGATCATCGCCTGCGACTTAGCCTTTATAGCACTGTCCCGGGCGACTTTGATGTGCCGGATCATTTCCGATGATCCAGTTTGTGCCTTTGCCAGAGCTGTCGCTTGCCCGTTCAGAACCGATCGTGCCGCGCTTTCGGCGTCGAGGCTGTCTGATTTGCCGTGAAGGTAGCGGAGTTGTCGGTTAGGACGCATCACATCGAGAACTGTATGTCCATGAGCCAGCAGCTCCCGGGACAAACCAGCTCCGTAGGAACCGGTACCCTCAATACCGAAGGCTCTGATGTGGCCAAGCCTTGATGCCCAGTCCTGCAGGTTCGCGTATCCTTTCCGGGTCGCTGGAATCGTGATGGTGTCCAAACGCGCACCGTGCCCATTGATGGCAACGGCGATGTGGTTAACTTTGTGGGTATCGACGCCGACGATGATGTGATCCATTGGGTGCCTTTCCGTTGAAATGACCCAGGCCACCGATCGAAGAGGACAGGACTGTGATGGTACGCTGACCGTCAAGCTCCTATGAAGTCACGTCTCGCCCGGCGCCAGGGCAACCTGATGGTCGACACGTCAACGCAATGACACGCGATCAATCATAACTTGGGTCAGGCCATCAGGCTGCAATAACATATTCACAGTCATAACTGTCGCCGACACTCCCGACGGACGGCTCGATGCCCGCCTCCGCCAGCCGTTCGGAATAGCGAATTGACACGTATTGCGAGCCGCGGTCGGAATGATGAACCAGCCCGCCCCGTTTGACGGGTCGCCGGTCATGAAGTGCTTGGTCGAGGGCATCGAGCACAAAGCCCGCATGGGCAGTCCGGCTCGCCCGCCAACCGACGATACGGCGTGCGAAGGCATCAATGACGAAGGCCACGTAAACGAAGCCCTGCCAGGTCGCGAGTGGAGTAAGAAGCGCGGATGCGCTTCTCCTCCCCGAACCGTACGTGCACCTTTCAGCGCATACGGCTCTCTATTCAAGCTTGGCCCATGGCCATAGCAACATCATGATAGTGCGACGTGACGGTACTGCGGTCTTCAAGCCGGAAGATGTATGGATTTTCCTCCGGATTACGCCACCGGAATTGCGCCTTGGGGCTTGAGACAAGCCGGTGTAGCGCTTTTCCGACGGGGTCGCCGCGTTCATTTCGACCAAACACGAGCCAGGTTTTGGCCTTGCCCGGTTCAGGGACCCTGAACCATTTCCGCATCAAGGGTTTGATGCGAGATCGGTACTTGTGTCCCAGCCAATGCGCCAGTTTCCAGAACACGACATGGTCGATGCGCCGGAAGACGTACGCCGTGAAGTCGGTGAACTTGTAGAACGCCGCCCATCCCACCAATTGGCGGTTTAGGCCGGCGATCATGTCGACCGTGCTGACACTATGATTGCCGGAAAGGGTTTCGGTGAGCCTGCGAACAAACCCCTTGGCCTTCTCCTTGGGTATTGTCGTAACAATGGACATCCGTCCATGCGCCCCTCGCTTTCGGATGATCCGGTGCCCCAGAAAGACGAAGCCATCGTCGACGTGGGTAACATGGGTCTTCTCCATGTTCAGCGTCAGCTTCAACTTGCCTTCCAGAAACGCCCGGCATTCTTCGCGGATTTCCTCTGCCTGAGCTCTGGTTCCTTTTACGATCACGACAAAGTCGTCAGCGTATCGGCAATAGGCGACAGCCGGTTTCCATTGCCGGTTCTCGCGAACCGTAATGGGGCGGCCCTGCTGGATGCCGAAGTTCCATGCCCAGCGATCCTTGCGTGCCTTCTTGTTCAGGTATTTCGCCTCCAGCCACATATCAAACTCGTGGAGCATGATGTTGGACAGGAGCGGTGACAGAACACCACCTTGCGGGACACCCTCGCTTGAGGCCGTAAACAGGCCACGGTCGATGTGGCCTGCTTTCAAGAACCGATAGAGTAGATCGACGAACCGTCCGTCCTGCACACGTCGCCGCACGCATTTTAGAAGCAGCCGGTGATGGACCGTGTCGAAGTAGCTGGCCAAATCACCTTCGATGATCCAGCGGCCCCTCGTCGTGTCGGCACCATCCTGAAGCTGTATCCTCACGGTGCGGACGGCATGATGCACGCTCCGTTCCGGCCGGAAGCCATAGGATAGACGATGGAAATCGCTCTCCCAGATTGGCTCCATGGCCATCAGCATGGCGCGTTGGACAATGCGATCCGTCAGGGTCGGAATACCCAGTGGTCGTAGCTTGCCGTTTGATTTCGGGATATAGATGCGCTTGACCGGCTGGGGGCGGTAGCTCTCCTCCAGCAGGCTTGCCCGCAGGTCGTCCAGATGCTGATCCAGTTTGACCTGAAGTCTTTGCTTATCCATTCCGTCGATGCCCGGCGTTCGTGCGCCGCTTGACGCCAAAACCATCCGAGCGGCCTCGGCAAGCCATTCCTTATTGGCAATCAGCCGAAGAAGCCGATCAAACCGCCGGTTTGGATCGCTCTCGGCCCATGTTGCGAGCTTGTGCTGCATTTCGCTGATTATCAAAGGTCTTCACCTCGCTTGGTCAGGTAGTTTGCACTTCAAGCAGTTTGAACTGTTCCCCTTCGCCATGTGATGGGCTTTCCCCATCCCGGACTACTACGGGAACTCCGCCAACATGATGGACATCAGGGTCAACTCCCTTGCGACGCAATACTTCGTTGTCATCCCATCATGCCTTCCCTCGTTCATATGCTGGACGTCAGCGTATTGGCGAGGTTGCCGGTCGCAATCTTTTCCCTTGCGTTCTGCAAGTCGATGCCGATGCCATGGTCTGGCTGCATTCTCCCCATGACCCCATACGACCGACCTACATATACGACCGTATTCGGATGCCGCCGACTTACGTGTCCGGCAGCTTCATCAGCATTCCGCCTGTTAAGCCGTGTAGGCGAAGGCGACATTTCAGCCCTCAGATGCGGGTTAACCGGTTCGTGTTCCTCAACCTTCCAATACTTCAGCCTCGGGAACCATCTCGGCGTAACGGCTTCGCCTCAATCCCCTTTACCTGCGGGCTACGTCACCCTGCCAGTTGACGGCAGGTCACCGCCGCTTGGGCTCATGCCCCCTCGCAGCAGGGAGCAGGCAGTTCTCCGCATCCTCCTTTCTCTTTGCATTCCAGTCATATGCCTCCCCGATTGGGGCGAGGCGCACCATAGGTGAAATCGGATAACCACAGCATGTTCGGCGCTGGAGCGAAGAACTGTCGGTTCACCCGGTCTAGTGGACATGGAGCGGACTTGTGCGACACGGTGGTTTTGATCGGCTTGCCGCGAATGACGCCTTGAATCCCCATTGTTCTCATAAGCCGCGCGACGGTGCAGCGGGCGATGTCGTAACCTTCTCGCTGCAATTGCCGCCAGACCTTGCGCACGCCATAGACCTGGAAGTTCTCGTTGAACACCCGGCGTATCTCGACTTTCATGGCAATATCATTGCGTTCGCGGGCCGACAGGCGGTCCACGTCTGTGCGCTTGGCGATGACCTCATAATAGGTGGACGGGGCAATCGGCAGCAGTCTGCAGATCGGCTCGACCCCGAGCACCGAGCGGTGTTCGTCGATGAAGGAGATCATCGCTTCAGTGGGCGGTCGAGCTCCGCCTGGGCAAAATACGCCGAGGCCTTGCGTAAAATCTCATTCGCCTGACGAAGCTCGCGGTTCTCCCGCTCCAGAGCCTTCATCTTCTCCGCCACGTCACTCGGCAAACCCCCACGCTTGCCGCTGTCGACCTCCGCCTTCTTCACCCATTCATGAAGGGTATGCGCCGAGCAGCCGATCTTGGCCGCTATCGATGATACCGCCGCCCAGCGCGATGAGTGTGCGGCTTCATGTTCCATCACCATCCGAACGGCACGGGCGCGGACTTCAGGAGAGAATTTGTTCGTCGTTTTGCTTGTCATAGACCCTACTTCTCACGAGTTGGGGTCTCCGGCAAAGCCGGGGCGGTTCAACGTGCAACAACTTGGCCATAGCCTGTGGACAGAGGTGGCTCGGTGCCATCTGAGGCGTATGGCACCGTCCTACAACATCTTTTAGTCCCTCTCACGCTGGAACTTGTGCGCATTGGCTTTCAGCCACTCATGGCTCAAGCGTATACGCCGACGGTTGATCGCGAATAGCCCCCAGACCATCCAGGCAGTGAGCGGGATGGCGACGAGAAAACCAAGCGTGATCGAACTGAACAGAAACCACGCAGCCAAAACGACGGCGGCAAAGATCAGGGAGGCGCCCCATTCCAAAACCCGGTCCAGTCGGGTCCTATGAAGAAGGGCGCTATATTTCGCCAACTTGGCTTCATACTCAGCGATCTCGTCGCGTGTTGGTGGTTGTTCACTGGACATCATGCCGAATTATCCCTGCGACGGCGGCTAATCTTTTCTTTTGGTGCCGTCCCGCTTACCGTCCCATCTTAAAGCTGCTGCTTCAAGATCTCCGTCACTTTCTTATCAAAGGAATCTCCCTTGCCGCTTCCCTCCATTCCTGGCGCCTCTTTGGCGACCTTGGCTACATACTCGTCACGCTTTCTGATCAGGACGGCCATATCCGCCTCGAGTTCTTCTCGCTCGGCGGTGCGAGCATCCACAAGGCTTTTCAATTCGCCCTTCGACTTGCCCTGAAAATCTTTCGGCAGTTCGTCTTCCTTGACGTCATCCAGCTTGCGGACGTGGTTCCGCACATCGTCCAGCAAGTCACCCCCACCCGTCACGATCTCTTTTGACGCCGTTTTCTTTGAATAAAACCTCGAATTGTCGACCATAACCGGCGCAGCGGATTCCGCCCTGGCTGCCATCTTGGCGTTAACCTGCTCTTGGATTTCCAGACTGCCATACGGAATGACGGTCTGGTTGATACGGTTTTGTAGGTCAATGATCTGCCGGTCATATGGACTATTGACCACTTGGATCTGACCGCCGTCCTGGGGGATTGCGATATAGCGCCCTTTTCCCAATTTGGCGATTTTCTGCCAGTATTCTTGTGTTTCCGCACTGTCGCCGGCCTGGATGGCGTTGATGATGATGCCCTTTTCCCGCGCATCCTTGGTGATATCCGAATATTTCGGGCCATTGGCATAGTCCATGTGAGGAGGTGCGTCCCCGACAAGGAAGACGATGCGGCGTGCGTCTTGCCCTTCACTCCAGCGCAGTTTGCGAACGGCGGCATCCAGCGCTTCATTGACCGCTTCAGGCTCATCTCCGCCACCATCGGTTGCAAATTGGATCAGATCGCTATAGAGGCCCTGAATGTCTGGAGTCATGTCGTGGCTTCTGATGACGTAGTCATCGCCAACGTCGCGATAGCCGATCAGTGCCATGCGGATATCCGCATCGGGATTCACGTCGACGATAGCATTGGCTATAGACCAGATTTTTCGCTTGGCACCATCAATTAGGCCCTCCATGGAACCGGTTGTATCAAGCACGAAGGCAACTTCGATGCGCTCCTTCGTTTCTGGCGCGGTGGCAAAAGCGGATGCTGAGATTCCAAAATGAGCGGCCGTCGCCGCCAAAGAAAAGGTTAGGTGTCGCAGTGTTCTGCACATGGAGATGCCTCTTCGCGATTAAACGACGAGCACACGATTGCGCGAGATCATGGTGCAATTCGGAAAAAAACACGGCGGAATTGCGTAAAATGCACTCCTAAGCTCTCCGTGCTACGGAAATAGCAACGATCTGTTAACCGAACCCAATGGAAGAAGAAGCGCGCGTTCAGCAATCCATCAGGGCAGGTATTGTAAACCAGTCGTCGTCACGCGTTCGGAGTCTTGTAGTGCGTATCCATCAGCACCTGATCTTGAATTTGGCCATCTTACTGGCGATCCCTCTCACGAGCCTCGCCATCATTGCGCTCTCGAGCGGGAATGCTGAAGAGGTCGAACTCATCTTCGACTACGTCACGACAAGTTCCATTCGATAATCTCGACAGTCCGGCCAGAGCAACGTCCCCCAAAAGAGGAGTGGTTCGCTTGTTTTGGGTGGCATCACTTTATCTGGCCGATGATTAACAACGACCATTGATTCCAAGCGATATAGCGCGACGATCAGGATGGAATTCTATGTCGCGGTCGGGCTGACATCATCATGTAGATTGTCGCTGGCAAGGTCTTCATCGTTTTCTGATTGCCGCTCCGCGACAAACTGGACTGTGTTCCCGATCAGCGCAAGGCCGATGGCTGCGGCGAGACGGCTCTTTCCGCTACCAGGAGGTCCGAAGAGCAGGATATTGGCCCCTTTGAAGAGCCAACTGTCCCCAGCGGCGATGGCCATGACTTGGGCCTTTAAGAAAAACATACCAAAAAGGAAGCCTATGGACGTTCGCACCCCTTCTATCTGACCGAGACCGTCAACGTCCGGAGAGGTAATCCCCAAAAGGAGATCCAACTGCCTTCAAAGCGTGTGCCAGTTCACAATACTTTTTCGAAGGAGAATTCCATTCCACGCCCCGGTCCAGAAAAAAGCGCCGCAGGTCTTCGCCGAATTTCGCCGTCTCGTTAATTCCGGCAGCTTCCATAAAAACCTTTCCTGAAGGGAACATTGTTTTTGCGATTGCCATAACTGCATCGCGCCTGGCGGACAGCTTGGCTTCATCGGCAGTGAAATCCGCGCAGAGTTCGACGATCCGTTGCGTCACAGCCTTGGCCAATACCGTGTCCCTCATCTGGGCGGCAGTCACTTGCTGGCCGACCGTCAGATCTGCAGCGTGAACAGTCGTTGACAAGATCGGCCAGATCAAAATCAAAAAAGCAATTGTATTCCTCAAGCGTACTTCTCCTTAACTCGTCGGTCCGCGAACGGCATTGTATGGCGCAAGCCTGAGTGGTTCTGCAAAATCGCCCCGGCAAAGATGCAGACCCTAACGCATCGGTTTTGCGGTCGCATCAATAATTCAAGCGTACAAGACTCCACGCTCGCCTTCTTCTCGAGGGGTAGGCGCCGAATTGCTCGGGTATCATTCAGGATCCCTGGATTGCTCCTGGCCGCCCATCTCCGCAATTCCCTTGATTAGTCTGAGAACGGCTCGACGCCGGTCGTGATCCTCGATCCGCATGAATGCGCGATTGAGGTCCATGCTTTCGGGCGCAAAAAGTTTGGAAAATTCGTCGGAGGTCGGGTCCGAGGCATCGCCGGGTTTATCAACGCCTTCAAAAAAATAGGAAAGCGGGACATTGAGAGTTGCGGCAATGGTAGCCAAGCGGCTGGCGCTGACGCGATTTCCGCCGTTTTCGTATTTCTGGATCTGTTGGAAGGTGAGGCCCAGGACGTTTGCAATATCGGATTGGCTCAGCCCACACTGTTTGCGCCGAAAGCGGATACGCTTGCCAACCTCGACGTCGATCGCACTCGATACTTTTTTACCAACTTTCATGTTGTTACCTCTGGCGAAATGATTTCGCCTGTTTTCACATCTATCGCTAAATGGCTGAAATTCCATTAATTTGGAAAAGGCCGCCGCAACATTAGGCCGTTTAGACAAGACGCGGTTGAGGCGGTGCGTGTGACGCCAGTGCAAACAGTGTGTGACTGAGATGCAACGACCCTTCCCGGCCGCGCCGGGTCAAGGTGTGAAGATAACCACCGGGATTTCTGACATCGCCGCGGGCGGTGCGTTCGACGGTGAGGGCTAGCGCGACGATTGCGAGATTCTGCCCGAGAAGATCCTGGGCTTCCTGATAAACCTGCGGATTGACGGAAACGAGGCGGCAAGCTCGGATCCGGACCGTTGGAAGGAGCTCCAGTGATCGAGCGCGTGAGGCAGTCAGGCCGCGAGTTCCGGGCAGGCGTCGCGGGCAAGCGAAAGGGAAATATTCTCGACATCGCCGGCTACTGCGCTGTCGGCAACTTCAGCCCACGAGGCAAGGCTACAATGTGCGATCACGTCTTCTTCTTCGAGTATGCCATGAACTTGAAATACGGACTTGGTCAGATCGAGCCAGACCGTGGTAATATTCTTCATGGAGCGGTCCTTTTTCTTTATTGCGTTTCAACACGACCACGTTAGGCACTTGATGCCGCATGAGAAGGGCCGCTCCACCTCATCAACGTCGGGCCGACTGGACCGAATATCAGCGTTGCCCCAAGTACATACACCACTGGCATCAGACTGATACCTGCGGTGTTCGAACGTATACTCGCTTTTAGCGACCGGGCGTGCATACTGAAAGTGCGGTGGCCGTGAATATCACGGGTTGAGGCGCGCGCTCATGACGTCGATGTTATTTTGTTGGAAGCTTGGGGGTTGGGATGTTATCTGGCAGAGTGAAGAGTTGGGGGCCGCAAGTCTTCCTCGACGGGGCTGCTGCTGCCTGTAGCCGCTCCAGCGCCAATGCAACCGGGTTTACCCAGCCCGCACACATGTTTTTAGTCCATCTTTCCCGACAGCCTCATTGGGAAATTGCAGTCAACAGCGATCGAACACGCACTGGCGGTATTCTCCCAGGAACGATCGAAATAGTCCCCGCGAACAGCCAGGCCTTTGCGAGTTGGAGGGAACAAAAGCGCAGCCTGCGAGTGGACATTGATGCTTCACGCCTTAGACAAATCGCCGGGGCTGAGTTCGATAACGATTCATTCGAGCTTCAACCGCCAGCATTCGGCTTTGTTGACAAACCAGCTCAAACGCTTGCGCTATTGATACAGCGGGAGTTGGAGGGCGGCGACGCACTAAGCCACTGCGTCCTCGATTCACTCATTACGATCTTCTCAGTCCATATGCTTCGAAATTATTCATCGTTAGCAGGACGATCATCGCCAAGAGGCGGTTTACCGCCAGCAACGTTGCTCAGGGTGAAAGAGTTTATCCGGGAAAACATACCAAAAACGCTAACAGGATACGACTTGGCGTCGGTGGCAGGTCTTTCTCTCAGTCATTTCAACCGTGCGTTCAAACAATCCACAGGCCAATCGCCACACCAGTTCGTGATCGCTGTCCGGCTTGCGCATGCCCGCGATCTTCTTCTCAACACCCGAGAACCCATTACTTTCATTGCGACGTCCGCCGGGTTTTCAAGCCAAAGTCATATGACTGCACAGATGACACGTGCCTGGGATATCAGTCCTTCAGACATCCGCAAAAACCGTTAGCTCCGTTATGACGGCCGAGCCTCCACCAATGTTGACCCGGTTCAGCCACAATCCGCCGAGCGCAGTCTCCGGTTTGGTGGGAGCCAAGCGTATCTCCGGGAATACCGGCCTTGACCATCCGATTATAGATATCGGGGCACCTCCGGTCAGAAATTGCCGATCGAGTGGACAAAACAATGGCGCCCTGCTTATCGCTTGGTCTTCAGGTTGACTTTGTAGGTCAGGCTCCCTGCCTCGACGGCCTCTACGTCAATGATAAGATCGCGCAAATCAACGACCTTCCGATCTGTCGGAAACGAAAAGTGTTGGCTGGTTGCCGGCCGATCCAGATCATTCGCCTCGTAACCACGAACCTCAAACTTCATCTCGCCAGCCTCGACACCTGCAAAGACGATATCATATATGGTTCCCGATTCCCGAGCAGAGTATTGATCCGCCTGCGGTGTTTTGAGGCTCTTTAGGTAGTCCCTTGGTGGAACGATGGGATCTCCTCTCAGGACAAACTGACTTCGTCCAAAGGTTGCGGTTCCGGCGCCGCTCACGAGGCCACTTTGCCGACAAGTGGCAGCTTGATGAGATGGTAGTGACGATCAAGGACAGGAATACTGGCGGTGGCGCGCTGTCGATGCAAATGTTAAGTCCTCGATGCCCTGCAAAGGAAGAGGGCAGCAGCCCTGCGCCTGATGCGCAAGCTGCTCAAGGGCCAGGGTATCTCCCCTCGGATGCTGGTGACTGACAAGCTTCGTCCGTATTCGGCCGCAAAGACCAAGTTAATGCCGGGTGTAGAGCATCGTGCGCACAAGGGATTGAACAACCATGCCGAAAATTCTCATCTGCCGCTACGGCGCCGAGAGCGGCGAATGATGCGCTGTAAGTCAGCGCGACAATGTCAACGTTTCGTCTCAGTCCACGGCCAGATCGCCAATCTGTTTCTTCTTCACCGCAAAGACTTGACCGCCGCCGAACACCGCCAGCTTCGCACCCAAGCTGTCACCGCTTGGCGTGAAATCGCATTGTCGATTGCTCTGATCCCCAAAAACTGGCTCGTTTTTGATTGGAGTTTTTCGCGCTAGATTCCCGGCTGGGAACAGGAACGAAAGTGATGAAAGCGTCGAACTTTTCGGATGCCCAGAAGGCGTTCATTCTCAAGTAGGGTGGTGACGGCGTGCCGGTGGCGGAGATTTGCCGCAAGGCAGGGATCAGTCAGGCGACGTATTTCAACTGGCGCAAGAAGTATACGGGCCTGTTGCCGGATGAGATGCGCCGACTGAAGGTACTGGAGGACGAGAACAGCCGCTTGAAGAAGATCGTTGCCGACCTGACCCTTGATCGGGAGATGCTGCAGGACGTCATTCGCCGAAATGTATGGTCCGCCCTGTCATTGCAAGGATTTTAGGTTCCGGCGATAGCAGTTTGCGTAAATGTATCCGGCCTCTCGCGAGTGGACTGCTGTTGCAGCTAGGCCCTGATGAGATCCGCACATTCTGTTTCCAAATAGCTTCTTCGGGCACGAAGCCCGCTTTCGACCAGGATTTACAGAATGTCGATCAACTGTCTCGTCATCACCCTCAAACCTCGCAGTTGGAGACTTGGCGTCGATACTACAATGAGGATCGACCTCATTCGGCAATCGGATATAAGGTCCCGATTGCCATACATAATCCCGGTGGCGCAACCAGCCCGTCATCGTGATCAGAGCCGGAAAACTCCAGCATTTGGCGATCCAAGGTTTGGTCTCAGAGCAGCTCTGTCGCTGACGCGCATGTTTCAATGACTAGAGATATTTTTCATAAACCGATCAATTTTCGAAAACCGCCCAGAAGATGGAGGATCGCGGGCATCGGTCCTTGTCCTATCGACGCTACGCGTCATAAGGATAGTGCAAACAGTACCAGCACGGAGTGGACGCTGTTCCTGATCCAGCACTTTGCAATGCATTGGATTCCGAGCGGTGAATAGTTCCTCTCTCGGCCAATGTCCCGCAAACACAAGGAATTACAAATGCCGGCATCCGATCTCAAAGTTGAGACCCGTATAGGCGCGAAGCGCAAGCCACGCCGTATCTTGTCCATCGTCTCCAACACCGCCGAGCTCAAAGGCTTTCCGGTCGGCTTCTTCGCCGAGGAGATGACGCGGGCTTTTCTGATGTTCACGGAGGCAGGGCATGAGGTGGACCTCGCTTCGCCAAACGGTGGCGAGGTGATGTTCGACACCCACAGCGATCCGCGCACCCCTGGCAGCGCCTATGCCGACGATCTCATCAGTCTCGGTTTCGTCCATCATGCGAGGTTCGGGCCACTGCTCAAAAACACGCTTCCGATCAGCGCGGTCAATGTCGACGACTACGATGCCGTCTGGGTCGCCGGCGGGGGCGGTCCGCTCCTGACCTTCAAGGACGACGCCGCGCTACATGCTTTGATTGCGTCGTTTTACGAAAAAGGCAAGATCGTCACCCTGATCTGCCACGGCTCCTGTCTGCTGCTCTGGACCCGCCTTTCCAATGGAAAGCTGCTGGCCGAGGGCAAGAAATGGACCGGATTCACCGACGAGGAGGAAGAGGAGGTGAACGTCGCTTTCGGCGTGACGCTGAATGAATACACCATCCAGAGAGAGGCCTCCGGCATTGCGGGCACCAATTTCCTGTGCCGCGGTGCAAACGAACCGTTTGCCATTCGCGACGGCCGCCTCATCACCGGTCAGCAGCAATATAGCAGTGGCTTGACCGCGGAGCTCGTACTGAAAGCCCTCGACGAATACTAATTTCCCGAAACCGGCCCTGCTGGCGAATCAGAAACACAATTATGGATTCAATTCTTGGCTACCCGCGCCAGCGGGTAGGTAGATTTCATATGGCTGGACGTGGTCTATTTCGCCATCGTTTCTTCGAGATCGGCATAGACCAGATAGCGAAGCAGCCCCGAAGTCACCGCGTCGAAGGGAAAACAGGTCGTCAGCACGAGATGGACGCCGTGCGCATCGGGGTCGATCTCGGCCTCGTCCCAACGGGCGACGGCCATGCTGGTCACGCGGAAAGTGAAGGTCCGGCCATCACGACGTGTGATGCGGATACGGTCGTTCTCCCTGATATCTTTCAGGAAGGCAAAATGGGTATCGCGGTGTGCCGCATAGACGGCCGTACCCTCTTCGCCCGCCTGCGAGGTGTTGTCGAGATGACCTGGGCCAAAGGCGAGCGCCTGGCCGCTTGCACCCTTCAGGGCGATGGCGGAAACGCCTAGGCGTGGAACTTCGATACGCGCCACCGGCCAGGTGTCGGCCCAGCTCCAGGGTTTCTCCGGTGCGCCTGATATCACGCTTGCGGCGAAGGCGCGTTCCAGCAGGACTTGCGCTAAAGCCGCTTTGGCGTAGATCCATCCTCCTTGCACGGCGAGGAAGAGACCAGTGGCGATGAGAATGCCGGCCGTAAAAGTCAGAAGGGAGCGCGCTGGCGTGCTCCCGATGATTTGAAGGCGAGTGGGGGCGATCATGCCTGGCTCCTTCGAGATGCGAAGACCAGCAGCGAAGCCCCACACAGAAGAGCAAGCAGCCCCTGAAGAATGAGAAGTATTCCCGGCGTTGCGGTCTGAGGTAGTGCAACGCTGGCCTGAGCCTGTGTGGAGATTGGATCGAGCTCCGCATCGCCATCGGCACCCTGCCACTTATCGGCTGTCTGCTGATGTTTGCCCTCGGCTTTCGCATCCCGGATTGCATCGATACGGAGGAGCTTGTTGTAATCCCAGCCCGCGGGAAGCTGCAATGGAATGTCGGCGCGTGTCAGCGGCGCGTTTGTCGGCCGCAGACGCTTGGTATCGACGGCGATGAGACTTGTGAGGCGCGTGACGAGATGATGGTCGAGTGCCAATTGCAGGATGCGCTTGTCGGCATCGGCCTGCGTGGTCTTGCCGAGCGTGAGATTGACCTCGGCATCGTCGATTTGACGCCGTGCCCAGATCTTTGAGACGCCCTTGGCATTGCTTGCCTGATCGAGCGGCAGCGAAATCGTCCACGGACGGTCACCGATCTTGCCGCTGACAGTCAGGGTTCCGGCTGCTTTTCCCATCCGCGCCGCCAGAACGAGCGGTTCGCCATGGTAGATGTCGGGGAGGAGGTTGGGCGACAGGCTGACATTCTTCTCCGAAAAGGCCGCAGCAACATCCGTGACAGCTGGATTCTCCAGCTTGTTGAAGAGGGCACGCATCCGCTCGTTCACTTCGGCGACCGAACCGATGTGGGTGAAGCTGCCACGGCCAAGTTCGGCCGCGCGGCTCATCAGGTATGTGTTCGGCGCCGAGCCGATACCGACCATGAAGATGCGAGAGCGTCCACGCGACTTTGCGATCGCATCGAGAAGCTGCTGCTCGTTGCTGACCTCGCCATCGGTCAGGAACACGACCTGGCGCAATCCGTTGGCCTGATGGCTGTCGTCGAGTGCTGCTTGAAGCGGCGGCAGCATTTCCGTTCCGCCGGCGGCTTCCAAGCCGATGACGAAGCGGCGGGCCGAGCCTATATTTTCAGCCGTCGCCATGACCGAATCGGAGAAGAGTTTGGTCATCGTATTGTCGAAGCGAATGACGTTGAAGCGGTCATTCGGCTCAAGCCGGGAGAGTGCATAATCGAGGCTTGCTCTTGCCTGCTCGATCGAGGTGCCGCCCATCGAACCGGAATTGTCGATGACCAAGACCACTTCGCGGCCCGCCTTTTGCGGCGTCGCCACCGCCGGCGGCATTACATAAGCGAGCACATAGTCATCCTGGCCGACATGCTCGCGGAAGAGACCGACGCTCGGCATATTGCTTGCGACAGCGCTCCATTCGAGCACGAAGTCACGATCAGCAATCGCATAGCCGCTGAGTGCGACTCGATGCCCGGTGTTGCTGACTTTGTCGATCTTGACCGCATGATAGAGGCTTTTGACGGCATCGAGCGGAAAGCCGGCATTGAGATTGACCTTGAGGGTGACAGGGTTGGTGCGGTCGCCGCCGAGGGCCATAAGTGGCGCGGGGATGGCCTGGTCGCTACCCTTGCGCGATGGGCCCTGTTTGGTTTTACCCCAGCCGGCTTTCAGATTGGCTTGCTGCGTGATGGGCGATGTGTCTTGCGGAGTGTAGCGCGGCGCGACGACCAGCGGCACCCGCAGGGAGAAGCGGCCGTCCGACAGGCGGACCGATTGCTGATATTCGATCTGAACGACGATCTTTTCATGTGGGCCAATGTTTGCGACGGCATTTGTAAAGATGTTCGGGCGCTGCTGTTCGATCAGGGACGCCTTTTTTCCTTCTCTGCGCGCTTTCTCGTAGATGGCGCGCGCAGCCTGCTTCTCCTTGATCTCGGCGACAATGACGCGGTTGCCGACGATCATCTTCAGGGAATAGACGGCGCTGTCTTCTGGAAGAGGAAATACGTAGAGGGCTTCGACCCACTTGTCGGTCGCGTTCTCGAAGGCTTGCGTGAGGACTGCGCGTGCCGTTGGTCCGTTGACGTCGAGATCGACATCTGTCGCAAGGCGGGGCGCCTCGATATAGTTTCCGTCTTCCTTGGTCTGAAGAAGAAGGCTGCCGGTGCCCATTTCGTTCGGCGTGACTGAGGCTGCCGGTTGCGCGCGCGATTCCAGAGGATGCAGCAGTGCGAAGATGACGGCAAGCACCGGCAGCAGGATGGCATTGCTGAACCCGAGCAGCAGGCCGAATCTGGTAAGGAAATTTTGCCGCTTTTGGCGACTCGAGAAGTTGGGCGTGGCTGACATGACAGGCTCCGTATTCGCTGGCGAAGTGATTGAAGCCATTGTGAACAAAGGTTATTTTTGTGCCAGCGTAAGCTTTGCCCTGTTTCGTCCGCATCTTGCCGCAAACGGTCTTGCCGGTTACGGTCATGTGTGGAATTGTGAAGAAAATTACGCAAACAGGAAACGAAGGAATGGTTCAGGGCGACCCCTATTTGTCCGACAGCCAGAACAGCGCCGTGGCGGCGCGGGTTCGCGAGGAGATCGCCCGACGGCGCATTTCCCGGCAACGCCTTGCCAATGATGCCCGCATCAGCCTTTCGACCTTGGAGAAGGCCCTTTCCGGCCACCGGCCCTTCACACTCGCCACCCTCATTCGGCTGGAGCAGGCGATGGGGGTTGTCCTGCACGAGCCGGCTGGAACGCAAGCGACCGTTGTCAATGACAAGCCAGGTCATGCTCCTGAAGCGCTTGGAGCCTATTCCCGCGCCTCGGTTTCCTGGCTGGAAGGCACTTACCTGACCCTCCGTCCGTCTTTCGGCGGTCCTAAGGCGATCTTCGCCTATTGTACCGAGATCGCCTGGGATGGAGAACGGGCCTGCCTGAGCTTCCGGGAACGCGAGCGCAGCGATGCCTCTTTTTCACAGCAGGGCTCTATCTCGGTGCCGCACCTGTCGGGGCATATATACTTGGTAACGAATTCGTCCGGGCAATATCGTATGGCGATACTGTCAAGGCCCAGTATCACCGGCGAGATGTTCGGCTTGCTGACGACATTGCGCGCCGGGCAGGGGTCGCACCTCACACCCGTTTCGACGCCGCTTGCCCTCCTGCCTATGTCGGCTTTTGCGCAGCCGTCGCTCGGGCGCGTATTGGCGGGCGATCAGAATCACGAGGCATACTCGGCCATCATGCACAGAATTACCGGAGAAAATTACGCCGGCTTCGTCGGATAGCGATGGCCTCAAGGGCGTCGTGATAGAGGTTTCGCCGCAACGGTTGAAAATGCCGCAGATGCGTCCATGGCTAGACACAGTTATGCAGCGAGTGTGGTGAATTGCTGAAATGCCGACTGGCCACTGGTTGAAAATTGACGCTTGCAGGTCATGTGAGCCACTTCGATGCCATCCAGTATTGCTGACGCAGCAGGAGGGATTTGAAGCCCTTCATGGGGCGGGTCAGCTTCACCCGGAAGCTTGGGCGACTGATTTATGCATCGATTGCTGCATGGCTTCAGGCAACGGAATCCCCCGTTCGCAGCTTCGGTGAGATAGCCGGAACGAAGTCCATGTGCAGAAAACTGTGCGGGGTTGAGGCCAGCTTGTTTGATGCGGGTTTTCAGGATCTGACTGACGGATTGAGGTGTCATCGGCCGCCGATCGATATTGCTTGCTCCACTGGTCTATACGACGGAAGCCGGTCCTGCTTCAATCTTCGCCTGTTCTAGCCACTGCCTGAGCGCAGTTACCGGTCGGCCGAACAGCACGACGTGTTCGTCGTCATCAACCGAGGTGGTTTTGGTGCGGCCGAGAGGGATCGTCAGGCAGTGGAGGAGAGGGGAGAGCTCGCAAGCGGGATTGGTGCGAACCGGTTCCTTGTCTACCAGATCCTCGACGCGTAGTGCTGCCACCTCGGAACGTCGGCGGCCGCCGGATGCGAAAGCCATCAACAGCAGAGCCCGGTCGCGCAAATCAACCAGCCCGTCCCTGGCGCAGGCTGCCAGCAGTTTTGCGAGGATGTTGCCGGTCACGGCCTTCCTGCTTTTCCCCTGCAGAGGGCGGTTACTGGCCCGGACTGCCAAGTGCAGGGTACTTTTCAGGGAGGGGCCGAAAACGATCTGGTCAGGCCACGCCAACGGGTCAGGATCGACCAGCTGGTCAACCGGCGGCGAACGGTGGCCGGCGCGTGCGGGCCGACGCTTCTGAGCAATCCCTTGACACGGAGCGCGCGATGGCGACGTCTTCGGGCATGCCATGATCGGGATTGGTTTTGCGCCCCGCCGGATCCCACAGATGGTGGGTAACGAATTTCAACAGCTGGTTTTCGGGCGTGGGTCAGGGAAGGGGGGGCCAGTCGCCGTGGCACACCATGCTTCGAGATAGGCGATATCCGACGCCAGCGCCCGCATGGTGTTGTCGCCCATGCCCTCGCTGGCCAGATGCTTCAGGGTCGCCACATCGTCGTCGGTCAGAAGTTCGGCGAGCTGGTCGCGCCGATGGTTTCGACTGCTGCCGCAAAAGCGGTTGGACGCACGGAGATGACTTTCTTGGCGTCGGTTTAGCCTTTAACCCGCAATTTTTGAGGCCTTTTCGAATCCCGACAGAATCTTGCTGACAAAATCGTTACGAAAGTGCCGGTTGCGCAGATCAATCTCCATGATGTTTGAAAATCGCGGGCTTGTCCGCTCGAGTGAAAGAAGCGCAGTTCTTGCTATCTGTGAATTGTTGATCTGGCCGGCGACGGCGGCTAACAGGCACCAGTACAACGTGCCGTCGGGAACCGGTTGATCTTGTAGCAGCTTCAGGGCATCAATATACTCGCCGCGCCAGTAAAGACCAGCTGCGAGAAACGTGTAATCGGATGGTTGGGGAACTGTCATGAGCGCGATTGTTTTCCTGAGCATGGCGTCTGCCTGCTCATAATCCCCAAGTGCAAAGAGCCGGCTGGCGATTGCCACGCGGTCCCGCGCGTTTTCGGGGAGCACCGTCAAGGCTTTGACCAATGATGCCTCGAAGCCCCTTGTGTCCTCCGCCTGAAATTCCAGCATCATTCTTGCGCGGAATGTAAGCCAGGACGCGGGGGCCAGTCTCTGCGCAGTCTGGAAGGCTTGCCGGGCCTCTTCAAGAAGAAGTTTGCTTTGCTTCCGGTCATTTTGATTAGCTTCTGCAATACTGCCCTCGATAAGAACAAGGGCAAGCAAGGCCCACGCTCCGGCATAATCGGGTTGTGCACGCACCGTATCGTCCAAGCATTTGGACATCCATCGACGGTCTTTATCTGTCATCGTCAGCAGTTTATTAAGAGTATGCGTTACACAGACGTAACCCGCAGCCGGTTCGGTCGGCAAATTGCGTTGCTCCGCAGATCGGATCGCTGCATTTTCGCCCACGAGTTCCTGCACCAGAATTTCCAGGGAACGGGCGTCGTTATTTCCTGCGATTATTGAGGACCAGAGCACGACGCCGTTTCTGGCATCGACTAACTGCCAATGTAACGTAAGACCTTTGGCTTCTGTGCCGACCTCGCTCGTGACAACATATGCACTGCGCAAGCTCGGAATGTCGGCGGCGTAGCTGTTGGCCTCGGCAAAATCTCTGGTCCTGACAACGCTGTTCACGTCATAAAAGGCCATGGCGCTTGACAAACGGACAGGGAAGCCGCGTGCAAATGTGATCGTACGCTCGTCGTCGGTCAGCGCCGTTGTTGCCTGAATGAGAATGATCGGAGGTTGGCGGGATGGAGGGGCGTGCCCAAGCAACAATAAACATCCCAGAAGCAATGCGAAAACGACGAGTGAAACGCCTGCAGCGCGATAGGCCAGAAATCGGCGAACCATTTTCTCCCTGTTGCCGGCCGCCCCGACGCTGTGCAGTTCGTTTTTCGGACGGGCGGCATTGTCGGCAAAAACCGGAACGTATCGCCCTTTTGGCAGAGAAATGGTAATCGGATCATCGCGACCTTCCGTTTGATAGTATTTTTCGAGTGCGGTCCTTAGGCGGTTTGCCGTCGTGCGCACGATACCATCATGGGCGGTATCGAAATCACTGTTTCGATTAAGGACTTCTATTCCGATCGAGTATGATTTCAGTTTGTCTTCACGTCCTTCAATTGTCTCCGTGACGACGTAATTTAGGAATTTTTTCAGTCTATCTGAATTTTCGAAAGTTTTAGAGCGTATAATACGAGCGAGTTGCTCGCCCCCCTGCTTCTGAAGTTCCATGGCATCTCCGTTATGCGAGGCAGCAAAGCTATTTATATCTTCGCGCCTGAATGTTCGGTCCTTCATTCTTCTGGTCAGACAATGGTGCGCTATTGAGCAGACAAGCATCAGGCTCGACAGGAACCGTTGCAGTAGCATTTAGTCAACGCGCGGTAGGAGAAACCCCGCGTGGTGACGTCGCCATCATCGACCAAACCATCCATTGAACAATATTTCACTGGCCCGCCTGCTCAAAACATTTCCAAAATTTCAGTACCGTGCCCCCGACGATTGCGATCTGTTTTCGATAAAATGAGCATTTTTTGGAGAATGTATGTCCCACCCAGACAAAGCGGTGGAGGAGTCAGAGCCCCGCCTTTTCCGAAATCATCTTTGCGGAGATTGAGGTTCGCGCTAAGGCTGTCACGATTATCTGGGCTTCCGACACCGGATTACCGATAGAAAGAGCTTGACCCAAATGCCCGATTAGAGAGGGCAGCCATCGAGAAACAAGATTATCTGTCTCGGTGTGCATCCCGGGGGGTGGCCAGCCTTGCCGGGCAACAAAGACACAATCCGCGCCTACTGCTCACGGCCCAGTTCATATCGCTTAAACGCCGCCGTAACTCCGTACTCAACGGTGTTCTATGAATAAGGGATCAAACGATTTGGGGAGCTTGAATGTCGATTGGACCTAACCCATCGCCTGAAATCACGAAGTCACTATTGGCCGCACGACAACCCGAATTAAATCAGTCATAGTCTTGTGAGCCGCAGGCGATCTGGAACATTCCCCAAGACAATTGGACCAACAATTCACCATGACCCTTTCCGCAGAGCTACCACTTCTGATGCATTCGCTTTATTTGATTGCGATAGTCGCCGAGGCGATGACAGCGGCCCTTGCTGCCGGTCGCCGAAACATGGACTGGGTTGGGGTTTGCGTGTTGGGCTGCGTGACCGCCCTTGGTGGTGGCTCTGCCCGCGATTTACTCCTTCAACATCACCCTTTATCGTGGGTCGAACATCCGTCCTACCTGCTGATCACCGGCGGCGCCGCGCTTGCGACGATTGTCATAGCCCGTTTCGTCCACCACCTGCGTGGGCTATTTCTGTTGCTCGACGCGATTGGACTTGTCGTCTTCACAGTGATCGGCTGCAATGTCGCGCTGGCTCTGGAACTTCCGGTTCTGATCATCCTCGTTTCGGGGATGGTTACCGGATGCGTGGGTGGCGTTCTCCGGGACATTCTCTGTACCGATATTCCACTGCTGTTCCGGAGTGAGCTTTATGCCACCGTATCGGTCGCGGCCGGCGGCGTCTATGTTCTTGGACTGTCGTTTGATTTCAATCACGACGTTGTCATGCTTGCGGCGATGGCAATCGGATTGACGTTGCGCTTGCTTGCGCTCCGTTTCAACTGGAGCATGCCGAAATTCGTCTACGACCGTGATGTGCACTGACCCTTAAGGCGCCGGGCGGAAAGACCAGCCCAGCGTCCGCGACGTTAGGTTATGGCTGTCGTTTGATCCTCGACCGCGGCCTCAAGGACATTCTGCTTCAGGGACCGATCGGATTCGGGGCGGACGTTTTTGCCGAATAGCTTGTTCAGAACGGCTTTCGTGTGCCGAAGTTGCGAAGATCAATGGCGCGGCCTTGCAGCTCGTCCTCGGTCAAGGTGCAGCAGGTGTCGAAACGGGCGGTCAAGGTATAAACGGTCATGACAGGTTCTCCATGGTTCCCTGATTGCGAGAGGCAAGCCCCGCATTGGGCGGTCCCTTCACCATTGTGGCGGTGGCGGGAAGTCATGGGTCGGATAGAAACAAAAAACGGAAGGTTTGGCGCAATCGCGGTGAAAGCCGTTATTGTTTCCATCGGACAGGCGAAGCCTGCCTGCCCGTTGGCTTGACCGACAGGGCATCTTAGAGCAGGGAAAGAGAAGTGAAGAAGGGCAGCAAGCTCAGGGGTGCACTGTTCGAAAGAGACCACCCAGGCGGTCACCGTGTCCGCCTGGCGGCAGGCAAAAAATGCGCCCCGGTTTTCAGCCCAGGGCGTTTTGATGTCGGTCCTAGGGGATAACGGCCATCAGCTCGTCATCGTCCTGGCCGGGGTAACGGCCGATGCCTGTCCTTTATAGCGGTATGTCAGACACCTTGTGTCGTCTTGGACTTGGATAAATTTGAGCAGATCTTGCCGCATTTTGCGAACTGTTGCGTATAGAAGAGTCTCAGACAGAATCTTTCGGCTATATGCGCTGTATTGCCTCTGAGATATTTGGGGCATGTGCCGTCGTTTGTTATCTTCATCCGTCGGTCTCGACCCTGGAGCGCGAGATTCGCTGTGCTTTGTCGAAGTCGGACACCAGTTTAGTGATGAACTCTTCACGAAAGTGCCGATTCCGGAGATCCGTTTCCAAGATACTCGAAAAGCCCGGACGCGTCTGCTCGAGTGATTGAAGCGCCATTTTTGCCAGCGGTGCATCATCGCGCTGGCCAGCGATAGCCGCTAACAGGCACCAGTAAAATGCACTGTCGGTAACCTGCTGATCCTGTAGCAACTTTAATGCATCATCAAAAGCACCGCGCCAGTAAAAACTGGCAGCAAGAAACGTAAAGTCGGACGGTTGCGGAACAGGCATCAGTTCGACTGTTGTTCTGATGATCGATTCGGCCTGCTCATAGTCACCAACCGCAAAGAGTCGACTGGCAATCAAGACCCTTTCCCGCGCATTTCCAGGAAGCACCGCGAGCGCTTTTGCCGCCGACGCCTGAAAGCCCTTTTCGTCCTCGGCCTGGAATTCCACCATCGTTTTGGCGCGAAGCGTAAGCCAGGACGCAGGCGCAAGCCGTTGGGCGTTCAGGTATGCTCGCCACGCTTCTTCCAGCCTAAATTGGCTGCCTTGGCGATCACCCAGGTCGGCATCTGCAACGCTGTCCTCAATCCGCACGAGGGCCAGCAAGGCCCACGCCCCGGCATAATCAGGTTGCGTTCCAACGGTGTCGGCCAAACAATCGGACATCCATGCCCGATCCACTTCAGACATTGTCGTCAGCTTGTTGAGACTGTGGGTTACGCAGACATAACCTGTCACCGGCTCGGTCGGCAGGCTGCGCTGTTCTGCAGAACGAATTGCGGCATTCTCGCCCACGAGTTCTTGCACCATGGCGTCAACGAACCGTTCCTCGCTCATTTCCACAAGCCTTGATGACCAGAGTACGACACCGGTCCTGGCATCGACCAACTGCCAATGTACGGTCAGCCTCTGGGCCTCCGCCCCAATTTCACTCGTAACGACGTAAACACTGCGCGGGTTTGAAACACCGGCGGCATAACCGCGCGCCTCGGCAAAATCTTTTGTTCGCACAACGTCATTCACATCATAGTGTGCCATGGCGCTTGACAGACGTACCGGAAGACCTCGTGCGAAGACTGTGGCACGCTCATCATCCGTGAGCGCCATCGTTTCCGGAATAAGGATGATGGGCGGTTCGCGGACCGCAGGAATATGCCTGACGAGAAACAGCCATCCCGCCAGCACGATCAAGGCGACGAACGAAACACCAGCGGTGCGATAATTCAAAGCAACACGGACCGTATTCGGCGATGAGCCAAGCTTTTTGTTTCGACTTAGACCGGAGGCAGGCTCTTCGTCATCAAACGAAGCTTCACTGCGCTCAGAAACATTGTCTGTGAAGGTCGGAACGTACCGTCCTTTTGGTAGTGATATGATTATAGGATCGTTGCGCCCTTCGCTCCGGTAGTATTTTTCCAGTGCAGCCCTCAGCCTGTTTGCCGTCGTCCGTACGATGCCATCATGCGCGGTATCAAAATCACTGCTGCGGTTGAGAACCTCTATGCCGATCGAGTAGGATTTTATTTTATCCCCGCGCCCCTCGATCATCTCTATGACGACGTAGCTCAGGAACTTTCTCAGTCTTTCGGAATTTTCAAATGTTTTCGACTTCAGAATACGGGCAAGTTGCGCCCGCAACTGTCTGTGACGTTCCATGGCATCCTCGTTATGCAAGATAACAAAGTATAATTTTCACGCCTTAGTGGCCGGAAGATTTATGTTTTCACTGCAGAAGATTTGCTTGTCGTCAAACGGCCGCGCAACACATAAACCTCTCGCCGTATCTGTTTGTATCGTCTCGTATCCCGTTCACAGAACCGTTTGTAACCTACTGCGAGCAACCTTTTCCTGCTCAGTTCAACCAACAAATCACTCGGCCGTATTTTATGAGCAGATGCGCCATCCAAACTCGTCTGGGATGCTTTGACTTAAGGCTGGCGGCCTTGCTGTAGCCAATCGGTGGGAATACTCGGGGGCACGAATGTTTGAGCAATTTGACGCGCAGGACGAGGCCTGCGTCGAAATAATCGCGAGTGCCATTGCCGACCGCCGTGTCGGTTGCGTCGTTCAGGCGGTTTGGTCCCTGAACGTACCTAAAGACGTCCTGTACGGAGAATGTCTCGCGCGAATGACTGATCTTGACGGAGAAGTGATTACAGCCGGGGAATTCATTTCTCGCCTTGAGGCCTGCCACGCTGCGCCAATGCTGGACCGCCATATGCTTAAGCTGGTTTTGGATCGTCTCGAGGCGGATTCGACGGCGGTCCTCGGCTGCAACATATCCGCAGATAACTTTGCAGATGCGATAGCGTGGGGCAACATGCTGGACCAGATTGAACGTCGTTCCTACCTCGCGCCGCGGCTGGTCTTGGAAGTTACCGAGTCAAGTGCCATCACGGACCTGTCTTCCGGCGCCCGAAAGATCGCCGACGTTCGGAAACTGGGTTGCCGGGTTGCGCTCGACGATTTTGGTGTAGCCTTTGCCTCACCGCGGCTTGTCCAACTGATCGATTTCGACATCGTGAAAATTGACAAGGCGTTCATTCACGACATTCGTTGTTCGTCGGAGGGCTCCAGCAGCTTACGCCACATTGTGGCATTTGCGTCGTGTTTCGCCCCCATCGTGGTGGCGGAAGGCGTAGAGTCTGCGGCGCAGGTCGATATCGCGCGAGCGGCTGGCGCGACACACGTTCAGGGTCATTTCTTTGCTATGCCGCTGACACGCTTCGTTGCCGCATCTCACAATGCAGAGGTTTCATGAGCCTTCGCGAAGAATCTCCATCAGAATCCCCGATTGATTCAGGCTGCGTGCAGGTTATCGACAACGAGAAGTCTGCATCGTCGGTTCTGGTGCTTGCTGGTTGTTCTGCCATCTCCGGCGCAGTTGTAGGGTTCCTTCTGGCGGGAAATATTTACGCCAGCGCCTTCCTGTGGATTTCAGTTCTGTTCGCTATTTGGTTCGGTTGGTGGGCAAGGGGGCTCAATGACGGATCGTAATGCTCCGTTTGGCTCTTACGGCGTGCGCTCGGCGCTGTGGGTGTTTGGAAAACGCAACAAGAGCGCGCAAACGCCGACTGGTGACGGTGCTGAAGCCGTTTTCGGGGAGCATTGGCGGCTGAGTCAAAGTGTGTCTCTCCAAGAGGCACGGCTTTCTCTTTTGTATTCGGAACTATTGGTGCTGTTTGAAGATCAGGCCTTCCCCAGGGATGCCCAACCCTTCGTGACCGAATTCGACCGGGAAGCGCCGCGCCTGCTGATCAGGAATAGCGCTGCCGTCACGATCGACGGAGAAACGGGATACCTCGTGTTCAATGAATTTGCCTCGCGCGCCGGCGTAATCGTCGTGACCGCGAGCGAGGAGCGGATGATCGACCATATTGTGTGTCATCTTGCATCATGTGGAAATGCCTCGGGAAAAGAGACGGCTAACAAGGCCGCCCAGATGCTGGTCGGTCAGACGCTCGCCGATGTGGAACGCAGGCTGATTCTTCAGACGCTACGCTATTGCCATGGCAACCGAACACGTACCGCCGCCACACTCGGCATTTCGTTGCGGACAATCAGAAACAAGCTTCGGGGGTACTGGCAGTCCGCCGAAGCGGAAGGAGAGCAGCCATGAATGCCGCTCTCCTTCCAATCATCGTCAGCGACCCCACCGAATTGCTGTCTCCGAAGGTCTCCGGTGTCTGGAACGTGCTTGAATCGAGATACGCACCCGAAATTTCACCGGACGAACTGGATCATCTGTTCGCACTGTTCGTGCTTGGGCTGACGAACCCATTCTACGAGAAGGCGAGCCCGTTGGCGCATCTTGATGCCTGTCGGTCCCTGATGTCGCTGAAGCTCGATGACAATCGCGTCGAGCGGGCATTGTGGTCCGTGCCGGCCGCCACGCAGAGCTGGGTCGAAAAGGCCTTTCTGTCGATTGAACAGCTAGGCACCAAAGACGGGCGAGCCCTGCTCGAAGAGCAGCAGAAGTCCATTCAAACAATCAATGAAATCGAGTTGACGCCTGCCAGGGAAGCCGGCGGTTCTGGGGAGACATCATGACTGACAATACTGTTGTTAAGGGTTCAATCATCGCGAAAGGCCGCCGGGGATTTGTCAATAGCTGGATGACTGGCGGCGGAGATACCCGTTCGCTTCGGCGGCGTTTGATGGCGGTGCTGCGCTTGTCATCCCTCTCGTTGGGCATGGGCAAGAACAAGCGCCTCGGTCTTGGCGGATTGGGTATTGGTGGCACAGGCATAGCAAATATCGTCCGCAACGTCGGTCTGGGGCTCTCAACGTTCTGCATGGCAAGCGTCCTGACTCTGATGACGCCCGCCTACGCGAATACTGTCATTGGAGCGGTCAACATTGATAGCAGCGACGGCACAGTCTGCTCGCGGCCTGGCACTGCCGGGACATTCACATGCCAACTGACGACGGGCACGGTGACTGTCAACGGCCACCAGACTTCCGCCATCAGCATGGTCACCGGTGTTGATGCCAACATCTTTGGCTGGCCCTCATCCGGTGAACTTGATGCCGCCCTGAACAATCTGAACTCCACTGCGATCATGTTCGGCAATGCGGGCGGAACCCAGGCAAAGGGGTTCGAGGCGATTGCCATTGGGAACGGTTCTCATGCCAATTCCGAAAGAACGATCTCCATCGGCTTCGAAGCGGGTCAGGATAGCGATGGCGACGGGCGCGTGAACATCGGTTATGGATCGGGCCGCAACGGATCCGGCATAGACGGAACCGCAGTCGGCAGCCGCGCGGGCGTCGACAGCCATGGCGAGGGCAACACCGCGTTGGGTGCGGGCGCGGGCACGGGCGTAACCGGGAACCAGAACACTCACGTCGGAGGAAGCGGCTATTTCACCACCGGCGACAGCAATACGGCGCTTGGTTTTTACGCCGGAACCTTCGTCGAAGGCAATTCGAACAACGCCCAGGGAACCTGGACAGGCATGTTCACGCGCGGCGACCAGAATGACGCCGTCGGCTATACGGCCGGCGTCTATACGCGCGGGGACGAGAACCTTACCCTCGGCAGCGGGGCGGGCATCGGCACGTCGGGCAATTCCAATATCGCCCTAGGGAAAAGCGCGGGAACCGGGATTTCGATGGATCCCTTGACCGGTGAATTCATCGACCGCGACGGCAACGTGGTCGGAGCGTTCCTCGATGAGGACCTCCAGCCGACCGTCACCCGCGACGACACGGTTGCCATCGGCACCCGTTCCTATGTTGCGGCGGACGATACCATTGCCATCGGCACCGATTCCGAGGCGACGGCCGAAAACGCCATCGCCATGGGAAACACGGCAAAAGCGACCGGTGTTGACGCTATCGCTATCGGCCGCGAAGCAGAAGCGACCGGTTCGGTGGCCCTGGGCGCGGTCGCGCGTGCCGGCAACGGCGGTACGGCGCTGGGCGACGGCGCAACGGCGACCTATCTGGGTGGTACGACTGTGCCGGGCACAATTGCCGGGACGGCAGTTGGTAAAAACGCTTCAGCGGATATCTCCGGTGCAACCGCGGTAGGAGCAGAGGCCAAGGCGACTGGCGAGCGTTCAACCAGTGTTGGTGTTGATGCGAGCGCAACCGGCACCGGCAACGTCGCAATGGGATCCAATGCTCGCTCGGGACACACTTTTTCACCGAACTCAACCCAGAATGCAGTCGCGATCGGCGCAAACTCCGGCGCGTATGGAACCGGAGCAATTGCTGTTGGCTCCTCGGCTTTCTCGAACGGTCCTAGCGTAGCAATCGGGCAGAACGCACGGACGGTAGCGAGTTTCGCACAGAGCAATTTCAGCAATAGCAGCGTAGCGATCGGCAACGGTGCCCAGGCTATAATTGATGCCCGCTTCGCTTCAGTGTCAGCTGTCGCGATAGGGGCGGCAACGCGGGCTAACGTTGCGAACGGTACTGCCATTGGCAACCAAGCTTCGACCACTGTTGAGGGCGGTGTCGCGCTTGGTAGCCAGTCGAGAGCAGGTACTGCCTCTGGAGCCGTAGGCTACGACCCCGTTACCGGGCTGGCTTCGACGGACACATCATCAACCTGGGTGAGCACTCTTGGTGCCGTTAGCGTTGGCGGCAACGGTGAGACGCGCCAGATCACCAATGTCGCGGCGGGCACGGCGGAAACAGATGCGGTAAACGTGGCGCAACTCAGCGCCCTGGCCGACCATGTCGACGAGACGGCAACGCATTACTACAGCGTGAACGACGGCGGCGCGGCTGGCGGCAATTACAACAATGACGGGGCGACCGGGGTTGGCTCTTTGGCCGCTGGCGTGGATGCGCAAGCGGCCAGTGATTCCGCCACCGCAGTGGGTCGGGGAGCCATTGTATCAGGTAATAGCGGCACCGCGTTAGGCGCCGGCAGCAACGCATCGGGACATTGGAGTGCCGCCGTTGGTTTTGGTGCTGACGCTGGTGGCAATGGTTCGGTCGCTATCGGTTGGGCTGCGGAGGCGTCTGGTGTATCCACCACTGCCATAGGCTATCTGGCCGGGAGCGGTAGTAGCGGTAGTAGCAACTTCTTCGGCGGGGGCTCTGCCGGATCCCAGTCCAATGGCAGCAACAACACATTCCTTGGGAATCTGGCCGGTGGCCAGCTTGCGGGAGACGGGAATGTGGCATTTGGCTTTGCCGCGGGTGTTGCAGCAACCGGCTCGAACAATGCCTTCATTGGTATGAACTCAGGTGCCGGATCTAACGGATCGGGAAACATCGCTCTTGGTGCATATGCCAACTATATGGTGACAGCTGATGACACCGTCGCTTTGGGCACCAATTCAGCAGCAAGAGTAAATGAGGCCGTTGCACTTGGCTCGGGCTCCGTCGCAGATAGGGATGCCGGTGTTACCGGTTATGTTCCTGTCGGCGCGGACCCGACGGCCATAAACGCCACAACCAGCACAATGGCTGCGGTTTCTATCGGTGATGCGGCGAATGGCCAGTATCGCCAAATCACCGGCGTCGCCGCCGGAACTGAAGACAGCGACGCCGTCAACGTGGCGCAACTCAGCGCCCTGGCCGACCATGTCGACGAGACGGCAACGCATTACTACAGCGTGAACGACGGCGGCACGGCTGGCGGCAACTACAATAACGACGGTGCAACCGGTTTGAATGCGCTAGCGGCGGGAGTCGATGCCCTGGCAAGCGCACCCAACGCCACTGCGGTCGGCAATGGAGCACAGGCAATCGGGGCAAGCAGTCTCGCCATCGGAGACGGTGCCTTCGCAGATGGTTTCACCGGTACGCTAAATGGCTACAATGCGGGTGCTCTGGCGGTCGGCACAGAGGCCAATGCAACTGGCACCCAGTCGATTGCGGTGGGTACCGGGAGTTCTTCCACAGGTCAGACGGCCATCGCAGTCGGCTTCACGAGCCAAGCCAGCAATCTCAACACCATTGCTGTCGGCAATGGCAGTGTGGCAAGCGGTAGGGCTGGCGTCGCGATCGGTTGGGGCGCTCATGCGGAAGGCATCTCGGCAGTTGCTCAAGGCAGCAATGCCATAGCGACAGGGCGGTTCGCGACCGCACTCGGCGCGGCAAGTCATGCGGCCGCAGACAATTCGATTGCGCTGGGGAGCCTGGCCGAAGTGACGGCCGAAAACAGTGTGGCGCTCGGCGCGGGCAGCGTCGCAGACGGCAGCACTCTGGCCAATACGGCTTTCACACCCACAGGAGATCTGACCAGTATCGCTGGAATCGCACCGACGGGCGAGGTTTCCATCGGATCGGCGGGCGCGGAGCGCCGCGTCACCAATGTCGCCGCCGGTTCTGCCGACACGGATGCGGTCAATGTCTCGCAGCTCAAGGCTCTTGGAGAGCATGTCGATGCCACGGCGACGCACTATTTCAGCGTCAATTCCGTCGGCGGTGGCAATTTCAACAATGATGGTGCAACCGGTACGAATGCAATCGCTATCGGCATGGATGCTTCGTCTAGCAGCTACCAGACGGTAGCGATCGGCCGTGGCGCAACGGCCTCAGGTCCGCGCGGAGTGGCTCTCGGTGGGGAATCGGTGGCCAGCGGCGAGTCGTCTACGGCTGTAGGCGACCAGGCCGTTGCCTCTGGCAAGTATGCCACGGCATTGGGACAGGGCGCGCAGGCGACCCAGGAGAACACCCTCGCAGTTGGCATGTATTCGAATGCAAGCGGTCTCGCTTCTTCAGCGGTCGGGCAATTTGCTCACGCAACAGGCGATTTCTCTTCGGCAATCGGCCAGAACAGCCAGGCGACGGCGAACTTCACGACCGCGGTTGGTGAAGGCGCAATTGCTAACAGCGAATTCTCGACAGCCGTTGGACAGGTTGCAGAAGCTATCGGTGTAAATTCCACGGCGGTCGGCCAGTACGCACGAGCGACTGGCGCCTACTCCTCCGCTTTCGGTCAGTTTTCGCTGGCCAGTGCCGACTATTCGACGGCTCTCGGTCAGGGTGCACAGGCCATGATCGCGGATAGTGTGGCCTTGGGTCATGGTTCGATCGCAGACACCCTCGTCGCAACTTCTGGAGTAACGATCAACGGTACCGCTTATACGTTTGCCGGTGCCAATCCGGTCTCGACCGTTAGCGTAGGTTCGGCCGGCGCTGAGCGCACGATTACCAACCTCGCGGCGGGTCGAGTTGCCGCCGACAGCACCGACGGCATCAACGGATCGCAGCTGTTCGCCACCAACCAGGCGATAGAGGCTATCGATGACACTGTTGGCGAGTTGGATGATCGTGCCGTCAAGTATGACGGCGCTATCGGCGACCCGAAGGACCTCATCACGCTTGAGGGCGACCTTTCTTCAGATGGTGGCCTGACGGGCGGTACGCGGATTACGAACCTTTCTCAGGGTGTCATCAATTCGCTGTCGACCGACGCGGTCAACGGCGCGCAGCTTTGGGGCACAGCCAACAGCATCGCAACGCATCTTGGTGGCTCTAGCTACGGAATAACGGTTAATGCCGACGGCACGCTCACGGCACCCGCTTACGATATCGCATCGATCGATGCGGCCGGAAACGTGACCACCATCACCCATGACAATGTGGGCGACGCGCTTGGCGGCCTCAGCCAGAGTGTGACCAACGTCAACTCGCGCATTGACGACATCGATAATGGTGGCGGCATCAAGTACTTCCACGCCAATTCGACAGGCTCCGACAGCGTCGCGGGCGGAACGGACAGTGTGGCAATCGGTCCGTCGGCGGTTTCGGCTGGCGCAGGCAGCTTCGCGGCAGGCAATGGCGCAAGCGCTTCGGCTGGCGGTTCGGTGGCAGTAGGCCAGGCGTCGAATGCATCTGGTCAGGGTAGCGTTGCACTAGGCGAGGGAGCAACAGCATCCACTGACAACAGCGTTGCCCTGGGTGCGGGTTCGACAACAGCGGCGGCGGCCGGCACCGCTGGAACCACGATCAATGGCAAGGAGTATACCTTTGCGGGCGCTTCTCCGACAGGAACGGTTTCCGTTGGCTCTGCCGGCGAGGAACGAACGGTCACCAATGTTGCTGCGGGTCGCCTGAACGAAACCTCGACGGACGCGGTTAATGGTTCACAACTCTATGCGACCAACCAGGCGATTGAGAACCTCGACACCGGCATCGGCGAACTCGATAAATTCACGGTCAAGTACGACAATGATGGCACGACTAAGTCCAATACCGTGACGCTCCAAGGCGGAGATCCAAATGCGCCAGTCCTGATTTCCAATGTTGCTGCGGGCGTCAAGAATACCGACGCCGTTAACGTTGGACAACTCAACGACGGTATCAAGACAGCCAACAGCTACACGGACAACCGTGTGAACTATGCAATTGAAACGGCAAACACCTACACTGACCAGAAAGCTGTCACGACGCTTAACCAGGCCAACAACTATACCGACTACAAATTCGGGCAGCTGAATCAGGAACTCGGTGAAGTTCGTTCGGAGGCACGTCAGGCGGCGGCGATCGGTTTGGCGGCGGCTTCCCTGCGCTATGATGACCGGCCGGGCAAGGCAAGCGTTGCCCTCGGCGGCGGCTTCTGGCGTGGTCAAGGGGCACTTGCCTTCGGTGCAGGCTACACAAGCGAGGACGGTCGTGTGCGCAGCAACCTGTCGGGCACTATCGCTGACGGCAATTGGGGCGTCGGCGCTGGCTTGAGCTTTACGCTCAATTGAGGTGCCCATGTTTAGGCAAGTCGTAACCATCGTCCAAATGATAGCGGCTTGCCTGCTCCTGTCCGGCAGCCCGCCCGCTGCCGGGCAGGAGATAGTGCCTGCGAGTCCCAGTTTCCACGTCAAACCGTCGGAGGTGAACGTTCCAGAGGGCGTCCCTCTTGGCCAATACCGCAGGACGACGACACCCTTTGGAAACTGGACACTCGTTTGTGATGAGAACCGGCAGGCAAAGCAGATGATCTGCAATGTCAGTCAGGTAATTGTCGATCTTGCCGGCAACATGGTTTTCAGCTGGTCACTGGCTGCGACCAAGGATGGCAAGCCATTCATGGTTTTGCGCACGTCTCCTCTCGCCAGGAGAGATGGCAAGATTTCAATGAAGTTCCCAGGACGCGATAGCCCGATAGAGATCGCGATGGACGGATGCAATGAGGTCGTCTGTGTCGCCAAGGTTCCAGTGGGACCAATTCTCCGTGACCATATCGGCAAAGGATCCAGTCCCCAAATCTCCTATTCCGTCGCGTCCGGAAAGAACATCTCAGTAACCGCCTCGCTGAAGGGGCTGGCAACCGCCCTATCTGCGATAAATTAAGTCGAGCGCAAGATGACACAGCAATCCATCCACGACCGGATCATGTCCCGAAACTCGGGATTTACTGAGGGCCTTAGTGCGGAGTCCGCGGATCCAGTGCCGATTCCCCAAAGAAAATGGATTCGAGTGGTGCTCGCAACGATCCTGGGGGCCGCAGCAATAGTTTGCGGGGGGGTCCTAGCGGTACACTTTCCCGCATTTGAAAGCGTATTTGCGCAGGGCACGAAGACAGATAGGTCAGATACTGCCAAGGTTGAACCATCTCTGCCTGCAACTCCGTTCCTGGAGCACGCCAAACAGGCTGGTATCAAGGCCTGCGGAACAGTATTTCCGGTATTGGGCCAATTGCTCGCAAACGGCTCACAATACAACGTGCAAACGCAATGGCATAACGCTGAACCCGACAAGCATACCATGCAGGCGCTCGTGGGCATGAACTATGCCACCGCGGCCTATTCCGGTCCCGCCGCAGGTATTGTTTTTACCTCGCCTATTGGAACGGCATGTGAAGGGGCCATGGTCAGGATCGCTCCCTTCCCGAAAAAATGCGCTGACGTGCCCCCGATCCTGCCTGTGGGAAGCACACAGGCCAATGCGTTGGGGCAGATCCCTGTCTACAACCTCCCGGATAAAGGAGGGCAAGTGCTTCTGCTGCCCTCCGACCAATCCTGCATAATCATTTCGGTGGCTCAGGTGGCGGGTTGAGATCATGAGTTGGTCCATCCTCATGCGCCAAAAAGGCGCAAACCTAGGTTCAATTCCCAAGGCAGCGACACAGTTCATTCTCAGAATGCACATGGACGCTGCCGGTGTGACAGGCAGCAGAGCCGGGCCCGGTCCTGAGGTTTTTGCGTCAAGCAACGTCCAAAAACGGCGCTGGATACCCGATTGTCGCGGGCGTTTCCATCGAGACGCTCCAAAAATACTCTGTTCGTCCGCACAGCCTGCGTCGCAGACCTCGCAGAAGGAGCATCAACAATGACCATACGTCGCATTGTCACCACCATGGGCCTCTTTGTTCTCACCGGCATCTCGACGGTCTGTTCCGCGGACCTGTCAACGACCAACTCTGAAATCCCCGAGCCTCCTGTTACGCAATTCAAATCGGGCAACAATGATCAGAAGGGCATCTGGGCTGCGATCGCCTATTCGGAAGGCGATGCCAAGCATGGCTTCTTTTGGGGAGCAGACAAGCGACCTGAGGCCGAACAAGCGGCATTAGAGCACTGTAAAAAGGCAGGTGGCGCTTCCTGCGCGATCGTCGCGGTGTTCCGGAACCATCGGCACTGGGACGATGATGACGGCAGCGGATTTCCGTACAGTAATTGCGGCGCTCTGGCCGTAAGCAAGAGGCAGGCTGGTGGTGTGCTGGCATGGGGAGCAAAATCCGCCTCAACTCGAAAAGAGGCGGAGGAACTTTCGCTCTCCGCCTGTGAAGTTAGCGGCAGGCCGTGCAACATCCGTGAATGGGTTTGCACCTGATCAACGCCAAGCCATCTACCGCGAGTATTGATTAATGAAGAAGACACAGGGAATTAATGGGCCTAGCCAGCCGCTCATGGAAAGTCTGAAGTATCAGGCTGAGTGTCAGTTCGCCCTCGAACCATCCGCGACCAAGCTGATCGAGTTGGCAATCGAAGCCGGCTGGGATCATCAACAGGTGGTGTATGCTCTGCTGAATATCGCCTCAACGCATATTTTGGACAGAACGGGCCTAGAAGCCAAGTTCACGTATCAATGAGACGGCGCGTTCCTTATGACTGGACTGGCGAAAGTGTCCGACGCCGGTGTCGCAGAGTTCGTGCTGTCAAGGTTGCTGCGCTTATAGCCTTTATCGGTCTTCTTAGCCTTTTGGCCTCGCCGGCGCGTTGATAGCGCTGAAGCGGCAAACCAACCCGCCGAACAATGAAAAGCCACGGGACGCGATGTGCTCTCGTCGGTTGGACAAACCAATAAGGAACTTAGACATTTGGAGCGATTTTGAATGCGGGACCAGCGTTATAGCGTCGGCGTCGTGATGCGAACTAAAAACAGGGCTGTTTTGCTGCGGCGAGCATTGGAAAGCGTGCTGCATCAGACACATGAAAACTGGCAATTGATCGTTGTAAACGACGGCGGCGACACTGAAGACGTTGACTGGCTGGTAAGCGAGGTTTTTGCGGGGGATAGCAGAGTTCAAGTAATTCATCATCCCGTTTCCCTTGGTATGGAGGCGGCTTCCAATGCAGGTATCGCAAAGCTCGATACGCAGTATGCGATCATCCATGACGACGACGACAGCTGGTCACCGGAATTCATGTCTTCGATGATTGCCACCATCACTCAGAAGGGCGCGGCGTTTCCATCGATCAAGGGCATTGCGTGCCGCGTCAACACGGTTTACGAAACTGTCCACGGGAACGAAATCATAATCGATAAAGTCGAACCTTTCCGCTCCTGGCACTCTGATTTCCTGGAAGAGGGTTTTCTGAGTGTGCAAAAAATGCTCGTAAGAAATCAGTTTCCCCCGATCGCATTCATGTTCGATCTGGCAGAAGCCAGATCTTTGGGACTGTTCGACGAGACGCTGCCGGTCCTCGGAGACTGGGACTTCCATGTGCGATTTATCCAGAAACACGATGTATGGGTCCTCCCGGAATATCTGAGTTTCTATCATCATCGGGTGTCGGCCTCCGGTTCGCTCGGCAATACCGTACATGCCGGTCAGAACCGACATCGACTTTACAACCAGAAAATCCGCAATGACCTTATCCGTAAAGCAATAGGTGAAGATGGTCATTCCAGGTTTAGCGTGACAATTCCCAGCGAGATTCAGGAGCTGTCTCAGAACGAGTTCAACCATATTCTCTGGAAGCTGGGGCAATTGGAGTGGGCAATCAATAATAGAAAACCAGAGCGACCCAGGTGGCGCAGAGCCTTGTCGACAGGCTTCAGACGCGTCCGGAACGTCTTGTTGAGACGGGGTAACTAAGTCATGAAAAAATACAAGCTGGTGACATTTGATATATTCGACACGCTGGTCCATCGTCGGTTGCGCGCGCCCGTTGATATCTTTGAGGCTGTGCGGCTGTCCCTCGTGCAAAAAAAAATAGCGTTGCGTAACCACGATATCCTGGCCTCGTTTACACATGACCGTATTCGGGCCGAGGCGGAAGCGCGGCAACATCTGGAGAAGGTGAGCGGGGGAGAGGGGGAAGTCAATTTCACGGAGATCTATGATCGCTACGAAGAGATCAGCGGCTGCGGAAAAGACTTGAGATTATCACTTCAAGCTGCTGAACTGGAGCTCGAAAGGGCCTTCCTGTTTGCAAGCGACACAGGATTGAAAATTTTCAAAGAGATGAAGGATTCCGCCGAACAGCTAGCGTTCGTTTCGGACATGTACTTGCCGAGCGCATGGCTAAGCGAAATGCTGGAAGAAAAGGGATTTGAGGGTGCGTCGCAGTTGCCGATCTTCGTTTCGGGAGAGTACCGGAAAAGCAAGCACCGCGGGACACTTTATCCGGAAGTCGCACGAGCGCTTGCCGTAACGCGGTCCAGCGCCTGGTTGCATATCGGTGACAATCCGCACTCTGATATAGCGAAGGCGCACGAACATTCGATAAGCACAAAATTTGCAGACTGGGCCAAGGTCGACAATCGTCGAATCGTGTCTGCTGCGCCGCAGCGGGAGTATTTTGTCAGGAGTATTACGGATTTCGTTCAGATGCCTCAATCGCGGCATTTCCTGCCCAGTGACGAGTATGCCCGCATCGGCTACACGGCGTTCGGACCCCTGATCTTCGGCTTTATGATGTGGGTTATCGCCCGTACCAAAGAAGCGAACCTCAAGCGGCTGGCTTTCATTGCGCGCGATGGATGGCTACCACATCAACTCTTCGAACTCCTGAAAGTGCAGGCGGGCCTGGGCAATGTCTCGAGTTCTTACGTCCATTTTTCGAGACGTGTCGGTCTTCAGATCGGTCTGAAGGAGTGGGACATAGATCAATTATGGACTGCCTTCGGCGGCAAGGCTCCGCGGCCCATTGAAGAATGTCTGGCCACGCTCGGATATGACGCGAATTCGATGCGTCCTCTCCTTGAACGATTTGGCTTCGAAATTGGCTCTCCCGTGAGCGAGGCGAGGCGTGCAGCTGCACATATGCTCGCCACAACCACTTTCAATCGGGGATTAAGATCCTCCTCGGCCCAACGTGAGAGGTTCAAGAAATACTTCGACGGACATTTTGTGCCTGGCGAAAAAACCGGTCTGATTGACATTGGCTGGAACGGGAATATTCAGCGGTATCTCATCAGCGCGCTCGATAACCGTTTTACAAAAGACCAATTTGTGGGGCTTTATTTGGGACTGCATTCCTGGGCGTCCTCAAACAGGGATCGAGGGCTCATTCTGGAAGGCTGGATGTCGGACTTCGGTAGCAATCCGCGCGTCCAGGAATACCTGCTGTCTGGGGGTGTCGAGCTGCTGGAATTTGCTCTCACATCCGATCAGGGCACCACGCTTGGTTTCACCGAAGACAGCGAAGGTAACGTCGTGCCTGTTCTAGAGGATATTCTTCCCGATGAAGCGTCTTATCGGGAGAAAGCAATGAAGGTGCAGACTGGGATAAGAAAGTACGTCGAGGACAACAGATACCTTCTAGATTATTATGACGCAGCGCTTCTCAGCCACGCGGCCTGGGCCGCTCCGTTTGAAAGGCTGGTTAATGACCCTTCCCGGGACGAACTGCGTTTGTTGGCGGCTTTGTCGCACTCTGATACGGCTGGGGTTACATCCTCACGTTTGGTGCTCGCAGCCAGGCAGAATGACAAAACGCGAAAATCCAAACGCCTGATGGCGCTCGCGCGAGAAGAGGCTTTCTGGAAGGTTGCCTTCGACAGGCTGAATTCCTAGTCGCCTCTAACACGGATCCCGCCGAAAATCGACCGGACTGCAATTGCAGTCCGGTTCTTGAAACGTCACAAGCCGGCGGCATGACCGGCGGTCTGAACGTCAAAGCAATTCGCAGTCTTTTGACGCGGATTGACGGTTAGATTGCCTCCGATCAAAGATGTAATGTCCGAGGCGGTGATTGCCTCTTTTTCTCGACAAGTGCGATACCACGGTAGAATTTGATTGCTGCGATGCTCCGGGCGGCATTAATCGCTATATACTTCTCGCGAAGAGCTCCTACGTGAACAGCGAAATCATTGTATTCATAGTCCGAAAAAATACTGTTTTGGACGTCTATTAACATCTTGAAAAAATCGACCGAAGTGATCGGCGCGTTGCGGTATTCATCGGTATGGCTCCAGTACATGCACTCCAGATCCTCAACGAAGTACACTCCCCCGTCTTTCAGGCCTACCGGGAATAGTGCATTGAAAGAAGCTATCTGATGAGATGCCATGTGGCTTCCATCATCGATGATCAGATCGAAAGGGCCAAAGTCTGCCGCGACCCTTTGTAAAAAGACGTCGTCATCCTGACTGCCGATCTCGACGAAAATATCGTTTGACGGGGAATTGTGCGCGCGACATGTCTCATCGATGTCCACACCGACAATTGTTGCCCCATCCCCGAAATACTCTTTCCAGAGCTTTAATGAGGCGCCTTTGTAAACACCTATTTCCAGGATTTTGGGTCTCTGACCACGAAAGCGAGAGAACTCGCCGTCATATATGTGAAAATAATCGAGCCACTTGTGCCCGCCCGGGATCTCCTTCCAGTGTCTACCAGATACGGTATCTTCCAGCGTGTTGGATGGCGGCGCGCTTTGAGCCGCCCATTCCTCCATCTCGCGCATCTCGGGAGCCAGATGGAGGAACGGTTCCGTGGCTCCCTGGTCCTCGTGGTCCTGATCATCTAACGAAATCAGCCTCTTGAAAAACGTACTCAACTGCAAGCTCTCCCTGTTAACGCGAGAGGTTTTACCTCTATGGCTGTTCCTCGTTATTGTCAGCTTTGCGACACCGGCTTCTGCTGGCGCCAACCAATGCACCCCTTGCTCAGGAGTTCATTCTCACTCGTAGCGCGGCCGCTATCGGCAGGTTCCTCTTCTGCAAGCGCCCTCACCAGATCGATTGCCATACGTCGACGGTTCTCATCTTTGATGCGTGAGAAAATGCCGACAAGTTCATGACCATCTTTAACGACGTCTATAAAATCATCGGGCCCGTTACGATCGCCGTTATCCTCCCGGCGGTAAGCAAAAAAATAATGAATTGGGATATTGAGGACGCTGGCAATCAAGAGGAGCGTTTCCGCACCGACATTCTCCGCGCCTGACTCGTACCGCTCGATCTTTTTGATGGTGACGCCTAGAACTTGGGCAAGAGACGTTTGGCTAAGGGCACGGCGTTCGCGCTGCAATTGAATTTGTTTGCCGATTGCGACGTTGCTTGCGTTTGATCCTTTTTGCCCAGCGTTCATGCAAGTTTCCTTTTTAAAAAAAACGTCAATCCACTTAGAGATTGCTCACAAAAGTCATTTCCTGTTCTTTGTAGTAACGAACGATACCTGATCCCAATCAAGCCAAAATGATCTGTACAAACACCCGCCAGTCACAAAAAAACGCCGGCACCGCAAGATCAATCCTTGCGTATGCCGCTCGGTGTCCAACTGATTGCGCGCCAATAGGCTGCGCGAACTGTTCCAATATCTGCACTTATATTCGCTTGAAATTGGAAATTATCCTCGAATAGAGAATAGCGGTAAAAATCCAATTGAGGCAAGTCGCTGAGGCTGCTTCTCAATCACGCGGGTGTTACAAACTCCTATATTATGTGGCGCTTTTCTCGCATCATCGCTGTGCTTTGTTAGAAAATGCGTATTCCGATAAAGCCGGCCACTGATTCCGAAATCAAGCCGGCCAGTCATTCCGATCTCATTCCGGCCGCCGTTCCGATTTGAAGGCGGCCACTTGTCGGACTGATCCTGGGTCTAATGGATGTGTGGCTTTGGTTTCGTTCGACGTCAAGCTTGCGATGTTTCGGGGAGCGTTGGAGCACGCTGTTTTCGCATGCTTTCGCCGCTGAGCTCGATGCGGTAGGCGTTGTGAACAAGGCGATCGAGGATGGCGTCGGCGAGCGTCGGATTTGCGATGATCTCGTACCACCGATCCAGGGGTACCTGGCTTGTGACGATGGTAGAGCGCCTTTCGTAGCGATCTTCGATGATCTCAAGGAGGTCGCGGCGCTGGTCGTCATTGAGCTTTTCCGGGCCCCAGTCATCAAGGATCAGCAGGTCGGTCTTGGCCAGCGACTTGAGGATCCGGCCACATCTGCCATCACCTCTTGCCAGTGCGAGGCTGGCAAACAACCTCGGGACGCGGTGGTACGCGACGGAGAAATCCTCGCGGCATGCTTTGTGACCGATCGCGCAAGCCAACCAGCTTTTGCCGACCCCGGCCGGGCCGGTGATGAGAAGGCTGTGGTGTTTTGTGATCCAATCGCAACCGGCCAGGGTCATGAACATATTACGATCAAGGCCGCGGGCCGCACGGAAGTCTACGTTCTCGATCTGCGCGTCATGGCGTAGCTTTGCGGCCCTTGCGCGCGCTTCGAAGCGCTTTTGTTGGCGCATGGTGGCTTCCCGTTCCAGCAGAATGGCAAGCCACTCGCCATGTTCGAGACCACGCGCCTCTGACTGGGCATCAAGCTCCTGGAAGGCAGTGGCCATGCCGTAAAGACCAAGCTCTCGTAGTCGGTCGATAGTGGGGTGTGTCAGCATCAGTTTTGTCCTCAATGAAAGTAGCCCGGACCACGCAGATTGGCGTGGTCGATGATTGCAGAAGGTTCGGTGGAATGTTTTGCTGCCTTATGGTTGGCTAGAAGCGAGGCAATGCTTTTGCAGTTCAGGCCTCCGATCTCGACAGCTCTGGCTGATACGGCCTCGGCGCGTTCGCAAGCGATGTCGCGAAACAGGCGCAGGATGCCCAGGCATGTTCGAAAGCCCTGTTCCGGGTGCGGCCGGCTGGCGAGAACAGCGATGACCAGGCCTTCGGTATTGGGCCCAATCGATGCGCCCCAACGGCGAAAACGATCGGGCGTCCACTCTGCATAACGCCGGTGGGAGCTAGGCATGTGCTCCGGATCAGTGCCGTACCGAGGGCCACCATATCGGCGTTGATGAGCCGCGACGCGCTTGCCGCGGTGAACGACCTCGATGGTCCGTGCCGTCGCTCTGAGATCGACCTGCTGACGGATAAGGCCATGTGGAACGGAATAGAGGAAGGTCTTGTATTCAACGTGGTAGTCGGTTGAAACACGGACCAATCGCCATTCCGCAAACTCGTAATCGTCATCGGGCAGAGTTGCGAGCGCGGCACGCTCGACATTCTCGAACAACTGCCGTCGGGTGACACCAAGGCGACGCATGACATGGTCGTTGATGCGGTCCAGAGACTGGGCAATGGCCCCATTGGCCTCGGCGAGCGAGAAGAAGGTCTGCTTGCGCAAGCGGCCAAGGATGCAGGACTGAGCGAAACGGACACCGTTCTCGACTTTTGATTTGTCTTTCGGTCGCTTCGGCCGTGCCGGCAAGACTCCAATGCCGTAGTGCGAGGCCATCATGCCGTAGCTGCGGTTAATCTCGGGATCGTAGAAGCTGGCGCGATTCACGCCCGATTTGAGATTGTCGGGAACGATCAGCCGAGGGACCCCGCCGATGAAGCGAAACAAGCGGACATGCGAACCGATCCAGTCGGGCAGGGTCTGGGTCCAGGTTGCCTCGGCGTAGGTGAAGCTGGAAGCGCCGAGCACCGCGACGAAGATCTCAGCCTCGCGGATCTCGCCCGTCGTCCGATCGACGATCGACGATCGGTATCTTCTTTCCCGAATAGTCCACGAAAACCTTGTCGCCGGCAGCATGCTCCTGGCGCATCGTCGGAGACAGCCGTTGCTCGAAGCTGCGGAACAGTTCACAAAACCGGCTGTATCCATACCCCTCAGGGTTTGAAGCGCGATACTCTTCCCATAGGATCTGGAGCGTAACGCCAGGCTTCTTGAGCTCGACGACAAGTTCGGCCCATATCGGCTCTGTTCGCCGTCGGGTGCCCTGCTTGACACCGTTGCGAGCGAAAAGCTTATTCTCGAGAGCATCATCGGTCAGGTCGCCTGGCAAAGGCCAAGTCAAGCCGATCTCAGTTGCTCGCCGTAAATTATCCTGCACTGTGCTGCGCGCTATTCCTAACACGACCGCAATCTCACGGGAGCTCGTCCCGCTTCCGGCAAGCCGCAGCGTCTGTCGTAATTGTCTCATGGTCAGCCTTCTCTTTGCCGGCATCAAAATCTCCACGTTGCGCGTGGTCCATTTGATGCCAAAGTTGCTGACCCAGGGGATGATAATCAGTGGCGGAAAGTGGCCGGTCTTTGATTGGAATGGTGGCCGGCTTCACGTCGGAATCCGCAAGAAAACGATCATATATCAGAATCCGATCAAAAAAGGACGGAAGGGCTGCCCTGAAATGTCACAATGCTTTGAGGGATCGAGCCGATGAAATAATAGGTTTAATGGACATTTCTCCATGTCAGTCCGCCGGTGATGACCTGTCGCTGTCTTTTGTCCGGCGTCAGATCGCAACATCAGCCAAGGTTCCGATGTCCGAAGGGCAATCCATGGCCTGGCAGTTGAACGAAACGGATGAAAGGATATGCGGTGAGACAATTCGTATTCATAGCGGCCTCCGCCGCTCTCTTGAGTTGCGGCGCTCCCGCCTCAGCGGCAGCTCAGAGCGCCGCTGAGACGAACGAGACGCTTGATACGTTGTTTGGCAGCCATGCACCCTACCAACAGTTTTTTGAAACGCTGCAAAAAGCGATCGCCGCCGGTGATAAGAAAACCGTCGCCTTGATGGTCGATTACCCGTTCCGGGCGCGGATCGGCGGTAAAGCGGTCAAAATAAACGACGCCGTACATTTCGCAACGGATTACGACAAGATCATCACCTTGAGAGTAAAACAGGCCGTCACCAGGCAGACCTACCAAACGTTGTTCGTCAATTGGCAGGGTGTTGCGATCGGCGATGGCGAGGTCTGGTTTTCTGGTGTGGGGGACACCATAGGGATAACCGCAATCAACGACTGACATTCACACCGATAAAAGGGCATTTCCGACGGTAGCTGCGGAGGCAGTCGTTGAGCGCTCTAAGGGGTTCACATGCCGCTGCCTGTTCATCGTTTCGCTTGCGCTGGGCTCTCGTGGGCTACTTCTATGCGCGCTATTGCTTTGGCGGACTTTGTCGTGCGGGGGTGTGCCGTCTCCTGAAGCAGGCAAAGGTATTGGTAAAAGCCGATCCGGAAAGGCGTGCTGGAGTTGCACGTACGAAGCAAGCTACGCGTTGAGGGTGCGACTAGGAGGGGCCGATCGGAAAGTTCCATCTGACGATCGTCAGGCAGGGGCCCACGCCAACCTGCCGTTGTGCGTATGGCCGGTCCCAACAAGATCGGGCCGAAGATCTTGCAGATAAGGCGGAAGACTTCACCGCCACAGAGGAAATCGGCGTCGTGTTTTCGAAGTATAACAAACACTGATTTCTTACGTGATGTGATCAATGATTATCGAGGGATAAAAATATAGTGCCTATCAAAAATTCAATCATCCTACTTTTGGCCTCCATTCTTCTGGCCAGCTGTGCCGGCAGCAAAAAGCCCTGGGTCAAGAGTGACGTTCCTCAATCCGAAACCGAACAGGCAATGGCTGAGTGCAAATATCAGGCCGAAGCCGCGACGATCAGCATCGGGTCGGGCGGTCACTACAAGACTTATGAGAGTGCTATTGGGGCGGGTGTTGCCGCGGGCGTCGAGCGAGGGATAGACGAGCAGGAGCTGATCGAGGATTGCATGAAGGCAAAGGGCTTCACTCAGTAGGGATGATAGTAATTTATTGCTACCTTGTTCCGACCTCGCGCATCCAGGCCGTTCAGAACCTTCGGGGTTGGTCTGATGTATTCAATAAGTACAATCAGGCCATTTCGGTGGGATCGTTCTGATAATCCTCGCCGCAGAAATCGGAAGAGGACCGGTACTCTTCAGGGTGGACTGCTATGATAAGGCTCATATTCTTAATACTTGGCGCCAAGGCGCTCAAACCTGTCTGGAGAGCGTTGGCCGTCGCGGGGATCGCCTGGATGCTGCTCGGCATCGCCATCCTGTTTGATCTGAGCGATGGCAAATTGTTCCTGCTGCTCGACACGTTTGCCGTCTTCCTGATCGTTGAGGGGCTGATCGAACTCGCGGCCGCCTATTCGGCCGGCGTTCGCCGGCACTGGATTGATGCGCTTCGCGGCGGTACCTTTCTTATCGCGGCCTTTCTCGTGTTCAACGTTCCCTGGGATGGAAATATCGGGGCTGCGATTGTGTTCGGCTTCGCCTTCCTGGTGGATGGGTTTTTCCGGATCGCCACAGCATTCGTCATCCACAGTTCACGCTGGCGCGTCGGTATCGCAGCGGGATTGGTCGAGGTGTGTCTCGCAGTGGCCATATTGATGTCATGGCCGGTTCCGCATCTTCTGACCGTCCCTTTCTGCTTCGCGCTTTTGCTGCTGACCTCGGGATACGCCACCGTGCGAATGGCTCTGCCGCTGCGTGCGCTTCCCGAAGGCGGATCTGTGACAGCTCTTCCCCTCTATGCCGCTCGCAATTGGCAAGGCAGCGTGACACGCCCGGTCATCCCTCCGGATGAAGATGTGTGGAACTCGGATGACGAAGTTCTCAACGTCTATGTCTGGACGGCTGCCGGTGCGATCGGCAGCCCTGAGCGAAGGGTGCTGATCGATAGATATGTAGCGGCTGTCGACAAGAATGGCTTGATATCCACCGGACACGCAGCGCTCGAGATGCCGCCGGATCTCTATGTCAGCCACTATCCTGCCGAAGACATCGACCATGATCCCGACGATTTCCGGGCGCTGCTTCGGGCTGGTCACGAGAATGATGTTGCCGGTCGGTTTAATGCGTCGCTCGCGTGGGAGGCCGCCAATTGGTGCATGCCAGATCAAAGTGTGACATTCCGGCATTTCAAGCCCGAATCGCTCCGTCGCTTCTGGGCCGCTTACTCTGAAGACAACACCTATAACCTGACCGCGCGTAACTGCTCGACAACCGTTATCCAGGCGCTGGATGCGGCCCTTGAAGGGAGCGGCCATACCGGCCGCATCTGGTGTGATCTCTTCAAGCTTCTGACCAATCCGCAGTTCTGGCTGCTGCGCCTCGCCCGCGGCCGTGCGGAGACTATGACCTGGACGCCGGGGCTCGTACTTGACTATTCACGCCTGTTGCTCGCTGTGGTCGAGAACAATCAGGGGCGCTGGCGCAGAATGCTTCGCCAAGCCCTGCAGGCACGTCAAACATTTGCGCATCAGCACGAGCGCGCCGATGACGTGGCCAGACAGCCATGAACCAGACCACTCGAACCGCGATGGTCATCACCGTGACGGCCGCCATTTTCGGCCTGACTTATGGCTTGAGTGCGCCGCTGATCGCGCTCGAGCTCGCCGAGGCCGGATATTCCGAGAGTTTCATCGGCGCGAACGGTTCCATGTACGCCGTCGGTGTCTTGCTGGCTGCCCCGTTCATGCCGCGCCTGTTTGGCCGGTTCGGCTTTGGGCGCCTCGCGAAAAGCGCCCTTGTCGGAGCGGGCAGCATACTTCTCCTGTTCCCCGCCGCCCCCTTTCTCTGCATATGGTTTCCACTGCGCGCAGCGCTTGGCGCCGTGTCCGAGACACTGTTCGTTGTTTCGGAAACCTGGCTCAACCATCTGGCAAGCGAAGAGTCACGCGGGCGTCTCATTGCTATATATATGACCGCGCTCTCGTGTGGGACGGCTCTCGGGCCCACCATTCTCGCTTTTGTTGGCCGGCATGAGCTTTGGGCGTTTGTCATAGGTGGCCTGGTCACATTTGCTGCCTGCATTATCCTTGTTTTCGGCAGGCCCCAAGAGCCCAAGGCGGAACGTAAAGACGTCGGCAATCCCTTTCGATATCTCAGGCTGGTGCCGGTTGCCGTGGCATCTGCGGTGCTCAACGCAGCCCTGGAAACGGCGGGGCTTAGCCTTCTGCCAATTTATGCCGTGAGCCTCGGATGGCCTGAGCAATCAGCGACGATCCTTCTAACCGTGCTTCTTATCGGCTCGATTACGCTGCAATTGCCCATCGGCTGGCTGGGCGATCGAATGCCACGATCGAAGCTTTTGGCGTTACTGGCACTGCTCGCGACCATTGGAGCGGCGTTCTGGCCAACGGCGCTCACGCATGCATGGCTTGCCTATCCACTGCTGTTCGTGTGGGGTGGTGTGTTCGTCGGAATCTATACAACTACGGTTGCGATGCTCGGCGATCTTTACGAAGCGAGTGAACTCGTGGGTATTTATGCGCTGCTTTCAGTGGCATGGGGAGTGGGCGCCCTCACCGGACCGTTCTTATCCGGTTTGGCGATGGAGGTGACGTTGCATGGCCTTCCGTTGTTTGCGGCTGTTACCTGCGGCGTTTTTAGCTTAGTTTCGATCTTCATGCCGATCAGGAGCAGGGCCCCCAATAGTTGAGCTGTTAATAGTACATGAGCCGCTCTCAGCCGTCACAATCTTGCAATCGACGTTCGCGCGAGTCTGGGAATGAACTCTGCTCTTCGCTCCCCTGAAAAAACAAGTCACAATCTGATAAAGATGACGGGAAGGGATCCCAACGAATCTCACCGCGTTGCCAGTCCTCTGGAACTTCCCTTCGATCTGACATTCGTAATAGTATTTGGTACAGCCGCCTCGCAGCTTGCCCATGGATTAGCGGAGGGCACTTCTCCTCGGCGGTCGTCGGATTTGCGTTTTCCAGTTTTGCCATCTGTTGGGCCTGGATAAATTTCACATGGTTCGCATCGGCATTCGATACTGATGACTGGCTTTATCGTATAGTCACCATGATGCAGATGATAGGTATGCTCATCCTCGCCACTGGGATACCGAGAATGTTCACTTCCATCAAGCACGGTGCCCGGCTTCCGTAAACATCAGGAAAGCCCGCGTCATTTCCTCGGCGAAGAAGCCGACCGGATGGCCCTTGAGCAGGGTCGTATTGGAAACGATCGACAGGATACGACGCGGTTTCCGTTTTACGCCGATCCGGGTCTCGATTTTCAGGTCCGATGCTGACATTTTGGTCTTCCTCTAGCTATGTTTTTAGGTACGCGGGTAAAACCCGCGTTAAAAAGATGACCTAGCCTGCCCCTAGCCTCTGAAGCCGCCCGTTTCGAGGAAGCGCGCTTCGTCCGCGGTTGTAGTGCGGCCCAGCATCGGATTGCGGTGGGGAAACCGTCCGAAGCGACGGACGATATCGCGATGGTCTTCGGCGTGCTCCAGCCAGGGTTGACCCAGCCTCGCATTCAGCGCCACCGAGAGATCCTGATCGGCCAGATCCTCTGAATGGGCAAAGGGCAGACAGAAGAACAGGCGCAGATCGGCATCGACTCGCTTCATGTGACCCGCATCCTCTGCCTGGCGCGCGTAGTGCCGGGCGAGCGGATCGGTCGCGTACATGTGGCCCGTGCCACGAAATGCGTTGCGGGGGAACTGGTCGGTCAGGATCAGCAGCGCGAGCGCCCCGTCCGGCTCCTTCATCCAGTCGTCGTGCAGGCGCGCGGCGACCTTCATGTGGAGGCTGGAAAATCGGTCGCGGAAGACGACGTCGAAGCGTGCATCCTTGACGAACCATTGCACCGATGCGCTGCGCCAGAAGGCGACGACTTCGTTGATCGGGCCGTGTCCCGGTTCAATGTGGGCCCCATGCGAAGCGATGCCGCTCTGTTGTGTGTTCATAGTGATTGACCTCTCAATGGGAGGCCGGCTGAGCGGCGGAAGAAAGCGTCCGCTTGCGTAGTGTCCGTCCTTCCCGGAAGCCGACGAAGAGTAAGACGATTGTTGTTAGCCAACCCATGGTAAGCAGGTCGACGGCGTAGGCGACGGGGACGAGGAGGACTAGCGCCGCGACACCCACCATATGCGATGCCGGCACCACGCCATAGACGGCCTTTTTGTAGATCGCGCTGCCAAGCAGATATATCGCTGGTCCGGCGACCAGGATCACGACATAGGCCGTTTTCAGTGGGTCGTGGAGATGGGCGAGTACGAGGTCGTTGCCGACGGCCGTGGCAATGACGCCGCCGATAAGGATGGCGTGGATGTAGTGGAAATAGGCACCGATCCGGCCAGGATCATCAGAGCGCGTGATGGCGGCGGTCGCATCCTTGCTCGACGTGCCGAAATAGAGCCACCACATCGCGAGCGTGCCCAAGAACGTCGCGAGCAGCGCCGAGAGGACCGGCACATCCCAAACCTCGGCGCGCGCCATTGTGGCGCCGGTCGCAAGCAGTGTCTCCCCCAGCGCGACGATCACGAAGAGCTGGCAACGCTCGGCGAGATGCCCGCCTTCGATCGTCCAGTCGCTGGTCTTCGAGCGACCAAGGCCGGGCAGCGGAAAGCCGAACATCGGTGAGACATATTCGCAGAGGATCGCGACCGCCCACAAGGCCATGCGGGCTTCGTGCTCGACAAAGGCCCCGGCGATCCAGAGTACGGCGGAGATCGAGACCCAGCCGAGCATGCGCCGGTAGTTGGCTGCAAGTGGATGATCGGGACCCAGTTCCCAAGCGATATAGGCCGTGCGTCCGACCTGGAGCGCGACATAGGCGAGGACAAAGATCCATCCGCGATCGCCGAAGGCGCCTGGGATGGCCGAGGCCATGACGAGACCCGCCAGCATGACGGCGAAAATCAGGCCGCGGATGCGCGGTGTCTCCGGGTCGAACCAGTTGGTGACCCAGCAGGTATATTGCCAGCCGAGCCAGACCGCGAACCAGAGGATCAGCGTCTCGATGACGCCGGTCGGATTGAGATTGGTCAACAGCTCGTGGCTGAGCTGCGTCACCGCGAAGACATAGACGAGATCGAAGAACAGCTCCTCGAATGTCACCCGGGCGTGATGACCGTCGCGGCGGCGCAAGAGGGGATGATGCTGAATAGACTGTTCGGCCATGTTTTTCAGGTCCTTACCGAGCAAATCGCCAGATTGCCACGCCCGCGAGTGCCGCGGGAACCGCGAAGACGACCAGGAGAATTGGCAGTTCCTCACGCACGGAATAACCGGCTTTCGTCACGCCGATCCAAAGATTGGCGGTCGCTATGACGAGCCAGACCGGAATAAAGGCCCTCGCAGCCAATGCGACGCCCGTGAGATCGTTACCCCACAATTTCCCGAGAAGGGAAAAAACGCAGAGAAGCAAAGCCCCTGCCAGAATTATGAGAACCATATGCATTCGAGTACCGCTCCGTTCTTTCCTACTGCGCCGATCCTGGCTCCAGGCCGGTTTCCTTTGTGGCTTTCAGCATCGTCTCAGCGGCCGCAGCCGCAGGCAATCCCATTCCTTCGCGAACCGTCACCGCGTTGGAGGCAAGCTGTACACCTGCTACCTTGAGGGCAGCGAGCAGCCTCTTCATGCCCTCCCGTTTGAGGAGGCTGGGATTGCCCGGTTTCGAGGTGAACTTGAACCGGACGACCATCGAGGTTTCGGTGATATCCTGAATGCCCTGCATCTTGAGGGGAACCAGAAATTCATTGGCGAATTCGGGGTCGTCAAGCATGGCCAGTCCGATCTTCTTGGCTGTCTTGCGAATGATCTCGGCATCGGCGTCGCGGTCGAAGCGCAATTCGAACTTGGTGGTTCCCCAGTCGCGGCTGTAATTGGTCACCGAACTGATCTGGCCGAACGGGATCGTATGGACCGGGCCGTTGTGGTGGCGCAGACGGATGGAACGCAGATTGATCCGCTCGACCGTTCCCTTGAGCTTGCCGCTGTCGATGTATTCCCCGACACGGAAGGCATCGTCGGCAATGAAGAAAATGCCCGAAACGATATCCTTGACCAGCGTCTGCGATCCGAAAGATAGCGCCAGGCCCAGCACCCCGAAACCCGCAAGCAGGGGCGCGACATCGACGCCGATCGACGACAGAACCACCAATCCGGCAATCGCAAGCACCGCGCCCAGCGTCAGATTGCGCACGACAGGCATGACCGTCGAGAGGCGGCTGGCCTGCTTGTTCTCCACCTCGCCATCCTCTTGCCCCGGCAAGGCGATGACGGGGGCAGGTGCTACCGCCTCAAAATAACGCCAGACCAGGGTGCAGACAGTCCAGCTTACGACGATGGCAAGGCTGATACGCTCCAGCCACAGGAGCGGCCATGTCACAATCGCCAACTGGTCGGACATAAGCGGTTGCCAGAGGGACACGATAAGGTGCAGCCCGACAAGCCAGACAGCGCCTGCTGTTGCCGTGCGTGCGCCCCACAACAGCGCGGTGACCATATCCGTGGCACCTGATGCCTGCCGACTGCCGGCAAGCTGGCCCATCATCGCCCACATTCCGAAGGCCGCTGCCGGAACGGTGACAAGAACGATCTGCGTCGTTCCGGCGGCAAAGCTCCATGCCGCGCTCTCGGGCCTTCCGGCCACGAGAAAACCGGCAAGCCAGATGAGAAGGGCCGACAATGCGTAAAACTCCGGCAGGACATATCCGACCAGCCTGCGAACGATACCGGGAGAAGACCCGGTGAACACGTCCCTGATGTCCTTCGCTCCTCCAATGAACCACCACAACTTCAGGACGGTTAGTACAGTCGTGCAAATAAGGAACCATCCTTCGATTGCGCCCTTGTCCATGCCGCGGGCATTCGCGAACCTGACGGTTTCGCCGGTGAAGGAGCCTATCGCGCCATAGGTGACCAGCATGGCGAGGTGCCAACGGGCGTGCGCGATGTCGATAAGCGGCCGGCTATTCTGAATGGATGTGAGAAGAAAACGACCGAGGGATGCGTATAGGGCCATGACCACCGCAATCGTGACCAACGCCCTTGTCAATTGGAAGGATAGCGTGCCCGCTTCCAGCGGCAGGTTCGGAAGGACATAGCCGCACGCAGCCAGCAGGCCGGTGGAAAGCAGGTCGACGACAAGACGTCGAAATGCTGCCCGAACTTTTGAAAAGATATGGGGATTCTCTTGGTGCCCGGTAGGGCGGTGCGTCATGATGCGCCGAAACAGAGCCGCTGCCAGAACACCAACGGTGATTGCCATGCCGGCAATAGCGATGACGGAAAACGGGTTCCTTCCCTCGGTGGCGAGCATCGCGATGATAGTCCCACCGAGACCGGCGATGCCGGACAGACCGTCGAGAGCAAGCCGGGCTCCGCGCATAAACGCATCCCCGAGGCCGCCCAGTCTGGGTTCTGCAGCCTCCGTAATAGGAGGAGCGCCGCTGGAGGCGGGCAGGGTAGTATCTTCGCCGTCGCGCCACTCTACCAGCACCTCTCTGCCCGATTGCGTGGCCGCGCCGATGATGCGGCCGATATCGGCCTCGCTTTGTCCGGGATGGACGACAACCCGCACCGGTCCCTCCTGTGCGGCAACCGGCGACCAAGCCAAAAGGGTAAAGAGGGATACGACGATCGCGAGAAATACGGCCTTCATGAAAACACGCTCAAATTCTTTTCAATGTCCTTGTCGCCATAGGGCGGGAAGACGTCGAGCAGGAGATCAGGATTGCCGATCAGCATCGCCTTGGTGTTGCTGAGCGCGTCGAACCCGGCCTTGCCGTAATATTTCCCCATGCCGCTACTTCCGACGCCGCCGAAGGGCAAGCTGTCGATCCAGCAATGCAGGTTGGTCTGGTTGATGCAGCCGCCTCCGAACGAAAGCGATCCGAGCACATAGTCGATGACCGCCTGGTCCTTGCTGAAGATATATGCGGCGAGCGGCTTCGGCTTGCGCTTCATAATGCTCACGATCTCCTTGAGGTCGCGATACGGCATGACCGGCAGCACTGGACCGAACACCTCCTGCTGCAGCGCCGGATCGTCCCAGGTCGAGGGATAGAGGATGGTCGGCTCGACGTAGCGCGCCTTGACATCAAAGCGCCCACCATGGACGACTTTTCCGGGCTGGATGTATGAGGCGACCCGCTCGGCGTCGTGCTCACTGATCATCCGAGCAAAATCCGGGCTCTTGCCCGGATCCTCGCCATACATCTTGACGATCGACGCCTTGAGCTTGGCGATGAAGGCGTCAGCGAAGCTCTCATGCACGTAGACATAGCCTGGCGCGATGCACCATTGTCCTGAGATGGCGTTGTGGCCCCAGGCGATGCGGTCCGCGGCTATGTCGAGATTGGCGGTGGCATCGACGATTGTCGGGTTTTGACCGCCGAGTTCCAGGATGACTGGCGTCAGATTCTCGGCCGCCGCCCTCATCACCACCTTGCCCACCGTGGACGAGCCGGTAAAGAAGATGAAATCGAAAGGCAGTTCGAGCAGCGCGCCGATCTCCTCACGCCCGCCGGTGACGATCGTGACGTTCTCCGGTGCGAAATAGCGCGGCACCAACTGGCTCAATAGCGCTGCCGTCGCTGGCGTTGTATTCGCTGGCTTCAGGATCACGGTATTGCCAGCGGCCAGTGCAGCAATGGCTGGATCGAGCAACAGCAGGATCGGCGCGTTGAACGGGCCGATTACCAGCGTCACGCCATAGGGCTCCTTGTAGATGACGCCGCTGTTACCAGTTGCTTCCAGCCCGACGGGGATCGGCTGCGGCTGCGGCGCCATCAGTTCGCGCAGGTTCTCGCGATAATATTTGATCACCCCGGTTGGCACGGTGATCTCGAACAGTTGCTCGAAAGGCGGCTTGCCGAAATCCTGATAAAGAGCAGCGCAGAGCGCATCTCTGTTGTCGGTGAGCATCCGCTCCATGCGGTCGAGCTGGTCGATCCGCCACTCATAACTCTTGGTCGCGTCACTGAGGAAATGCTCCCGCTGTACGTCGAAGAGAGGCTGAAAGCGGTTCGTCATGACGGGGCTCCCGGAGCTGCGACGCGATGTGGCTCCAAATAGGCAAGGGGTCGGAAACGAAAGCGGTCGGGTGTTTGCCCGACCGCGTCACAAATTACTTCGTCGTGTAGCCACCATTCACGAGGATGGTCTGCCCGGTCATCCACCAGCCGTCCGAGACGAGGAAGCGGATGAAGGGCACGATGTCCTCGATGTCGGTAAGGCCGGTCTTGGAGAAGTTCGACAATGCCGCCGCGGTCTTGTGATAGGCGACCGCATCGGCGCCCTCGGCCGGATAGAAGAACGGCGTGTCCATCGGGCCGGGACCGATCGCCGTCACCGAGATGCCGCGCTCGCCAAACTCCTTCGAGGCCGCCCGCGTGAAATGCTCCACCGGAGCCTTGGTGCCGGCATAGGCGGCATAGAACGGCGTGTAGGCGCCGAGCAGCGAGGTCACCAGCGTACAAATCTTGCCGTTGTCGCTGACGTGCTTGCCGGCTTCCTTGAGGAAGAAGAAGGCGGATTTCGAGTTGACGGCGGTCATCTCGTCATATTCGGATTCCGAGATGTCGACTATCGGCTTCTTCAACACTTTGCCGACCGTGTTGATGGCGATATCGATGCCGCCTAATGCCGCCTTCGCGTCGGTGAACAGTTTCTCGGTTGCGCCAGCCGTGGTGAGGTCGGCCTGGAAGGCGAAGGCGTTCGCGCCCGCCGCCTTGATTGCGGTGACCGTCTCGTCGGCCGCCGGCTTCGTGACGCTGGTATTATAGTGAACGACGACCGCTTTTGCGCCCTGCGCGGCAAGATCGCGAGCGAGCAGTCCGCCGAGGTTCTTCGCGCCGCCGGCGATGAGAACGGTTTTTCCCTTGATGCTGTGATCGGTCATTGGGTTGGCCTCCTTGTTTGCCCGGCGGCCAGTTATGACCGCTTCCTGAAGTGAACCATAACGTCTATGGTCACGTCATAAAGCCGCCGGTTCTGACATGACCTGTCAGGAATGGCGAACAATCAATAGAGTTGATTTCCTTGGATCGTATCGATCTTTTTCGCACCTTTACGCCATCGTCCAAACGGTGACCTTCTCGCTCTACCTCTACTCCGCTGAAATCTATCCGACACGCTTGCGGGCAATTGGCACAGGAACGGGGCAGCTGTTGATTGCCACTGAGAACTGACCCGGCGTTTCCACCGAGAATTGACCCGCCTGTTAGGTATGTTTCGGGTCTGCGGTCGTGGTCAAGTTCCTCGTTTTCTCCTTTGTCGTTTTGGTGTCGTGCGCAGAACTGTTCTTGAAGCGGAAGCTGTCGTTTCCGGTTTCAAGGATGTGGCAATGATGCGTGAGCCGGTCCAGCAGCGCGGTGGTCATCTTAGCATCGCCGAAGACGCTGGCCCATTCGCTGAAGCTGAGGTTTGTCGTGATGATGACGCTGGTTCGCTCGTATAGCTTGCTCAGCAGATGGAACAGCATCGCACCGCCTGACGCACTGAACGGCAAGTATCCGAGCTCATCGAGGATGACGAGATCGGAATGAACGAGCCGGTTGGCGATCTGCCCAGACCGTCCTTGCGCCTTCTCCTGTTCCAGCGCGTTGACCAGCTCGACGGTCGAGAAGAACCGAACCCGTTTGTGATGATGCTCGATGGCCTGAACGCCGATTGCCGTCGCGATATGCGTTTTGCCCGTGCCGGGGCCACCGACCAGGACAATGTTGTTGGCGTCGTCGAGGAACTCGCAGCGGTGAAGCTGACGCACGAGCGCCTCGTTGATCTCGCTGCTGGTAAAATCGAAGCCATTCAGATCACGGTATGCGGGAAAGCGTGCCGTCTTGAGCTGATATGCTGTCGATCGCACTTCTCGTTCTGCCGTTTCCGCCTTGAGAAGCTGCGATAGGATTGGAATGGCAGCCTCGAACGCCGGCGATCCTTGCTCCGTCAGTTCGCCGACGGCTTGTGCCATGCCGTGCATCTTCAATTGCCGCAGCATGATGACAATCGCGCCGCTTGCTGGATTATGACGCATGGCGGGCCTCCGTCTTCCTCAGGGCATCGTATCGTTCGACATTTGCCTTCGGCTCGTTGATGAGCGTCAGGGCTTGCGGCGCATCGATGGTCGGCGGCGTGAAGGATTTGCCGTCAACAAGTCGATGCAGCAGGTTCAGGACATGCGTCTTGGTCGGAACCCCTGACTTCAGCGCCATGTCGACCGCCGACAGTACGGCCTGTTCATCGTGTTGAAGGACAAGCGCCAGGATATCGACCATCTCCCGATCGCCGCCCGGCTTCTTCAGCAGGTATTGCTGTAAGGAACGGAATGCCTCGGGGAGTTCGGCGAATGGTGCGCCA
>Ga0268256_1000178_pt1 | contig 75065 bp, 72 predicted proteins | sample AgamicAtAmrz_FD_200247 | JGI IMG/M metagenome (GOLD analysis project Ga0268256, IMG submission 200247) | Agave microbial communities from Guanajuato, Mexico - At.Am.rz (v2) (version 3) | ecosystem: Host-associated > Plants > Roots > Rhizosphere | place: Guanajato, Mexico | collected 2012-06-07 | reverse complement strand
CGAGCGCGGCGCATGCCGCGGCGTTGTCGGCCGCGCGCCGATTCATGAAAACCTGTCGAGTCTCCATGGCGCTTCCGATGCCTCCTATCTTGCGTCCTATCCGGTCGGTGTCCCGAACGACGGCCGGCATTGCCTTCGTCGTCAGTCTGCTGTCCGGCTGCGCTGCGATGTCTTCATCTGCGCCGATCGATCCCCAGCAGCAGTTCGTTGCGGAGCAGCGAAATGCGAACGAGCGGTACTACCAGACCCTCGCGGCGTACAAGCCCATTTTTCAGAATCCCGGCAACTATAGTCGAGCGGAGGTGCTGGAAAAGTACGACGCGGTGCTCTATCAATACTCGCTCGCCGCGGTCAGTTGGGTTCGCACGATCTATCCTGCCTCCCGGCAGACGTTGCCGCCATTCCTGCAACCGTTGCCTGCGTCGTCCGGGCCGCTCAGCCTGGCGGACGTGAACCGACGCTACGAACACGCGCTCGGGATGAACGCCGGCATGTGGGAGATCAGCATGGCCGCGGATTTCGGCAAGCCGTCGAAACTGGCGGTGCCGCGATATGACGGGCCGTTGCTTTTCATGCCGTTCGCACCGCCTTTGCCGCCGCTGCAGGATGTTCGCGATCCGCGGTTCGCGCGGCTGGTGACCATGACGAAGAAGGTGGACGACGCGCAGAAGGCGGACCTGGCTCGACAGAACGCGGCGAACGCGAGACAGATGGCGGAGAACGCCGCGATGCACGCGGCGAACCATCCGCCGGGACCGAATCCGCTGGATTCGATCGATCCGCGGACCGGGTTGCCGTATCCGGCACCGCAACAAGACACGCAGCGCTGGTGCACGATGATGGGCAATGGTGTGGGCGGTCGGGTTCCGTGTTGAAACGGTGCGATCGACGGCGATCTGATATGACCTGGATATCGTGGTGATCGTCCCGGTCGCGTTCATCGCCGGCGCGCCCAAGGGTGCAGACGATCAATCTACAGGCTAAAACACGACATTTCTAACTGGCTCAAACAGGACATTACTAAATAGCCGTCACACAAAAATGTCGATAATTCACGTTATGTAAAATCATAGCCACTAGTCTGTATCGATACGACTGGACCCTGACGGCCTCTCAGCCCATCAAACCCCAAAGAACGCCAACCCCGCCACCACGATGCCGATCGCGGCCACGCCGATCGACAGCCCCTGCATCCATGATCGCCGCGTGAGGATCGTGATAGCGGCCAGCGCGATCGAGATCTGGATGACGGTCGTCGCCTGCGACCATCGATGGTGTCGGTGCATCCGCTCCTCGCTCGCCGCGTTGTTCTTCTCGACTTCCTTTTCGAGCGCCTCGGCGCGTGCCCGGATCGGTTCCTTGTCGGCGCGGTATCTCGCGGCATCCGTCTCGAACCGCTTTCGCTGCGGCGATGCCTCCGGGCTCAACGCCGCACCGAGTTCGGCGAGATTCTGCTTGTCACCCTTCGCCTGGTAGTAGGCCCACTGGTTCGCAGCCTCGGTTTTCCGGATTGCGGCGTCATTCTTGTAGAGCAGCGCGAGGCTCTCGTCGGCACCGCTCTGATAGGCAGATATTGCGCCGAAGCACGCAAGCACGGCCGTCAGCACTGCAATGCGCGACGTACCTGGATCGCCACCATGAGGCTCGTGATGTTCCACCGCATGGTCGTGAGGACCATGAACTTCGTATTCTTCAGACATTCGTAGCAAACCCGCAAAAGTTGAATGAATTTGTCGCCGGCCGGCCGTTTGGCTAACGTTAAACGAATTTGGCAAGGCCAACAAAATAAGCGGGCACTCCGGATTCACCGATCGTCAGCGTCGTTCCGAAGGGCGCGCGCAGACGCGATCGCAACGCGTCTGGCGGCGGCGTACGATCGCCGCGCACCAGAGCCACCTACACAGGCTTCCACACGGCGTGCCAAATGGGGCCGCGACATATCTGGCCGTTGATTTCGTGTTTCGTTTCCCTAGCGGGTCATTCCCGCGCGGCTGAGGGAACGAGCAAACGCCCCACTTCGGCTCACACTCGTTAAAGCGGAAATGCGTCACCGCCTCTGCCGCCATCCCTGCCATCCGACGCATGCGAAACCATTCATGGGGTCGGACAGGTTCGAATGTTTCAAATATATGCAATTCGATCGGTATTGTTTTAATTTCGATTAAATTCACCTCTTCCGCCAACCTTGTCATCCGTCATTTCATTTCCTATAAATCACTGGTGCCAAGTCAATCGAAAAAACAGCGGCAACACTCGAGACAATCACCCCAATAGAAGGAAATTGAATGCCTGGCATTCGATAATGCCAATGCTCCGGCATGTCCCGCCGTCTCGGCCGTGACCGCTGGCGTTATCCGGCGCCATCATGGTCGATCTGCCATCGTCCAGCCGGATTGGAGCACCACCGAATTCGCCGGAATCGCGGCCTTTGACGATGCCGGCGCGCCATGCGTCCGAAGTGCATGGCGCTGTTCTCGAAGGCACGGGGAAGCATCCAACCTCTTCAAGGTGAAAAAAATGAGTCTCAATCCGATTGAAAATCAGCCACACGGGACCTTTGCAGAATTCGCCAACACTGCCCCTGTTTCTGCCATCGAGGTCGATACATTCAAAATGGCGCTCTATCACGACGGTGTGCAGTTGGGTTGGCTTGGCCAAAACAGCGGCGAATGGGCCGTTCTCGTCGATTCCGCCGCGAAAGCATTGACGCTCGAACAGTACCCTTATAACGACGTGACGTATTACCGGATCCTCGGCACCAGTCGATATATGTCCGTCAGCAATAACGCCTACGTGGGTTTCTATAACTGGATAGGCGCGCGCGGATGGACGCGCCAGGGCTCGATTTTGATTTCCGATTTCAACCACCAGAAACTGTCGCTCTATTCCAAGGACAACGCGTATTTGTATGCGTGGGATGCCTACACCGTGCTCGATGTGAGGTTCGACGAGCAATAACGCACGACGCTTCGCCCGCCGGCGTGAATTTCCGGCGGCGACACGGCGCAGGAAGCGGAGCATCCCCCGGCGCCACGGGCGGGATGCCCGGCGGGTTGCGCCATTCGCATTCATCCCACGATCAAAAAGGGAAACGCAATGACCTTCAAGATTCTCAGTTGTGATGGCGGCGGTATCCGGGGATTGATCACCGCCCTGCTCATCCAGGACCTCGACCGGCGCAGCCGGATCATCGCGAGCGCCGACGGCTTTGCCGGCACATCCACGGGCGGCCTGATCGCCTTGGGGCTCGCCCGCGGCGTATCCATTTCCGAGATTGTCGATATCTACAGGACGAAGGGCCCGGTGATCTTTCGGGAAAACGGGGCGTGGCTGGCGCAAAAGCAAGCACTCGAACAGCACCCGCAAGCACTCGAACAAGGCACGGTCCTCGCTGGCCCGGGCGTGTTCCAGTGCCAGTATGTCAACACCGGGCTACAGGAAATCGCCAAGTCGCTGGTCGGCAGCGGCAAGCTGGCCGATCTGTCCCGCTTCGTCGCAATCAACTCGGCGCGTCTGTGGGATCCGCCCACCAGGAGCTGGGCTCCGTGCACCCTCTCCAACGGAAACGGCAACGCCTATCGTAACGTCAGCCTGTTCGATTCCGCACTTGCCACGTCGGCTGCGCCGACGTATTTCCCGCCGTACGAAATCGCCGGGCTTGGCTATTTCGCCGATGGCGGCGTGTTTGCGAACAATCCTTCCGTGTCCGCCATTGCCGAGGCGCTGGCCAGCCGTCGCGCAGGCAGTCTGGACGATGTGCGCCTGTTGTCGCTCGGCACCGGCACCAGCCCCGTGGGCATTGCCCCGGACGCTGTCGGCAACCCGTTGACCTGGGGCGTTTCGAAATGGCTGTGGCCGCTCGAAAGCGGGCGCGTACCGGCGGCAGCCCTGCTCGGGCTGACGATGGATACGACGGCGGCGATCGCCGCACAACAGGCCGGGCAGATACTGAACGCCAATTACCAGCGCGGAAATTTCGTGCTCGGTCAATCCATCGCACTGGACGACTGGCACAAGGTGCCGGAACTGGAGAAGGAAACCCAGGCGTACATGAGGACCGCCGAGTGGCAACGTGTTTGCCAGTGGGTAGAGCAATTCTGGCGCTGATCGCACGTCGATAGCCGGGCTTTCGTGAGCAGCAGGCGCTGCAGGTGCCGACGGCGAACGAATCAGAAGCAACGAGGCCGGGCGGAACGCCCGGCGCTCGGCAACGCCAGCCGCGTGTGTACCGCGCAAATGGCGGCACGCACGCGGCCAACCGGCCATCAGACCACCCTCAGACGGCCCTCAAACCGCCATCACCGTCACCGACTTCGTGACGAGATACGGCTCCAGTGCTTCCGGGCCGCCTTCCGACCCGTAGCCCGAATCCTTCACGCCGCCGAACGGCATTTCCGGCCACGGCGTCGCCGGCTGGTTGATCCACAGCATCCCGACTTCGAGGCGCTGCGTTAGCAGATGCACGTTCGCGAACGAACGCGTGAACGCGTAGCCGGCCAGCCCGAACGGCAGACGGTTCGCCTCGGCGATCGCATCCTCGAGCTTGTCGAAGCCGCGAATCGCCGCGACCGGGCCGAACGGCTCGTTGTTGAACACGTCCGCTTCGAGCGGCACGTTCGCGATCACGGTCGGCGCGAAGAAGTTGCCTTCCGCGCCGATCCGCTCGCCGCCGGTCTCGATGCTCGCGCCGACCTTGCGCGCGTTGTCGACGACCGACGCCATCGCGGTCAGGCGCCGCGGATTCGCGAGCGCGCCGAGCGTCGTGCCTTCCTCGAGGCCGTTGCCGACCTTCAGCCCTTCGGCATGCTTGACGAGCGCGCGGGTGAATTCGTCGCGGATGCTGTTGTGCACGAGAAAGCGGGTCGGCGAAATGCAGACCTGGCCCGCGTTGCGGAATTTCGCCCCGCCGGCGGCCTTCACCGCGAGCGCGACGTCCGCATCCTCGGCGACGATCACCGGGGCGTGGCCGCCCAGTTCCATCGTCGCACGCTTCATGTGCTGGCCCGCGAGCGCGGCCAGTTGCTTGCCGACCGGCGTCGAACCCGTGAACGTCACCTTGCGGATCACCGGGTGCGGAATCAGGTACGACGAGATTTCAGCCGGATCGCCGAATACGAGGCCGATCACGCCGGCCGGCACGCCTGCGTCGACGAACGCGCGCAGCAGCGCGGCCGGCGATGCGGGCGTTTCTTCCGGCGCCTTCACGAGGAACGAACAGCCGGTCGCGAGCGCGGCGCTCAGCTTGCGCACGACCTGGTTGACCGGGAAATTCCACGGCGTGAACGCCGCGACCGGGCCGACCGGCTCCTTCACGACCGTCTGTTGCGCATTGAGGTTGCGCGGCGGCACGATCCGGCCGTACACGCGGCGGCCTTCGTCCGCGAACCATTCGATGATGTCGGCCGCCGACAGCACTTCGACGCGCGCTTCGGTGAGCGGCTTGCCCTGCTCCTGCGTCATTAGCTGCGCGATCGTGTCGGCGCGTTCGCGCACCAGCGCGGCCGCCTTGCGCATCGTCGCCGCGCGTTCGTGCGCAGGCACCTTGCGCCATGCCTCGAAGCCGCGTTGCGCGGCGGCGAGCGCACGGTCGAGATCGGCGATGCCCGCGTGGGCCACCTTGCCGATCGGCTTGCCGGTCGCCGGGTTCACGACGTCGATCGTCTTGCCGCTCGCGGCGTCGACCCACTCGCCGTCGATCAGCAGTTGCGTATCCGTATAAGTCACGTTAGCCATCCAGACACCCCTACATTGCGTCGATAAAACGCGCGCTGCCGCGAACGGCCGCACGCCGGTTGACAGAAACAGAAAAAGCCACGCCGCCGGGGCAGGCACGCGCCCGGCGGCGTCGACGGCAGGCACTCCGGCCCGCCGTCGTTTTGCAGCGCACCGCGCTCAGTGCGCGGCCGCCGTCGCCTTGCGGAGTTTCGCGACGTCCGCCGCCTGCACGGCCGGCGCGCCGTTGTTCCAGCCGGCGCGCATGAACGTCAGCACGTCGGCGACCTGCTGGTCGTTCAACTGGTTCGAGAACGCCGGCATCGGATACGCGGACGGCACGCCACCGATCACGAGCGTGTCGCTGCCATTCAGCGTCACGTTGATCAGCGACGACGCATCGGCCTCGAGCACGTTCGGATTGCCGGCGAGCGGCGCGAGCAGCGGCGCATAACCGCGGCCGTCCACCCCGTGGCAATGCAGGCAGTAAGCGTTATACACCTTCGCGCCCGGCTCGGCTGCCGGCCGGCCCAGTGCGACCTGCGTCGCCTTCGGATCATAGCGGTACGGCGGCGCGCCGGTGCCGCCTGCCGCCGGCAGCGACTTCAGGTAGCGCGAGATGGAGGCCAGATCGTCGTCGGTCAGTTCCTGCGTGCTGTGGTTGATCACGCTCACCATCGAGCCGAACGCGGTCGCGTGCTGATTCGCGCCGGTCTTCAGGAACTGCGCGACGTCCGCCTCGTTCCAGCGGCCGAGCCCGGTGTTGTGCTCGCCGGTCAGGTTCGACGCGAACCAGTTGTCGATCGCGGCGCCGGACAGGAACGCCGCGCCGCTTTCGTCGAGCGCCTTCTCCTGGAAGCCGACACCGCGCGGCGTATGGCACGACCCGCAGTGCCCGAGCCCCTGCACGAGATACGCGCCGCGGTTCCACATCGCGTCCTTGGCCGGCTTGTCCGCGTACGGCGTCGTGTCGAGGAACACCGCGTTCCACAACGCGAGCGGCCAGCGCATGTTGAGCGGCCACGGGATGTCGGACGGCCGGTTCGCCTGCTTCACCGGTTCGACGCCGTGCATGAAGTACGCATACAGCGCCTTCACGTCGTCGTCCTTCAGCTTCGCGTACGACGGATACGGCATCGCCGGATACAGGTTGTGACCGTCCTTCGCGACGCCCTTGCGCAACGCGCCGGCGAAATCCGCTTCGGTATAGCCGCCGATGCCCGTCTCCGGGTCGGGCGTGATGTTGGTCGTGTAGATCGCGCCCATCGGCGTGACCATCTTCAGACCGCCCGCGAACGGCGTGCCGCGCGGCGCGGTATGGCACGCGACGCAGTCGCCGGCTTTCGCCAGATAGGCGCCGCGGGCAACGAGCGCGCTGTCGGCGGGCGCCGTCTGCGCGGCATGCGCGGCCGTGCCGGCCAGCAGTGCGGATAGCGCGAACAGCGACGCGCGGAGCGTGTTCAGGTTCAGGGTGAGATATCGCATGGTCGTCTCCTCCCCTCAGGCCGTTTTCAGCTGGTTGCCGACCGGCAGCTTGCGCAGCCGCGTGCCGGTGGCCGCGAAGATCGCGTTCGACAGCGCCGCCGCGGTCGCGGCCGTGCCCGGCTCGCCGATCCCGCCCGGCGCCTCGCCGCTCTTCACCAGATGGACTTCGATCGGCGGCACCTCGTTGATTCGCATCATCCGGTAGTCGTTGAAGTTGGTCTGCACGACGCGGCCGTCCTCGATCGTGATCTCGCCGTACAGCGCGCCCGTGATCCCGAAGATGATGCCGCCCTGCACCTGCGCCTCGATCGTGTTCGGATTCACAACCATCCCGCAATCGACCGCGCACACGGCGCGCTTGACCTGCACCTCGCCGCCGTCCACCGCGACGTCGATGACGATCGAGAAGAAGCTGCCGAACGCGTGCATCACCGACACGCCGCGCCCTTGCCCCTTCGGCAGCGATGCGCCCCAGCCGGCCGCCTTCGTCGCGACGTCGAGCACGTTGCGGGCGCGCGGCGTCTTGTCGAGCAGCGCGCGGCGGTACTGCACCGGGTCGGTCTTGGTCTGCGCGGCCAGTTCATCGATGAAGCTTTCGACGACGAACGTGCTGCGCGTCGGCCCGACGCCGCGCCAGAACGCGGTGGGCACGTGGCGCGGCTCCTGGCGCACGTAGTCGACCAGCTGGTTCGGCAGTTCGTACGGCAGTTCGGCCGCGACCTCGACCGCGTCGGGATCGACGCCGTCCTTGACCGCGGGCGGCGCGAAGCGCGCGAGGATCGACGAGCCGACGATCCGGTGCTGCCACGCGACCGGTTTGCCGTTCGCGTCGAGGCCGGCCGAGATCGCGTCGTGGTAGCACGGCCGGTACATGTCGTGCTGGACGTCTTCCTCGCGCGTCCAGATCACCTTCACCGGTGCGTTGACCTGTTTGCCGACCTTCACGGCCTGGCCGATCATGTCGGTCTCGAGCCGTCGGCCGAATCCGCCGCCGAGCAGATGGTTGTGCACGACGATCTTGTCCGGCGACAGCCCGGTCAATTGCTGCGCCGTGTCGCGTGCGCGGGTCGGCACTTGCGTGCCGACCCAGATCTCGCAGCCGTCGCCACGCACGTGCACCGTGCAGTTCACCGGCTCCATCGTCGCGTGGGCGAGCAGCGGCTGTTCGTAGACGGCGTCGACGCGCGTCTTCGCGTTCGCGAACGCCTTGCCGACGTCGCCTTCCTTGCGTGCGACCGCGCCCTTGCCGTTCGCCGCCGCCTGCGCGAGATCCGCGAACAGGTCCTTGGTCGACACCTTCGCGCCCGCGCCTTCGTTCCACTTCACGACGAGCGCCGACGCGCCGCGCTTCGCGGCCCACGTGTGATCGCCGACCACCGCGACCGCGTTGTCGACGCGCACGACCTGGCGCACGCCGGGGATCTTCCTCGCGGCCGTGTCGTCGACGCTCGCGACCGTGCCGCCGAACACCGGGCTGTTCACGATCACCGCGTACAGCATGCCGGGCAGGCGCACGTCGAGCCCGAACTGCGCGGTGCCGTCGACCTTCTCCGGCGAATCGAGGCGCTTGGCGGGCGTGCCGATCAGCTTGAAATCCGCCGGCTTCTTCAGCACGACGTCCTTCGGTACCGGCAGCTTCGCCGCGGCGTCGGCCAACTGGCCATACGATGCGCGCCGGCCGCTCGGCGGATGCTGCACTTCGCCGTTCGCCGCGCGGCAGCTCGCCGGATCGACGTTCCATTGCTTCGCGGCCGCCGAGACCAGCAGCGTGCGCGCGGTGGCGCCCGCCTGGCGCAGCGGGTCCCACGCGTAGCGTACCGACGTCGAGCCGCCGGTGAGCTGGCCGCCGAGCAGCGGATCGAGGAACAGCTTCTCGTTCGGCGGCGCATGATCGAGCGTCACGCTCGACAGCGGCACTTCGAGTTCTTCCGCGATCAGCATCGGCAGTGCCGTATAGACGCCCTGCCCCATCTCGACCTTCGGCATCACCAGCGTGACCTTGCCGGCGCGGTCGATCTGCACGAATGCGTTCGGCGCGAACACGCCGGGCTGCGCGGGTTCGGCTGCGTCACCCCCGATCACCGAGCGGCGCGTATCGTCGCCCGCCGCCGGCAGGCTGAAGCCGAGCAGCAAGCCGCCGCCGGCGGCCGCGCCGAGCGACATGCCGAGTTTCAGAAACGAACGGCGCGATACGCCTGCGCCGGCCCGGCCTGCTTCGATCAGTCCTCGCGACATGTCAGGCCTCCTTCGCGGCTTGTTTGACGGCCGCGCGAATCCGGTGGTACGTGCCGCAGCGGCAGATGTTGCCGGCCATGGCCGCGTCGATGTCGGCGTCGCTCGGGTTCGGATTCGACGCGATCAGCGCGGTGGCGGCCATCACCTGCCCCGACTGGCAGTAGCCGCACTGGACGACGTCGAGCTCGCGCCACGCCTGCTGGACCTTGTGGCCGGCCGGCGTCGCGCCGACGGCTTCGATCGTCGTGATCTTGCGGCCCGCGACGGCGGCGACCGGCAGCACGCACGAACGCGCGGCCACGCCGTCGAGATGCACGGTGCACGCGCCGCATTGCGCGATCCCGCAGCCGAACTTGGTGCCGGTCAGGCCGACGACGTCGCGCAGCACCCAGAGCAAGGGCATGTCGTCGGGGGCGTCGACCGAGCGGGTTTCGCCGTTGATGTTGAGGGTGATCATTCAGCCTCCGGGGCCGTTGTATTGGGGGAGCGGCGCGAACGACGCGCGCTGCGTCATGGGGTCGTCGTCATCGCCGTTGCGTCGTGCGCAACGGGTGCCGCGCGGCCCGGGTGCGGGCGGGCCGCGGCGGTGGTGTTGCGTGCTGCGTCGTTACTCGGCCACGTCGATGGCCGACAGTACCTTGATGACCGATGGTGCGGTGAACCAGTCGGCCGACTTCGTGCGGAATTCGCCGAAATACGGGCTCGCGAGGTGCGCGTCGAACGCCGCCTGGTCGTCGTAGATCTCGTACAGATGCAGATTCGGCGAACCGTCCTGCTCGCGGAACAGGTCGTAGCGCCGGTTGCCCGGTTCGTTGCGCGTCTTCGCGACCATGCTGCGCAGCTCGGCCTCGGCGGCCTGCGCGTGCTCGGGTTTCGGGAACAGCGAAGCAATCACGTGAAGCGCCATTTTTCACTCCTTTGAAAACGGAAACGAGCATGCCACAAGCCGGCGTCGTGCGACGCCAGCGTGCAACGGTCGTATGTCGCCGAGCGGCGGGATCAGGCCAGCTCGTCCGGGCCGACACGCACGACGACCTTGCCGAAATTCTTGCCGGCGAGCAAGCCGATCAGCGCTTGCGGCGCGTCGGCGAGGTCGGGAACGACGTCCTCGAGCGTCTTCACCTTGCCCTGCGCGACCCACTCGCTCATGTCCTTCAGGAACGGCGCATAGCCGGTTGCATAGTGATCGAGAATGATGAAACCCTGCACGCGGATACGCTTGCGCAGGATCGCGCCCATCAACGCCGGCACGCGGTCACGGCCGGTCGACAGCGCCTTGTCGTCGTAGGCCGCGTCGTTGTAATGCGCAATGATCCCGCAGACGGGCACGCGCGCATGGTCGTTCAGCAGCGGCCATACCGCGTCGAACACGGCGCCGCCGACGTTCTCGAAATAGACGTCGATGCCGTTCGGGCACGCGTCCTTCAGCTTCGCGGCAAACGCCGGATCGTGGTGGTCGACGCATGCGTCGAAGCCGAGCGTGCCGGTCACGTACGCGCACTTGTCGGCGCCGCCCGCGACGCCGACCACGCGGCAACCCTTCAGCTTGGCGATCTGCCCGACCACCGCGCCGACCGCGCCGCTCGCGGCCGCGACGACCACGGTTTCGCCGGCCTTCGGTTCGCCGATCTTCAACAGTCCCGTGTACGCGGTGAAGCCCGGCATGCCGAGCACGCCGAGCGCGTACGACGGGTGCGCGAAGTCGCGGCCGAGCGGGATCAGGTCGCGTCCGTCGGACAGTGCGTAGTCCTGCCAGCCGGCCCCGGCGACGACGAGATCGCCCTCGCGAAACGCCGGCAGGTTCGACGACACCACGCGGCTGACCGTGCCGCCGACCATCGGCTGGCCCAGTTCGGCCGGCGGCGCATAGGACGGCGCATCGCTCATCCGGCCGCGCATGTACGGGTCGAGCGACAACCAGACGGTGCGCAGCAGCACCTGGCCGGGGCCGGGTACCGGCACGTCGGCGGTTTCGGCGCGGAAGTTGTCCGGCGTCGGTGCGCCGACCGGGCGCGAATTCAGGATGATCTGGCGGTTTGCAGTCTTGCTTTGCGGCATGTGAGCCTCCGTCAACAGGAATGAACGTGCGTCGCGGGCACGATCGGATCAGGGATGGACCAGCAGGAAGTGCGTGCCTGCGGCGGCATCGACGGGCGGGCCGGTGCGGTCGCAAGCAGGCGGTTGGAACGATCGGGACAGCGTAACGCGGTGTGAAGCGTTCGGCTTGAAGCGTTCGTCATGAATGATTGAGTAGACCAGTCGTCTAGAGTTGGGGTAAAAACAAGGCGCGCCCCTGCGCGCCCGGATTACGACTGCGCTCCGTCATGCGCGGCCGGCGGCAGGTTCAGCATGCGCCGCGTTTCGGCCATCGCCCTTTCGAGCGGTTTGCGGTCGCGGTGAATCTTCTCCAGCAGCGTCGCGCCCAGCCACAGCTCGTACAGGATCGCGGCCGTGTACGACGGATCATCGACGCCGCTCAGCGAACCGTCGGCGAGCCCCGCCTCGATGCCGCCCGCGAGCCGCTCGATGATCTGGCTGGTGCCGCGTCGCAGTACCGCGCGCATCGCTTCCGACAGATCCGACACTTCCGCGCCGAGCTTCACCGCGAGGCACTTGCCTTCCGGATCGTCCGCGCATTGCGTGTGCAGCCAGTTGCCCCAGTACGTCATCAGGCGCTCGGCGCCCGTGCCGGCCTGCTGCTTGAGCAGGTTATCGAGATGCGCGAGATAGCCTTCGAAATACGATTCGAGCAGCGCTTCGCCGAATGCCTCTTTCGAGCCGAAGTAATGATAGAACGAGCCCTTCGGGATGCCCGCCGCGGCGAGAATCTCGTTCAGACCGACCGCCGAAAACCCCTTGTGGAGCATGATCGGCTTCGCGATGTTCAGGATGTGCTGGCGGACTTCGGCGCCTGAAGATGCATTCATGATGGCGTATGGTAGCAACGATTAGACCGGTCGTCTAGTAACGTCGAACCGGCATGTTGAGCGGCACTTTACCCGATCCCGGTCGCGCGCCCAATGCCTGGTCGGCGCGGTTCCCGCCTGCTCGTGCCGGCTGCGCGCGGCGCGTCATATCGGCGACTCGGTTTCGTTGTCAGCGCGGCGCTTCGTCGGCACGCTTTCTCGTCCGCGCCCGCCGCTCGTTGCGCTCGGCGGCCGGGACGGTCTTGACGCCACGCAACGGTGGCCGGCGCATGAGCGCCGCCATCTCGCGCCTCAACGCCTCGAGTTCGCGGCTGCGCGCCGCGTCGGTCGCCAGTGCGCCGTCGAGTTGCCCCTGGAGCACGCCGCAGCGATGCAGCGCGTCGCCGAGTTGGGCCTGTAGCGCGGCCGTGTCCTTCCGCTGCTGCGCATCGCGCTGTTCCGCGCGCGATGTCGCCGCGTCGAGTTCCTTTTGCAAGCGCGCGGCCGCGAGCCGCTCGCGGTCGATTTCCTGAAGCGCCCGCTTCTCCGATGCGCGCAGGCGCTCCTCGGCGCGGCCCGCGTCGTCGCGCAACCGGTCGAGCTGGGTGGTGAAATCCGCGCGGGCCTCGGCGAGGGCGCGGTCGGCCTCCGCGTTGTCGGCCTTCAGGCGTTCGATCTCCGCTTTTAGCGCTTGGTGAGAGGCATCGTCCGCCGCCCTCGCCTGCTCCAGTTCCTGAATGCGGACCTGCGCGGCCAGCAGCGCAGCCGTGCGTTGCTCCAGCGCGGTTTCGGTGCGGGCCAGTTCGGCGTGCAGCGTCGCAACTTCCGCTTGCGCCGCCGCCCGCTCGGCCTCGACTTCCGCGCGCAGCGCATCGAGTGCTGCGGCCGCGTCGGTACTCGACCGGTTCCACAGCGCCGCGACCAGTTCGCCGGCCGCTGCCTGCAGATCGGCCGGCAGGTCCGGATGCTCGATGCGCACCCGGCTCTTTTCCCGCAGCTCGGCCCAGAACTCGCCGAGGACAGCCGTCGGCGTGCTCATGCTGCCCTTGCGAACGAGCTGGTACAGGCGGTTCGCCGTCGGCGTGATGCCGAAGCGGAAGAACAGCAGCGCGCAGGCTTCACGGTACAGCTCGCGCGTTTTCGGAAAGTCAGCCTTGAGGCGCTCGATTTCGGCGGTCAGGCGGGATTCGTCGGCGGCGAGATCGGACATGGCGGGCTCTGAGGGAAATTTCATAAATAATATAACGTAAACCGTCAAATATCCAATCAATCGAATAATTGAATTTGACATTATTTCTATAATGTCGAGATTGATGATCCCCATCTCGATCCACCATCGTGGTGTCCTGTTGATCGCCCTACCTTCGCTTCAACGGGGTCGCCCGGCAAAAAACGCCGCTGCATCCGCCTCGAAAAAACGTCAACATTGCGCGATCGAAAGCTGGCCGCCCTGCTTTTCCAGGGCAACGTCAAAAACAGAAGAACGAGGAGCCCGCGTTGCGCACATTCCGGATCGGCTTCCGTGGCTTGTTCGTCAAGCTCGTGCCGACGTTCATCGTCGTGGGGTTCGTCGCGATGGTGCTGTCGTCGGTGATGACGAGCGTGCTGTGGCGCACGCATGCCGAAAGCGACATTCGCCGTTTTCTCGGCAACCTCGACCGCCATGCACTGTCCATGGCGACTGGCGCCGCCGACTTGCGCGACCCGGTCGCCTGCCGTGCCGCGGCCGACGCGATGTTCTGGCAGATCGCACGAATCGGCGCGCGCGACGTGATGGATTTCGCGCCGATGATGGGCTTCTTCGGCGCCGGCCGGTTGCAGGTGCGCATCGCGCGGCCGGATGGTGGGGGATGCGAAACGTCGCCAGCCGCGTCGCCGCTGCTGTCCGACGCGTTCGCGGCGACACCGGCCGATCCGGCCGCGCCCGACACGATGCTGCACCGTGACGGCGACTGGGCCATCGTCACGCGCATCGCACTGGCCGACGGCGCGATCGCGCGGATCGGCGTCCATTACTGGCCGGGCTGGCAGCTCCACTACGAGATCGCGGACGACGCGTCGGCGTACGACCTGATACGCACCGTCCTGTATCTCGGTGCGATGGGCGCGAGCTTCGCGGGATTGCTGGTCTGGTTGCTGGTGCGGCGCGTGCGGCGGATGACGGCGGCGGCCGACCGCTGGGCGGCCGGCGACCTGTCGGCGCGGATCGCCGATGCGTCGCGCGACGAGCTGGGCGCGCTGGCCGCGCATTTCAACCGGATGGCCGATGCGCTCGCGCGGGCATTCGGGATGCAGAAGGCGCTCGCGGTGTCGGTCGAGCGCACGCGCATCGCGCGCGACCTGCACGACACCGCGAAGCAGCGCAGCTTCGTGCTCGGCCTCAAGCTGACCGAGCTGGAATACGAGGCGCAACGTCATCCCGACCTGTTGCCGACCGTCGGCGCGGCGCGGCGTCTGGCCGATCACCTGCAGCAGGATCTCGACCACGTGGTGACCGGCTTCAGCCTGCCCGCGATCGCCGAGGATGGCTTGCGCGCGGCCGTTTCGCACGCGGTGCGCGACTTGCTGGCTGGCTCGGGCATCGCGTGGTCGCTCGACCTGCCGGATGCCGCCGCGCGCACGCTCGATGCCGAACCGGCGGCCGCGCACGAACTGCTGATGATCACGCACGAGGCGGTCGCGAATGCACTGCGCCATAGCGGCTGCCGTCGCATCGACATCGCGTGCGAGCCAGGCGGCGCGGGGGACGCATCGACCGCCCGTCCGCCGGCAGGCTGGCGCTGGATCGTGCGCGACGACGGCGCCGGTTTCGACCCGGCCGCCGTGCCCGTCGGCATGGGGCTCGGCAATTTGCGCTGGCGCGCGGACGCGCTGCCCGGCGGCAGGCTCGACATTGCGTCGGGCGCGGACGGCACGCGCGTGACCGTCCATTTCAATTCGATGGAGACGGCATGACCACCATCCTCATTGCCGACGATCACGCGGTCGTGCGCGAAGGTATCCGCAGCCTGTTGCGGCTCGATGCGTCGTTCGAGATCGTCGCGGAAACGGACGACGGCGTGTCGACGATCGAGCAGGTACGCGCGCATCGGCCCGACGTACTGCTGCTCGATCTGATGATGCCCGGCATGGGCCACGCCGGCGTGCCGGCGGTGATCCGCGCGATTCGGGCGGCCAGCGGCGACACGCACGTCATGGTGCTGACGTCGTCCGACGACGATGCGCTGGCACTGGCCGCGATCGACGCCGGCGCCGATTCGTTCCTGCTGAAATCGATGCGCGGCGAGCGTTTGCTGCAGGCGATCCATGCGGCCGTCCACGGCGAACCGACACTGCACCCGGGCATCGCGCAGCGCATGATCGGCATGTCGCGCAAGCCGCCGCGCGACCCGTTCGCCGCACTGACCGCGCGCGAGCTCGAAGTGCTGCGCTGCCTGGCCGAGGGCGGCAGCAACGCACGCATCGCGGCGACGCTCGGCATCACGGAAAAGACCGTCAAGACGCATCTCGGCAACGTGATGTCGAAACTGCACCTGTCCGACCGGACGCAAGCCGTCGCGCTCGCATGGCGCGAAGGATTGATGGCGCCGAAAGCCTGACATCCTCGCGCTGCCGCTACCGGCAGCGTGTCGGCCACGCTTGCTCGTCGCTACGACTTTCGTTGCATCCTTTCCGTCGCAAGCGCACGACCTTCGCCCGATGTGCGGCGCCGACGGCGTCCCTAAAGTGGCGCTGTCGCGCGATTCAGCGCATTCGTTACGGCGGAAACATGAAACCTGCCTGGCTGTTGTGCCTTCCTGTCGCGCTGGCGGCGTGCACGTCGCTCGAACCCTCCGCCGCGGAGCGCGACGTGCGCATCGTCACGAGCGAGCCCGGCGGCACCTGCCGTCACCTCGGCGACGTGACCGGCAGCCGCGGCAACTTCCTGATCGGGGGTTTCATCCCGGATGCGACGCTCGAGACCGGCGCGCGCAACGAATTGAAGGCCCGCGCGGCTGCGCTCGGCGGCAACGTCGTGATGCTGCTCACGCAGCGCGGCGTGCAAAGCGGCAGTTTCGACGGCACCGACGGCGGCTACCTGCGGCAGACCGGCGTCACGCTGACCGGCAGCGTGTATCGCTGTCCGGGCGCGGGAGCGTGACGATGCGTGCCTTTGCAACCCTGATATGGAGCCTCGGCATCTCCGGCTGGCTGCCCGGCTGCGGCGGCGATGGCAACGAGCCGGTCGTGCCGGGCGGGCTGCCGCCCGCGCCGCCCGAGATGCTGCGCGTCGTGTGGCAGGACGGCGCGTTCGTGCCGCAGACCCACGGCATCTGGGCGCTTGCCGGCACCGGCGCGATCGCCGAGATCGGGCCGCACGGCGCGGTCATCTACAACACGACGCGCACCGGCAACCTGTGCTGGCGTGATCCCGCGTACAACGCGAGCACCACGGCCGTCGCCGGCCTGATCGGGATGTATGCGCGCTGGCGCGGCGGCATGGTCTTCACCGATTCGCCGGACGGCCTGCAGCTGCATGCGCGCCCGCTAGCCGCGCTGCCCGACGCATGTCGTACGACGGGCGACGGCGCGCCGTCGCCGCTTGCGACGTATGACGCGGTCGCCGCCCTGTTGCTCGACTTCCATTCGTTTGCGGCCGACTACGGTATCGACTGGGCGGCGCGTATCGCGCGACTGCGCCCGCAGGCGGCCGCTGCCGGCAGCGACGCGGCGCTTGCGCCCGTGCTCGATGTGTTGCTCGGCGCACCGGTCGATGCGCATACCAGCATCGGCGACGAAAACGATTCGTTCACGCTCGGCTGGCGCGACGACAACGCGCCGCAACAGACCTTCCGCCGGTTGCGGCACGCGTGGATGCAAGAGGCGCCCGCTACGTCGTTTCCGGCCTGGCTCGGCGTGTGGCACGCGCGGCAAACGCAGGCGCGGCTCGGTCTCTTGCGCGCCGATGCACGCGGCATCGAATTCGACGGCGGCCTGGTCTGGGGCGTGCTCGACGGCAATATCGGTTATCTCGCGATCGACCGGATGGGCGGCTTCGCGGGCGGCCCGATCACCGACATCGAGCAGGATCGGGCCCGGCTGGCTGCCACACTCGATGTCGTGCTCCAGCGGCTCGGGCAAACGCATGCGCTCGTGCTCGACCTCGCGTTCAACCAGGGCGGCGCGACGCAGATCGCGCACGACATCGCCGCGCGTTTCGCCGACCGCAAGCGGTTCGCCTATACGCGTGCGCTGCCGCAGGCAGCCGGCATCGCGCCGCAACGATTCCATGTCGAACCGGGTGGCGCCGTCCGCTATGCGAAGCCCGTCGTCGTGCTGACGAGCGACGTGACCGTCAGCGCCGGCGAATACCTGGTGCTGATGATGCGCACGCTGCCGCACGCGATCCAGGTCGGCCAGACCACGCAGGGGGCGCTGTCCGGCGGGTTCGGCAAAGGATTGCCGAACGGCTGGATGATGGGCATCGCGAATCACGTGACGCGCGATGCGGCCGGCGTATCGTACGAAGCACGCGGAATTCGGCCGCACGCGGAATTCGACGTGATCCCGGACGATGCGTCCGACGCCGGTTATGGCCGCGCCGTACTGCGCGCCGCGACACTCGCCGGCGAAGCTGCACTGTCGCACCGGACGCGGAGCACCATGCGAGACCGACCAAACCAGCGCGCGCGCCGGCGGCCAGAAGCGCGATGGGTCACGGCAGCGGCCTTCAACGGCTTGGCGCGGGTTCCCTGAAGAAATCGAGCAACTGGCGCGTCAGGAAGGCAGGATTCTCGTCCGGCAGCCAATGGCCCGTATTCGGCGCAACGGCTCCGCGTACATCCAGCGCCAGTTCCTTCGCCATGTCGAATTCCTTGGCGCCGTTGCTCTTGTCGCCGGCGAGCGCGAGCACGGGCATCGGGAGCTTGTGCTTCATGAACGCCTTGAACTGCATCTCGTCCTGCGGGAACGCGCGATAGAGTTCGAACCCGGCGCGTAGCGCGCCCGGCGCCGCATAAGCGTCGGCGTAGACGGCGATATCGTCGTTCGACAACGCGACATGGGCCCTCTTCTTGTAGAAATCGAGAATGTAGGCGTGCTCCTTGCCCGCAATCAGCAGTTCGGCGATATCGCGCTGCTGATGCAATCCGAAATGCCAGATCTGCGGATCGGCACGGGCCTTCGCTTCGTCCCAGATGCGCGTGCCCGGCACCGGAACGTCGAGCATCGCAAGCTTCACGATCTCGGTGGGCCATTGCGCGGCGTATGCGTACGCCACCATCACGCCGATGTCGCGGCCGACGAGGTGGATGCGCGTCGCGCCGAGCTGGCGAACGAGTGCGCGGATGTCGCCCGCCATCGAGGCTTTGTCGTAGCCGCCGAGCGGCTTGTCGGATTCGCCCGCGCCGCGGTAGTCGACCGCGACGACCCGATATCCCTCTTGCGCCAGCACCGGCATCACGTGACGCCACGTGTACCAGGTTTGCGGCCAGCCGTGCAGCAGGATCACCAGCTCGCCGTCGTCCGGGCCGCCGGTCACGTAATGGAGGCGGACGTCATCGACCTGCGCGTAGCGTCGGCTGAAGCGTCGATCGAAACCGGCCGGCAGGCCGGGCGCCGGCATCCCTGACATCGATGGTTCATTCTGCATGGGTCGTCATCCGTTGCTGTGTCGGTCGCTCAGGCTCTCGACCTGTTTCACGCCCCGGAGCAGCCATGGCCGAAGTTGCCTCGTGAGGAGCGGCATGATGATCCAGGTCAGCGATGAGGTCAGCAGCGCTGAGCTGAGCGCGAGTTGGACAGGACGCTCCAACGCTGGCAGGAGCGCATTCAGTAGGTACGTGATCGACAGCAGGACCGGGTAGACGGCCAGCCACGTCACGAGAAACGTCTTCCACTTCGGTGTAGCGGGCTTGCCGGCGATCGCGAACCACGCATCCATGCCGACCGCGGCGTCGCGATGTTCGTCCGATATCTCGTCGCCCTTCGCAATCAGCTTTCGCCGTTCCCCGGAGGACACCCACGTATGCAGGTGCGCCGGCGAGTCGAAGCGGTAAATCAGGTAGTTGATGCCGCTCGAATCGCTCAGGCGAACGTTTCCGAGGTGCCCCGGGTAACGCCGCGCCGCCGCGTCGATCTCGCGCGCCCATCGATCGAATTGCCTTTCCCGCCCCGGATGAACGACGCGACTGACGACGATCGTGCTTGATTCACGCATCGTGCCGGACGGGGAAAGGCGTTGGCTGTCGTGCATCGGCTGCTGAAGCGAGTGGGCAATGAGTTGCATCGCCTGACGGTGTCCGATGGCCGAGGAACTCCCTCGATACGCCGTCTGGGCGAACCTGCCGGGCTGTCGCGAAAGCAAACCACGGTCCTGACCGCACGCCGGCAGCGTCGCTCATCGCGCTTTGGTACGCCATTGTGCGGCTTGCGTCGATGGGGCCGCGGCGTCATGCGATGCCGCCGAATTCGCTATCGAACGAACGTGCGCTGTAATTTTTTCAGCGCGATCGAAAGCGGTGAGCGCCGCGGGTTACCGGCCGGCGGATCGCCGTGCGCCGAATCCTGTCCCGGCGCCGTGGTTTCGTCTGTCATTTGCGTGCCACCGTAGGCCGGTAAGGTCCGAACTCGTCCCCGATTCCGACAAGCGATCCGCCATGCAGCGCCCGTCGCGCGCCACGCCCCACGTTTACGCAGCCACGTCCCGCGCCCTCGCCGTCAGCCTCGCGATCAACCTGCTGCTGCTCGCCGTCGAGACGGCGGCGGCATGGTCCGCGCATTCGTCCGGGTTGCTCGCGGACGTCGCGCACGCCGCGATCGACTTGGCGGCCGATGCGCTGATCCTCGTCGCCTGCCGGCTCGACGCGAGCCTGCCGCCGGCGCGTCGGCCGACCTACGAGCCGCTCGCGCTCGCGGGCCTCGGTGCGTTGCTGGCCGTAACCGGCGCGCAGATGATCTGGCATGCACTGACCCGGTTCGATACGCCGTCCGTCGTGCAGCCGGGCGCGACCGCGCTCGCGCTGGTTGCCGTCACACTCGCCGGCAAGGCCGTGCTGTCGTACTGGATGCTGCGCAAGGCACGCGAGACCGGCTCCGCGCTGCTCGAGGCAAGCGGCTGGCACGTGCGCACCGATGCGCTGTCGTCGTTGCTCGCGGCGCTCGCGATGAGTGCGGCGCTGGTCGGCTTCGGCCGGCTGGACGACCTGGCCGCGCTCGCGATCGGCGCGCTCGTGATTCGCACGGGTGTCGGATTCATCCGGCGCGGCTGTGCGCAGTGGCCGGCACTGGCCGATTGGGCGAATCGCTCGACGCGCGGGTCGTGAACGGGGGGAGCCGAGCCGCTCGTTGATGCTCCGAGACGGCTGATCGACGGCACGGAAATAAAGAAGAGGCTCACACCCGCGAGCCTCTTTTGCGTGATGCCGCCATCGCCATGTAGTGCGTGACGCATCGATGCTGCTACCTCTCCGAACGACGCGACACTCCCGAGCAGAATCCACACGAGCGCCGCCGAGCCATGGCATACAGCATGGGACAGTTTCGCGCGATCGAGTATGGGGACGTCTTGCATGGCGTGCCACGACGCACACGTATGCTTCGCGGGCGTCGTGCGCGACAACCGCAAGCGGGATGATCGATCGGGTTCCGCGTAACAGGCTATTGTTTGTTTTTTGTTAATACAGCCTATGGTTTGTATTTTGACGATACATGCCATAGACTGTATTTTCCGATTACAAACGATCACCTGTCATCTCGCGGAGTGCCCGATGGCCTTTCCTGTCCAGACCCTGACCCAGTTGCGTCCGATCCTCGTCGGCTTCCGCAAATCCGCGGGGCTCACGCAGGCGCAACTGGCCGCTCGCCTCGGCATCACCCAGCAATCTTATGCTCAGTTCGAAGCCAACCCGTCGGCGGTCAGCATCGAACGGCTTTTCAAGGTGATGAACGTGCTTGGCGTTCGCATGATGCTCAGCCTCGACGAGCGGGATGCACCGGCGGAAGCGGCCGATTCGGCTTCAGCTGCCGAACCGGTGGCGCGCCGCAAGCCGGTCGCGAGCAAGCGCGGCACCACGGCCGCCAAAACCCCGACCGGCACCGCCGTCGGCGCTGCGCGGAGGCGCCCGACAGCGACGACTCGGACCACGCCACGCGTCTCGAAGCAGGAGGACTGGTGACGATGGTCGCACGCGCCCGCAGCGACCGGCTCGACCTGTGGATGAACGGCATTCCTGTCGGCTACTGGGAAATCCGGCGCGGAGTCGAGCGTCTCGTCTACCTGCCGGACTGGCTCGATGATCCCCAGGGCCGGCCACTTTCATTGTCGCTGCCCTTCACGCCCGGCAACCAGCCGCACCAGGGCGCGATCGTGGCCGACTACTTCGACAACCTGCTGCCGGACAGCGAGCCGATCCGCCGCCGCATCGCGCAGCGTTACCGGCTCCGATCGACAGCGCCGTTCGAATTGCTCGCGTCGATCGGCCGCGATTGCGTCGGCGCGATCCAAATGCTGCCGCCCGACGAGACCCCGGTCGATCTCGAGGCAATCGAAGGCGCGCCGCTCGACGACGCAGCCGTTGCCGATGTGCTGCGCCACGCGACCGCCACGCCACTGCCCGGCAGCGGAGAACCCGACGGCGACCTGCGCCTGTCGATTGCCGGCGCGCAGGAAAAGACCGCGCTGCTGCGTCAGCGCAACCGCTGGCTGCGGCCGTCGGGCAGCACGCCGACGACCCACATCTTCAAGCTGCCGCTCGGGCGCGTCGGCAACATGCAGGCCGACATGCGCACGTCCGTCGAAAACGAATGGTTGTGCTCGAAGCTCGTCGCCGCGTACGGCCTGTCGGTCGCGCCGTGCGAAATCGGCCGGTTCGACGATCAGAAGGCACTCATCGTCGAGCGCTTCGACCGTCGCCCGTCGCGCGACGGCTCGTGGATCCTGCGGCTGCCGCAGGAGGACATGTGTCAGGCGACCGGCACGCCGTCGGGGGCGAAATACGAAACGGACGGCGGCCCCGGCATCGAGACGATCATGGGCATCCTCGCGAATTCGGCCGATGCTTCGCGCGACCGGATGAATTTCTTTGTCGCACAGCTTGTATTCTGGGTGTTGGCGGCGATCGACGGCCACGCGAAGAACTTCAGCATCGCGCACCTGCCCGGTAATGCGTATCGCAGCACGCCGCTGTACGACGTGCTGTCCGCGCATCCGATCATCGGTACGCGCCGCAACCAGATCCCGCCGCGCCGCGCCCGCCTGGCGATGGCCGTCTGCGGGAAGAACCGGCACTACGTGATCGGTGAAATCCAGCCGCGCCACTGGATCGCACAGGGCCGCCGTGTCGGCCTGACCGAAGACGACGTGCGGGCCGCGATGGCGGCCGTCGCAGCACGGACGGAGCCCGCGATTGCCGAAGCCGCCGCGCAGATCCCGCCGGACTTTCCCGCGGACGTGGCAGACGCGATCTTCGCCGGCATGCGTCGGCAAAGCCGCAACCTCGCGGCGGCCGATCCGGCGTGATGAATCGACCGGCCGCGACGGGCTGTCGGTCTTTGCTGCAGTACTTCGGCCCTTGGTCGACCGGTAGCCCTGACAGGATCGAAGCAGTTACGTCGTCGCAGATACGGACATCGAATGCCCCGCGCCGAACCGCTTGCCGGCCGCCGGCGCAGATCGTTCACCCGGCATCGCGCGCGCGGGCGAGTGCCGCGAGGTTGCCCTCGCCGAACCCGTGGTGCCCCTTGCGCTGCACGATCTCGAAGAAAATCTCGCCGGGGCGGCGTTTGACGAAGGTCTGGAAGAACAGCCTCGGCACGCCGTCGCTGCCGATCTCGCCGTCGACCAGCACCGCGCGGCGGCGCAGCGCATCGAGATCGACGCCATGCGCGGGCAGCCGCGCATCGACGTCGTCGTAATAGCGTGCAGGCGGCTCGATGAACTCGACGCCGTTCGCGCGCAGGGCATCGACGCACGACAGGATGTCGTCGGTGGCCAGCGCGACGTGCTGCACGCCCTCGCCCGGATGGTCGGGCAGGTACGCATGCATCAGGTCGGTACGCCGCGTGCCTTCCTCGTAGACCGGAATCCGGACCGCGCCGCACGGCGACACCATTACGCGAGATTCCTCCGACACATGCCAGTGCGCGTCGATCTGGTGGATCTCGCGAAAATGCAGCAGGTCGTGGTAGAAATCCAGCCACTCCTGCATCCGTCCCGCGCCGACCGTTTGCGTGAAGTGGTCGACCTGCTGCAGGCCGACGCCCGCGCAGTCGAGATCGGTATGCGCGGTCGCGATGTCGATCGGCCGGAAATCGATGTCGAAGATGGAGATGTCGCCGACGCCGCCGCGCTGGCCGTCCCGCCCGCGCCAGCGGTCGACGAAATACAGGTGCGAGTCGCCGATGCCCTGGATGGCAGGGATCTTCAGCTCGCCGACGCCGACCTTTTCGCCTTCGAACGCCCATGCTCCGAGCTGGATCGCGCGTTCGAACGCGCGCCGGGCATTCGCCACCCGCAGCCCGATCGCGCAGACGCCCATCCCGTACTCCTCCGCATAGCGCGCGGCGAACGAATCGGGCTCGGCGTTGATCAGGAAATGCATCTGCCCCTGCCGGTACAACGTGACGTTCTTGCTGACGTGCCGCGCGATCGCCTTGAACCCGAGCTGCTCGAAGCGTTGCGCGAGCGCGTCCGGCACGGGCGCCGCGAATTCGACGAATTCGAGGCCGGCCATCCCGAGCGGATTGGCGGCCGGATCGGCGACGGGCGGCGTATCGCTGGACAAGGGGTGGGAATTGCCGGGCATTCCAGTCTCCGGGGGCATGCGGTCGATGGGGAATCGGGCCTGTCGCGTGCGGCATGCACGGCCGATGTGGCGGCCTTGCCTCCGCCCCGAACGGGCGAGTTGTCGATGCTGCAGATTTTAACCAGATCGTTCACGGCGGCACACCCCGGCCGAACGGGATATCGTCGCACCGCCTAGTGCAAACCCGGAAAGCGTTCGATAATCGCACGGATTTGAACGATAATCGCGCACTTTATCCGATTGGCCAATTGCCGCCGCGCGGTCCGCGCCCTATTCTCCGTTCACCCATCGACTTCAATGCAGCATCGGACGCGGCCCCGCCACGATCCACGATGCGCCGTGCCAGGAGACATCGCCATGACCCCCACCTTCGACACCCTCGACGCCGCCGCCGGCGCCCGTGCGCGCAGCCAGGCCCGCAAGGCCGCGATCGGCAGCTTCGTCGGCGCCGTCGTCGACTGGTACGACTTCCTGCTGTACGGGATCGTCGCCGCGCTGGTGTTCAATTCCGAGTTTTTCCCGAAAGTCAGTCCGACGATGGGCACGCTCGCGGCGTTCGCCACCTTCGGTGTCGGCTTCCTGTTCCGGCCGCTCGGCGGCATCGTGTTCGGTCACTACGGCGACCGGCTCGGCCGCAAGCGGATGCTCGTGCTGACCGTGATGCTGATGGGGCTGTCGACGGTCGCGATCGGCCTGCTGCCGGCGTTCTCGACGATCGGCTGGTGGGCGCCCGTGCTGCTGGTGCTGATGCGCGCGATCCAGGGTTTCGCGGTCGGCGGCGAATGGGGTGGCGCGGCGCTGATGGCGGTCGAGAGCGCGCCGAAGCAGAAGAAGGCGTTCTACAGCAGCGGCGTGCAGGTCGGCTACGGCGTCGGGCTCGTGCTGGCCACCGGCATCGTCTCGATCCTCAGTCATACGCTCGGCGAGGCCGCATTCAAGTCGTGGGGCTGGCGCCTGCCGTTCGTGTTCAGCATTGTGCTGGTGCTGATCGGGCTGTGGGTGCGCAAGAACATGGACGAATCGCAGGAGTTCGTCGAGAAGGTCGAGCACGGCAACCGCAAGCTCCGCCTGCCGGTGCTGGAAGCGTTGACGCGCCACCCGAAGGCGTTCCTGCTGATCGTCGCGCTGCGGCTTGCCGAGCTGTTCACGATGTACATCGTCACCGCGTTCGCGCTCAGCTATTCGACGACGAACCTCGGCATGTCGCGCGACCTGTTCCTGAACATCGGCCTGCTGGTGGGCGCGGTGAGCTGCGTGACGATCCCCTGCTTCGCGTGGCTGGCCGATCGCTACGGCCTGCGCCGTATCTACCTGATCGGCGCGCTGATCGGTCTTGCGTCGGCGGTGCCGTTCTTCGTCGCACTGGAAGCGCGGTCGATCGCGTGGATCGTGATCTTCTCGATCCTGTTGGCGAACGCCGCGCACGACATGGTCGTGAGCGTCCAGCAGCCGTTGTTCACCGAGCTGTTCGGCGCCGAATACCGCTACAGCGGCGCGGGTGTCGGCTACCAGTTCGCGAGTGTCGTCGGCGGCGGGTTCACGCCGTTCATCGCGGTCGGCCTCGTCAGCGTGGCCGGCGGTTCGTGGCACCTCGTCGCCGGCTACCTGGCGGTCGGCTGCCTGATCTCGCTGGTGGTCGCCGCGCGGATGCGGGGGGTGCGATGACGGCCTGAGCGGATGGCCGGTCCGATTCGCGGCCGGCCATCCGCCATGCCGGGCGACATTCGACCGGTCGCCTCTCGGGCGCGACGTCAAACACTGTCAGTTACGCGCGCCGATTCCCCCTTTTCCCGTCGGAACATTCCACGCCGCGTGCCGACCAATGGCATCATATGGGCCTACGTCAGTCACCGATACGCCCCCATATCATGTCGAATCTCATCGTCCACGGCGGCACTCCGCTGCGCGGGGACATCAAGCCGTCCGCGAACAAGAACGCCGTCCTGCCGATTCTGTGCGCCACCCTGTTGACCGATCAGCCGCTGCGCCTCGTCGGCGTGCCGGACATCACCGACGTGCGCAAGATCCTCGACATCTTCCGCACGCTCGGCAGCGACGTCTCGGTCGATTTCACGACGGGTCTGCTCGAGCTTCACCATCGCAACACCAAGTTCGATCCGGCGGTCCATCGGCTGCCCGAGGCGATGCGTTCGTCGATCATGCTGATTCCGCCGCTGCTCGCACGCTTCGGCGTCGCGCGCCTCGAGAACGACGTGAAAGGCTGCACGCTCGGCGTGCGCGAGATCGATCCGCACGTCGAGGTGTTCGAACGTTTCGGTGCGCACATCGAGCGCACGCCCGATTCGCTGATCGTCCGTACCGACGGCCCGCTGACGGCCAACGATCACTGGCTCGACTACGCGTCGGTGACGACCACCGAGAACTTCGCGCTGTGCGCGACGGCCGCGAACGGCACGTCGACGCTGATGAACGCGGCCTCCGAGCCGCACGTGCAGGAGTTCTCCCAGTTCCTCGCGATGATCGGTGTCGCGATCGAGGGCATCGGCACGTCTCGGCTGTGCGTGACGGGCGGCGGCAAGCTCGGCGGCGGCGAGTTCCGCTTCGCCGAGGATTTCCACGAGATCGCGACGTTCCTCGCGCTCGGCGCGATCACCGGCGGCGACATCACGGTGCGCAACTCGTCGCCCGAGCATTTCCCGCTGATCGACCGCACGTTCGCGAAATTCGGCGTGACCGTCACGCACCGCGACGGCTGGTCGCGTGCGGAACGCGACGGCCCGCTGCGCGTGCGCCGGCCGTTCACGCAGAACATTCTGACCAAGGTCGAAGCCGCACCGTGGCCGTACCTGCCGGTCGATCTGCTGCCGATCTTCATCGCGCTCGGCGTGCGCGCGGAAGGCAGCGCGATGTTCTGGAACAAGGTCTACGACGGCGCGCTCGGCTGGTCCGGCGAACTGTCGAAGTTCGGCGCGCACGTGCTGTTGTCCGACCCGCACCGGCTGATCACGTTCGGCGGGCTGCAACTGACGCCGGCGCGCGTCGAGAGCCCGTACATCATTCGCGTCGCGATCGCGCTGCTGATGGTGGCCGCGAGCATCGAAGGCCGCTCGGAAATCATGAACGCGTTGCCGATCCGCCGCGCGCATCCGCATTTCGTCGAGAACCTGCGTTCGGTTGGCGCGAACGTCGAGTGGACGAGCAGCGAGTAAATCCCTGATGGATGCGGCGCGCGTAACGGTCGCGTCGCATCCGGTTCCTCGGCTTTTCCCGTTCGCCGGTCCTCAGGCAAACGGATTTCGCAATACCGGACCGCCGTCCACTTGCAAGCCGTCGTGCATGTCTTCGGTGTACAGGTATTCACATCCTTCGATTGAGGCAGTTGCCACGATGCATGCGTCGTAGAAGGACAAGCGGTGCCACTCCGCCAACCGCCGCGCGAGGTCGTGCGCATCGACGGTGAGCGGCACGACATGGCACAAACTCCTGATCGGTTCCAGAAACTTCCCCACCTCGCGCCACGGCATCCGCAATTTGCGGTTGCACACACTGGCGACTTCGTTCAGGACCTGGACGCTGATGGTCGGCCGCCGCAGGAACAGCGACTCCGCACGGTTTGCCTTGGTTTCGTCCTCGGACAGCAGATACAGCACGACATTGCTGTCGACGAATGATTTCTCCGTCTCAATCCTGCTCATTCGCATCGTCCCGGCTGAACTTGAAATCGGCGGGCAATTTGCCCCTGAAACGTCGCAGTCGCTCCAGAAGCTCGTCGGGCCTCGGCTTGCGACTTACCGCGAAAACCCGCGGGCTGTCGACCACTATCTCAATATCGTCGCCTTCGCGGAGTTCCAGTGCGTCAACCACACTGGCCGGAAGGCGAACCGCCAGGCTATTGCCCCACTTTGCGACCTGCATATGAGCCTCCATGGATATACACGATAGATTGTATATCTTAAGTGCAAATCCGCAAGTCGGCTGAATGGACAATTCGGCACCGCGCGCGTCCCGTTCCCCCACCACTCGCGCGATAATCGCCCACTCCTGCGCGAACACCGCGCATCTACCCGCGCGCCGCCCATGACGAAAAAGCCCGACCTCGACCGACGCGACTGGATTGCCGGCCTCGAAAAAGGCCTGATGATCCTGGAGGCATTCGACAGCCAGCACGCGCGCATGACGCCCACCCAGGCCGCCGCGCGCACCGGCCTCACGCGCACGGCAGCGCGGCGCTACCTGCTGACGCTGGAATCGCTCGGCTACGTGTACACCGACGGCAAACTGTATGGCCTCACGCCGCGCGTGCTGCGGGTCGGCTGGTCGTACTTCGATTCGGCGCGGCTGCCGCGCACGGTCCAGCCTTATCTGCAGCAACTGAGCGCGTCGCTGAACGAATCGGCGTACGTCAGCGTGCTCGACGGCTGGGAGCTCGTGTTCATCGCCCGCAACGGCGTGTCGCGCGTGATGACGACGGGCTTCGTGCTCGGCGCGCGCGTGCCGGCGCCATTGACGTCGCCCGGCGTCGTGCTGCTCGCCCATCATCCCGATCGCGAAGCCGTGCGCGCGTGGCTCGACGAGACCGAGCTGCCGCCGTTCACGCCGCACACGATCACCAACAAGGCGCGGCTGCTCGAACAGGTCGACCAGGCGCGCGACGCCGGCTACGCGGCGATCGAGCAGCAATTGCAGGTCGGCGTACGCGGGATCGCGGTGCCGCTGAAGAACCGTCACGGCGAAGTCGTCGCCGCGCTCAGCACGAACATGCCGATCGGCGCGGAGACGACCGACGCGGCCGTGCGGCGCGTGCTGCCGCATCTGCAGGAAGCCGCGCTCGCGATGCTCAACGTGCTGTAGCGACCGGCGCCGGCGTCACCCGATCCGCCACCACCGCGGCAGCAGATTGCGCACTTCGCGCCGTCGGTAACGGTCGTCGATTAGATGCACGACGCCTTCGTCGTGCTCGGTGCGGATCACGCGCCCGGCCGCCTGCACGACCTTCTGCAGCCCCGGATACAGGTACATGTAGTCGTAACCGTTGCCGAAGCGGGCTTCCATCGCGCGCCGCATCTGCTCGTTGATGTCGTTGACCTGCGGCAGCCCGAGCGTCGCGATGAACGCGCCGATCAGCCGCTCGCCCACCAGATCGACGCCTTCCGAGAAGGCCCCGCCCAGCACCGCGAAGCCCACGCCGCGTCCGCCGGCGTCGAAGCGCGCGAGAAACGCGTCGCGCTCGCTTTCGGCCATGCCGGGCGCCTGCGCCCACACGGGGACATCCGGATGGCGCGTCTGCATCAGCGCGACCACGCGCCCGAGGTAGTCGAAGCTGCTCAGGAAGCCGAGATAGTTGCCGGGCCGTGCCGCGTATTGCGCGGCGATCAGGTCGGCGATCGGCTCGAGCGAGCGATCGCGGTCGCGCCAGCGTGTCGACACGTGGCTTGCCACGCGCACCGTCAGTTGCTCGGCGCGAAACGGCCCGTCGACGTCGAGCCAGCCCGTGTCGCCGGGCAGCCCCAGCGTGTCGCGGTAGAAATGGAAAGGGCTCAGCGTGCCCGAGAACAGCACGGTCGTCCGCGCGGCTTCGTAGCGCGGCGCGAGGAAACCGGCCGGGATCACGTTGCGCACGCACAGCGTCGACTGGACGCGGCGCCGGCGGCCGGCCGTCGCGACGCCGTCGAGTCCTGCCTGGCGCGGTATCGGTTCGCCATGCAGCGTCGCGTCGAAGATCGACGCGCTGTCGAACGCTTCGGCCAGCACGCCGAACTGGATCGCCTCGAAATGAAAGCGCAGCAGCGCGTCGCCGTTCGCGCGCGGTGCGTCGGTCAGGTGTTCGCCGATCGCCGCAACGAGGTTTTGCACGGCCGACACGATCGGGCCCGGCACGTCGGGATAGGCCGCATAGCGCTCGGCCTGCGCGCGATTGAGCGTGCCCCACGCGCGGGCGAGCCGGTCGAACGCCTTGCGCAGCGCGGCAGGCGCGGCCTCGCGCGCGGCCGCGAACGCGAACGGATCGAGCGACGCGCTGTACATCTTGCGCGCGCGGTCGAGCAGGTTGTGCGCTTCGTCGACGAGCACGCCGACCCGCCACTGATTCTGCTGCGCGAGCGTGTGCAGCATCGCGCTGCCGTCGTAGTAGTAGTTGTAGTCGCCGATCATCATGTCCGACCAGCGTGCAAGCTCCTGCGCCAGGTAATACGGACAGACGTCGTGCGCGAGCGCCGTGGTGCGCACGGTATCGCGATCGAGCAGCCCGGCCTCGATCGCCGCATCGCGCGCGGCCGGCAGCCGGTCGTAGAAGCCTTTCGCGAGCGGGCACGATTCGCCGTGGCACGCGAGGTCCGGATGCTCGCACGCCTTGTCGCGCGCGACGAGTTCCAGCACGCGCAGCGGCAGCGCGGGCGTGCCGGCGCCGAGCGTCGTCGCCGCTTCGAGCGCGAGCGCGCGGCCAGGCGTTTTCGCGGTGAGGAAGAACACATGGTCGAGCTCGCCCTCGCCGCATGCCTTCAGCAGCGGGAACACGGTGCCGAGCGTCTTGCCGATGCCGGTCGGCGCCTGCGCCATCAGGCACTGCTCGTCGCGCGCCGCGCGATAGACGGCCACCGCCAGCTCGCGCTGGCCGCTGCGGAACTGCCCGTGCGGAAACGCGAGCGCACGCAGCGCCGCGTCGCGGGCGGCGCGATGGGCCGTCTCGCGTTCGGACCAGCCGACGAAGCATGCGCACTGCTCGGCGAAGAAGGCGGCAAGCGTGCCGGCATCGAGCGTTTCCGTCAGCACGGTCTCGCGCTCGGACACGATGTCGAAATACACGAGCGCGACGTCGATTTCCTTGAGATCGCGCGCGTCGCACATCAGATGCGCATAGACCTTCGCCTGGGCCCAGTGCAGCGCCCGATGGTTGGCCGGCATCGCGTCGAGACTGCCACGATAGGTCTTGATTTCCTCGAGCCGGTTCGCCACGGGATCGTAGCCGTCCGCGCGGCCGCGCACGGTGAGCGTGCCCCACGTGCCGGTCAGCGCGATCTCGGTTTCGTAGCGTGCGCCGCGGTTCGACGTGACCGCGCCGTGGCCGGCGATGCCTTCGAGCGCGGTCGGCGCGGGCGTGAAGCGCAGGTCGAGATCGCCGCGCCGCGCGGTGAACTCGCACATCGCCCGCACCGCGACGACGTAGCTCATGCGGACAGCCCCGCCGCTTCGGCATGCGCGATGCTGTCGCCAGCCCACTCGACGTCGACAACGCGCACCGGCATGCGGTGCGCGAGGCAATAGGCGAGCCAGCGCGTCTGATTGTCCTGCAGCCGGTCGCCGGGGCCCTTCACCTCGATCAGCTCGTAGCGGTGCTCGTCGGGCCAGAAGCGGACGAGATCGGGCAAGCCGGACCGGTTGCTGCGGATATCCGCGAGCAGGCGCGTGAACCACAGCCGCAAGTGCTCGGGCGGCAGGCATGCGAGCGCTTCGTCGAGCAGTGCGTCGGTCAGCACTCCCCAGAACACGAACGGCGATTGCAGCCCGGTTTTCGTCGCGAAATGCCGGCGGATCGTGTCGCGGTACGCGCCCGACTCGAGCTGCGCGAAGCAGGCGTCGAAGGCCGCCGCGCGGCGCACCGCGAAATCGGGCGCGTGCAGGTCGGCCGGGCCGCGCTGGAACGGGTGGAAGAATGCGCCGGGCACGGCCGCGAACACGGGCTCCCAGCACAGCAACCCGAACAGCGAATTGATCAGCGTGTTTTCGACGTAGTGAACCGATGACGCCGGCTGCGCGAGATGGTCGCGTACCGCGAATTCGACGCTGACGGACACGTCGGGGCGGGCGAGCACGAGCGTCTCGCGCGGCACGGCCGCGGCAGCGGCCGCGCGTTCGACCCGCTGGCCGGCGCGGCGCTGCAGGCGCGGCAGCATGCGCTCGACCCGCTGCCGCTCCTCGTCGCTCTCGAAGCCGCCGCGCGCGTCGAGCGCCAGCGCGAGCGCGTCGTCGTCGCGCCCGCAGCGTTCGAGCACGCGGATGCGCCGGTGGCGGCTGCCGGGCCACGCGCTGCGCGTGTACGCGTCGAGCGCGGCGCACCAGTCGGCACGGCGCTCGCACGCCTGGCCGAGCGCGAACAGCAGCTTCGCGCGGCGCGTCGCGAGCCACGGCTGCGCGCAGTCGACTGCGTCCAGTGCGCGGATCAGGTCGTCGAACGGCAGATCGTCGGGCCATGCGTCGAGCGCATCGCGGCACATCTGCAGCGCGAGATACGCGTCGACGTCGCCGCGCTGCTGGAACGCACGCGACGACGGCGCGATCGGCACGCTTTCGTACTGGAACACGCCGAGATCGGCGAGCACGAATTCGCTCCAGTCCTGATGCAGATTGCCGAAGAACATCAGCCGCAGCCGGTCGCACAGCGCGCCGACCGTCACGCGCAGCACGCGGTCGTCGGGCTGCGCACACCAGGCGTCGAGCGGTTGCGCGACGTCGTGCGTGGGCCGCAGCCGCTCGAGCCAGTCGGCCTTGCGCTCGCCCGCATGCGCGGCGAGCGCCGGAAAGATGCGCGGCAGCTCGGCCTTGGTCGACAGCGCGAACAGTGCGTCGAGCGTGAGCGCCGGCGCCGGATCGACCCAGCCGAGCGCGACGAGCGGTGCGGCGGCGTCGAGCGTGCAGCCGATCTCGTCGTACACGAGCTTGCTCGCGCGGAAATCGGACCCGTTGCGCATCAGCATCCGCACGAGCAGCGCGCGCGACGCCTGCGGCAGCGCCGCGAACTGCCGGATGAATGCGTGCTCGTGCGCGTCGAACAGGTCGTCGTAACGCTCGCCGAGCCAGGCCAGCGCGCGTTCGAAATTGGTCAGGTAGTAAAACGCCGGAGGCGTCGGCGAGGCAGGCGTCACGGGGATCGATCACTGTACGTTTGTACAGGTCGGAATCATATCAAATATGACGGGCCATGCCGCACGTGGCATCGCCCTTCCGCCGCCCGGCCCCCGTCAGAACTGGTAATTCACCGACATGTCGAACACGCCGTTGGTCGACTGCTGGGTGATCGGGCTGCGCGCGGCGCGGCCGACGAGCTGTTCGAGCGCGCCGTCCACCGTGACGAACCAGTGCTTGTTCACGAACCACACCATCGTCATGCCCACGCCGGCCGACTTGATCCCGGCCCCCGACGAATAGGCCGGCAGCCCCGAGCGTGCGGCGGCGCCCGGGTTCACGCCGAACCAGCTGTTCATGTAGCGGGAGTCGGCGAACGTCACGGTCGGCCCCGCGAACCAGAAGAAGTGCTCGTTGCTGCCGGGCATCGGCATGTACGCGGAGAAATCGCCCGTCCAGCCGTTCGACCCGCCGATGCTGCGCCGGACGTCCGCGCGCAGCACGAGCGGGAAATCCTTCGAGACCACGTAGTCGGCCGCGAGCTTCATCACGGGCGCCGCGTTGATGTTGTCGAGACCGTTCAGGTGGCCGAGATCGTCGGCCGACCGACGTCCGAGGTCATAGCCGACCGACAAACTCACGCGCCAGTTCGGCCCGCGCAGCACGTTCGCGCCGAGCCCCTCGCCGGTCGACAGGAAGAACAGGTCGCGATAGCGGATGTCGAAATTCGGGCCGCCCATCACGCGATAGCGGTCGGAGCCCGCATAGCGCGGCTGCAGCGTCATCGCGGCGCCGACGCTCACCTGCCAGGTGGGAATGTTCGGATCGAAGAGTTTCTGGAGCGGGACCCCCGCCGTGTACTGCCATTCGCCGAGCGGCGAAGGCGTCTGGGCCGACGCGTCCCGGGCGCCGGCGGCGGCGAGCGCCGCGAATGCCGAGAGGCTGGATACGAACCGGCGTGCGCCGGGTGACTGCAACAGGCGAGCAACAGTGGTCAAGGCGGTCTCCGTCGGCTGCACGAAACGAACCTGAGGGAAAGCGCGCCGCGCTTCACCGGCTGCAACGGCAGGCAGCCAGCGGCGCGAACGTAGCATGCGCTGAATTAACGGACATCCTACGCGACGCGCGCACAGACGCAAAGCGCCCGTTGTGTACGGGCACTTTGCCGGAATCCGGCATGAGCCGGGGGATGATTGCGGAATCAGAAACGCTCGACGTGATAGTCGCCGGCGAGCGCGGCCGGACTGCGCGTCGACATCATTCGCGAGAAGCCGTCGGCGAGCCGGCCGAGCGCGAGCTGCTTCTGGCTCGCGTCCCAGTGCGTGTAGGTGTCGTACGCGGCATCGTCGAACGACACCGTGACGGCGACCGGGCGGCCGCTCGCGCGAAAACCGATCTGCAGCACGCCGCCCGGCAACTCCTCGATGTGATAGCGCAGCGAACGCGATTCGAAATAGCGGCCCAGTACCTGAGCGATCGCGCGCTTGTCTGGCGATTGCACGTGAATGTCCATGACGGTCCTCCTTTTCAGTGTTCGCGCGGCCGGTGGTGGCGCACTGCCCCCGCCGGGCATCCGCATCGGCGGCGGGTTCGACGGCGGGTCCCCCTGCGGCAAGCCGTCGGGCACGGGCGGATCGACCGGGTCGTCATGGCCGGGCGGCGGCGGATCCGGGTCGACGTCGGGGGTCGTCGGTTCGGGGCGGTGCAGCATGGATGGCGTGTTCATGTCACTCCTGCGCGACGGCGCGCGCATCTCGATGGCGAGACGACCGCCCGCAAGCGCCGTGCCTGCTCCTGCGCCGTGAACCGCGGTCGCCCGGTTCAGGCGTCGTAAGCCGCCAGGACGAGCCACATCGTGCGCCCGTCGGCGCTCAGTTGCACGGCGAGCGCGAACGGATCGGAAGGTTCGCATCGCGCGACGAGCGCCTGCTGCGCACGTTCGGGACCGTCGTAGACGGTGTCGTCCAGTGCGCGCACCTCGTCCTTGCCGTCGAACATGCGCCGCTCCGGCCGATAGACCAGCGATTCGCGCTTCCATGTGGCGAAACGCTCACGTACGTGGCCGAAGTCGCCACCGCACACGTTCGCGTCGTAACGTATCCTTTCCCTGGCTGCATTCATCGCGATGTCCTCTCGTCCATACCGGACGCGTGTGCGTCGTATCCGCATGCCCTGCCGGTTCCCGCCGGCTTGCAAGCGTCGTGCCGCGGATGCCGCGGGTACGCCGCTTGCGCCTTCTCATCGACAAGGAGGTTCGATCATGACCGCTCACGCCCCCGGCCGCCGCGACGCCGTGTCACCGGCTGCCGGCCTGCTCCGGCTCGCCACGTCGCGCCCGCCGTCCGAAGACAAGACGGAGGAGCGCATCGACGAAGGGCTCGAGGAGACGTTCCCGGCCAGCGACCCGCCCGCCGTCGGCGGTGCGACGCGTATCGACCCCGCCAAGCCGTCCGGCGAGCACGAACGCCGCGCGCCGCACGTCCCTTCCCCGCCCCGCGATCACGGCTGACGGAGGCACCCGGCGCGCGGTGCAATGGTAGTGCGCGCGCCGGCCCGATCAGGAGGCAATACGATGAAGGTCCTTGAACGCAGATGGCATGAAATCAGCGGCGCTGCCGGCGTCGCGGCGCTGGCAGCGATCGAAAGCGCGGTGGTGCTGGCGATCGTCACGATGACGGGCATCGGCCACTGACATCCCGCGTCCCCGCCGAGGCTGCCCCCGTGGAAGATGTACAAGCGGGCTGGCAAATTTCTCCGTCGCTCGGCAACCCAGGCCCGGCGTGTGCGCATCGCGCGCGGCACGCGGCCTGCTCCCGTATCGTCCCGATCACGAAGGAGGCGTTCATGTATCGCGTCAACGAGATCATGTCGCGCGACGTAGTGTGCGTCGCGCCGACCGACACGATTCGCCATGCGGCCGAATTGATGCAGCGCTTCGATATCGGCGTGCTGCCCGTGTGCGACGGCACCGAGCTCGTCGCGATCGTGACCGACCGCGACCTCGCGGTCCGGGCGCTGTCGCACGGTCATTCACCCGATACCCCCGTGCAGGCGGTCGCGTCCAGGCCCGTGCAGTGGTGCGTCGAGGACGACGGCGTCGGCGACGTCCAGCAGCGGATGGCCGACGTGCAACTGCATCGTTTGCCGGTGCTCGACCGCAGCCTGAAGCTGGTCGGCATGGTGTCGCTCGGCGACATCGCGACGCGCGCGGGCGGCCCGGCGCGCGATGAGCTCGCCAATACGCTCGAGGACGTATCGCTGCCGCGCCGCCGCTGACCGGCGTCTCCCCTCATCCCGCGCGGCGACTCCGACGCAATACCCGCGCAACGCGTTCGCGCGCGGACCGGGTTGCCGCTTCGACCAGGAGGTTTTCGATGACAACGGACAAACCGTCGCGCGACGCCGCGCGCATCGTCGGCGCGACCCCGCGCACGGCCGGAGGCGGGCCGGGGCCCGACGTGATGGCCGCCAGCACGTTCGAAGGCGATCGCGTGCTGACGATCGACGGCGACGATATCGGCAAGATCGCCCACATCATGCTCGACGTGCGCGCCGGGCGGATCGCGTATGCGGTCGTGTCGTCCGGCGGCCTGCTCGGGATCGGCGACAAGCTGCTCGCGGTGCCGTGGAAGGCGCTCGTGCTCGATGCCGAGCGCCAATGCTTCGTGCTGCCCGTCGACACCGCCCGTGTGCGCGAGGCGCCCGGCTTCGACAAGGGTCGGTGGCCGGCGATGGCCGACCCCGCATGGGCCGAAGCACTGCATGCGTACTACGGCAGCTCGCCGTACTGGCTGATCGAGGAAGGCGAGACGGCGCTCGATTCACCGCCGTACGAGGCGTCGCCGGGCGGCCCCGAAGACGGCACGCGGCACCACTGAAGCCTGCCGGCCGGAAGGTGGTCACTGCGCGGCGGCCACCGTCTTCGCGAGTTGCCGCGCGGCGTTCAGGTGTGCGTTCAACACCGGCAGCGTGCGGGCCGCGAACGCGCGAAGCTGCGGGTCGCGGCCGTCTTTCGCCTCGGTTTCGTAAAGCCGGATCGCCGCTTCGTGCGCGGGCGGACCGGCCAGCGCCACGTACGCCGTATCGAACGCGCGCCCGTCCTTCGCTCGCAATGCCGTGACCGCCGGATCGACGAGCATCCGCGTCTGGACCGGCACGCCTTTTTGCGCCCCGATGCGCCGCAATTCGTCCGCGATACGCGCGTGATCGTCGAGCATCCGGCGCGCGAAGGCCTTGACTTCCGCGTTCGACGAGCGGTCGAACGCAAGCTGGCTGGCCTGGCGTTCGACCTTGCCGAGCATGCCCGCCTTGTCGACGAACTCGGCGTCGATGCCGATTGGCCGCTGTGTCAGGCCGGGCTCGTCGGCTGTGGGGCCGGGACGGATGACGCCCGGCGCGACCTGCGCGGACGAAGCGGGCGGCGTCTGCGCGTGCGAGAGCGCGAACGTCAGGACGCCGGCGGCGGCAGTCAGCGTGACGACCGCCACTGGCCGACGCCCGCCCCGCTTCATCCTCCGGATTGTTCGGTTTGTGCTCATCCGGGCCTCCGTGTCGTGCGACGGAGCGGGTCCTCGGTGCGGCTTGCCGTCACGCGGGACGATGGGCCGACGAGAAGAAATCGGGCCACGTGCCGTTGTCCCAAGCGCCCTCGGTGCGCTCCACCGACAGCGCGCCGGCGGCGAGCATCGTCCGCTCCGCGAACGTGATCGTGCGCCGCGTCACGTGCGCGGCCAGCACCACGCCGTTTTCGCATTGCTTCAGCGCGCCGTGCCCTTCCGGCGCATCGCCGCGCATCCGGCTGAGCGCGCCGCACAACGCGCCGACATAGCCGCCGACGAGCGGCACGCCGATCCACGCGAGCGGGGAATGCAGCCCGCCCAGATACAGCAGCGCGGCCCCGGCGAGTCCGACGATCGCGCCGATGGCCACGCCTTCCAGCGCACCGAGGCCGCCCGGCCGCGCGGCGGAGTCCGCATAGACGTCGCCGCCGAGCCAGAACAGCGCGTGCTGTCCGGGCGGATTGAGAAAGAAAACCTTCACGTCGTCTCGGTGCATGGCGTGCCCGCGCAATTGCTCCGCGCAGCGTTCCGCCTGCTCGAGCCGCGAGAAACAGCCCGCGATGATGGTGTCCATGTCGAACCTCCTGCCCGGTGACGCGCAGGGTCGCGGGCGCGCGACGCCCGATCGGCCCGGCGCTGGCCCGCGCATCACGTTACTTCCGGCGGATCTGCAGCTTGTCGCGCACGCCGCTCACGCCGCTGACGTCGTGCGCGACGCGGACCGCGGTCGCGCGTTGCCGCTCGTCGGGCACGTTGCCCGTGAGCTCGGCCACGCGGTCACGCACCTGCACGTCGATGTCGCCGGAGGCCAGGCCGCGTTCGGCGACGAGCGCGGCCCTGACACGGGACGCGAGCGTCGCATCGCGGATCTGGCCCCCGACGGCCGACGCCTGGCTCGCGAGCTTCGCACGCGTGCCCTCCTCGGCCGACGCGTAGCGGGGTGTCGCGAACCATGCACACGACAGCATCAGTATGCTCGCGATCGGCACGACCGGCGTCCTGCGTCGCGTGCGCGCCGGCTTGCCGCCGGTGCGGTCGTGCCGCGTGTGTTCCGTTGCGTCCATCGTGCCTCCTTTTTCGTATGCGATCGACCCGCCGCCGCGCCGTATGGATACGGCTGGCTACCGCTCGCGCGGCTTCCCGTCTGCCGTGTCTCCCGTGTCGCCCGCGTCATCCGGTACGACGTCGACGATCACGCTCGCGAGCGTCGGCATGTCGACCGGCTTGCACAGATACGCATCGAACCCCGCGGCCATCACCCGGCGCCGGTCGGCCGTGCCGGCGTGCGCGGTCACCGCGACGACCGGCAGATGTCCGCCGCCGTTCGGCAAGCGCCGGATCCGGTCCAGCAGCCAGTAACCGTCGCCGTCCGGCATCGCGAGATCCGACAGCACGACGCTCGGCGGCTGCCGCTCCACCGCTTCGAGCGCATCGTGCCCCGAGCGCGCGGTCGATACCTGTGCGCCCATCGTTTCGAGCGCCGCCGCGAGGCTGGTCCGGGACGTTGCGTCGTCGTCGACCACCAGCACGCGCTGGCCGTCGAGCGCGACCGTGTCGGACGCGCCCTTCGTCCGCGACGGCTGCTCCGTCGGATCGTCGGCGTCCCAACCGGCCGGCAGCGTCACCGTGACGGTCATGCCGCGCCCGGCGCCCGCGCTCGTCGCGACCACCTCGCCGCCGTGCAACTGCGCGATGTTGCGCACGATCGACAGGCCGAGCCCCAAACCGCGCTTCGGCGACGTGAACGCGCCTTCCGGCCGGCTGAACGTGTCGAACAGGTGCGGCAGGTATTCCGGCGCGATGCCTTGCCCGGTGTCGGAGACGGACAGCCGCACGCGCTCGCCGGCGCGCGTCAGCGACACGTTGATGCGGCCGCCCGGCGGCGTGAACTTGATCGCGTTCGACAGCAGGTTCGACAGGAGCTGGCGCAGGCGTTCGCCGTCCGCCGGAATCACGCAGGCCGGCATCGCGTATTCCGTCGACAGCACGAGCCCGTTCGCCTGGGCGGTCGCGTCGAGTTCACGCGCGGCGTCGCGCACGATCCGCACGAGATCGACCGGCACGCGTTCGAGGCGCAGCCGGCCGGTCGCGAGGGACGAGGCGTCGAGCAGGTCGGCGACCATGTGCGACAGCGACCGCGCGCTGCGATCGATCGCGTCGACCGCCTGCTGTGCGAAGCCCTGCCCGTCGGCGTTGCGCAATACCTCGACCCAGCCGTAGATCACGTTCAGCGGCGTGCGCAGTTCGTGCGACACCGTCGCCAGCAGCTCGTCCTTCAGCCGGTTCGACGCGTCGGCCTGCACGCGCGCGTCGCGGGCGCCGCGCAGCGAGCGAAGGTGGTGGCGTTCGTTGCGGCGGCGTTCGCCCGCTTCGCGCAGCGTCAATGACAGGCCCGCGCAGTGGCCCTGCGCGTCGATGATCGGCGACGCGGCGAAGGTGGCGCGAAAACGGCCGCCGTTGGAACGCACGCACAGGACGTCGAGCGGCCCGACCGGCGTGCGCAGGTCCGCGAACGACTCGGGCACCGCATGCCGGCGCAACCAGCGCGGCGCGATCATCGTGGCGATGTCGCGTCCGTTCGCCCGTGCCGTATCGATGCCGAAGATTCTTGCCGCGGCCGGATTCCAGCTGGTGATCCGGCGCGCGGCATCGGTCCCGACGATTGCATCGGGCGACGCATCGACCACCCGGCGCAGCAGCCCGTCGCCGGAGAGGCTCGCGACGGACGACGGCTCGCGGTGCGGCGGGTACGGATCGCTATCGTCGTCGCCGATCTCCCGCAATCGATCGTTCGCAAGCAGCGGCTTCACGGCCGCCACCAGCACGCATTCGACGAAGCCGATCGCGACGAACGCGCCGGCTTGCGCCAACAGCGTCGCCAGCGGCGCGTCGCGCCACCACAATGCGCCGATCACGCCGACACTGGCGGCGGTCGCGGCGAGGCCGCCGCCGAACGACGTCAGCCATGCGGCGGCCGCCACACCTGCGTAAAAAGGCAGCGGCGCAAAGGGCGCGTGCTCGCCGACAGCCCGAATCGCCCACGCTTGCAGCGCGGTCGCGAGCCCGACGGCCAGTACGACCCATGCACCCTGCCGGAACACCTCACGGGTCAGAGTCGTCATTGCATCCTTGCATCGCGCCGGCTGTCGTCGTGCGGAGGCATGCCCCCTGTCGGCCATGCGGCGTGCCGTCGAACGCGCCGGGCGAGCGTGAAAACGCCAGCAAACAACGTACCTGGTGGCGCTCGGACCTCACGGTCGCGGCAATGGAGGCTGGGCGCTGCGCCCGCACTGGCTGCGTGGTTGGTCGTCTCCCTCGCCTCCCCGCGCCGTCGCACGTCGTCGTAATGTGTGGCCGGCCGCTTTTTTCATCGGGTTTCTGTAAAAAAGCGCTGGTTCTGACGCGGACGTGGCGTCACGGCACGGCCTGCAAAAAAGTGATCGCCCGTTTCTTTCGCTCACGTCCCGCACATTGGAATTTTCTATACGGCGGCACCTTCGCGGTCGTTTCGCTGTCGATGATAAATATTGCAATCAACGGGACGTGTGATGCCGTTTTTCAAAACGGCCCGCGAACGCCTATGGGTGAATCCGCCAACCGGACGAAGCAGCGCGCAGACGGTCGCCGGCTGTCCGGCCGGTCCGCCGCGATGCGCACGCTGCTCGGCCGTATCGAGAAAATCGCGCCGACCCGCGCGAGCGTGATGATTGCCGGAGAAAGCGGGGTCGGCAAGGATATCGTCGCGCGTCGGCTGCATGATCTGAGCGCGCGGCGCGACGGCCCGTTCGTGCCGATGAACTGCGGCGCGATTCCGGCCGAGCTTGCCGAGGCGCAACTGTTCGGGCACGAAAAAGGCAGCTTTACCGGCGCGATCACGCAGCGTGAAGGTTTCTTCGAAGCCGCGCGCGGCGGCACGCTGCTGCTCGACGAAATCGCGGAAATGCCGGCGGCGCTGCAGGTGAAGCTGCTGCGGGCGATCGAGTCGAACACGATCGTGCGCGTGGGCGGCACCGAGCCGATTCCGCTCGACGTGCGGTTCGTCTCCGCCACTCGCCACAATCCGGCCGATGCGGTGCGCGACGGCCGGCTGCGCGAGGACCTGTTCTACCGGCTCGCCGCGTTCGCGATCTACGTGCCGCCACTGCGCCAGCGCGACGGCGACGTCGAGACGATCGCGCAGGAATTCGTCGACACGCTGAATGCGCGGCATCGCGCCCACAAGCGGCTGACCGACGCGGCGATCGCCGCATTGCGCGCGTATTCGTGGCCCGGCAACGTGCGCGAACTGCACAACACGATCGAGCGCGCGTACATCCTGGCGGACGAAGGCATCGACGTCGCGCTGCCGAAGCAGGCGCTGCCGGCAGCCGAGAGCACGTCGGAAGGCGCGATGGCGCTGCCGGTCGGTGCGACGCTGCACCATGCGCAGCAACGCTTCATCGCGGAGACGCTGCGTCACTTCGACGGTAACAAGCCACGCGCGGCCAAGGCGCTCGGCATCAGCCTGAAGACCCTCTACAACCGGCTCGCGCTGATGCGCGACCAGGACGACGCGTGAGTGGCACGGCCCGCATGCCGCGGGCCGTCGGCCGCCAGCAGCGAGTTGCGTCAGGCGACCTTGAACTGCCCGACCGTCGTCGCCAGCGCGTTCGCCTGCGACTGCAGCGCGGTGGCCGCCGCGGTCGACTGTTCGACGAGCGCCGCATTCTGCTGCACCATTTCGTCGAGCTGGCTGACCGCGCGGTTCACTTCCTGGATGCCGCGCGTCTGCTCGTTCGCCGCGTGCGTGATCTCGGAGATGATGGTCGTCACGTTCGACACGTTGGACACGATCTCGCGCATCGTGTCGCCGGCCTGGCGCACCTGCCCGGACCCGGCCGACACGCTCGCGACCGTCGATTCGACCAGCACCTTCACTTCGCGCGCGGCCTGCGCGCTGCGCTGCGCGAGGCTGCGCACTTCCTGTGCGACGACCGCGAAGCCGCGGCCCTGTTCGCCCGCGCGGGCGGCTTCCACGGCCGCGTTCAGCGCGAGGATGTTGGTCTGGAACGCGATCCCGTCGATCACGCCGATGATGTCGCCGATCCGGCCCGACGCTTCCTCGATCTTCCCCATCGTCGCGACCACGTCCGACACGACCACGCCGCCGTGCGACGCGATCCGCGACGCGGCCGCCGCGCGTTCGTCGGCCTGACCGGCGGCCGCCGCCGACTGACCGACGGTCGCGGTGATCTCTTCCATCGACGCGGCCGTCTCCTCGAGGCTCGCCGCCGCCGATTCGGTACGCGACGACAGGTCCTGGTTGCCCGCCGCGATCTCGTTCGCGGCCGTGCGCACCGATTCGCTGGCGTCGCGGATCTGGCGCATCACGTCGTTCAGCTTGTCGATGAAACTGTTGAACGAGCGCGCGATGTCGGCGACTTCGTCGCGGCCGTCGGCCGGCAGGCGCCGCGTCAGGTCGCCGGCGCCCGAGCCGATCGCGGCCATCGCCTGGCGCACCTGCGACAGGCGGCGGAACGCGGTCGCGGTGATCGCGCCGATGATCAGCGACGCCACGCCGACGATCACGATCAGCGTGATCAGCGATGCGGTCAGCAGCGAACGCATCCCGGCCGTCGCTTCGGTCTTGTCGAGCAGCACCAGCGCGTACCAGTCGGTACCCGGCACGGGTTTCGCGCGCACCAGCTTCGCGTCGCCGCCGACGCCGACCTCGACCGGCGCATTCGCCGCCGCGATCGAGGCCACGCCCAGCGCGCCGAGTTCGGGCGAGACGTCGGCGACCGGCTTCAGCGTGAGCTTCGCGTCCGGGTGCGCGACGACGTGGCCGCTGCTGTCGACCAGCATCCCGAAGCTCGCCGGCGTCGGGCGGATCGACTTCACGTTGGCGATCACGCTGTCCATCGACAGGTCCGCGGCGACCACCCCCTTCAGCGCGCCGTCGCGCAGGATCGGCACCGCGAACGTGACGACGAGGTTGCCCGTGCCGGCATCGACGTACGGCGGCGTGACGACCGGCTTGCCGGCCTGCGCGGCCTGCTTGTACCACGGGCGGCCGGTCGGGTCGTAATCGGGCGGGATGCCGGTCGGGTCGGAGAAGTGGAACGCCTTGTCGGCGTAGCCCGCATAGACGTTCGTGAAGCCGCCGGCCGCGGCCATCTGCTTGAACACCGGCAGCGGATCGGCCGTCAGCGCGGCATCCTGCAACGACGCGATCATCCGGCTGCGGGTGGCGACCCAGTCGGCGATCCCGACCACGTGGCCGCTGGCGACGGAGGTCAGGTTGCGGTCGATCGCGTCGTCGTTGTACGAGCGTGCGATGAAATAGTTGATCAGGGTCGACGCGACCAGCGCGAATACGACGATGGCGACGCACGCGGCGAGGATGCGGGCGCGAATGGACGAGAACATGGCAACGACTCGGTAAGGGAGCGGGAACGCCCGGTGGACGAATTCACCGGGTAAACGGCAAATCGCACCGCTTACTTGAGGTCGTTGTGACAATTCGATGAAACGTATGACGAAACGCGCCGACGCCTGTCGGCGGATCGTCAGGATGGCCGGGTTCGACGGGCGTGCCGCGCGCCGGTCCCGGCGCCCGGGCTTCCCTCCGCTACAACCGGTGGCTCGGACGCGGATCGTCGTCCGCGGGCGCCGCGTCGGCCCGGGTGTCGTGGTCGAAGTCGTCCTTCCGGCGCATCCGCTCGCGCAGATTCCGGATCGCGAACACGTGGATGTAGTCGTGCACGCGCGCACCGGACGACAGCGCGCGCACTTCATCGTCGAGCATCGCACGCAGCTGATCCGCGCCGATCGCGCGCTGTTCGGCGGCTTCCTTGAGTGAATCGAGCAAATTGTCCTTGGACATCGACGAACTCCTGACGGTCGAGGAACGAAAAGATGGCGGTACTGGAAGCTTAAAGACTGGATAGACGGGCGGCGTACGATGCGCCGACGCGTGTTTGCGCGCGATCAACGGCACATTGCGTGCCGCCGCGCCGATTCGTTGCCGAACTGGCCGTGCCAAACTGGCCGTGCCGAACCGGCCGCGCGGGGTTCGCAATGCACATGGCCCGCGAACGAAACTGAAAGCCCTGCCACGCCACCCCGGGCGCGGCACTGGCGACGGGCGGCGGATGGAACGCCGGGCGACGCCGATGCAGAAGCGAACTTAGACCGGCCGAAATCACGCGTCAAGCGGCGCCCGCCGCGTGCCGTTCATTCATGGGGGACGAACGCGCCGGACCGGCCGGCCGCCGCGCGTGTCAGCGGATTCTGATAGACGTCGCGCAATTTCCTGACAGCGACTTCAGCGCGCGCCGCTTGGCAGCGCGTCCTCGCCACACGATACTGATCACATGAACCAGGCGTTCATACCGGAACATCGCTCAGTCGGCCGTCGAGCCGGCACGCGGGGTCCGGCGCAGGAGACCAACCATGGCACATCGCAACTTACCGGGCCGGGACGGCCAGCGGCGCGCGTCGGGCAACGCGCGCGCCCTGCCCGCCCGGGCCGCGTCGGCCGGCAACCGTCCGTCCGACGATCTCGACACCCTGCTCGCGCTCGCCCGCGAGGCCGGGTTGCTCGTCACGCTCGACGGGCAGATCGGCCGCGAAAAGTATCAGAGCGTCGCGGGGTCGGTCCTCGCGTTGCAGCGGTTCGCCGCGGCGCTCTGCGCGCGACACGCGGCCGATGCACCGGCCGGATCGGCGCTGCGTCGCAAGGCGCGCCCCGGCTGGCCGCATGCGAATCGTTCGCGTAACCGCACGTGCAGCGCGTGCGCGCCGCTGCACGTCGTGCGTCCGCATGTGCGGGTACGACGCGGCGCGGCCCGTCGGCACGACCTGCGATCGATTCTTCGCACCCTCTGATTTCTGTACTTCACCGACATACGGTGCGATGCCGTGCAATGGCTGCGTGCGCCACGGCGCGGCTGCCATACCGGCGCGCTGCGTGCACGCGTCCATGTTCGTCGCGATCCATATCGAAGCGAACGCGCGCGATGACGCGCCGCTCGACGCGGCCGCATTCAACCCCCTTGCTGCGGATATGGATTCGACGGGGCCAGGCGGAAAGCGGACGGGGTGACTTGCACCCCGCCCGTCCTCCAAGGCAACCGTCGGTTGCCTACCCTCGTGCCAGAGAGTTCCCGGTCGGATGACGCGCCGTATAAACCGTGGCGCGGCTCCTGAAATGATGTGACGGAAGCGAATGCGGCGGAAATGGCTACCCGCATGCAGCGCGGGATCGTGTGCAAGCACGACAGACCCGCCGCGCCGCCGGACGTTCCATCACTGTCTCACGCGATGCGCGTCGCGTTTCTGATGCAGGTCAATCCCGAGCCGCATCGATCGCAACGACGCGCGATTCACTCCGCACCACGCACCAGCAGCACGGGCACCTGCGCGAGGTGCGCCACGCGTCGTGCGACGCTGCCGATCAGCCAGGCGGCGATGCCGCGACGGCCATGCGTGCCGACCACCAGCAGCTCTGCCCGCCAGTGCACGGCATCGCGCATCAGCGCATGGGCCACGTCATCGCTGGTCGGATGCGTTTCGACGATGCCACGCTTGGTCGGATTGCCCGTCGCGTGGAACAACGGGCCGATCTTCGCGAGCGCGTCCTCGCCCTCCGCGCGATACGCATCCTCGAGCGCGCGCACCGGCACGACATCGGTCAGACGAACCGCACGATCGATCACGTACGCCGCATACAGCAACGTCCCCGGCGCGGCGAAGCCGAGGCCGACGCGCACCGCATGCAGCGACGGCTCGCTGCCGTCGACCGCGAACATCAGCCGCTGCAGCGTACCGTCCGTCGGCCGTGCGTAGGTGCCGGGCACGATCAGCAGCGCGCAGCGCGCGCGTTTGGTCAGCGTGTCCGACATCGCGCCTTCGACGAGCCGCAACAGCCCGTGATGCGGATTTGCGCCGATCGCCAGCACGTCCGCGTGCCACGTCGACGTATCGTTCACCAGTGCGTCCGCGACCGAGCCGCCCGTGACCGACGTATCGACGACCGCCTGTTCGACTTCGCTGTCGCTGTCGGCGAACAGCGCCGCGATCCGCGTGCAAGTGGCTTGCGCTTCGCGCATCATGTCCTCGCGCGCGGACGTCAGCAGCGCGTCGATGCGCGGAATGTCCGGCAACACGAGGCGCGGATTGTCGATCGCGCAAATGATGCGCAATCGCATGCCGGGGCGCAGCAGCGTGCGCACATAGCGCGCGGCGGTCAGTGATTCGGGCGTCGGGTCGACGGCCAGCGCGATCCGCGCGAGCGTCGCAATGGACTTGGGCAGGCTGCATGGCGAAGATCTCCGTGCGTGCGCGTCGTCGCTGAACGACGACGGAAGCTTCGCGCGGCAGCGGCGCGCGGCGGCCGGACAGCCGCCGCGGTCGCGGGGATCGGGGGATGCCACGCGAAGCGCGGACAAGCAATGCGTTCGTTCAGCATAGGCCGTCCGGCCCGCGCATGCATGATCGCGATCAACGATCGTGCGGCACCCTGCCCGCTCCCTCTGTTTACGACTTCGTCGGCATCGACGCGGTCGAACGGTTCGCGTAGAACAGCGCGTACGCGATGCCGAGCAGCACGATCCACACCGGCCCGATCACGAGCGCGACGCGCGTATCGGGCGTGAACGCCATCAACACGACGACCAGCACGAGAAAGCCGAGCGCGACGAACGAACCGAGCGGATAGAACGGCACGCGAATCGGCAGGCGCGCGACCTTGTCGGCCGACAGCGTGCGGCGAAACCGCATCTGCGCGATCAGGATCACGCACCACGTCCAGATCGCGCCGAACGTCGACACCGACGTGAGCCACGTGAACACGTGCTGCGGCGCGAGATAGTTGAGCAACACGCCGATCAGCAGCAGCGCGACCGACACGGCCACGCCGTACACGGGCACGCCGCTGCGGTTCACGCGACCGAGCGCGGCCGGCGCCTGGCCCTGCTGCGCGAGGTTGTAGAGCATCCGCGCGGTGCTGAACAGGCCGCTGTTGCACGACGACAGCGCCGCGGTCAGCACGACGAAGTTGATGATGCCGGCGGCGGCCGGAATGCCGAGCCGCGAGAACGTCATCACGAACGGGCTGCCCTGCGTGCCGATCTGATCCCACGGATAGAGCGACATGATCACGAACAGCGCACCGATGTAGAAAATCAGCACGCGCCAGAACACCGAATTCACCGCCTTCGTCAGCGACTTCTCCGGGTTGCGCGCCTCGCCGGCCGTGAGGCCGAGCATCTCCACGCCGAGATACGCGAACATCACGATCGGGAGCGCGGCGATCACGCCGTTGATCCCGTTCGGCATGAAGCCGCCGTGCGACCAGAGGTTCGAGATGCCGGTCGCGATCCCGCCGTTGCCGATGCCGAACGCGATCATCAGCCCGCCGCCGATGATCATCAGCACGATCGTGACGATCTTGATCAGCGCGAACCAGAATTCGAATTCGCCATACAGTTTGACCGCGATGAAGTTCACCGAGCCCATCGCCAGCAGCGCCGCGAGCGCCCAGATCCAGTTCGGCACGCCGGGGAACCACATGTGCATGTAGACGCCCACCGCGGTGATTTCCGCCATGCAGGTGACGATCCACACGAACCAGTAGGTCCAGCCGGTGAGGTAACCGGCGAGCGGGCCGAGGTAGTCGCGCGCATAGCGGCTGAAGGCGCCGGCGACCGGGTTGGTGATCGCCATCTCGCCGAGCGCGCGCATGATCAGGAAGATCGCGAGGCCGCCCAGCAGGTAGGTCAGCAGGATGGCCGGCCCGGCCGTGCGGATCGCGGTGGCCGAGCCGAGGAACAGGCCGACGCCGATCGTCGCGCCGAGCGCCATCAGGTTGATGTGCCGCTCTTCGAGCCCGCGGTGCAGCTGGTCTTCTGGTTGTTTCAAATCCGTCTCCTGGCAGCCGCGAGCGGGCCGCCGTCATTGTGTCGATGACCATGCGCGCCCGTTCGTGCCGATTGTGGCAGCCGAAAACGAAATAATCGCCGCCGTCGATTTCCGAATAAGAAACGACACGGATACCGCGTCAATCCGGTTGGAATTGCTGCGGATTATCCGACCTTTCCGGAACAATCCGGAAAAACGGATCGAGCCTTTCACCGAATACCCCCGAGCGGCCCGCGCGACGCGGCTGTGCGCGTGACGAGCGGCAACGGGATTCATCGCTTTCGGCGCGAACGAACGCGCGTCGAATGTGCGCCATTTCGCGCACGCAATATGCAGGCGGGATTATAGGGAGGATCGGCGGTTTCATGCCAGGCGATTTTTGGGGAAATCGCGGTGGGTGAAATGGGTGATCGGATTTAAATCCGCGTAAAACGGTGTGCGTATTTATTTCGACAACGTCGCCCGCACCGTATACTCGCCTTCCAGTCCACCCTGCTCGGGCCGCACGAAATACCGCGACGAATCCAGATCGGCCGGCAGCGGCTCGACCGGATACCCGTGCTTTTCCCACGCATCGAGGCCGCCCTTCAGCGCCCGGATGTTGTGGATCATCTTCTTGCGCTGCATCTTCGCGATGAGCCGCTTCGCAGTCGCCTCGTTCGGACACACGCAATAGACGACGATCGGCCGCTTCAGCACTTCCGGGTCGAGCAGGTCCGGCGAATCGAGATCGACCGGCACCGCGCCGGCAATCCGGTACGGCTCGCGGTCGCGGATCGCCTTCGGCCGCGCATCGAAGATCAGTGGCGGTTCGTCGGACGTCATCATCTCGACGAGCTGCGGCGGCGAGATGCGCACTTGCGCGAGATAGCGGCGGAACTGTACGCGGCGCACCCAGCGGTACAGCAGGAACGTGATGAAGATCGCGAGGAACGCGTCGAGAATCGTGCCGCCGCTCGCGCGCACCCACAACACGAACTGGACGATCTGGTCGTGAATGGCCGCACCGCCGATCAGCCAGAACGCCGCCCACAGCGACGCGCCCGCCAGATCCCAGAACAGGAACACGCCGATGCCGATCGCGGTCGTGCCGAGCAGCGGCGCCGACACGAGGCCGAGACCCGGCAGGAATTTCGACAGCACGAGCAGCGGCGCGCCGTACCTTTCGAATACGTTACGTGCGAAGCGCAGCGTCGTGTCGAGCGACAGCGAGAAACGCACGAGGCCGTTCAGCAGGCGCCGGCCGCGCGTGCGGCCCATGAAGAACCACAGCGAATCGGCCAGCATCGTCGCGCCGATCGCGGCCGCGAACATGCTGACCCAGGACGCCTGCCCCATCGCCGCCATCGTGCCGCCGAGAATCAGCATCGGCACGGCCGGCACCGGCACGCCGAGCTGCGTGATCAACACGCTCGCGAACACGGCCCACGGGCCGAGCGACGATGGAATAGCGATGGGAAAGTGCCACACGGCGGCGCTCCTGGAAGACATGCGGGCCGCGCGACAGGGCCGTCGGTACGGCAGCGCACCGGCCGCCGCGGCACGTCCGCGACCGACCGGTGCATCGTACGCATTCTAAACGGGTTTGACCTCGACCGCGCGGAACGCAAGCCGTCGGCAAGGGCTTTGCACGCGGCGTGACGCGGCTGTGACGGTCACACGTCGGAGCGCTGCGCGAGTTGCGCGACGTGTTCCGCGTAATCGGGAAACTCGGCCGCCAGCGCGGCCGCATCGGCCAGCTCGAATTCCGCGAACTCGAACCCGGGCGCCACCGTGCAGCCGACGAGCGCAACGTGCGCCGGCGACGCGCAGCGCGCACCGAACCAGCTTCCGGCCGGCACCACGGCCTGGAACACGGTGCCGGGATGCGTGAGCGGGTTGCCGAGCCGGTGGATGGTCAGCCCGTCGCGCGCGTCGAGCACCCACACTTCGATCGGATCGCCCGCATAGAAATGCCAGACCTCGTCGGAACGGATGCGGTGCCACGACGAATACGCGCCGTCGCACAGCAGGTAATAGATGGCGGTCGACGCGGCACGGCGTGCACCGTCGGCCGGACGCACGACCGAATCGGTCGCGCGGTAGGTTTCACGAAAATAGCCGCCTTCGGGATGCGGCTGCAGGTCGAACTGGCGAATCAGGTCGGTCGCGGAAATCGGCATGGCAAATGACGTCGGTAAGGTAGGAAGCCGGCATCCGGCGGGCCGTCCGATCGCGATTCAGGCGACCGGGTGCCGCCGGATGCCCCTGCGTCGATCGCCGCGGCCATGCGCGCGGCGAACAAGCGGACACCGGCCGATGCTGCCAGAACTGCGTGCCCGGATGCAACCGTCGACGCGCAATCGCATGCGGGCGAGCGTCTCGTCGGCGCCCGCCGCGCCGTGTGGGACGACGCGACGGCGCAGCACGCCCGCTCACGCAGACATCCGGGATGCCGCGCGGCATCCTGCCGACTGCGGGCGCTCGTGCCGCAGCGGCGGCCGCCGTACGCCGTCGCTTACGCGGTCGCCGACGCGCCCGGCTCGCCGTGCCGCACCAGCAGCACCGGCCGGTCGGCCGCACGCAGCAGCGATTCCGCCACGCTGCCGAGCAACAGTCTGCGCAGGCCGTGCCGCCCGCTCGTACCCATCACGATCAGGTCGGCGTCGGCTTCGGCCGCCGTGCGCATCAGCACCGTCGCGATGTCCTCGCCGTACGCGTCGAGCGCGCGCACCGTGCCCCGCACATGCTGCTGCGCGAGCACCGCTTTCGCGTGGTCGAGCACCGGCGTCGCGGCATCGGTCGCGGCGACATCGCCATCGCGCTCGGCGGCGAAGCCGGCGTCGACGTCGACGAGCCGCGGCCGGTGTTCGACGACGTACGCACAGGTCACTTCGCCGCCGGACGCCGTCGCGATCCGGATCGCCTCGTTCAGCGCGAGACGCGCGCTCGGGCTGCCGTCGAGCCCGACGAAAATCCGCTTGTACATGGTCCGTCCCTCCGACCGGGCGCGCGTCGCGCCCTGCGCAATCACGACCCGTTACCGCAAGCCGGCCCGGCGCCGGCTTGCCTGCCGAACAGTCTGCCCCACGTGCCGACGCGTGCGTTGACGCGCGTCAAGCGCGGCCGGCGCGCCCGCAGCTTCATGCCGTTTGCCGCTATTTCAACCGACCCCATTACAAAAAATGTGTAAAACGCGCACAATTTCATCTTCAAAATAGTCGTTGCACGCAGCCGGTGCGAGTTTTGCCGGTTTTGCCGCGCTGTCCGAGTGCCCCGGGTAGCCCGAACAACAGAATGGCCATCGAATGACCCCCAGTGGAACCCCGACGCGGGACGCCCGAGGGCCCGCGCGCCTCCAGACCATGCTACGCCAGCCGCTCGCGGCCGGCGTCGCCGCGCTGTGCGCGGGCGCGCTGCTGTCGCTCGGCGTCGCGCTGCTGGTGCGCGAGCAGTGGCAAGGTGCCGTTCATACGCGTTTCGAACGCCGCACGACGCACGTGACGGCGATGCTGCGCCACGAGTTGCAGGCCGGCGTCGCCGTGCTCGAAGGCGCACGCGGCACGTTCGGGCTCGTCCCGGACATGACGCCCGGCCAATGGCGCCGATACGCGGAGACGCTCGATCTCGACAGCGGCCGCTCGCCGGTCCGGCAGATCGGCTATGCGCCGCTCACGCCCGCGGCGCGCGGCGCGCTGGCCGGCGCAAAGCCGCTGCCGGCCGATCCGCTCGCGGCAGCGACGCTCAGCGCCCCCGTCTCGAGTTCGCCGGTCGTGCGCTTCGGCGCGTCCGACGCGGCGCCGCTCACACGCGCGCTGCGGACCGGCGACATCGCGCTGGGCGTCCACCCTGCCGACGACGATACCTCCCGCGACGCCCGTACCCTGACGCTGTTCCTGCCCGTGGCCACCTCGCCGCTGGCCGCCGCCAGGCCCTCCGGCACGCGCGAAGCCGGCGCCGACGGGGTGCTGTTCGCGGCACTGAGCCCGCGGCGCCTGATCGAGCGCGCGCTCGATGCGGAACGCGGAATCGACCTGTGGATGACCGCCGGCGGCGATTCGCGCGCGATCGCCAGCGTCGAGACGACGACCGACGAAGCGTCGGCGTCGCCCGACCTGATGCGGCGTACCGATGTGCTGAATTTCGGCGGCACCGCGCTGACGCTCGCCTATTCCGCGGACGGCCGGCCGAGCGCGACCGGCGCGCAGCGTGCGGCCGGCACCGTGCTCGCCGCCGGGCTGATCGCGTCGTTCGGGTTCGCGGCGCTCGTCCATGCGCTGCTGCGCAGCCGCGCCGATGCCGGCGCGAGCAGCCGCGGCATCCTCAACGAGGCGCGGATGATGGGCATCATCCGTTCGTCGATGGAAGCGATCATCACGATCGACGAGAAGCAAACCGTCGTGATCTTCAATCCGATGGCCGAGCAGGTGTTCGGCGTGTCCGCGATGGAGGCGATCGGCGCGCCGCTGTCGCGCTTCATTCCGGAGCGGTTCCGCGCCGCACATGCGAAGCACGTCGACCAGTTCGGCGTGACGGGCGTGTCCGAGCGGCAGATGGGCCGCCAGCGCGTGCTGTTCGGGCTGCGGGCCAACGGCGAGGAATTCCCGATCGAAGCGTCGATTTCGCAGATCCGCGACGCGTCGGGCAAGCTTTATACGGTGATGCTGCGCGACATCACCGAGCGGCAGCGGGCCGAGAACGCGCTGAAGCAATCGCGCGAGGAATTGCGTGAACTGTCCGCGAACCTGCAGAACGTGCGCGAGGAGGAAAAAACCCGCATCGCGCGCGAGCTGCACGACGACCTCGGGCAGCAGCTCACCGCGTTGAAGATGGATCTGTCGGTCGTCGAGCAGCAACTGCGCATGCCCGGCCGCGCGCAACCCGACGAAGGCGTGCAGACGCATCTGCAAGGCATGCGGCGGCTGATCGACGCGACGGTCGCGTCGGTGCGGCGCATCGCGGCCGACCTGCGGCCGGTGATGCTCGACGATCTCGGCCTCGTGCCCGCGATCGAATGGCTCGCGAACGATTTCACGAACCGCTACGGGATCGACGTCGAGCGCCACATCGAAACGGGCGGCCTCACGTTCACCAGCGCGGGCGCGACCACGCTGTTCCGCATCGTCCAGGAAGCGCTGACGAACGTCGCACGCCATGCGGACGCGACGCGCGTGGCGTTGCGGCTCGACATCGAGGAAGGTTCTTGCGTGCTGCGCGTCGCGGACAACGGCCGCGGCGCGGCGCCCGGCGGTCCGGCCCACGAAGACAAATCGTTCGGCCTGATCGGCATTCGCGAACGCGCGCACATGCTGGGCGGCACCGTGACGATCGACACCGGGCTCGCGCGCGGCTTCTCGATCACCGTCGCATTTCCGCTCGCCACCGTTCAACAGGACACGCTCATCACATGATCAAGGTGCTCATCGCCGACGACCATACGCTCGTACGCGACGGTCTGCGGCACATCCTCCAGAACGCCACCGGATTCGAGGTGGCCGGCGAAGCCTTCGACGGCCCGTCGACGATCGCGCTGGTGCGGGCGACGCCCGCGCAGGTGCTCGTGCTCGACCTGTCGATGCCGGGCCGCAACGGCGTCGAGCTGATCAAGCAGATCAAGGACGAGAAGCCCGCGCTGCGCGTGCTCGTGCTGACGATGCACGCAGAGCAGCAATATGCGGTGCGGGCGTTTCGCGCGGGCGCGTCGGGCTATCTGACGAAGGAAAGCGCGAGCGCGGAGCTGGTGGGCGCGGTCACGAAGGTGGCGTCGGGCGGCGTCTACGTGAGCCTCGCGATGGCCGAGCAGTTCGCGCAGAGCCTGAACGAGCCGGCTGAAACGCTGCCGCACCAGCGGCTGTCCGATCGCGAATTCGACGTCTTCCGGCGGATCGCCGCCGGCCAGACGCTGACCGAGATCGCGAATGCGCTGTGCGTGAGCGCGAAGACGGTCAGCACCTACAAGACCCGGATTCTGGAAAAGATGCAGATGCCGCACGAAGCGGCGCTCGTGCGGTACGCGATGCGGCACAAGCTGCTCGACGAAACGGACGACGTGTAGCGGACGACGTGTAGGAAGACGTCCAGCCGGCGCAGTGCGGGCCTCGCTCACCGGGCCCGCGTCCGAATGGTTACTTCGCGGGCACCGGGCACGCGAGGTCGCCTTCCTCGCAGGACAGATAGCCCTTCAGCGTTTCCGTGCGTGCCTTCGTCAGATCGTCGAGACAGGTCGATACGACCATCGGGTACGCACTGCCGCCCTCGGCATTCGCGCTCGAGAAATGGCATTCGGCGTCGCGGTACGCGATCCACGCGCGCTGCGCATTCACGAGCTTGTCGGCGACCGGAGGCGCACCGCGCAGGCGGGCCGTGACGGCCTGGTAGGTTCGATTCAGCTCTCCGTCGGATTTCTTGTATGCGCGATCGGCACACGCCGTCATCGTCGCCTGATCCGTCGCGTCCGCACAATTCGCCTGCGCATGGGCGACGCTCGCCACCAGCGCCAGCGAGCCCAGCAGACCAGTCAAGACACGCATGGATGCTCCTTGTTGTTCGTTGAAGTGTGGAAGCCGGCGCCCTGCTGCGCCCCGTGTGCATTGGCCGCGCCGCCGCGGCGACATCGACCGCGATGCTAGCGCACGCGCGAGGGATTGTCAGCGGGTGCGGTACTGCGAGCGGCGTGATCGTTCACGGCAAGGTGCCGTTGAACCAGCTCAGGCCGGCATCCGGCGTGTCGCTCATGCACGCGGCAGACTCTCCGCGACCGGTTCGGCCGCTGGAATTCGTGCGTCGGGCCACTCGATGAAGAAGACGCAAAAAAGCCCGCACGATACGCGTGCGGGCTTTCTCGACAGGGCGTCAGCCGCGGCTTGAGTGCCGCGAAACCACGCCCGGCTTAGTGGCCGAAGTACACCGACGAGCGGTCGCTGACGGCCGGCGCGACCACGCGCTGGCCCGACTGCGATGTCGCGACCGGGTTCGAACCGTAGCCGGTTGCGTCGGCTTGCGCACCGGCGTTCTGCGCGGCGGCGATCTTGGCCTGGGCGGCCTGGATGTTCTCCGGATAGTTGATCCAGTCGTTCGGGTTGTAGCCGGCCTTTTCGAGCTGGACTAGCTCGGCGCGCACTTGCGCGCGCGTCAGCGGCTGCTGGTTCGATTGGGCGAACGAGACGACCGGTGCGGCCACCAGGGCGGCCAGTGCAACTGCCTTGATCAGCGATTTCATGATGCGTTACCTCCAGGATTGTTTTGTCAGGCGCTTCGGACTCGAAGTCGTTGCGCATGAGTAGAAGTCTAGGAGTCGCCGCTATCAGGGTAAATACTTAAATCGCAAATTCACTGTTGACCGAAACCGTACAATCGCCCGGGAATAAGTCGATTCATCATATGATTATCGCCGCGCATGTGCCGAATGCCGCGATTCGGTATCCGGCGCGTTTGGCCGCGCGTCAGCGCAGGCGATCGCTATCCGCCGACGCCATCTGCCTGTCGAACAGCAACGCCTTGAGGCGAATCAGGTCGTTGGCATCGAGGTCGTCGAACGCCGCATGATGCAGCGTCAGCGCCGGATCCGCCGGGTCGGCATGCACAGCCCGCACGGTGCCATCGAGCGCCAACTGCTCGACGCGGCCGCCGGTTTCGTACGGTAGCAGCACGCGCAACGGCTCGCCGGTTGCCGCGATCGGCCGATCGACGGCGATCGACAGCCCGCTCAGGCTGATGTCGTGCACCAACCCGATGCCGTCCGCCCCCTGCGCTCCGCCGTTGCAGCAGGCCGCGATGCGCACCGGCACGCGCGGCTCGGCGCGCGTGCGCAGCCGGTCGACGAACCCGGGCGGCGACAGGATCATGAACGGCGCGGCGCCCGATGCCTGCACCGATTCGACCGTCGCGCCGAAACGGGATACCGCGGCACGGCCGATTGCCACCGCTTCGACGTCGTCGCCGCGTACGAACTCGAGCACGGCGGCGGGCTGCGGCTCGACGAACAGCGCCCCCGACGCGCCGACGCCGATCAACCGGCACCGTTGCAGTGCGCGCGTCGTGCCGACCCGGCGGCGAATGCCGATCGCGGCGCCCGCCGACAAGCCCATGCGCATGGCGGGCGCGGCCGCAGTCGCGAACCCGCGCGAATCGGCGTCGGCGTCCTCGCGTCGGCGCACGGGGCGGAAATGGTCGAACAGGAAAGCGTGCTGCGCCGCATCGCGCAGCGTCGTACCGGCCGGCAGCAGCGCGGCGCCGTCGGCGTCGTAGAGGTCGAAGCCGAGCGGGACGCCCGCGGAAAGGTCGTCGCGCGCGAGCGCGACGGAGTCGGTGGAAAGCCGCATCGGAGAAGCGCGGAGCGACCGCGCGCGCTGTCGTGACAACTTGATTACGGCAGCATCGCGCGGAATCTGAACGGCTTCGTTACTGCGAAGCGCCGGTCGCGTCAGGGGTGGGCGGTGCCGACACCGGCGGCGGCACCGGCACGGCCGAAGGGGCGACGCCGATACCGGCGCTGCTTGCGCTCGCCGCACTGGCGCCCGCCGGCGGCGGCGCAAACTGCGGCGGCTGCGGCTGCGACGCGCCCGACGACAGCGCCGCGGCCGATGCGGCCACTTCGGACGCCGGCACCCATTCCTCGACGATCCCGCCGGAGGCGGCATCCGGCGCCGAGGCAGCCGACGCCGCGCCCTCGTCGGTCTCGGACGGACGCTCGATACGCTGCGTCCTGACCGGCGCGGGCGCCTTCTTCGCCTCGGGCGGGAACCACGTGTCGAACAGGTCGGTCACGCGCTCGCGCAGCGATCCGAACCAGCCCGGCGACGGCTCGGTATCGAATTTCGCCTTGGTATCGACGATCCGGGCGCGCTGCGCGCGCTGGAAGAAATCGCCGACGATCGGCAGCGCGCTGTGCGCGCCCTGCCCCCAGTAATCGCTGCGCAGCGTCACGCGGCCGTCGTCGAACCCGACCCACGCGCCGGCGACGAGGCCGGGCTGCATCAGGATGAACCAGCCGTCCGCGTTGTCCTGCGTCGTGCCGGTCTTGCCGGCCACGTCGCCGCGGATGCCGAAGCGCGTGCGGATGCTGCCGCCCGTGCCGCGCGTCACGACATCGCGCATCACGTCGAGCAGCGTCTTGTCGGTTTCGGCGTCGAGCGCACGCTCGGGCGGCGCCGGTGCGTATTCGGCGAGCACCTCGCCCTGGCGGTTCTCGATGCGCGTCACCATCTGCGGCTCGACGTACAGGCCGCCGTTCGCGATCGTCGCGTACGACGCGACCATTTCCTTCAGCGTGACCGGGCTCGTGCCGAGCGCGAGCGACGGCACGCGTTCGAGCGGGCTTTCGCGCACGCCCATGTCGCGCGCCAGCCGCGCGACGGCGCCCGGCCCGACCTTCTCCATCACCTGCGCGGTGATCCGGTTGCGCGACAGCGCGACGGCATCGCGCAGCGTCATCGGTTTGCCGGTCGGCGGCACGTCGTCGTTCGGCCGCCAGATCTCGCCGCCCTTCAGCGGAATCTCGACCGGTTGATCGATGAAGGTATCCTCCGGCTTCATCCCGCTCGCGAACGCGGCGCCATAGACGAACGGCTTGAACGTCGAGCCCGGCTGGCGCCGCGCCTGCGCGACGTGGTCGAACGGCTCGCGGGTGAAGTCGCGGCTGCCGACCCACGCGCGGATCTGCCCGTCACGCGGATCGATCGCGAGGAAGCCGGCCTGCACGTCGGTCTTCGCCTTGCACAGCGCGTGCAGGAAGCCGCGGTCGGCCGCGAGCATCTTCATCGCCGCCGCGTCGTCCTTGCCGGCGTCCTGCGCGGCCTTGTACTCGGGCGATTCGCGCATGAAGGTGCGAAACACCTCGTTGTCGGTGCCGCAGCCGTCGCGGCCGCTCCACGCGTTGTTCGCGATGCCCTGCAACTGATTGCCCTGCAGCGTGAGCGCCTGCGTCGCCATCTGCTGGAGCCGCGAGTCGATCGTCGTGCGCACGATCAGGCCGTCCGAGTAGATGTTGTAGTCGTTGCGGTCGGCCCACGCGATCAGCCATTTGCGCAACTGCTGCGCGAAATGCGGCGCCGGCCCGGGCGGCTCCTTCTGGCGCTCGAAGTCGATGCGCAGCGGCCGGCGCTGCAACTGCGCGAACTGCGCCGGCGACAGCTTGCCGTACTTGACCATCTGGCCGAGCACCGTGTTGCGCCGCTGCAGCGCGCGTTCGGGGTTCAGCACCGGGTTGTAGTAGCTGTTGCCCTTCAGCATCCCGACGAGCGTCGCGCTGTCGAGCACGTCGAGTTCGTCGGCCGACTTGTCGAAATAGGTGCGCGCGGCCATCTCGACGCCGTACGCGTTGTACAGGAACGGCACCGTGTTCAGGTAGGTCTCGAGGATCTGCTCCTTGCTGTAGACGGCCTCGATCTTCAGCGCGGTGATCGCCTCCTTCACCTTGCGCGTGAGCGTCGGCGCGCGGCCGATCTCGTCCGGATACAGGTTGCGCGCGAGCTGCTGCGTGATCGTCGAGCCGCCCTGGCGGCTGCCCGAGAACGTATGCAGCGCGGCCGACGCCGTGCGTTTCCAGTCGAGGCCGTGGTGTTCGTAGAAGCGGTGATCCTCGGTGGCGATCAGCGCGTCGACCATGCGCGGCGAAATCTGCTTGAGCGGCACCCATTCGCGATTCGACGGCTTGAATTCGGCCAGCAGCTTGCCGTCGGCCGACAGCACCTGCGCGGGCTGGTCGACGCGCGCCTTGCGGATGTCGCCGATCCCCGGCGTGAACGGGATGAGCACGACCACGTACGCCGCGAACAGCGCCGGCACGGCGGCGGCCGTGAGCAGCACGCCACGGCGCGTCGGGTGGCGGACATGGTGCCACGCGGTGGCGGCGAGAGGCTTGGCCCGCGCGACGGCGGCCGCCGCGGCGGATTGGGCGCGCGCGACCCATCTGGCACACAAGGCACGCACTGACGACACGTTTCGGCGATTCACGCGGGTGGGGCTCGGCTAAAAAGGCTGCATCGTACCAAACTCGCGCGGCCGGCCGGCCCGCTGCGGCCTTGCGCCGGCATGCGCGGTGCGATGTCGCGACGGCGCTCACGCAAAAAAAGGCGCGTGCCCGGCAACCGGAACGACGCGCCAAACCTGGTACGACAACCTGAACGCCGCGCGAGGGGGACGCGACGGGACGCGACAGCGGCGCGAGCAGCGCCGCAGCTCAGCGCACGAGAAATCCGTACGTGAGCGGATCGCGTTCGTCGACGATCCAGTTCGCGAACCCGCAGATATGCGCACTGCCCTCCACTTCCGGGATCACGGCCGGAAAGTCGCCGACCGTCGTTTCGCGCAGCACGCGCCCCTTGAAGACCGTGCCGACGATCGATTCGTTGACGAGCGTGTCGCCGGCCGCGAGCAGCCCGCGCTGGTAGAGCTGCGCGACGCGCCCGCCGGTGCCGGAGCCGGTCGGCGAGCGGTCGACCTCGCGATCCGCGAACACGCAGCAGTTCGCCTGCGTCGAGCCCGCATGGCGCGGCGCGTTCGCGATGATCGTGCCGTAGATATGGTTGATTTCCGGGATCTCCGGATGGACGACCGGATAGGTCGCGTTCGCGGCCGCCTTCACTTCCGCGCCGAAGCGGATCAGCTTCTCGACCGCGGATTCGCGCACCGGCAGGTCGAACGGCGCGCCGTCGACATAGAAATAGAACGCGCCGCCATACGCGATGTCGCCGGTCACGGTACCGAACGACGGCGTGTCGACCGACACGTCGCGCCGCCAGATGAACGACGGCACGTTGACGAAACGCACCGGCCCCGCATGCTCGCCGTCCCACTGGACGAACGCCTCGATGAAGCCGCACGGCGCGTCGATGCCGACCCGCGTTTCCGGCACGGTGCGCTGCACCCAGCCGAGTTCGACGGCCGCGGTCGACAACGCGATCACGCCGTGACCGCAATGGTCGCTGTAGCCTTCGTTGTGCACGAAGATCACGCCGAAATCGGCATTCGGCGAGACCGGCTCGGTCAGATAGCCGCCGTACATGTCGGCGTGGCCGCGCGGTTCGAACATCAGCGCGCGGCGGATCTCGTCGGCGTGCGCCTTGAGCCACGCGCGGCGCTGGACGATCGTGTCGCCGGGCAGGCGCGGCAGCCCGCTCGTGACGATGCGGAACGCCTCGCCGCCGGTATGCACTTCGACGGTGGACAGGGATCGGGAAATTTTCATGGTCGAGCGAATGCGTTGAAACGAAGGACGGCGGCCGGGCCGCCGTCCGGTGACGGGCCGTGTGGGCCGTGGGGCAATTACTTCGCGTACGGTTCCGGCAGCCCGTTGCGGATCACGTAGACGGTGGTCGGCGCGCCTTTCAGGTCGCCGTTCGCGTCGAACGAATAGGTGCCCGCGACGCCCGCGTAGTTCGACTTCGCGAGCTGCGCGCTCAGCTTCGCCTTGTCGGTGGTCGTGCCGGCCTTGACCATCGCGTCGGCGAGCAGCTTCATCCCGTCGTAGTAATTGACGCCGTAGACCTGCGTATCGGTGTGATAGGCGTCGTGGTACTTCTTCAGGAATTCGCGACCGGCCGCCGTCTTCTCGAGCGCGACCCCGCCCTGCGCGCAGTAGACGATCGACGCCGCGTCGCCCGCGACCTTGCCCATGTCGGCCGAGCAGATGCCGTCGCCGCCGAGCAGCTTCGCGCGCAAACCCCGCTGCTTCATCTGCTTGGCCATCGGCGCGCCCTGCGCCGCATAGCCGCCGAGGAAGATCACGTCGGGGTTGGCGGCCTTGATCTTGGTGAGAATGCCGAGGAAATCGGTGGCCGACGAGTTCGTGTATTCCTGGTCGACGATCTTGATGCCGTTCGCCTTCGCGACGTTCATGAACTGCTCGGCGACACCCTGCCCGTACGCGGTGCGGTCGTCTATCACGGCGGCGGTTTTCGCGTTCAGCGTCTTCGCGGCGAACGTGGCCATCGTGCCGCCGAGCTGCTCGTCGCTCGCGCCGATCCGGAAGATGTTCTTGAAGCCCTGCTTGGTCAGCGCCGGGTTCGACGCGACCGGCAGGATCGGCACGCCGGCGGTCGAATACACGCGCGACGCGGGGATCGCGACGCCCGAGTTGTACGGCCCGAGCACGGCAACGACGCCCTTGTCGACGAGGTTCTGCGCGACCTGCACGCCGGCCTTCGGGTCGGCCTGGTCGTCTTCGGAAACCAGTTTGAAGGTGACGGTCTTGCCGGCGACCTTGATGCCGGCCTTGTTGAGCTCCTCGACCGCGAGCCGCGCGCCGTTTTCGTTGTCCTTGCCGTTGGCGGCTTGCGGGCCCGTGAGCGGCGCCGAATGGCCGATCATCACGACTTCCTGCGCGTGCGCGGAAGTCAGCGCGCCGGCGGCAATAGCCACCGAGAGCGCGGTCACGAGGTGTCGCATGATGACTCCTGATTGGTTTTGTGTGAAACCAATGTAGGACACGCGTGGTTACATCGCAAGCAATTTCAAAATAATGACCGGGATTTTGGTCATATTAAGGACCAGAACGATCGCATCCGCGGGCGTGTCATTTCGGTGCAATGTCGCGCCGCACGCGGCGGATGTGCTGTTCGACATAGAACGCAGCCGCATCGGCATCCCCGGAGACGATTGCCTCGTAAATCAGCCGGTGCTCGGACACGTAGAGCCTGATCCGACCCGCGTCGTAGATGCCGTCGTCCTTCAGCCGCTTCCACAGCGGCTGGTCCATCGTCTTCGCGACTTCGTCCGCGATCTTCACGATCAGCGCGTCGCCAGTCATCAGCGCGAGTTGCCGGTGGAACAGTCGGTCGCTCTCGTTCCACAGCGCGCGTTGATGCGGATCGTCGACGTCGGTGATGGTCTCCATCTGCGCGAGATAGCGTTCGGCACCGGGGTCGGCGCGGCCATGGGCGGCCGCGAGGCGCGCGATCGCGGGCTCCAGGATCAGCCGCACGTCGAGCGTCGACGTCGGGCTGAAGTCGGCCTCGGACGCCGCGTGCGCGTCGCCGCGCCGCGCCAGCACGTCGAGCGGGGCCGCGACGACGTAGGTGCCCGAATTGCGCTTCGTGAACACGAGCCCTTCGTTCTGCAGCGCGCCGAGCGCCTCGCGCACGGCCGGCCGGCCGACCTGGAACAGTGCCGCGAGTTCGCGCTCGGACGGCAGCCGCGACTCGGCCGCATAGCGCCCCGCGCGGATTTCGTCGCGGATCTTTTCGGCTACCTGCTCGTAGATCTGCAGCGGCCTGAAACCGCCTTCGAGTGTGTCGGGACGCGCGGACATCATCGGATGGCTCCTGCCCGGTCGCGGGCGTGGATCGGGAAATGGGTTCGCACTATACCGGAGCGGCGCGGACAGCGCGGCAGCGGCGAGCCTTCTGGCCAGATATTAGAACCAAAATCCGCGAAGCGCTTTATTTTCTGGGTTGCAGGTACGCCAGCAACTGGTATAGATTCGATCCACACTGCCCGGTGTCACGGTATCCGGCAGACCTGTGGCGGGCGCGCATGCGTCCGCCGTCCACGCTCACCGACGCCTGCGACGTACACGATGCCCGCCTTTTCCCCGATTCCCGTTTTCGATGCGGCCGACACGGCCGCGCTGCTCGACTATCCGGCGCTGCTCGCCACGCTCAGACAAGCGGTCGCCGAGTACGCGGCGGGCGACATCGTCAGCCCCGAGCGCCTGGTCGTGCCGCTGCAAGGGGGCGGCGTGATGCTGTCGATGCCGTCGAGCGCCCACGACCTGGCGAGCCACAAGCTCGTCAACGTGTGCCCCGGCAACGGCGCGCGCGGGTTGCCGACGATTCTCGGCCAGGTCACCGCGTACGACGCCGCCACCGGAGAAATGCGCTTCGCGCTCGACGGCCCGACCGTCACCGGCCGCCGCACGGCGGCGATCACCGCGCTCGGCATCCAGGCGCTGCATGGCGCCGCGCCGCGCGACGTCCTGCTGATCGGCACCGGCAAGCAGGCGGCCAATCACGCGGAAGCGCTCGCGGCGATCTTTCCGGACGCGCGCCTTCACGTGCGCGGCACGACCGCGGACAGCGCGGCCGCCTTCTGCGCCGCTCACCGCGTGCATGCGCCGCGGCTCGCGCCGCTCGACGGCGACGCGATTCCCGACGCGATCGACGTGGTCGTTACGTTGACGACGAGCCGCACGCCCGTCTACCGCGAAGCCGCGCGCGAAGGCCGGCTCGTGGTCGGCGTCGGCGCGTTCACCGCGGATGCCGCCGAGATCGACGCCAGCACGGTGCGGGGCAGCCGGCTCGTGGTCGACGATCCGGCCGGTGCGCGCCACGAAGCCGGCGACCTGATCGTCGCGCAGGTGGACTGGCAGCACGTCGCGTCGCTCGCCGACGTGCTGAACGGCACCTTCGCCCGCGGCGGCCCGCTGCTGTTCAAGAGCGTCGGCTGCGCCGCATGGGACCTGGCCGCGTGCCGCACCGCGCGCGACGCGCTGGCCGCGCGCCAGGCCGGCTGATCGGGCCGCGCCACCGTTCGGCCGCTCCCCGCGGCATCGCACTCGTCGGGATCGCCCCGGGCGATTTCCCGGACGCGGTGTAGGAAACGCCCTACACCGCGTCGAAGCGGCCTACACGAAGTTCCAATTCGGCCGATTTCAATTTCGGCGGCGCAACACGATACTGCCGGCATGAATGCCAGCCTGTCACCCGCCGCGCTCAGGGTGTTCCTCGTCGATCACGCGGTTGCCGTCCGCCAGCGGATCGCGCTGCTCGTCGGCGCGATCCGCGGCGTTGCCGTGGTGGGCGAAGCGGAAGACGGCCAGGACGCGTGGACGCATATCCGCAGCAGTCGCGCGGACGTGGTGATCGTCGACGTGCGGCTCGCGGACGGCAGCGGTCTCGACCTGATCGGGATGCTGTCGAAGGCTGCGCCGCGCATCGTCACGATCGTGCTGACGAATCACTCGGCGCCGGCATTCAGAGAGGCATGCGCGACGGCGGGAGCCGACTACTTCTTCGACAAGACCGTCGAATTCGACGCCGCATGCCGTGTCATCGAATCCCTGGTGCACGCTCGCGCGCACCGCCACCGCCCCTGACGAGCCGGAGCGCCTCATGTCCACCGCCACCGCCTTCGCCGACGTATCTGCCGTACCCCGGCCAACGATCCCGCTGCGCCCGGCCGCGCGCGCCGACGCCGCCAAGCATCCGGCCGCACGCTGCTCGGCCTGCGCGATGCGCTCGATGTGCCTGCCGCCGCACCTGACCCCCGCCGAATACGGCCGCCTCGACGCGATCATCTGCACGACGCGGCAGGTTCGCCAGGGCGACGCGCTGTTCCGCACCGACGATCCGTTCCAGAGCATCTACGCGGTGCGCGCGGGTTCGTTCAAGACGGTGATGATGCATCGCGACGGCCGCGAGCACGTGACGGGCTTCCAGATCGCCGGCGAAACGCTCGGCATGGACGGCATCGGCGGCGGCCAGCACTGCTGCGACGCGATCGCGCTGGAGGACAGTGTGGTGTGCATCATCCCGTTCGGCGCGCTCGAAGCCGCGTGCCGCGAGATGAAGCCGATGCAGCACTTTCTCTACCAGATGCTGAGCAGCGAGATCGTCCGCGAATCGAGCCAGATGCTGTTGCTCGGCACGATGTCGGCCGAGCAGCGCGTCGCGCATTTCCTGCTGAACCTGTCGTCGCGGTTCGAGGCGCGCGGCTATTCGGCGACCGAATTCAACCTGCGGATGACGCGCGAGGAAATCGGCTGCTATCTCGGGATGAAGCTCGAAACCGTCAGCCGGATGTTCTCGCGGTTCCATCGCGACGCGCTCGTCGAAACGCGCGGCAAGCGCGTGCGCATCATCGACGCGCAAGCGCTCGCGCGGGTCTGAATCCGGCACGCGGCGGCGGATGGCCGCCGCCGCATCAATGCAGCGCGTCGCCGGTCGCCGCGTCGCGCAGCGCCACCGCTGCGGCGCCCGACTGCCACGCGATCAGCGCCTGTTCGGCCTGCGCGAACGCGCGGCGCAGCGTATCGTCGACGTCGGCGCCGACGCACGGCGGCAGCGACCTGGGCGCCGCGTCGCGCATCGACAGATCGAGCCGCACGTCGTAGAGGCGCGCGCCATCGGCCACCGTGCGCGCTTCGATCGCGAGATGGCAGCCGTCGAGCAACGCTCGAAACCGTTCGAGCCGCACCAGTTGCGCGCCGGCTTCGGCCTCGACCGCTGCCGAACCCGTGAATCCGAGGCAGGCGATCTGCATGCCCACGCCCATGTCGTGTCTCCTGACGGGGCCGCGCGCGTCGACCGCCTTGCCTGTGCCGGCCGCTGCATGATGGGGCGGCACGTGTTTTCCGTGGCGCGGCGCGCCTTGCCCGATCGCTGCCGGCCGATAGTCTGCCCGCGCCCGGCTGGCGCGGGACCGTTCATACGTTGAAGGTTTGCGACGCCTTCATCTCGATCCACGTCATGCCGGCCCGCAGCCCTTCGATCATCGCCTCGCGCTCCGTCGGATACGCGTGGCTGTGCTCGAACGTATGATGAAACCGCGCGGCGCCGGCGCCGTGCTCGACCGACACGCGGCAGCGGAACTCGCCCGATTCGCACGGGCGCGTCTCCACTTCGACCGACCAGTCGCGTTCGTGAATGTTGCCCTGCAGTGTCATGCGCCCTCCTGCGGTATCAGTCTCCGAGCCGGAAGTGCCCGCTGTGCAGCAGCACCGGCCGGCCGCCGATTTCCTCGAGCATGCGCCGTGCCATCGCCTCGATGGCCGACCGGTGCGCATCGAATGCGCTCAGCAGATCGCGCTCGAGCAGCGACCGCGCGCCGAAATGATCTTCCAGCGCCTCGGCCGTGACCGCGCACTGGACGCAATGGCCGTCGACCAGCGCCGAAAACGCGACGACCAGGTCGCGCGCGCAGTATTCCGGCGGTTCGGACGGAAAAACAATGTGCATCTGTCGGCCTGTCATCGTCGTGATGGCTCCATGACGAGAGCATAGTGGCGCGCGCGGCCGCGCGCTTGACCCACGTCAACCGGTTCGCCGCACCGCACGATCACGGTGCGGCCGCGCGACGCCGCTTCAGCCCGCGTCGGGCTCGATCGCCGCGCCGCGCTCCGCGAGCAGCTCGCGCAGCACGCTGCGGTGGCAATGGCGTTCGTCGTCGCAGTAGCAGCCGATCGACAGCGCGGTGGTCGCCGACAGCGCGGCCAGCAGGTCCAGCACCTTCGCCGGATCGCCATGCGCCATCTCCGCGCGGAAGTGGCGCTTGAACGCCTTCCATTCGACGTCGGTTGCGGCGGCCTGCGCCTGCGCGACGAGTTCGGGGCTCGGCGACAGCGTCGGCAACCATACATCATAGTAGTTGCGCGACGCGAATTCCGCCTTCGGTACGCCGCGCGGCGGCCGCCGCACCGTGCCGATCCGCAGGCCTTCGCCGGCCGCGCGCGGCGTGCCGAGCTGGATGATCCGGATGCCCATGTCGCTCCTTTATTCCTCTGCGTTGCATGCGATCCCGTGATCGTACCGCCGCGCCCGCCCCGGCGTCAGCCGGGCAGCCCACATGACGGCCGCCCAACAAAAAACCGGCTGCGCCCGCGACGGGACACAGCCGGTTCTCAACCGTTGCGCGCCAGGGCGCGCTGCACTCAAACGCCGCTCTTCAGCACCTTGCCGATCGCGTCCGCGACGATGCCGACGTTCGAGTCGTTCAGGCCCGCCACGCACATCCGGCCCGAACGCAGGATATACACGCCGTGCACCTCGCGCAGCGCGTCGACCTGCGATTCGGTCAGGCCCGTGTACGTGAACATCCCGCGCTGCTTCACGTAGCGCGTGAGCGCTTCGCCGCTCACGTGGTCGCGCAGGCCGTCGTGGATCGACTGGCGCATCCGCGCGATGCGGCGGCACATCGCCGACAGTTCCTCTTCCCACTGCTTGCGCAACGCCGGCGTGCCGAGCACGGTTGCGACGACCTTCGCGCCGTAGGTCTGCGGGTTACTGTAGTTCGAGCGCACCGCGCCGGCCAGCTGGCCGAGCACGCGATCGGCCGCGGCCGCGTCTTCGCAGACGACGCTCAGGCCGCCCACGCGCTCGCCGTACAGCGAGAAGTTCTTCGAGAACGAGTTCGCGACGAGCGTCGGCACGCCGCGGCGGGCCAGTTCGCGCACCGCGAACGCGTCCGCGTCGAGGCCCGCGCCGAAACCCTGGTACGCCATGTCGACGAACGGCAGCAGCCCGCGTGCCTCGATCACGTCGATCAGCTTCTCCCACTGGCCTTCGTCGAGGTCGACGCCGGTCGGGTTATGGCAGCACGCGTGCAGCAGCACGATGCTGCGCGCCGGCAGCGCGTCGATCGCCGCGAGCATCGCGTCGAACTTCAGGCCGCCCGTCGCCACGTCGTAGTACGGATAGGTGTTCACCGTGAAGCCGGCGCGCTCGAAGATGAAGCGATGGTTTTCCCAGCTCGGATCGCTCAGCCACACCTGCGCATCCGGGAAATAGCGCTTCAGGAAATCGGCGCCGACCTTCAGCGCGCCCGAGCCGCCGAGCGTCTGCAGCGTCGCGATGCGGCCGGCCGCGCGGGCCGGGTGATCGGCGCCGAACACCAGCGTTTGCACGGCATCGCGGTAGGCGGCCAGGCCGACCATCGGCAGGTACGGTTTCGGACCGCTGTCGCGCTGCAGCGCGGTTTCGGCTTCGCGCACGGCGCCCAGCACCGGAATCCGGCCTTCGGCGTCGAAATAGATCCCGATGCTCAGGTTGACCTTCTGGTCGCGCGGATCTTTCTGGAAGTTCTCGTTGAGCGTCAGGATCGGGTCGCCCGGATACGCGTCGATGTGTTCGAACATGGCTTGAGTCGGTCTCGTTTGGAAGAAGGGTCGGTCGTGGCCTGCGTCAGCGTGCGGAGGCGCCGTCGTGCACCGCAAAGCCGGCATTCTTCTGACGGAAGCGATACCCGATCGCGAGCACCGCGAGCCATACCGGGATCAGGTACACCGACAGGCGGAGATCCGGCGTCAGGTACATCACGACGAGAATGCCGGCCATGAATGCCAGGCACAGGTAATTCGTGAAAGGATAGCCCAGACTGCGGAAGGAAGTCTGCTCCCCGGCGGCACGCTTGGCCTGACGGAACTTCAGGTGGATCAGGGTGATCATCGCCCAGTTGATGATCAGCGCCGACACGACGAGGCCCATCAGCACCTCGAACGCCTTGCCCGGCATGAAGTAGTTGACCAGCACGCACACGCCGGTCGCGAGCGCCGACGCGCCGAGCGCGGCAAGCGGGATGCCGCGCTTGTTCACCGAGCACAGCACCTTCGGCGCGTTGCCCTGTTGCGCGAGGCCGAAGAGCATCCGGCTGTTGCTGTACACGCCGCTGTTGTAGACCGACAGCGCGGCCGTCAGCACGACGACGTTCAGCACGTTCGCGACCAGGTTGCTGCTCAGCGCGTGGAAGATCAGCACGAACGGGCTGCCGCCGGTGACGACCTTCTCCCACGGATACAGCGACAGCAGCACGGCCAGCGCGCCGATGTAGAAAATCAGGATGCGGTAGATGACCTGGTTGGTCGCACGCGGAATGCTGCGCTTCGGATCGTCGGCCTCGGCCGCGGTGATGCCGATCAGCTCCAGCCCGCCGAACGAGAACATGATCGCGGCCATCGACATCACGAGCCCCGACACGCCATTCGGGAAGAAACCGCCGTGCTGCCACAGGTTCGCGATGCTCGCTTCAGGCCCTGCATGGCCGCTCGCGAGCAGCCAGCCGCCGAAGCCGATCATCCCGACGATCGCGGCGACCTTGATGATCGAGAACCAGAATTCCGTCTCGCCGTACGATTTCACGCTCGCCAGGTTCAGCAGGTTGATCGCGACGAAGAACACGAGCGCCGACACCCAGGTCGGCACGCCCGGCCACCAGTACTGCACGTAGATCCCGACGGCCGACAGTTCGGCCATGCTGACGAGGATGTACAGCACCCAGTAGTTCCAGCCGGACAGGAAACCGGTGAAGTGGCCGACGTATTTGTCGGCGAAGTAGCTGAACGAGCCCGCGACAGGCTCGTCGACGACCATCTCGCCGAGCTGGCGCATGATGAAGAACGCAACGATGCCGGCCACCGCATAGCCGAGCAGCACGGACGGGCCGGCCATCTTGATCGTCTGCGCGATGCCGAGGAACAGCCCCGTGCCGAGCGCGCCGCCGAGCGCAATCAGCTGGATGTGCCGGTTCTTCAGCCCGCGCTTCAGGCCGTCGCTCTCGTTTCCAGAAACCATGTCTTCTCCACTCTGTCCGCCCCCGCCTGCGGCGGAGTGCGGCGCGCCTCGGTGTGCCGGGCGCTGTTTTTACTGTGCCGGCGGCCGTTCGTGGGGGCGCCGGGTTGGGGACTGCAATCTTCGCGTGGTGGCGGCACCGATTCGCGTCGGCGTGCCGGCCTGATCGGCCGCCGACTCGTCCGCCTACGCCGCATTGCTGCGGCCGCACACGAAAATCCGGCGTCAGTTTAGCGTCGCGACGGCGAAATCGGGTTGCGTAACCCGCTCATGCAAACCCTACATTATGAGATAAGATTGCATCCAGGAGACAGATGAGGAAACAAAAATGCCTGAACCGGTTCTCGATCGCATCGATCGCCACTTGCTGTCGGTGTTGCAGGAGAACGGCCGTGCGTCGAACCTCGACCTGGCGAAGGCCGTCGGCCTGTCGCCCGCGCAGACGCTGCGGCGCCACCGGCGGCTGGAGGAGATCGGCGCGATCCGCCGTTACGAAACGCGGCTGTGCCCCGATACACTCGGCTTCGGCGTCACCGCGTTCGTGCACGTGACGATGGAGCGCGGGCATATCCGCGATTTGTCGAAGTTCCAGAAGCTCGTGTCGGATCTCGCGCAGATCCAGGAATGCTTCTCGGTGACGGGCGATATCGACTATGTGCTGAAAGTCGTCGCGCACGATCTGAAGGGATTGTCGACGTTCCTGCTCGAAACGCTGATGCGCATTCCCGGCGTGAGCGGCGTGCATTCGAGCGTGTGCCTCGACGAGATCAAGTGTACGAGTGCGATGCCGGTGGAGGCTTAGCGCCCCATAAAGCCGTGACCAGTCACGCAGTGATCGGAAAACGTGGGCGCTGACATTGTCGCCCATTTCGTGCCTCCTATCGCCGACTCACGCGGCGGCGGCCCTTCTTTAGCGCATTCGGCAAAAATCGTACCCGTCCAATAGGCAACTTGCTTGCGGTCGGCGATCGTCTTCGCGTCCTTAACCGTACAGGGAATCGATCATGCGCCGAACAGCAGTAAGAAACGGTGATCCGACTACAACCGGTGGATTCGTCATCGCGGTCGCGTCCACGATATTCGACTGCGGCAAGCATGTCGCCATAGACGGAGACAAAGCGACATGTGGCAACTGCAAAGGCGCGTTCAGGATTTTCGGAAGCGCCAGGCGCATGAGTTGTCATGGCCGGAGAGTTGTTCTAAACGGCGACCCGGTTCTTTGCCCATGCGGACAGAACAAAGTCGTTGCGGGTGCCGACAGCATGATTTTCCACGAAGAAGGAACCCAATCCCGGAACGTACCGACAACCGACATAGCGCCGCCCGACGCCTCCACCGTCCAGTCAGATTCACCGCTCCAATACGACGAGATGGTGAAGTGCATAGCGCATACGTCAGTGCTCGCCGGATATCCTTACCACATCGAGACGGCGGACGGCCGCACGTATTCGGGACGCCTTGACTATCGCGGCACGCTTCCACGCGTTGACACCATGATGTCAGCCGATAATTACGTCGTCCGTTGGGGCGACGAGGCCATTGCAAAGCAATACGGGGCGTAACCGATGCCGAATCCGCCCACAAAAGTCCGCACCAACACTACACCGCTATCCGAAAAGAATGTGCAACTCGAAGCCCTGACATTTCAGCAGCTTTGGCGCGCATACCCGAAGAAAGACCCGTACGACGACCCGACCGGCGAGTACGAAAATCAGTGTGCGATTCGAATGAGCGTTACATTTCACGCAGTCGGTAGCGAGATGAAGTCGTTTTCGCAAAAGGTACTGAAACCGATGCCGGGAAAAAGGACGTTGGGACGCTTGCTTCTTGATGGCAAAGCGACTGCGACTCGCGCTTATGAACTGGCCGAATGGTTGAAGCTCCGCTCATTCCTCGGCCTGGGCAAACCGGAACGGATCACCGGGCCGGATTGGCAGAACAAGATAAAAGGCCGAACCGGTATCATCTATTTTTTCGGCTACTGGCGACAGGAAGGTGATTCGGCGGATGCATTGAGCGGCGGACATATCGATCTGTGGAACAAGGATACGCTTACGCCCTCTGCCGCTTCATTCTGGCGGTTTCGCATTGGTGTGCCGTCCATGATTAACCCGCTCGATTATCTTCGGGGCCGACGCGGAAACTGGTACTCGGACCTCGCCAATTCGAACGAAATCCTTTTCTGGGAAGTTGAATGAAACGACTGGCCGCCACCCTCGGCGGATTCACATGGGGCTTGCTCGCTACCTGGGCATCCCTTTACATGTTCAGCCGGATTCATTGGCCCACTACACTGTCACACTCGACCGGCTGTAACGACATGGAGCACTGCGCTCCGAAGGCAGTGTTCGTCGTCGGTTTGCTGGCACTCACGTTGTGGCCCTCGGTCCTCTTTGCTGTCATCAATGCATTCGCTTATCGGCGCTGGTCGTCGCGTAGATGGGCAACCGTGTTCGTTGTGGCTACGCTATTTGTCGTCCTTTTTCATCTCACGAGCTACGCTGTGCCTGCGCTAGGTCTCTTCAGCTAGGCCGGATCACCGGAGCGGCGCGCCGCAGCTTGCGCGTCGCCTCGCCCCGTCAAGCGACAGCCCGTTGCATCGGCGCGTGTCACGATTTCGTCTGCAACCGCCTGAACATGCGACCTACGTAAATTCTCACCGCACCGCCTCGAACGCACTGATCAACAACGCGCCCGCCGCAATCACCACGCACCCGGCCGCGCGGCGCGGCGTCAGCCGCTCGCCGAGATACACACGCGCGATCAACGCCGCGAACACCACGCTCGTCTCCCTCAGTGCCGACACCGGGCCCATCGGCGCGCGGTCCATCGCCCAGATCACGATGCCGTACGCAAGCGCCGCGAACACCCCGCCGCAGGCGGCCTTCGCCGTCTCGCCGACCTCCTGCGTCAGCCGCAACGGCCCCGCCCGCAGCCGGTAGTACACGGCCATCAGCGCGCCGGTCAGCACGAACATCCATGCGGTATAGCCGACCGTGCTGCCGCTCTCGCGCACACCGATCCCGTCCACCACGCTATAGGTCGCGATCGACACGCCGGTCGCGAACGCGATTGGCAGCACCTGCGTCATCCGGTGTTTCGCGCCGCGCCCGCGCTCCAGCCCGATCGCCATGATGCCCGCGCAGATCAGCACGAGCCCGCATTGCGCGCCGACGTTCAGGCGCTCGCCCGCGAACGCGGCCGCGCCGAGCGTGACGAGCAGCGGCGCCGTGCCGCGCGCGACCGGATACGCGACGCTCAGGTCGCCGTGCTCGTACGCGCGGACGAGCAGCAGCGTATAGACGACGTGGAGCACGGCCGACGCGACGACGCAGAGCCAGCTCGATGGCGTGATCGGCGCGGCAGCCGGCAGGAACAGCAGCGCGAACAGCCCGATCGCGATCTGCAGCACCGTGGCCGAGCGCAGCCGGTCGCCGCTGCTGCGCACCAGCGCATTCCATGACGCGTGCAGGAACGCCGCGCATAGAACGGCAAACAGAACGGGGATCGGCACGCTCAATACTCCCTGACGGTCGGAAGCCGCGCGGTGCGCGGCAGGCGCTCATCGTATGAATACGTCACCGAATTGTCAAAAAAGCGACGCACGACGCCCCGCAAAAGATCGGGCCGGTTGCTCCCCGCCGCCCGCCCGGTATCGCTGGCGCCGCAAGCAACCCGCACGCCGCGACATGTGACGCGGAGGTTGCCAGCGGTCCGCCCCTTTCCGTTCTCTTTCGCATCGCGTCGCGCCGTAATGAAACCGATACCGGAGCGCAACCCTCGCGAAAACACTCCGTCCCCATATCTTCATACGCGGCTGTTCCAATGCGCGTGCTCCCTCACGAGCTCCGCGCCGAACCGACACGGCGACGGGGCCGTTCTCCACCATCGAAGGCCTTACCCTGGAGTTTTCCGATGTTCCGTCAAGCCTTGCTTGTCACCGCCTGCGCCGGCGCCACGCTTGCGCTGTTCGCCTGCGGCGGCAGCGACGATTCCACGCCGGCGCCCGTCGTCTCGTCGCAGGATGCGCTGCAGACCGCCACGCCGATCAAGCACGTCGTCGTGATCTACGGCGAAAACATCTCGTTCGATCACTACTTCGGCACCTACCCGAACGCGACGAACCCGTCGGGCGAACCGGCGTTCACCGCCAAATCCGGCACGCCGACGCCGAACGGCCTGACGGGCACGCTGCTCACCGCGAACCCGAACTTCACGAACACGGCCAACGGCACCGACGCGGCGAACCCGTTCCGCCTCGACCGCACGCAGGCCGCGACCGCCGACCAGAACCACGCGTACACGGCCGAACAGCAGGCCGAGGACAACGGTCTCGCCGACCTGTTCCCGAAGTACACGGGCAAGGGCTCGTCCGGCGGCGCCGGCGCGTTCGGCACGAAGGGCCAGGTGATGGGCTACTTCGACGGCAACACGGTGACCGCGCTGTGGAACTACGCGCAGCGCTTCGCGATGAGCGACAACACGTTCACGACGGGCTACGGGCCGTCGACGCCGGGTGCGCTGAACGTCGTCGCCGGGCAGACCAACGGGATGCAGATCGTCAAGACGTCGAAGCAGCCGTCGACGCTCGCCGCCAGCTCGTACTACATCAATGACGGCCAGGGCGGCCTCACGATGATCAACGACGTCGATCCGGGCTTCGACGTGTGTTCGAGCACGACCGACCAGGCGATGATGACCGGCAAGAACATCGGCGACCTGCTGAATGCCGCCAAAATCACGTGGGGCGGCTTCATGGGCGGCTTCAACCTGTCGACGACGAACGGCAACGGCACGACGGGCTGCGCGCGCAGCACGGTCGCTACCGCCGTGAACGCCGCGACGGCCGACTACATCCCGCACCACAACTGGTTCCAGTACTACGCGTCGACCGCGAACCCGCAACACACGCGCCCGAGCTCGATCGCGGCGATCGGCTCGAGCGTCCAGACCGACGGCAAGACGGCCGAACCGGCGAACCACCAGTACGACACGGACGACTTCTTCGCTGCCGTGAAGGCCGGCAACTTCCCGTCGGTCAGCTACCTGAAGGCGCCGGCCGCGCAGGACGGGCATGCGGGCTATTCGGATCCGCTCGACGAGCAGGCGTTCGTGACGAAGGTCGTCAACTTCCTGCAGCAGCAGCCGGACTGGCAGAACACGGCCGTGATCGTCACCTATGACGACTCGGACGGCTGGTACGACCACGTGTACACGGCGCCGACGCACGCATCGTCGGACCCGGTCGACCAGCTCAACGGCGCCGGCAAGTGCGGCACGGGCGGCACCACCGGCGTGAACGGCGCGACCGTGAACGGCCGCTGCGGCCCGGGCGTGCGTATTCCGCTCGTCGTGATCTCGCCGTATGCGAAGCAGAACTACGTCGATCACACGATGCTCGACCAGTCGTCCGTCGTGCGCTTCATCGAGGACAACTGGCTCGGCGGCCAGCGGATCGGCGGCGGCTCGTTCGATGCGACGGCGGGC
>Ga0268256_1000169_pt1 | contig 81272 bp, 79 predicted proteins | sample AgamicAtAmrz_FD_200247 | JGI IMG/M metagenome (GOLD analysis project Ga0268256, IMG submission 200247) | Agave microbial communities from Guanajuato, Mexico - At.Am.rz (v2) (version 3) | ecosystem: Host-associated > Plants > Roots > Rhizosphere | place: Guanajato, Mexico | collected 2012-06-07 | reverse complement strand
CACTCGTGGTAGAGGGTGCCTGCTTGCCGGCCTGCACCTGCTCGCTCGCCTGGGTCGCGCGCGCGGTGAGAATCTCGTAGGCCGATTCGCGATCGAAGGGTTTTTCATAACGGCCTGCCAGTGGCGACTGGCGGATCAATTCGGCACGCTCCGCTGCGGACAATGGGCCGATGCGCGACTGTGGCGGCGCGATGGCGACGCGCTGCACCATGGCCGGCGTGCCCTTGTCTTCCAGCGTACCGACCAGCGCCTCGCCGATGCCCAGCTCGGTGAGCACCGCCAGGCAATCGAACGCGGGGTTGGGCCTGAAGCCGTCAGCCACGGCGCGCAATGCCTTCTGCTCACGGGTGGTGAAGGCGCGCAGCCCATGCTGGATGCGCAAGCCGAGTTGGGCCAGCACATCGTCAGGCAGATCGCCCGGTGACTGGGTGACGAAGTACACGCCCACGCCCTTGGAGCGAATCAACCGCACCACCTGTTCCAGGCGCGTCTGCAGCGCCTTCGGGGTATCGGCGAACAGCAGATGGGCTTCATCGAAGAACAGCGCCAGCACTGGCTTGTCGGCATCGCCGCGCTCGGGCAGTTGCTCGAACAACTCGGCCAGCAGCCAGAGCAGGAAGGTCGCGTAGACCTTGGGCGCCTCGTGCACCAGACGGCTGGCGTCGAGCAGGTGAATGCGCCCGCGGCCATCGCGGTCCGGCTGCAGGATGTCTTCGAGCTGCAACGCCGGCTCACCGAACAGCGCCTCGCCGCCCTGCTGCTCCAGGCCGGCCAGGCGCCTGAGTAGCGCCTGGGCCGAGGTACTGGTGAACAACGCGCTGTCGGCGCCCAACACCTCGGGCTGCTCCTTCAGGTGAGTCAGGAGTGCTTTCAGATCCTTGAGGTCGAGCAGCAGCAGGCCTTCGCGGTCAGCCACTTTGAACGCGGCATAGAGCGCCGCCTGCTGGCTGTCGGTGAGTTCCAGCAGGGCGCCGAGCAGCAGCGGCCCCATTTCGCTCAACGTGGTGCGCAGCGGATGGCCGCTCTGCCCGTGCACGTCCCACAGGCTGACGGGATAGGCCGTCGGGCTGTGCGCCAGCCAGGGCATGCTGGCGATACGCTCGGCCACCTTGCCCTGTGGCACGCCGGCGGCGCCGAGGCCGCACAGATCGCCCTTCACGTCTGCCGCGAACACCGCCACGCCGGCCTCGCTGAAATTCTCGATCAGACGCTGCAGGGTGACCGTCTTGCCGGTGCCCGTGGCACCGGCGATCAAGCCGTGCCGATTGGCCAGACGCAGTGACTGGCTGACCGCGTCGCCATGACTGCCAGCGCCCAGAACGAATTGCTGATTCAACGCCATACCACCGTCCTCTGGATTAAAGCTTTAGGGATCTGCTGCCGACATACCCGCCAGGTCGCGACCGATTCAGCCTCGGCTCGATCGTCTGCCCCGCCCCACTCGCCACCTGGCGACGCCCTACAAGACTGGTTCCAGTGACTATCGGACGCAAGATGCCCATGACGAGAAACCTGCAGTTCAGCCACAAGATCCTGCTGGCCGCCACCCTGGTGGTCACGGTCGCCTTCGCCCTGTTCAGCCTCTATAACGACAGCCGCCAGCGTAGCAGCATTCAGGCATCGCTCCAGAGCAACCTGAGCCAGGCCAGCAACGCCGCCGCCGGCAACATCGAAAGCTGGCTGTCCGGGCGTATCCTGCTGGTCGAAAGCCTGGCCCAGAACCTGGAGCTGGCCATTGCCGGCGGCAACCTGCAGGAGGTCATTTCCCGGCCGGTCTACAAGTCCGCCTTCCTTTCCACCTATATCGGCGTGCAGAGCGACGGTCGTTTCCTGTCCAGCCCGCCGACCCAGATGGCCGCCGGCTACGATCCGCGCACCCGCCCCTGGTACAAGGACACCGCCCAGGCCAACCGCACCATCCTTACCGCGCCCTACGTCGACCAGATCACCAACTCCCTGGTGATCTCGCCGATCGCCCCGGTACGCGGCCCGGACGGCCAGCCATTCGGCATGACCGGCGGTGACGTCAGCCTGGATACCCTGGTGCAGATCATCAACGCCATCGAGCTGGGCGATCTGGGCTATGCGTTCCTGGTCAGCAAGGACGGCACCGTGCTGGTTCACCCCCAGGGCGAGCGGGTGATGAAGAACCTGCGCGACCTCTACCCGAACACCGCCATCGGCCTGGACAGCAAACTCACCGAAGTCACCCAGGATGGCGAGGAACGCCTGCTGACCTTCGCGCCGGTCAAGGGCCTGCCGGACGTGCAGTGGTACGTGGGCCTGTCGATCGACAAGAACCTGGCCTACGCGGCGCTGGATGAATTCCGCCTGTCGGCCGCCATCGCCACCTTGATCGCCGTGGCGCTGATCATCGCCCTGCTCGGCGTGTTGATCCGCGTGCTGATGCAACCGCTGACCACCATGGGCAAGGCCATGGAGGACATCGCCCGCGGTGAGGGCGACCTGACCAAGCGCCTGGCCATCCAGTCCCAGGACGAATTCGGCGCCCTGGCCAGCTCCTTCAACCGCTTCGTCGAGCGTATCCACGCCTCGATCCGCGAAGTGTCCTCGGCCACCGCCCAGGTCAACGAGGTCGCCAAGCTGGTGGTCAACGCCTCCAACTCCTCGATCGTCAACTCAGACGAGCAGGCCAGCCGCACCAACAGCGTGGCGGCCGCGATCAACGAGCTCGGCGCCGCCGCCCAGGAAATCGCCCGCAACGCCGCGGATGCCTCCAGCCAAGCCTCCGACGCTCGCCATCAGGCCGAGGACGGCGGCAAGGTGGTGCAGCAGGCGATCAACGCCATGACCGACCTGTCGGCCAAGGTCGTCGACGCCCGCGGCAAGATCGAGATGCTGGCGGGCAAGACCGCCGATATCGGACAGATTCTCGAGGTGATCAAGAGCATCTCCCAACAGACCAACCTGCTGGCGCTCAACGCCGCCATCGAGGCCGCCCGTGCCGGTGAAGCGGGGCGTGGTTTCGCGGTGGTCGCCGATGAAGTGCGCAACTTGGCCCATCGCACCCAGGAGTCGGCCCAGGAGATCGAGAAGATGATCGAGGAGCTGCAGGTCGGCTCCAGCGAGTCGGTCGCCACCATGACCGAAAGCCAGCACTACAGTGAACAGAGCGTACAGGTCGCCAACCAGGCCGGCGAGCGCCTGGGCAGCGTGACCCTGCGCATCGGCGAGATCGACGGCATGAACCAGTCGGTGGCCACCGCCACCGAAGAGCAGACCTCGGTGATCGAGGCGCTGAACATGGACATCACCGAGATCAACACCCTCAACCAGGAAGGCGTGGAAAACCTGCAGGCCACCCTGCGCGCCTGTGCGGACCTGGAGCAGCAGGCCGCGCGCCTCAAGCATCTGGTCGACAGCTTCCGGATCTGAAACCGCAACCAGGAAAAAGGGCGCCATTGGCGCCCTTTTTTCATTTGTCCGACTGCTGCTTCTCAGCCTGCGTGCGTTGCCACAAGGCCTCGGCACCTTCGAACGCGGTGCCGTCCTCGTCGCTCAACGCCTCGGGGTCGAAACGCTGCACACAGCCCTGCCCGACAATCGGCGGCGCGGTGGCCGTGCCGGGCTGTGGAGGCTTGTCGTCGCTCATGATCATTCACCCGCGCTTATGACCTTCCTCGTGCTGGGCGAATTCCTTCACCGCCAGCAATACGTCGTGGCGGCTGATCTGGCCGACCAGCTTGCCGCCTTCGACCACCGGAAAACGCCGACGGCGACCTTTGAGAAAACGCTCGGCCACCTCGATGATGTCCGCTTCCGGGGAAGTGGTCTCCACGGCGGTGGTCATGTACGAGGCGATGGTGCCGCCTGTGGCCTCGTAGTAGGCGCCCTGCAGGATGCCCCGCAGGCAGTCGCCCTCCGACAGCAGGCCGACCAGGCGCCCCTGGCCGTCGACCACCGGCGCCCCGGAAATGCGGTGCTCGAGCAATCGGTTGATGGCGGTGAACAGATCGGTATCGGCATGAAAGGTCACCAGGTGACGAGTCATGTAATCACGCACTTTTACGGACTTGAGCATGAACGCGAACTCCTTGTTCGAGCGCCGGGCCAGACGGCTCAGTCGAATACCACCGTCTTGTTGTTGTGCACCAGCACTCGGTCTTCCAAGTGATAGCGCAGACCACGGGAAAGCACCATCTTTTCCACGTCCTTGCCCAGACGCACCATCTCTTCGATGGACTCGCGATGGCTGACGCGTACCACGTCCTGCTCGATGATCGGACCGGCGTCCAGCTCTTCGGTCACGTAGTGGGACGTCGCACCGATCAGCTTGACGCCACGCAGCGAGGCCTGGTGGTACGGCTTGGCGCCGACGAACGAGGGCAGGAAGCTGTGGTGAATATTGATCACTCGCTGGGCATAGTCCTGGCACAATTTGGGCGGCAGGATTTGCATGTAGCGCGCCAGCACGATGACGTCCGCCTGGTGCTCCTCGACCAGCCGCGCGACTTCGTCGAACGCCGGCTGCTTGTTCTGCGCATCCACCGGCACATGGATGAACGGAATGCCATGCCACTCGACCATGCTGCGCAGGTCGTCGTGGTTGGAGATCACGCAGGGAATGTCGCAGTCCAGCTCGTTGCTGTGCCAGCGGTGCAACAGGTCGGCCAGGCAGTGGGATTCGCGACTGGCCATCAGCACCACGCGTTTCTTCTGGGCCGAATCGGTGATGCGCCACTCCATGGAGAATTCCCGGGCGATCGGCGAGAACGCCTGGTTGAAGCCGTCCAGGTCGAAGGGCAACGAATCGGCACGGATTTCATGGCGCATGAAAAACCAGCCGCTCTGCGTGTCCGAATGGTGGCTCGCTTCGGTGATCCAGCCGTTGTAGGTCGCCAGGAAGTTACTGACCTTGGCAACGATGCCGGTACGATCAGGGCAGGCGATTACCAGCCGAAAAGTGCGCATGAACAACTCCAGAGAATTAGCGAAGGCGCGCATTTTAGCCAGACTAACGAAAAACTGCAGTATCTCGTGATGGCCCCCACCGACCACTGACGGGCGCGGCCCCGCCGCCAAAAAACAAGGGCGGCGGCAATTGCTTCAATAGATTCCCCCTGGGTACGGCAACCGGTTAAATACCCATTTTTTAAGTAGCAATTAAATTAAACGCACTGAATTGTTGACGGCGGGGTGCAACTTCCCTTGTGCAAATACGTCTGTTTACTACAAAGCGGTTTACTTGAAACCGGCCCCTGTCTACTATAAGCAACACTTGGTCACCCCTCCCTTGCATTGCATTGCATTAAAGGTACACATATGTCGCTGATCACCGAATACCGCAGCCTCGAAGAAAACATCAAAGAACTGCAAGAGCGCCTGAAAAGCCTGTCGCAAGACGACAAGCTGAAAAAGGAACTGGAGTTCGAAGGCAAGCTGCGCACGCTGATGGGTGAATATCAGAAGTCGCTGCGCGACATCATTGCCCTGCTCGATCCGGAAGCCAAAGCCGGCAAAGCACCACGCACTGCAGGTAAAGCAGCAGCCACTGGCAGCAAACGTGCACGCAAGGTTAAGCAATACAAGAACCCGAACACCGGTGAAGTCATCGAAACCAAAGGTGGCAACCACAAGACCCTGAAAGAGTGGAAAGCCAAGTGGGGCGCTGACGTCGTCGAAGGCTGGGCCACCCTGCTGGGCTAATGCCAGACCGGGGCGGTGAGTCCATGAAGAACGCCAGCATCGCTGGCGTTTTTTATGGGCGCCTATTCGAATCACCTCAATAGAAAGATTCCATTGGCCACATCAGGTGATTCACCGGGTGGCATTCCCATTATGCCCCTTGATGTTGTAGTCCATATCGCTTGCGCAACTGATGGGCATGCTCGATCCAGGCCTGCAATATCAAGCGCTGACTATCTGTCGCCTTGGTCAGATAAGCCGCCATGTCAGCCTCGAAACTCGCCAGCGTATTCGGCGCACCCAATTCACGCTGGGTAAGTCGTTGACGGCAGAAGCTGTACCAGCGCAGTTGCTCTTCACTGTTCAAGGTGGTGGGAAAGTTGCGAGCCCGGTAACGAAACAGCAACTCGGGCAAACGCGCATCATCGAATGGCCAGGCGTGGGTCGCCAATTGCATCGGGTCGCTGTTGCGAACCTGCTCGCACAGTCGCCGATCACGGTCACCGATAAAGCCGTCGTACAACTGCTGTTCCGGATCCATCACCGCTGCGAAACTTTCCTCTGCATATACCTGCGGCAATTTGTCTCGCCATTGTTGCTGAGTATCCACCAACCGCTGGGCGCGGGCGTGGAACTCGGCCTTGTCCAGCTGCAGGCGCTGGCAATCTTCGGGGCGTAATACTGCCAGCGGTGCGACCACCGGACAGCGATTGATATGGATGAGCTTGAGCGGCACCGGCTGCTCGCCCTCAGCCAGCTCATCGCGACGGGTATAGAGGCGACGGCGCAAGGTGTCGGCATCCTCGTCAAGCAGGGGCGCCGCGTCGAGGTGCAGGTCGCAGACGATCAGGGCATTGCGGTTGCGCGGATGCCAGGCCAGGGGCAACACGATCGCCAGGTAATGCCGCGCCCCGGAAAAACGCCCGGACACATGCACCAGTGGCTGCAACAGGCGGATCTGGTCGAGCACCTGCTGCTTGCTGCGCAGCCCGTAGAGATAGTCATAGAGCTTGGGCTGGCGCTCGCGGATCAGGCGCGCCAGGGCGATGGTCGCGCGCACGTCGGAAAGCGCGTCATGGGCCTGGCCATGCTCGATGCCGTTGGCCGCGGTGAGCCGCTCGAGCTTGAGGCTGACGCCCTGCTCGTTCTGGGGCCACTGGATGCCTTCGGGGCGCAACGCATAGGCAGTGCGCACCATGTCGATCAGATCCCAGCGGCTGTTGCCGCCCTGCCACTCGCGGGCATAGGGGTCGAAGAAGTTGCGATACAGACTGTAGCGCGTCACCTCGTCATCGAAACGCAGGCTGTTGTACCCCACGCCGCAGGTACCCGGCCGTGCCAGCTCGGCGTGCACGCGGGTCATGAATTCGGCTTCAGCCAGGCCTTCACTGGCCAGACGCTGCGGCCCGATGCCGGTGATCATGCACGCCGCGGGATGGGGCAGGATATCGTCGCTGGGCTGACAGTACAGGTTGACCGGCGCCTCGATCTCGTTGAGTTGCTCATCGGTGCGGATACCGGCGACCTGCAGCGGGCGATCCCGGCGCGGGTCGATACCGGTGGTTTCATAGTCGTACCAGAACAGGCTGGAAGGCACAGCGGACTCCTGTAGCGAATGAGCGTGGCAGTCTAGGTTCGTTGTCCCCTGACCACAAACCATCAGGGTAGGGAAAAAGCTTGATGGCGTTCACGGCTGCAGACAAAGTCGGTGAGCCACCCCTTGTTCACTATTTGCAACACCATTAATATCAGGAAACAATCTTATTCCGCTCGCCAAGGATGAATCATGAGTGACGCTACCAATCCCTATGCCGTTCCCACCAGCCAACTGCAGGATGCGCCCACTGGCGATCACGCACCGAGCGTCGAACAGGCCCTGAGCCGCGGTTACGACTTCACCATCGGCGGCCTGCTCAGCGAAGCCTGGCAACTGACCAAGGGCACCAAGGGCATCATCATCGGTGGTTTCCTGATCTTCTACGTGGCGATCCTGGTCGCCTCGTTCGTGGTCGGTGCCGTGCTGGGCATCTTCAGCCTGTTCAGCGACAACCTGGTACTGATCATCATCGGTCAGCTGCTGACCACCATCATTGCGTCCGCGGTCAGCTACCCGTTCTTCGCCGGCCTGAACATGGTCGGTATTCGCCGCGCCGCTGGCCAGCCGTTCAGCTTCAACGAAATCTTCAGCCATTTCGGCAGCCTGGTGCCGCTGCTGATCGCCGCCGTGCTGATGATGGTGCTGATCTACCTCGGCATGATCCTGCTGCTGATCCCCGGCATCTACCTGGCGGTGGCCTACATGCTGGCGATCCCCCTGATCGTCGAGCGCGGCCTGTCGCCGTGGCAGGCCATGGAAGCCTCGCGCAAGGCCATCACCCAGCACTGGTTCAAGGTCTTCGGCCTGTTCCTGCTGCTCGGCCTGATCGTCATCGTCAGCGCCATCCCGCTGGGCATCGGCCTGATCTGGACCATTCCGCTGTTCGTGATGGTCATGGGCGTGCTGTATCGCACCATCTTCGGCGTCCTGCCCGTCGCTCGCTAAGCACACGTGGCACCGGCCGCGTTGACGCGGCCTGGTTGCTTACTGCCCCGCTGCTGGCTAGCATCGGGCTTTGCTCCCTACGACGTGACGATGCCAGCTTCCTCCGTTTCCCCTTCTTCCCGACCCCAGCAGGCCGTGCTGGACACGCGCTATCAGGTGGAAACCCCGGAAGGGATCGACCTCGCGCTGCGTCCTGCCGGGCTGGTGCCGCGCGCCCTGGCCTTCACCATCGACCTGCTGATCCGCGGCGCCATCCTCGCCATCGTCTACCTGGTACTCGGTCTGTTCGGCCAGCTGGGCATGGGGCTGGCGACCATCGCGCTGTTTCTGGTCACCTGGTGGTACATGGTGCTGTTCGAGGTGCTCAACCAGGGCCGTTCGCCGGGCAAGCAACTGCTCGGCCTGCGCGTGGTGCATGACGATGGCACACCGATCGGCTGGCCGGCGTCGCTGACCCGCAACCTGCTGCGCTTCGTCGACCTGCTGCCGTTCGCCTACACCCTGGGCATCATCAGCTGCCTGAGCAATCGCGCCTTCAAACGCCTCGGCGACATCGCCGCCGGCACCCTGGTGGTCTACCGCGAGCAACCGCTCGAACGGCCCAACCTGCCCGAGGCCGACGCCCTGCCGGCGCCCTTCGTGCTGGACTTCGCCGAGCAACGTGCGGTCCTGGCCTTTGCCGAGCGTGGCGAAGGCCTGTCCACCGCGCGCCGCGCCGAGCTGGCCGGCATTCTCGCCGAGCCGCTGCAGGTCGACGCCAGCCAGGCGGAACAGCGCATCAACGGCATCGCCCGCGGCTTGTTGGGCCCGACATGAAACAGAGCCTTTTCGAGAACCGTCATCAGCCCCAGTGGCAGGCCTTCGCCGAGCAGCTCACACGCCTCGAAGCCGGCGGCCGCGATGCGGAAAACAGCCGCACCTTCGCAGCCGAGTACCGCCGCCTCTGCCAGCACCTGGCACTGGCCAGGGCCCGCGGCTACAGCAACCACCTGATCGAGGAACTGCAACACCTGGCCCTGCGCGGCCACCAGCAGTTCTACCGGCACCGCAGCGCCATCGGCCCGCAGCTGATCGGCTTCGTGCTGGCCGGTTTCCCGCGCCTGGTGCGTGAGGAGTGGCGCCTGGTGAGTATCGCCAGCCTGCTGTTCTTCGGCAGCCTGGCGCTGATGGGCAGCCTCGTCTACCTGTTTCCGGACCTGGTCTACAGCGTCATGGATCCGGCCCGCGTCAGCGAGATGGAAAGCATGTACGACCCCGACACCACGCGCCTGGGCCGCTTTGGCGAGCGCGACTCGGGGGACGACTGGATGATGTTCGGCTTCTACATCATGAACAACATCGGCATCGCCTTCCAGACCTTCGCCAGCGGCCTGCTGTTCGGCGTCGGCAGCCTGTTCTTCCTGCTGTTCAACGGCCTGATGATCGGCGCGGTGGCCGGCTACCTGACGCAACTCGGCTACAGCGAAACCTTCTGGTCGTTCGTGATCGGCCATGGTGCCTTCGAGCTGACCGCCATCGCCCTGGCCGGCGCCGCGGGCCTCAAGCTTGGCTGGGCGCTGCTCGCCCCCGGCCGCCTGCCACGCGGCGAAGCGCTGCGCCTGGCGGCGATCCGCGCCGTGCGACTGCTCGGCGGCGCCGCGCTGTTTCTGCTGATCGCGGCCTTTATCGAAGCCTACTGGTCGTCCATGACCTTCTCGACACCCACGGTGAAATACTGGGTGGGTGCCGGCCTGTGGGTGCTGGTGCTGGGGTACCTGTGCCTGGCTGGCAGGAGGCACCATGCGCCTGACTGACGCCAGCGTGGCGATTCGCCCGCGTACCCCCTGGGAAGCCATCGACCTCGGCGTGCTGATGGCCCGCCAGCATCGCCGCCTGCTGATGGCCAGCTGGGCCGCGGTGACCCTGCCGGTCTTTGCGGTGCTCTGTGCGCTGCTGTGGCAATACCCGTCCTGGGCGATGTTCGTCTTCTGGTGGCTGAAGCCGGCCTACGAGCGGCTGCCGCTGTACATCCTGTCGCGCTCGCTGTTCGGCGAAGCGCCGACCCTCAAGCAGGCGCTGAAGGCCTTTCCCGGCCTGCTCAAGCCACAGTTGCTGGCCAGCCTGACCTGGCGCCGCCTGAGCCCGACGCGCAGCTTCGATTTGCCGGTGCTGCAGCTCGAAGGCCTCAAGGGCAAGGCGCGCACCCAGCGCCTCAACGTACTGGCGCAACGCGACGCCGGCGCGGCCACCTGGCTGACCGTGGTCGGCATGCACCTGGAAACCGCCCTGTGGATCGGCCTCGGCAGCCTGGTCTACCTGCTTATCCCGACCCAGGTCTCCACCGAGTGGGACTGGCAGAGCCTGATCAATGGCGACACCAGCGACTGGCTGTGGCTGGAGCACCTGTCCAACCTCGGCTACGCGCTGCTGCTGATCCTCTGGGGACCGATCTACGTCGCCGGCGGCTTCAGCCTCTACCTCAACCGGCGTACCGCCCTGGAAGGCTGGGACATCGAGCTGACCTTCCGGCGCCTGCGCCAGCGCCTGACCGGCGTCGCCTACGCCCTGCTGCTGGGCGTCGGCGTGCTGGCGCTGCAGGCCCCGACGCCGGCCTTCGCCGACACGCCCGCCAGTTGCCCGCTGCCCAGCGAAGACCCCAATGGGCCGGACGCCGCGCGCCTGCTCGCCCAACCACTGACCAGCCAGGCTTCACGGGAAGCGGCGCTGCAGATTCTCGACGCGCCGCCGTTCGAGAACCGCGAAACGGTGACCCGCTGGCGCTTCGGCGACGAGACCAGCAAAGAGGAGCCCGAGCCGCCCGAGAACCTGCAGAAACTGCTCGACATGATCGAGAACTGGGGCGCCCTGAAGGGCCTCGCGCTGTTCTTCGAGGCCGCCCTGTGGGTCCTGGTGATCGGCGTCATCGCCCTGGTGCTGTGGCGCTACCGCGAATGGCTGGGCACCTTCGTCGGCCGCGCGCGGTTCAAGCTGCCGCACAAGAGCGAGTCACCCGACCAGCTGTTCGGCCTGGACGTGGTGCCGGAAAGCCTGCCGGACGACGTGGCCGGCAACGCCGAGCGTCTCTGGCAACAAGACCCGCGCGCCGCCCTGGGCCTGCTCTACCGTGCCCTGCTCAGCCGCCTGATTCACGACCACAAACTGCCCCTGAAGAGTTCTCACACCGAAGCCGAGGTGCTGCCGCTGGTCGACGGCCTCGACGATCCGGAGTTGAGCAACTTCAGCCAGACCCTGACGCGCCACTGGCAGAACCTCGCCTACGGCCATCGCCTGCCACCGGCCGAGCTGTGCCCGGTGCTGTGCAATGACTGGCGACGCCTGATCGAACAGGGGGGCCGCCCATGAGCCGCACCTTGCGCTTGGGCCTTGGCGCCTTGCTGGTGCTGGCCCTCGGCCTGCTCGGCAACTACCTGCTGCAACGCGCCGAATCCTACGAGGAGGTGGTCACCCACGGCCCGTCACCCGAGGCACGCGCCAATCCCTACATGGCCGCCGAACAGTTCCTGCGCAAGCAGGGAATCGAGGTTACCCGCGCCGACAACCTCAGCGGCCTGGACACCCTGCCGAGTCGCGGCCACACCCTGCTGCTGCTCGCCAACCGCAGCAACCTGACGCCCCGGCAGAACGAGCGTTTGCTGGAGTGGACGGCCCGTGGTGGCCACCTGCTGTTCATCGCCGAGCGCATGTGGGACGAGGAACAGGGCAAGAGCGGCGACGGGCTGCTCGACACCCTCAACGTGCAGCAGTACCCGGTCGAGAAACTCGACGAGGACGAAGCCGAGGAGCCAAGCGACAGCGCTACCGACGAGCAGGACCCGGCGCCGCCAGGCGAGGAAGATCAGGAGGAACCGGCCGATGCCTACCCGGACCTGACCAAGCTGTACCTGGAAAACGAGCAGGCACCGGCCTATATCGGTTTCGATACCGACTTCCACCTCTATGATGCCAACAACCTGGCCCATGTCTGGGCCAACAGCGGTGAAGCCACCCACCTGCTGCAGATCTACCACGGCGACGGGCTGATCAGCATCGTCACCGACGCCTGGATCTGGCAGAACGCCAACCTGGGCGATCACGACAACGCCTGGCTGCTCTGGTACCTCAGCCAGGACAGCGCCGTGACCCTGGTCTACAACGCCGACCGCGATGGCCTGTTGACCTTGCTGCAGCGTCATTTCGCGCCTGCGCTGCTGGCCCTCGGCCTGCTCCTGGTGCTGACCCTGTGGCACGTTGGTCAGCGCCACGGGCCGCTGCTGCAGCCGAAACCGGCCAGCCGCCGGCAACTGCAGGAACACCTGCGCGCCGGCGCCGATTTCCTGCTGCGCCAGGGCGGCCAGCAGCGCCTGCTGAGCAACCTGCAACAGGACATCCTGCGCCGTGCCCGCCGTCGCCACCCCGGTTTCGAACGCCTCGCCGTGGCCGACCAGTGGCAGATACTCGGTCGCCTCAGCCGCCAACCTTCAACAATCATCAGCCAGGCCATGCGCCCACTGGGCCAGAAACGCCTGTCCGCCAGCGACTTCACCCGCCAGGTCGCCCACCTGCAAACACTCAGGAATGCGTTATGAGCGAACATATCCCCGACCAGCCGAGCAGTCCGATCAGCGAAGAGGCCACTGCGCCGGCAGCCGCCCCGGCGGCCAGCAACATCGCCCAGCAGCGCCAGCGCGCCAGCCAACTGGCCCAGGGCCTGCGCCAGGAATTGCAGAAGGCGGTGATCGGCCAGACGGCGGTGATCGACGACGTGCTCACCGCCCTGATCGCCGGTGGCCATGTGCTGCTCGAAGGCGTGCCCGGCCTGGGCAAGACCCTGCTGGTGCGCGCCCTGGCGCGCTGCTTCGGCGGCGAGTTCGCGCGCATCCAGTTCACCCCCGACCTGATGCCCAGCGACATCACCGGCCACGCCGTGTACGACCTGCAGAGCGAGCAGTTCAAGCTGCGCAAGGGGCCGATCTTCACCAACCTGCTGCTCGCCGACGAGATCAACCGCGCGCCGGCCAAGACCCAGGCCGCCCTGCTGGAAGTCATGCAGGAGCGCCAGGTGACCCTGGAAGGTCGCCCGCTGGCGGTGCCGCTGCCGTTCATGGTGCTGGCCACCCAGAACCCCATCGAGCAGGAAGGCACCTACCCGCTGCCGGAAGCCGAGCTCGACCGCTTCATGCTCAAGCTGCACATGGATTACCCCGAGCAGAACGAAGAGCTGAACATGGTCCGCCAGGTCACCCGCTCGCCGAAGGCCGACATGCTCGACGTCACCCCGCTGCGCACCCTGCTGCAGGCCAAGGATGTGCTGATCATGCAGAAGATCGCCAGCGACCTGCCCCTCGACGATCAGGTGCTCGACTACGCCGTGCGCCTGGCCCGTGCCACCCGCAGCTGGCCGGGCCTGGCCATCGGTGCCGGCCCGCGGGCGTCGATCGCCCTGGTACGCGGCGCCCGAGCCCGCGCCCTGCTGCGCGGCGGCGACTTCGTGTTGCCCGACGACATCAAGGGTTGCGCCCTGGCGGTGCTGCGCCACCGCGTGCGCCTGTCGCCGGAGCTGGACATCGAAGGGCTGTCGGTCGACCAGGTTCTGCTGCAGCTGCTCGACCAGGTGCCTGCACCCCGTCTATGACCGAATCGAACCGGGATAAAGCGGCATGAAGCCCTCTTCCACCCTGCTGCGCCTGCTGGCCGGACTGCTCGTGGTCGCCATCGTCCTCGGTGCCCTGGACGCGCTGTCGGTGGCCGTGCCCGAACGCCTCACCACCCTCTGGTGGGGCGCCCTGCTACTGCTTGCGCTGGCAGCCCTGGTTGACGCACTGCGTCTGCGTCGCCTGCCCTCGCCGCGCCTGCACCGGCAATTGCCGGGCAATCTGCCCCTGGGCCGCTGGAGCGACGTGCGCCTGAGCGCCGAGCATGCCTACAAGAACGGCCTGCACATCGAGGTGTTCGATCACGCGCCCCAGGACATGGCCGTCGAGCACATGCCGCAGAGGGTCGAACTGCGTCCCGGCGAGCACACCACCTTCACCTACCGGGTGCGCCCGCTGGTGCGTGGCCACTTCGTGCTGCCGCGCTGTGAAGTCAGCCTGCCGAGCCCGCTGCGCCTGTGGCAATCGCGCCGCACCCTCGAGCTGCGCGACGAAACCCGGGTCTATCCGGACTTCGCCCGCCTGTACGGCGCCCAGCTGATGGCCGTGGACGACTGGATCAGCCAACTGGGCGTGCGCCAGCGCCAGCGTCGCGGCCTGGGCCAGGAATTTCATCAGCTGCGCGAATTTCGCAATGGCGACACGTTACGCCAGATCGACTGGAAGGCCACCGCCCGCAAACGCACACCGATCGCCCGCGAATACCAAGACGAGCGCGACCAGCAGATCCTCTTTCTGCTCGACTGCGGCCGGCGCATGCGCAGCCAGGACGACGAGCTGTCGCACTTCGACCATGCCCTCAACGCCAGCCTGCTGCTGGGCTACGTGGCCCTGCGCCAGGGCGACGCGGTGGGGCTGATGACCTTTGCCAGCGAGCAGCGCCGCTACCTGCCGCCGGTCAAGGGCCAGGCCCAGGTCAATGTGCTGCTCAACGCCGTGTATGACCTGCAGAGCAGCCAGCGTCCGGCCGACTACAGCGATGCGGTGGACGCCCTGCTCTCACGCCAGAGCCGGCGCGCCCTGGTGGTGCTGATCACCAACCTGCGCGACGAGGACGACGAGGATCTGCTCGGCGCCGTGAAGCGCCTCGAACGGCGCCACCGGGTGCTGATCGCCAGCCTGCGCGAAGAGGTGCTCGACACCCTGCGCCATACCCAGGTGCAGGATTACGAGTCGGCGCTGAATTACTGCGGCGCCGTGGACTACCTCAACGCCCGCAACAGCCTGCACGAGCGCCTCGCGGCCCATAACGTGCCGGTGCTCGACGCCCGCCCCGGTGAGTTGGGCCCGGAGCTGGTCAACCGCTACCTGGCCTGGAAGAAAGCCGGCGTACTCTAGAACCTGTTCACGGTGTTAGGCGACATTAAAGAGACTGCAAAAAGACAGAAGCAGCCACTCGTCGCTTTTGCTTTTTGATGTTTCTCCTGCACGGCAGTAGCAGACGACATCAATCGCCCCTTCAGGAGGCCGAATGGAATCGTTGTATAGGGGGACGAGCCGCATGGATGCGGCGAGAGGGCTAGGCGCCCCCGCCTGATGGGCCATGGATGGCCCTTCCAGGCCGGCCCCCGGAACGACGATGTAATGAGGAAACCCCAGCGCAGCTGGGGCCGGATGTCGGGGCTAGACTTTTTGGTTACTTTTGGGGCAATGCCAAAAGTAACCCGCTCGTCAGAGCGGAACTGAGCGCGCGAACAACACGGTAATGCTGGCGGACTCATTGTGGGAGCGGGCGGGCACGCCCAGTCCCAGTCCATGCCCGTGATTTTTCGCGGGCATGGCCCGCTCCCACAAATACTGCGCGATGTCCGCTACCGCCACATTGCAATCAAAACGCTGAAGTGGGGCCGATAGATCGTGAACAGGCCCTTGGGCCGAGGGCACCGTTCGCCCGGCTGCCGTTACTTTGTTACCGGCGGCTGCCCACACGCACGCCATTCCTTATACTGCGCTCCATCGTTTATGCCTGTGGAGCCTACGCCCGTGAACTTTTCGTCCTGGACACCCAAGGAGCGCCTGATTTCCGCGGCCTTCTTCGCCGTGGCCATTGGTTGCCTGCTGTACGGTTTCGCCTCGGGCGTGCCGCCGATGAGCAGCGAGTTCTTCTCGATGTTCGCCGTGGTATCGCTGGTGATCGGCCTGGCCCTGACCCCGCAGTTCATGCTGCAGCCGCTGCGTGACAGCCTCGGCGCCAACCTCTCCAAGCCACTGCGCATCGCCCTCGGTTTCTTCTGCGCCTTCCAGCTGATCGCCGTTATCCGGGTGATCGCAGGCTGAATCCCGCCCTACAGCGGCGTGACCGTCACCTGGACGTCCGGGTCATGATGGCCGCCGCCGAGAATCACCCCGCGCAGGGGTGACACGTCACCGAAATCGCGCCCCCAGGCCAGGGTGACGTGCTCCAGCGCCGGCAACAGGTTGTTGGTCGGGTCGAAGTCCACCCAACCGTTATGCGGGCAATACACCGATACCCAGGCGTGGGATGCATCGGCGCCGATCAGCCGCGCCTGCCCAGGTGGCGGCTGGGTCAGCAGGTAGCCGCTGACATAGCGGGCGGCGAGCCCCCGGGAACGCAGGCAGGCGAGCATCAGGTGGGCGAAGTCCTGACAGACCCCGCGGCGCTGTTCGAGCACGGTGAGCAGCGGTGTGGCCACCAGGGTGGCGCCCGCATCGAAGGCGAATTCGCCATGGATCTTCTGCATCAGCGCCTGCACCGCTTCCAGCAGCGGTCGCCCGGGCGAAAAGCACTCGGCGGCAAAGGCTTCGAAGGCCGGCTCCAGGCCCACGTAGGCTGAGGCGAAGCGATAGCGCACGGCTTCCAGAGCATCCGCAGGCCAGGCACGCCGCTGGTAGCGCAGGGCCTGGCGCACCGCGGTCCAGGGCGGCGAGCCTGGCAGGTCGACGGGGCGACGCGGCAGCACCTCGACCGTCAGCTGAGCGCGCACGTGCAGGGCATCATGGGGCCGCTCGAAGGCCAGCCGGGTCAGCGGATTGCCGAACACGTCGCGGCCATCCAGGCGCTGGCAGGGTGGCGGGCTGACCTGCAGATCCTGCGCCAGGCAGCGCTGCCACGGGCAGTCGCGCGGCCCCAGGTGCGCCAGCTGCTGGGCCAGGGAAACCGGCGCCGCGTAACGGTAGTGGGTGTCGTGCAGCACCTGGTAACGCCGGCTCATGACGACTGGGTTCCCTGGCTGGCGGCCACATGGGCGAAGAAACGCAGGCTCAGCTGCTCGGAGACCGTGCCGGCGGCCTGGCCAATGGCATCGAGCAGCCCGGCCAGCCCCTCGAGCACGGCGCGAATGCCGCCGGCACCGAACAAGGGGTTTTCCAGGCTGTGCAGATCGAAGGCGCTCAAGCGTCTTTCGAGCTGCGCCAGTTCAGGGCTGCCCGGCATCTCGAAACGCTCGGCCAGGCGTTTCAGGGCGCGCAACAGCAAGCGCAGCTGGTACAGCACGGCATGGGGGTTGCGCTCGTCGAGCAGCAGCAGGTCGAGTACCGGAATCAGTTGCGCGGAAGCCATGTAGCGGGTGCGGTAAGTGATCGAGCTGTTGCCCAGTTCCAGCAGCCAGTCCAGCGCCGCGGCGTCGTCACTGGCGCCGATACGCAGGAAGCCGCCGATGCTGTCGCAAAGAAACTGCAGCCGCTCGATGCAGCGGCCGATCATCAGGAAGCGCCAGCCATCGTCGCGGGTCATGTCGTCGAGGGCGAAACCGGACAGCGCGGCCAGGGAGATCATCAGCCGGTTGAGCACGTCCAGCAGTTGCCCGAGGTCGCCCTCACGCCCTTCCAGGCGCTGCAGGTCGCGCTGCAGCTCCACCATGGCCTGCCAGTTGGCCTGGGACAGCTTGCCGCGCACGCTGCCGGCCGTCCATTGCAGGCGCTGCAGATTGACGCGCACACTGGCGGGCCACTCGCTGCCGAGCAGCGCCTCGCGCAAACGCGCCTCCAGGGTGCCGCGGGCATCACCGGGCAAGGTGCCCAGTTTCTCGGCGAGCGCGAACATCGCCTGCAATGCCCGCGGGTCGTCTTCGTCATCGACGTAGCGGGCCAGCATGATGCGCAGCAGCCGCGCGTTGTCCTCGCAACGTTCGCTGTAGCGGCCGAACCAGAACAGGTTTTCCACCACCCGCGAGGGCAGGTAGGGGTCGCTGCGCACCAGATCGGCAGCGCCCAGGGCGCGCGTGCCCTGCCATTGCTCACCGGGCGCCTGGCGTTCGCCCAGCACCCAGGTGTCCTTGCTGACGCCACCGCGCTGCATGGACACCACCTCGCCATCGCTCGCCACGGCCACCCGGGTCAGGCCGCCAGGCATCACCCGGTAACCGTCGGCGCTGGCCACCGCGAACACGCGCATGCCGATGGCACGCGGCTGCATACCCTGCTCGCCGAGCCACACCGGCGCCTGGGACAGCTGTACCGGCGCCTGGGCCACATAGGCCTCGGGGTGCTGGCGCAGGTGATCGGCATCGGGATTGCCGCCCTGCCCCGCCGCCAGACGCTGGGCCGCTGAACAGGGGCGGATCAGCCAGCCCGGCGGGTCTTCCAGCACCTGCGCCAGCACCGCCGCCTCCCCGCACCAGGCACTGGTGAGGCCGGGCAACAGCAATGGCTCGCCGAGCAGGCGCTCGCTGATCGCCGGCAGAAACCCGCTCAGTCCCGGGGCTTCCAGCAGGCCACTGCCCAGGGCGTTGGCCATCAGCACCCGGCCCTGGCGCACCACCTCCAGCAGCCCGGGCACGCCGAGTGCCGAATCGCTGCGCAGTTCCAGGGGATCGCAGAAATCGTCATCGAGGCGGCGCAGCACCGCATGCACCCGCTGCAGCCCGGCGAGGGTCTTGAGGTAGAGCGTGGCATCGCGCACGGTCAGGTCGCTGCCTTCCACCAGCGGGTAGCCGAGCTGGCGCGCCAGGTACAGGTGCTCGAAGTAGCTCTCGTTGAACCGCCCGGCGGTCAGCACCACCACCAGCGGCGTGTCGTTGCCGGCCGGCGCCTGGCTGGTCAGGGTGTCCTGCAGGGTACGGAAGAAGGCGGCCAGATGCTGCACGCCAAGGTCGCGGTACAGTTCGGGAAAGGCCCGCGAGATGATCTGCCGGTTCTCCAGGGCGAAGCCGGCACCGGCCGGCGCCTGGGTGCGATCGGCGATCACCTGCCACTGGCCGTCCGCCGAGCGGGCCAGGTCCACGGCATACAGGTGCAAATAGGTACGGCCGGGCGGCTGTACGCCCTGGCACGGCCACAGGAAGCTCTCGTGGCCGAACACCAGCTCCGGCGGCAGCAGCCCCTCGGCCAGCAGGTGCTGCGGGCCGTAAAGGTCGGCCAGCAGCTTGTCGAGCAGGCCGGCGCGCTGCGCCACGCCCGCGGCGATGGCCTGCCATTCGGCCGCGGGCAGCAGATTGGGCAGCAGGTCCAGCTCCCAGGGGCGGTCGGCGCCGTCGGGATCGGCGTAGACGTTGTAGGTGACGCCGTTGGCCTGGATCTGCCGGGTGACCATGGCCTGGCGCTGTTGCAACTGCGCGGGCGTGTTGCGCCGCAGCTGATCCAGCACCGCCCGCCAGTGCGCGCGCGGCTGCCCCTGACGGTCGAGCAGTTCGTCATAGGCCGCCTCGTCAGGCAGGTAACCGGCAAGCAGATCAGGCATGAAGATTCCAGTGCAGGGCATCGATGGCGCGACAACCTCGCGCGCCGTGAAAGCGTAGCCGCTGTGGGCGTCGATCGGCCAGCAAGATATGCGCCAGCGCGCCGTCACGCTCCAGTGCTCCACGATGCCCCTTAGCCAGCGCCCCGCGCTTCCGTTACCATCGGCACACTCAGTAGCGAGACGCGGCATGTATATCTATCGATTGGTTCTGATTCTGGTAGTCGGCATCTACCTGTTCTCGCCTGCCATCATGGACTGGTGGATCGACCCCAACGGCGCCTGGTACCGCCCCTACATGCTGTGGCTGATCCTGATCGTGGTGACCTTCATCCTGCAGAGCCAGCGCGATGCCGATGAGCTCTGAACCGAGGCGCCAGCCGACGCCCGCCGCCTCCCCTGACTCGCAGAGCCGTGAATGCCGATGAGCTTTAGCCTCAGCGGGCTGATGCTGATCAGCGCCGCCTACCTGCTGGTGCTGTTCGCCGTCGCCTGGTGCGCCGACCGCGGGCTGATCCCCCGCCGTCTGATCCGCCACCCGCTGACCTACACCCTGTCGCTGGGCGTGTATGCCAGCGCCTGGGCCTTCTATGGCAGCGTCGGCCTCGCTTACCAATATGGCTACGGCTTCCTGGCCAGTTACCTGGGGGTGACCGGCGCCTTTCTGCTCGCCCCGGTGCTGCTCTACCCCATCCTGCGCATCACCCGCACCTACCAGCTGTCGTCACTGGCCGACCTGTTCGCCTTCCGCTTTCGCAGTACCTGGGCCGGCGCGCTGAGCACCCTGTGCATGCTGATCGCCGTGCTGCCGCTGCTGGCCCTGCAGATCCAGGCGGTGACCGACGCCATCGGCATCCTCACCCGCGAAGCGGTGCAACCGCAGATCGCCCTGGCGTTCTGCGGGCTGTTCATCCTGGTGACCATCCTGTTCGGCGCCCGCCACCTAGCCACCCGGGAAAAACACGAAGGCCTGGTGTTCGCCATCGCCTTCGAGTCGGTGGTCAAGCTGCTGGCCATGGGCGCCATCGGCCTGTACGCGCTGTATGCGGTATTCGACGGCCCGCGCGAGCTGGAGCAGTGGCTGGTGCTCAACCAGGCTGCCCTGGCCAGCCTGCACACGCCGCTGCAGGAGGGTCCGTGGCGCACCCTCTTGCTGGTGTTCTTCGCCTCGGCGATCGTCATGCCGCACATGTACCACATGACCTTCACCGAGAACCTCAACCCCCGCGCACTGGTCAGCGCCAGCTGGGGCCTGCCGCTGTTCCTGCTGCTGATGAGCCTGGCCGTGCCGCTGGTGCTGTGGGCCGGGCTGCGCCTGGGCTCGACCACCAACCCGGAATACTTCACCCTGGGCCTGGGCATCGCCGTGGACAGCCCGACGCTGGCACTGATCGCCTACATCGGCGGCCTGTCGGCCTCCAGCGGGCTGATCATCGTCACCACCCTGGCGCTGTCCGGCATGCTGCTCAACCATGTGGTGCTGCCGCTCTACCAGCCGCCAGCCGAAGGCAACATCTACCGGTGGCTGAAATGGACGCGCCGCGCGCTGATCGTCGCCATCATCCTGGCCAGCTACGCTTTCTACAACCTGCTCGACGCCCAGCAGGACCTGGCCAACCTGGGCATCGTCTCCTTCGTCGCCACCCTGCAGTTCCTGCCCGGCGTGCTCTCGGTGCTGTACTGGCCGACCGCCAACCGCCGCGGTTTCATCGCCGGGCTGCTGGCTGGCATCGCGGTGTGGGGCGTCAGCATGCTGCTGCCGCTGCTCGGTACCCTGCCCGGCCTGTACGTGCCGGTGCTGGACCTGGTCTACGTGCTCGATGACAGCAGCTGGCACCTGGCGGCCATCGCCTCGCTGGCCATCAACGTGCTGGTGTTCACCCTGGTGTCGGTGTTCACCGACTCCAGCCCCGAGGAAGACAGCGCCGCCGAGGCCTGCGCGGTGGACAACGTGCGCCGCCCGCAACGCCGCGAACTGCTGGCCCTGTCACCCCAGGAATTCGCTGCCCAACTGGCCAAGCCGCTTGGCGCCAAGACCGCCCAGCGCGAGGTCGAACAGGCCCTGCGCGACCTGCACCTGCCCTTCGACGAGAGCCGCCCCTACGCGCTACGCCGCCTGCGTGACCGCCTGGAGGCCAACCTGTCCGGCCTGATGGGCCCCAGCGTGGCCCAGGACATCATCGAATCCTTCCTGCCCTACAAGTCCGGCAGCGAAGGCTACGTGACCGAGGACATCCACTTCATCGAGAGCCGCCTGGAGGACTACCACTCGCGCCTCACGGGCCTGGCCGCCGAGCTCGATGCCCTGCGCCGTTACCACCGCCAGACCCTGCAGGAACTGCCCATGGGCGTCTGCTCGCTGGCCAAGGATCACGAGATCCTGATGTGGAACAAGGCCATGGAAGAACTCACCGAGATCCCCGCCCAGCGCATCGTCGGCTCGCGTCTGTCGACCCTGGCCGAGCCCTGGCGCGAGTTGCTGCAGAGCTTCACCGAGATTCCCGACGAGCACCTGCACAAGCAGCGCCTGGCCCTCGACGGCCAGACCCGCTGGCTGAACCTGCACAAGGCGGCCATCGACGAGCCCCTGGCACCCGGCAACAGCGGCCTGGTGCTGCTGGTCGAGGACCTCACGGAAACCCAGATGCTCGAGGACAAGCTGGTGCACTCCGAACGCCTGGCCAGCATCGGCCGCCTGGCCGCCGGGGTGGCCCACGAGATCGGCAACCCGATCACCGGCATCGCCTGCCTGGCGCAGAACCTGCGCGAGGAACGCGAGGGCGACCCGGAGCTGACCGAAATCAGCGGGCAGATCCTCGAACAGACCAAGCGGGTCACGCGCATCGTCCACTCGTTGATGAACTTCGCCCACTCCGGCAACCACCAGCAGGCCGACGAGCCGGTGTGCCTGGCGCAAATCGCCCAGGAAGCCATCGGCCTGCTGGCCCTCAACCGGCGCAGCGTCGACGTGCAGTTCTTCAACCTCTGTGACCCCGCGCACCGCGCCGAAGGCGACCCCCAGCGCCTGGCCCAGGTGCTGATCAACCTGCTCAGCAATGCCCGCGACGCCTCGCCTGCCGGCGGCGCGATTCGGGTGCGCAGCGAGGCGTCCGAGCACACCGTCGACCTGATCGTCGAGGACGAGGGCAGCGGTATTCCCAAGGGCGTGATGGACCGGCTTTTCGAGCCGTTCTTCACCACCAAGGACCCGGGAAAAGGAACCGGACTCGGCCTCGCGCTGGTCTATTCCATCGTGGAAGAGCATTATGGCCAGATAACAATCGACAGCCCGATCGACCCCGAGCAGCAACGTGGCACCCGCATCCGGGTGACGCTGCCGCGGCACATCGAGGCAATGCCACTGGCGAACTAAATTCCGAAGAACCGCATTCCCGGGAGTGCGCGCGGCCGGGCTTGGCTGCAGCACCAGGAAGCAGGTTCCGAGACCGTCGAGAGAATTCGTTTAAATGCCTCATATCCTGATCGTCGAAGACGAAACCATCATCCGCTCTGCCCTGCGTCGCCTGCTCGAACGCAACCAGTACCAGGTCAGCGAGGCCGGTTCGGTACAGGAAGCCCAGGAACGTTTCGATATTCCCGGCTTCGATCTGGTGGTCAGCGACCTGCGCCTGCCGGGCGCGCCGGGCACCGAACTGATCAAGCTCGCCCAGGGCGCGCCGGTGCTGATCATGACCAGCTACGCCAGCCTGCGCTCGGCGGTCGACTCGATGAAAATGGGCGCCGTCGACTACATCGCCAAGCCCTTCGACCATGACGAGATGCTCCAGGCCGTGGCGCGCATCCTGCGTGATCGCGAGGCGCGCAACCAGGCCGCCGGCGCGCCTGCTGCCCCGCGTGGTGCCGAGAAAGCCGACAAGGCGGCCACCGGCGAGATCGGCATCATTGGGTCCAGCCCGGCCATGCTGGAGCTGTACGGCAAGATCCGCAAAGTCGCGCCCACCGACTCCAATGTACTGGTGCAGGGCGAATCCGGTACCGGCAAGGAGCTGGTTGCCCGCGCCCTGCACAACCTGTCCAGGCGCGCCAAGGCGCCGCTGATCTCGGTGAACTGCGCGGCGATTCCGGAAACCCTCATCGAGTCCGAACTGTTCGGCCACGAGAAAGGCGCCTTCACCGGAGCCAGCGCCAGCCGCGCCGGCCTGGTGGAAGCGGCCGACGGCGGCACGCTGTTTCTCGACGAGATCGGCGAGCTGCCCCTGGAAGCCCAGGCGCGCCTGCTGCGCGTGCTGCAGGAAGGCGAGATCCGTCGCGTCGGTTCGGTGCAGTCGCAAAAGGTCGATGTGCGCCTGATCGCCGCGACCCACCGCGACCTGAAAACCCTGTCGAAAACCGGCCAGTTCCGGGAAGACCTCTATTACCGCCTGCACGTCATCGCCCTGAAGCTGCCGCCGTTGCGCGAGCGCGGCGCCGACGTGCTGGAAATCGCCCGCGCCTTCCTGGCCCGCCAGTCGGCGCGCATGGGCCGCACCGACCTGCACTTCGGCCCGGATGCCGAACAGGCCATCCACCACTACAGCTGGCCGGGCAACGTGCGTGAGCTGGAGAACGCCATCGAGCGCTCGGTGATCCTCTGCGACGGCAGCACCATCAACGCCGACCTGCTGGGCATCGACATCGAGCTGGAGGATCTGGACGAGGACGTGTTCATGGGCCTGGCGACACAGAGCGCCGCGGTCAACGCCACCAGCCAGGATCCCAGTGAAGACCTGTCACTGGAAGACTACTTCCAGCACTTCGTCCTCGAGCACCAGGACCACATGACCGAGACCGAGCTGGCTCGCAAGCTGGGCATCAGCCGCAAATGCCTGTGGGAACGGCGCCAGCGCCTGGGCATTCCGCGCCGCAAATCCGGTGCCGCCAGCGAGTAGCACGGCGCGCAGCGCTCTAGGGCGGGTGTTACCGCCGATCATGACAACACGTAACAAAGCCGGGGTTTACGGTAACGGAATCCCGGCTTTTTTCTGCCCACAAAAATGTCGAAATCGCAACCATATGTTTTTAAAGGAAAAATCAAAACTGGCACGCCGAATGCTTTATCTCTGGCACAACAACAATAACAAGCATGACCCACGATAATAAAAATAAGACGTAACGGCTTCAGCACAATAAGAACAAGATCGCGGAAGGCGCAGCTAACTGATTATTTTGGAGAGGATCGCCTCTCGGCACCACAGCCAGACAGACAACAACAATAAATGTCGACGGGCAGCACCCACGGGTGAAGTCCAGGGCCGGAGGTAGCGTCAGCATCCAAAATAATCCGTTCGCTCTTGCTCCCAGTCGGGAGGTACTCCGGACCCGATCCGGAAACAGGCACCCCAACAAGAACAACAGCCTGCATAACAAGAACGACATGGCAACATTTAGGGGGGAGCTTCGGCTCCCCCAGTCGTATCCCGCCCCGGCCTGCCCGCCTCCCCGCTTACGCCCCACTGCCACCTGATGCTAGAATCCGCGCTATTTCTGCGCCTTTCCATTATTCTGGCCGCTCAATTCGCCATACAGTGCCCTCCATGCTGAAAAAGCTGTTCAAGTCCTTTCGCTCGCCGCTGCGCCGTGCGCACCAGCCCCACAGCACGCCGCACGTGCTGAACAACAACCAGCACCCGATCCAGCGCGGGCAGATCAGCCGCTACGCCATCAGCGTGGTCGAGCGCCTGCAGAACGCCGGCTACGAGGCCTACCTGGTTGGTGGCTGCGTGCGCGACCTGCTGCTGGGCATCGAGCCCAAGGATTTCGACGTCGCCACCAGCGCCACGCCCGAACAGGTCAGGGGTGAGTTCCGTAACGCCCGGGTGATCGGCCGCCGTTTCAAGCTGGTGCATGTGCACTTCGGCCGCGAGATCATCGAAACCGCTACCTTCCGCGCCAACCACCCGGAAGGCGATGAGGAAGAGAACAGCAACCAGTCCTCGCGCAACGAAAGCGGCCGCATCCTGCGTGACAACGTGTACGGCACCCTGGAAGACGACGCCCAGCGCCGTGACTTCACCATCAACGCGCTGTACTACGATCCGGTTTCCGAGCGGATTCTCGACTACGCCAACGGCATGCACGACATCCGCAACAACCTGGTGCGGCTGATCGGCAACCCCACCCAGCGCTATCAGGAAGACCCGGTGCGCATGCTGCGTGCGGTGCGCTTCGCCGCCAAGCTGGACTTCGATATCGAGAAGCACAGCGCCGACCCGATCCACGACCTGGCGCACCTGCTGGGCGGCATCCCCGCCGCGCGCCTGTTCGATGAAGTGCTCAAGCTGTTTCTCAGCGGCTACGCCATCTACACCTACGACCTGCTGGTCGACTACGGCCTGTTCGGCCAGCTGTTCCCGGCCAGCGCCGCGGCGCTGCGCCAGAACCCGGAATACACCGACACGCTGATCCGCAACGCCCTGGACAACACCGACCTGCGCATCCACCAGGGCAAGCCGGTGACCCCGGCCTTCCTTTTCGCCGCCCTGCTCTGGCCGGCCCTGCCGGCACGGGTGATTCGGCTGCAGGAGCGCGGCATGCCGGCCATCCCGGCCATGCAGGAAGCGGCCCACGAGCTGATCGCCGAGCAGTGCCAGCGCATCGCCGTACCGAAGCGTTTCACCCTGCCGATCCGCGAGATCTGGGACATGCAGGAGCGCCTGCCACGCCGCAGCGGCAAGCGTGCCGACCTGCTGCTGGAGAATCCCCGCTTTCGCGCCGGCTACGACTTCCTGCTGCTGCGCGAAAGTGCTGGCGAGCAAACCGGCGGCCTGGGTGAGTGGTGGACCGACTACCAGGACGCCAGCGACAGCGATCGCCGGGTGATGATCCGCAACCTGTCGGGCAGGGACGAGCCCGGCAGCGCGCCACGCAAGCGCCGTCGCAGTGGCGGCGCCAAGCGCAAGCGCACGCCCCAGGGCGGCGGCGCCGGCGAGTAAGCGATGGAACGCGTCTATATCGGCCTGGGCAGCAACCTGGCCGACCCCGCCGAACAGCTGCGCCAGGCCCTGGCGGCGCTGGAGCAGCTGCCGCACAGTCGCCTCGCTGCGGTGTCCTCCTTCTATGTCAGCGATTCACTGCTGCCCGGTCAGCCCCGCTACACCAACGCCGTCGCCGCCCTGGATACCGTGCTGCAACCGCTGCAGTTGCTCGATGCCCTGCAAGCCATCGAGCTGGATCAGGGCCGCGAGCGCATTGAGCGCTGGGGGCCGCGCACCCTGGATCTGGACATCCTGCTGTTCGGCAATCAGCTGATCGACGAGCCGCGCCTGCGCGTGCCCCATTACCAGATGCACCTGCGCGCCTTCGTGCTCTACCCCCTGGCGGAGATCGCCACCGACGATCTGCAACTGCCCGACGGCCGCCTCCTCGGCGAGCTGCTGGCGGCCTGCCCATTCGAGGGCCTGGAACGCCTCACGCCCTGACGCCAGTGGCCGTGCCCCTGGCGGTAACGTCGTAACAGCGCGGTAACACATTCGATTGACTTGCGCCCCTGCCATCGGGACTATAGCCACCCATTGCCCCTGCCGGGGCCACATTGAAGCAGCCCCGCTGCCCCTTCGATGCCAACGTGAACCTGCTCCACGAGAGCCTGCATGAACAGGCCCGCACAGGTTCCGAGTGAGGATACGTTCATGCCTGATGTAACCCTGACCACCCTGCGCGCGCTCAAGCAGAAGGGTGAGAAAATCGCCATGCTGACCTGTTACGACGCCACCTTCGCCGATGCCTGCAGCAAGGCCGGGGTCGAAGTGCTGCTGATCGGCGACTCGCTGGGCATGGTGCTGCAGGGGCACGACAGCACCCTGCCGGTGAGCATGGCCGATACCGTCTACCACACGGCCAGCGTCAAGCGTGGCAATGCCGGCGCGCTGATCGTCGCCGACCTGCCGTTCATGGCCAACGCCACCGTGGAGCAGACGCTGCACAACGCCGGGCTGCTGATGCAGGCCGGTGCCCATGTGATCAAGGTCGAAGGCGCCGCCTGGCTGGCCGAATCCATCAGCAAGCTGGCCGAACGTGGCGTGCCGGTATGCGCGCACATGGGCCTGACGCCCCAGGCGGTGAACATCCTCGGTGGCTACAAGGTGCAGGGTCGTGAGCACAACCAGGCGCGCCAGATGGTCGCCGACGCCATCGCCCTGGAGCAAGCCGGCGCCGCCATGCTGCTGCTCGAATGCGTGCCGAGCGACCTGGCTGGCGAGATCAGCCGGACGGTGAAGGTGCCGGTGATCGGCATCGGCGCCGGCCCGCAGACCGACGGCCAGGTGTTGGTGCTGCACGACATGCTCGGCCTGTCGCTGAGCGGCCGGGTGGCCAAGTTCGTGAAGAACTTCATGGGCGGCCAGCCGAGCATCCAGGATGCCCTCGCCGCCTATGTAAGAGAGGTCAAGGCGGTCAGCTTCCCGGCTGCCGAGCACGGATTCTCCGCATGAACACCGTCAACACCGTGCGCGAGCTGCGCGCCGCCGTTGCCCAGGCTCGCCGGGAAGGCAAGCAGATCGCCCTGGTGCCGACCATGGGCAACCTGCACGCCGGCCATGCCGCCCTGGTGGAAAAAGCCGCCCAGCGCGCCGATTTCGTGGTCGCCAGCATCTTCGTCAACCCGATGCAGTTCGGCCCCGCCGAGGACCTCGACAAGTACCCACGCACCCTGCAGGCCGACCAGCAGCGCCTGATCGACGCCGGCTGCCATCTGCTGTTCCACCCGGATGTCGAGGAGATGTATCCCGGCGGTATGGGCGAGCAGACGCGGGTCAGCGTGCCCGGCGTGTCCGAAGGCCTGTGCGGCGCCAGCCGCCCCGGGCACTTCGAAGGCGTGGCGACGGTGGTGACCAAGCTGTTCAACATGGTGCAGCCGGATCTGGCGGTGTTCGGCCAGAAGGACTTCCAGCAACTGGCGGTGATCCGCACCATGGTGCGTGACCTGAACATGCCGATCGAGATCATCGGCGAGCCGACGGTACGCGCCGAGAGCGGCCTGGCACTGTCCTCGCGCAACGGCTACCTCAGCGACGAGCAGCGCGAGACCGCCAGCGTGCTCTATCGCTCGCTCAAGCATATCGCCGGGGCCATCCAGGACGGCGAACGCGATCTGCCCAAACTGCTCGCCGACGCCCAGCGCCAGCACGCCGCTGCGGGCCTGCGCGCCGATTACCTGGAAGTGCGTGAAGCCCGGGCCCTGCGCCCGGCCAGCCCTGGCGACCGCGAGCTGGTGGTGCTGGTGGCGGCTTACCTGGGTAACACCCGACTGATCGATAACCTGAGTTTCACCCTGGATCAGGGTTACTGATATACCGCAGCACGCCTACACTGAAAGCCCGGACGATCAGCCGGGCTTTTTAATGCCTGAATCACCGCCAACCGAAGCCTCAACAAGGATGCCCCATGGCGTATCACCGTCAGCCGCTCGATGTTCTCGCCCTTCCCACCTGGCAGGCGATGCAGCAGCACCGCCAGGCCATGCAGCACTTCAGCATGCGCGATGCCTTCGCGGGCAACCCAAAGCGTTTCGAGCAGTTTTCCCTGAGCAGTTGCGGCCTGTTTCTCGACTATTCGAAGAACCTGGCCAGCGACCAGACCATCGCCCTGCTGATGGCCCTGGCCCGTGAAGTGGGCCTGGAGCAGTCGATCCGCGCCATGTTCGACGGCGAGAAACTCAACGCTTCGGAAGACCGTCCGGCGCTGCATACCGCCCTGCGCCGGCCGCTGGGCGACAAGGTGCTGGTCGACGGCGTCGATGTGATGCCCCAGGTGCAGCGTGTACTGCAGCAGATGACCGAACTGGTCGGGCGCATCCACAGCGGCCTGTGGCGTGGTTATACGGAGAAGCCGATCACCGACGTGGTGAACATCGGCATCGGCGGCTCCTTCCTCGGCCCGCAGCTGGTCTCCGAGGCGCTGCTGCCCTTCGCCCAGCGCGGCGTGCGCTGCCATTACCTGGCCAATATCGACGGCAGCGAATTTCACGAGCTGTCGGCCAAGCTGCAGGCGGAAACCACCCTGTTCATCGTTTCGTCGAAGTCCTTCGGCACCCTGGAAACCTTGAAGAACGCCCAGGCCGCACGCGGCTGGTACCTGGCCCAGGGCGGCTCGGAGGCCGAGCTGTACCGCCACTTCATCGCCGTGTCGAGCAACCGCGAGGCGGCGGTGAGCTTCGGCATCCGCGAGGAAAACATCTTTCCGATGTGGGACTGGGTGGGCGGCCGTTACTCGCTGTGGTCGGCCATCGGCCTGCCGATTGCCCTGTCCATCGGCATGTCCAACTTCAAGGAACTGCTGGCCGGCGCCTACAGCATGGACATGCACTTCAAGACCGCCCCGTTCGAGCAGAACATGCCGGTGCTGCTGGCCCTGCTGGGCATCTGGTACGGCAATTTCTGGGATGCCCAGAGCCAGGCGATCCTGCCGTACGACCATTACCTGCGCAACATCACCAAGCACCTGCAGCAGCTGGACATGGAGTCCAACGGCAAGAGCGTGCGCCAGGATGGCAGCCCGGTGGGCGGCGCCACCGGCCCGGTGATCTGGGGCGGTGTGGGCTGCAACGGCCAGCACGCCTACCACCAGTTGCTGCACCAGGGCACCCAGCTGATTCCGGCGGACTTCATCGTGCCGGTGGTCAGCTTCAACCCGGTCGCCGACCATCACCAGTGGCTGTACGCCAACTGCCTGTCGCAGAGCCAGGCGTTGATGCTCGGCAAGTCCCGCGAGGAGGCCGAGGCCGAACTGCGCGCCAAGGGCATGGGCGAGGACGACGTGCAGCGCCTGGCGCCGCACAAGGTGATTCCCGGCAACCGGCCGAGCAACACCCTGGTGCTCGAACGCATCAGCCCGCGCCGCCTCGGCGCCCTGGTGGCACTGTACGAGCACAAGGTGTTCGCCCAGAGCGCCATCTGGGGCATCAACGCCTTCGATCAGTGGGGCGTCGAGCTCGGCAAGGAACTCGGCAAAGGCGTGTACTCGCGCATGGTCGGCAGCGAGCAAGCCAGCGCCGAAGACGGCTCCACCCAGGGGCTGATCAACTACTTCCGCGGGCGCCACCGCGGTTGATCCTTGTTGCGGGCGCCCGGCAATGGGCGCCTGCAATACGTTGCACCACTCCCCGCCTCACCTTTAAAACTTGGCTGCTACCCTTGATGTCTATTGCGGACATATAAAAACAAGGGTGACCCGCCATGTCTCTTCCGAACCATCATCCCGTCAGCGACGCCGCCCGCCAGCGTGCCCACCTCGACGACGCTGCCTACCAGCGCCTCTATCGCCAGTCGGTCGACGACCCGCAGACTTTCTGGGGCGAGCAGGCCAAGGCCTTTCTCGACTGGTTCAAGCCTTGGGACGAAGTCTCGAGCGGCAGCCTGAGCAAAGGCGATATCCGTTGGTTTTCCGGCGGCCAGCTGAATATCAGCCACAACTGCATCGACCGCCACCTGGCCACGCGCGGCGATCAGGTCGCGCTGATCTGGGAAGGCGACGACCCGCAGGATTCGGCCCGCATCACCTACCGGGAGCTGCACGAGCAGGTCTGCCGGCTGGCCAATGTGCTGAAGAGCCGCGGCGTGAAAAAGGGCGACCGGGTGTGCATCTACATGCCGATGATCCCCGAGGCGGCCTACGCCATGCTGGCCTGCACGCGCATCGGCGCCGTGCATTCGGTGGTGTTTGGTGGCTTTTCGCCGGACGCCCTGCGCGACCGCATTGTCGATGCCGACTGCCGCACGGTGATCACCGCCGATGAGGCGGTGCGCGGCGGCAAGCTGATCCCCCTCAAGGGCAATGTCGACAAGGCGCTGAAGAGCTGCCCAGACGTGTCCACCGTGCTGGTGGTCAAGCGCACCGGCAACACGGTCGACTGGGACGACAAGCGCGACATCTGGTACGCCGAGGCTGTGCAGCAGGTGGCGGCCGACTGCCCTGCCGAGCCGATGGACGCCGAAGCCCCGCTGTTCATCCTCTACACCTCCGGCAGCACCGGCAAACCCAAGGGCGTGCTGCACAGCACCGCCGGCTACCTGCTGCAGGCAGCGATGACCCACAAGTACGTGTTCGACTACCACGACGGCGACATCTACTGGTGCACCGCCGATGTCGGCTGGGTCACCGGCCACAGCTACATCGTCTACGGCCCGCTGGCCAATGGCGCCACCAGCCTGATCTTCGAGGGCGTGCCCAACTACCCGGACACCTCGCGCTTCTGGCAGGTGATCGACAAACACCAGGTGAACATCTTCTACACCGCGCCGACCGCCCTGCGCGCGCTGATGCGCGAAGGCGAGGCGCCAGTGAAGAAAACTTCGCGCAGCAGCCTGCGCCTGCTTGGCAGCGTCGGCGAGCCGATCAACCCGGAAGCCTGGGAATGGTATTTCAAGGTGGTCGGCGAGCAGCGCTGCCCCATCGTCGACACCTGGTGGCAGACCGAAACCGGCGCCATCATGATCACCCCGCTGCCCGGCGCCACGGACCTCAAGCCGGGCTCGGCGACGCGGCCGTTCTTCGGCGTGCAGCCGGTGCTGCTCGACGAGCAGGGCAAGGAAATCGAAGGGCCCGGCGCCGGCGTGCTGGCGATCAAGGCCAGCTGGCCGAGCCAGATCCGCAGCGTGTATGGCGACCACCAGCGCATGCTGGAAACCTACTTCACCGCCTACCCCGGTTACTACTTCAGCGGAGACGGCGCACGCCGCGACGAGGACGGTTACTGGTGGATCACCGGGCGCATCGACGACGTGATCAACGTCTCCGGCCACCGCATCGGCACCGCCGAGGTGGAGAGCGCCCTGGTGCTCCACGACGCCGTGGCCGAAGCCGCCGTGGTCGGCTACCCCCATGACGTCAAGGGCCAGGGCATCTACGCCTTCGTCACCACCATGAACGGCGTGGAGCCCGGTGAAGAACTGAAGAAAGAACTGCTCAGCCTGGTCGGCAAGGAAATCGGCAGCTTCGCCAAACCGGAGCTGATCCAGTGGGCGCCCGGTTTGCCGAAGACCCGCTCGGGCAAGATCATGCGCCGCATCCTGCGCAAGATCGCCTGCAACGAACTGGACAGCCTCGGTGATACCTCGACCCTGGCCGACCCGGCGGTGGTCGACAGCCTGGTGGCCGAGCGGCTCAATTGCTGACTGCCGCTCCCGGGCATCGGCCAATGCGGCCTGACTTGTGGCCGGCAGCCGCGCGCATTAGGCTCGCGGCATGGAAATCATTCGCCGCCGTATCGAACAGCAAGCCCTGAGCCTGAGCGGTATTTCCCTGGGCCAGATCGACTTCGAAAACCCCAAGGGCGACCCCGGCCTGTTCGGCCCGGAGGCGGTGTGCTGGCGTATCCACGGCGACTTCACCAGCATGCTGATCGGCGGCATCACCGCCCTGCTGCTGCAGGCCCTGCACCCACTGGCGCTGGCCGGGGTCTGGGATCACTCCAATTTTCGCGAGGACCTGCTCGGCTGCCTGCGCCGCACCGGCCAGTTCGTTTCCGGCACCACCTTCGCCAGCCGGGCCGACGCCGACTGGCTGATCGACAAGGTCCGGCGCATCCACCTGCACGTGGTCGGTACCGCGCCGGATGGCCGCCCCTACAGCGCCAGCGACCCCGAACTGCTGACCTGGGTGCATGTCGCCGAGGTGCACAGCTTCCTGCGGGCCCACCTGCGCTACCTCAACCCGCAGATGAGCGGCGCCGATCAGGATCGCTACTACGCCGAGATCGCCCTGGTGGCCGAACGCCTGGGCGCGCGCGACGTGCCGCGCGACCGCGCGCAGATCGACAGCTACCTGCAGCGCATGCGCAGCCAGTTGTTGTGCGACGCGCGCTCGTGGGAAATCCTGCGCATCCTGCTGGCGGCACCTGCGCCCAGCCGGCTGGCCGCACCGGTGGGCAAGCTGTTCATGCAGGCTGGCATCGACCTGTTGCCCGACTGGGCACAGCAGATGCTCGACCACCCCATGACGCCGCTGCGCAGCCGCCTGGTACGCAGCGGCGTGCATGGCATCGCGCCGGTCATTCGCTGGGCGGTGCGCAGTGGCTCGCTGCACCGGTCGCGTATTCGCATGGGCCTGCCGCCGTACTGAGCGTCCGGCAAGCCCGCCAGGCGTTCAATCGATTCCAGGGGTGGTAGACTGCGCGCCCCTTTTCCACGAGTCGCCGCCATGCCGTCTCTCGACCAGGCGATGCGCGCCGCACTCGCCAATCGCCACGCCCTGATCGCCGAGCTGCACGAGCAGAGCACCGATTGCTATCGACTGTTCCACGGCAGCCAGGAAGGCGCCGGCGGCCTGACCGTCGACCGCTACGGCCCGCAGCTGATGGTGCAGAGCTTTCACCAGACGCTGAGTCGCGACGAGCTACTGGCCCTGCACGAGCAGGTCAACGAAACCCTCGAGCTGTCCACCCTGCTGGTCTACAACGACCGCTCCAGAGGCAACTCGCGGGTCGATCGCAGCGACCCGGTATACAGCGCCGCTGACGATGCGCTGGTCGACCTGGTGGGTCGGGAGTGGGGCCTCGATTACCGTGTGCGCGGCCGGCATGCCGGCCAGGACCCACTGCTGTTTCTCGACCTGCGCAACGCCCGCGGCTGGGTGCAGCGCCACAGCGCCGGGAAAAGCGTGCTCAACCTGTTCGCCTACACCTGCGGCGTGGGCCTGAATGCCGCCGCTGGCGGTGCCCGCGAGGTGGTGAACCTCGACTTCGCCGAAGGCAACCTGGCGGTCGGCCGCGAGAACGGCGCGCTCAACCCGGATCTGCCGGCCATGCAGTTCGTGCAATCGGATTACTTTCCGGCGATCCGCCAGTGGGCCGGTCTGCCCATCGCGTCCCGGCGCGGCCAGAAGCTGCCAAGCTACCCGCGCTTGAAACAGCGCCAGTTCGACCTGGTGTTTCTTGACCCGCCGGCCTGGGCCAAGAGCGCCTTTGGCACCGTCGACCTGCTGCGCGATTACCAGAGCCTGCTCAAGCCGGCGATTCTCGCCACCGCCGAAGACGGCACCCTGGTGTGCTGCAACAACCTGGCAAAGGTGCCCCTGGACGAGTGGCGCGAGCAGGTGCTGCGCTGCGCCGCAAAGCTGGGCCGTCCGGTACGCGAGCACGAGCAGTTGCAGCCGGCCGCGGACTTTCCCTCGAGCGATGGCAACCCGCCGCTGAAGACCCTGGTTCTGCATTTCTGACAGGCAGCCGCCTCCCGCGGAACCAAGGCCCCATGCCATAATCCAAGGCACTCCCGCCAGGAAGATGAAGCGAGACCATGCCCAAAGGATTGCGCCGCGCCGCCACCGCCCTGTTGATCGCCCTGGGGCTGTACAGCCTGATCGGCTTCCTGATCCTGCCAGGCGTCGCCCTGCGCATCGCCAATCAGCAGCTGGAGAATTACGCCACCCAGCCGGCGCGGCTGGATCGTCTGCAGCTCAACCCCTTTACCCTGGAACTGAAACTGTGGGGCCTGCACCTGGGCGAGCCCGGCAAGGAGCAGGTGGCGTTCGAACACCTGGCGGTCGACCTGCAGCTGGACAGCCTGTGGAGCGGCGCCCTGCACCTGGCGGACGTGGCCCTGGTCAAGCCGCACACCGAGGTCCGTTTCGCCAAGGACGGCAGTCTGAACCTGGCGCAACTGTTCAAGCTGCCGCCCAGCGAGCCCAAGCCCGACGAGCCCAGCGAGCCGTTCCCCCTGCGTATCGACCGTATCGAACTCGCCGGCGGCAACCTGCGCTTTCAGGACCTGCGCCCGCAGGAGCCGATCGACATCCACTACGACGACCTGAACCTCGAGCTGCACAACCTCAGCACCCTGCCGGACGACAACGCCGACATGACCCTGGTGGCCACCGGCCCGGCCGGTGGGCGCATCGACTGGCGCGGCGAGCTGAGCCTCAGCCCATTCAGCTCCAGCGGCAGCCTGAAGATCACCGACGAGCCGATGCAGGCCTTCTGGCCCTACGTGCGCGACGCCGTGCCGCTGGTGCTCGAACAGGGCGTGGTGAATCTCGCCACCGACTACCGCCTGGACCTGCGCAGGGGCACCGAGCTGACCCTCAGCAACACCCGTATCAAGGCTGCGCCCTTCGCCATGAAGACGCCGGACGGCAAGCCGCTGGTCAAGCTGCAATCGCTGGAGGTCAGCGAAGCCGCGCTGGATCTGGCCAAGCAGCAGGTGGTGATCGGCAAGGTGCGCGGGCAGCAGCTCGAAGCCTGGGCTGCCCGCGAAAAGGATGGCGAGCTGGACTGGCAGAAGCTGTTGGCTGGAGAAGCTGGCCAAGGCGCCAAGCAGGCCCCGGCAGCCGACACCGAGCGGCCAGAGCCCGCCAAAGCAGAGGACACCGCGCCGACGAAACAGCCGGCCAGGCCCTGGCAGGTACAGATCAAGGACGCACAACTGCGTGATTACCACGCCCACCTGGTGGATCGCGTACCCGACGAGGAAGTCGCCGTCGAACTCGGCCCGCTCAACCTCGACATGCAGAATTTCGACAGCCTGGGCACCTCGCCCGTCACCCTCAAGCTGGATACCGGCGTCGGCAGGCAGGGCAAGCTCGAGGCCCAGGGCCAGGTGCAGCTGAGCCCGACCACCGCCAGCCTGAAGGTCGCCACCCGCAACCTCGATATGCGCGTGGCCCAGGCTTATATCAGCCCCTTCGTGCACCTGGAACTGCGCAGCGGCCTGCTGAGCAGCGACCTCGACGTCGCCCTGACCAGCACCGAGCCGCTGGCGCTGCGCGTGCAGGGCAAGGCCCAGGTGACCCAGCTGCATACCCTCGACACCCTCAAGGACCGCGACCTGCTGCGCTGGAAGCAGCTCGACCTGGGCGGCATCGATTACCGCCATGGCGAGCGCCTGGACATCGAACGGGTCGACCTGCAGCAGCCTTATGCCCGCTTCATCATCAACGAAGACCTGACCACCAACGTCAACGAACTGATCATCAGGCAACCGGCCGGCAATGCCGCGCAGGCGCAGTCGTCTGCCACGGCGGCCGAGGGCGAACCGCTGGCGATCCGCATCGGCGAGGTCAGCCTGAAGGACGGCTCGGCCAACTTCGCCGACTTCAGCTTGCGGCCCAACTTCGCCACCGCCGTGCAGCAGCTCAATGGCCGCATCGGCACCCTCGACAGCACAGGCAACACGCCTGCTCCGGTGGATATCAGCGGCAAGGTCGACCGCTACGCACCGGTCAGCATCAAGGGCAGCCTGACGCCATTCGACCCGCTGCAGAGCCTGGACATCGCCACCCGCTTCCGCCAGGTCGAGCTGACCACCCTGACCCCCTACTCCGGCAAGTTCGCCGGCTACCGCATCCGCAAGGGCCGCCTGAACCTGGACCTGCACTACCGCATCAACGACGGCAAGCTCAACGCCGAGAACAAGGTGCTGGTCGAGCAGTTGCAGCTTGGCGAGAAGGTCGACAGCCCGGATGCCGTCGACCTGCCGATCCGCCTGGCCGTGGCCCTGCTCAAGGACACCCAGGGGCGCATCGCCCTGGAGCTGCCGCTGCAGGGCAATCTCAACGACCCGCAGTTCAGCGTCATGCCGATCGTCTGGCAGACTCTGCGCAACCTGGTGCTGCGCACCGCCCAGGCGCCCTTCAAGTTCATTGGCGGCCTGGTCAGCGGCGGCAGCGAGATGGACCTCAGCACCGTGCTGTTCGCCCCGGGCAGTGCCGAGCTGGACGGCCAGGCCCGTAAAGCCCTCGACACCCTGGCCAGCGCCCTGCAGGAGCGCCCGGCCCTGCGCCTGGAAATCGAAGGCGCCGCCGCCCAGAGCAGCGACGGCCCGCTGCTCGCCGAACGGCGCCTGGAGCGCGAGTATCAGGATTACCTGTACCGCATCATGCAGCGCCGTGGTGACCAGGTGCCGGCCAGCGCCGAGGAGCTGGTGGTGCCCGAGGAGGAAAAAGCGCCGTTGCTCGAAGGCATCTACCGCGCCCGCCTCAAGCAGCAGCCACCGGCCGACTGGGCCAAGCTGAATGATGAACAACGCACCGCGAAGCTGCATGCGGCGGTGCTGGCATCCTGGAGCGACAGCCGCGGCCTGCAGCGTCAGCTGGCGCAGGCACGAGCGGCGGCGATCAAGGCCTATCTGGTGGACAATGGCAAACTGGCGGACGAGCGTATCTACCTGCTCGACGTCAACCTGGGCCAGGCCGAACCCGACGGCCGCGTGGCCACCCCTCTTCATCTGGGCAGCGAGTGATGCACATGAAACGACTGAGTCTGCTGCTGATGCTGTGCGCCAGCCCCCTGCTGAGCCAAGCCGACACGCTGCGCTGCGGCAGCAAGCTGGTGAACCTGGGCGATCGCACCTTCGAGGTGATGCAGAAATGCGGCGAGCCGGCGTTCCGCGATCCGGTCGGCTACACCGTTGGCCCCTACAACCGACGTGAAACCAACATCGAGGAATGGGCCTATGAGCCCAGCAACGGCATGTTCACCATCCTGACCTTCGAGGGCAATCGGCTGACGCGCATCGAGCGCAAGCGCCGGCAATGACCATGATCAAGACACTCATCCCCTGCGTCCTGCTGGTGCTGCTCGCCGGCACCGCGAATGCCGCGACCTGGCGCTGCGGCAGCGCGATCGCCAGCACCGGCGACACCACGGCCGAGGTGCAGGCCAAATGCGGCGAGCCGAACAACCGCGACTTCATCGGCTACAAGGAGCAGACCGACCGCTACGGCTTCACCCATGAGGTGCAGGTCGAGGAATGGAACTACGGCCCGCGCAACGGCATGAACTACTTCCTGCGCTTCGTGGGCAATCGCCTGGAGCGGATCGACAGCAAGCGCGGTGACTAGATTGCTGTGCTAATCAGCTAGACAACAGCAGGTCGTCCGCCGGAGAGCCCCTGGAACCTGCTCAAAATCCTCAAGCACAGGCTCGTCGATTTTGGCTGCTGAGTGGCGCAAGCGGCCATTTGCCGTGGTGGGCTAAAGCCCACCCTACAGATCGTGCAAGCCTCGTAGGTTGGGCCGGGCGGCGATCCGCTTCAGCCCACCAATATGAGCAGATTTGAAATTGCAGCATTACCGGCCGCTTTTGCCTGTAGCAGCCTCTTTCATACCGTCTAAAAAGATCGTGAGCAGGTTCTTAGCCGCGGGCGGCTTTGACCGCCTGGATGTAGGGTTCAGCATTGCGCTGATCCTGGATCAGGGCGATGAAATCATTGCCGTCGGCGTCCTTGGCATCCAGGTCATAACCGGCCTCGACGAAGAAGCCTACGAAACGCTCGAAGTCGTGATCGCGCAGGCCACGGTAGGCCTTGACCAGCTTGTGCAGCGAGGGCGGCGTGGCATCGGCCGGTTCCACGGCGAGAAACAGCTTGATCTGCTCATCGCTCACGTCGTCGCCAATCACCTGCTTCTTGTCTTTACGCATCGCTCACTCCAGCCAACCAGAATACACGGGGCCGGCAGTGTAACGCCGGCGCTGCAGCCGCTCAACGCACGGCGTGATCAACGCCTGCAGCCGGTTTTTCTAACACCACGGTACATCAGTCGCTAGCCGACATAAGTCAACACCCACGGACCCGGTGCCGCTCTATACTGGCGGCACTCCTTCAGGAAGCGCCACCATGCCTACCCTGTTCGCCGCGTGCCGCCAGAGCCTGCGTAGTGGCTACACCTGGGCCAGCCTGCGCGGCGACCTGGCCGCCGGCCTGACGGTGGGCATCATCGCCATTCCCCTGGCCATGGCCCTGGCGATCGCCGTCGGCGTGGCACCCCAACACGGCCTGTACACGGTGCTGGTCGCCGCTCCGCTGATCGCCCTGTGTGGTGGTTCGCGCTTCAACATCTCCGGCCCCACCGCCGCCTTCGTGGTGATCCTGCTGCCGATCACCGGGCAGTTCGGCATCGGCGGGCTGCTGCTGTGCACCCTGATGGCGGGGCTGATCCTGATCGCCCTGGGGCTGGTCAAGGCCGGGCGCCTGATCGAGTTCGTGCCCTACCCGGTCACCCTGGGCTTCACCGCCGGCATCGGCATCGTCATCGCCACCCTGCAGCTCAAGGATCTGCTCGGCCTGCAACTGGCTGGGCAGCCGAGCCACTACGTGCAGCAGCTGCAGATGCTCTGGCAGGCGTTACCCGGCATCCAGCTCGGCGACAGCCTGGTGGCCCTGGCCTGCCTGGGCGTGTTGCTGCTATGGCCGCGGCTGGTACCGCGGGTGCCCGGGCATCTGGCAGCACTTACGGTCGGCGCTTTACTGGGCTTGCTGCTGGAGCATGGCGGCCTGTCGGTGGCGACGCTCGGTGAACGCTTCAGCTATAGCGTCGATGGCATCAGCTACCCTGGCATTCCGCCTTTCCTGCCGAGCTTCGCCTGGCCCTGGCAGTTGCCGGGCGCCGATGGCCAGCCGCTGCTGCTGTCGTTCGAGCTGATCCGCCAGTTGCTGGCGCCGGCCTTTGCCATCGCCATGCTTGGCGCCATCGAGTCGCTGCTCTGCGCGGTGGTCGCCGACGGCATGACCGGCAGCAGGCACGACCCCAACGCCGAACTGCTCGGCCAGGGCATCGGCAACCTGGTGGCACCGCTGTTCGGCGGCATCACCGCCACCGCGGCCATCGCCCGCAGTGCCACCAACGTGCGGGCCGGCGCCTGTTCGCCGCTGGCGGCGATCATCCACGCCGGCGTGGTGCTGGCCGCCATCCTGTTTCTCGCCCCGCTGTTCAGCTATCTGCCGATGGCCGCCCTGGCTGCCCTGTTGCTGATGGTGGCCTGGAACATGAGCGAAGCCCACCACGTGGCCCATACCCTGCGCATCGCGCCACGCAGCGACGTGCTGGTGCTGCTCACCTGCCTCTCGCTGACGGTACTGTTCGACATGGTGCTGGCAGTGGGCGTCGGCCTGCTGCTGGCCGCCGGGCTGTTCATCAAGCGCATGAGCGAGCTGACCGATGCCCGGCGCCTGCCCAGCCACGGCCACCAGGCCCTGAGCGACCTGCCCGAGCACGTGCTGGCCCTGGCCATCCGCGGGCCGCTGTTCTTTGGCGCGGCGCAGCGCACCCTGGAAACCCTGCGCCGCCTCGACCCGCATATCCGCGTGGTGATTCTGGATGTCAGCGCCGTGCCGATGCTCGACATGACCGCCCTCGCCGCCCTGCACAGCACCGTGCTGGAATACCGCCAGCAGGGCATCGCCCTGATCGTCAGCGGCGCCTCGCCGTCACTGCGCCTGAAGCTGCGCCGGGCCGGCCTGCAGCGAGCCCACGGGCGGCTCAGCTACGCCCGGGATCTGCCCCAGGCGCGGGCGATCTGCGAGGGCTGGCCCGGCGACGCCTGAAACGCGCCCCGGCCAGCCGAAGGGCTTGGAAGCCGCTCACGATCTTGCGGTTAGATTCCGGTGCTTTGCCTGCAAAGTGGCAGGAGCGGCCGTTGGTGCATTACCTGTGGGAGCGGGCGGGGACGCCTAGTCCATGCCCGCGATTTTTCGCAGGCATGGCCCACTCCCGCAATGGATCATCGGCGGCTGCCTTTGCACGGGCAAGCGGCCGTTCGCGAACTCGTGGGAGGGGCTTTAGCCCCGAGCTCTTTGTTTGCCTTGAAAAAGACTCGAGGCTAAAACCTCTCCCACAAAAGCTCCGCCCACCGTCCGCTTTTGCCTTGTAGCAGTCTCTTTAATGTCGCCTAAAAGATCGTGAACAGGCTCTCAGAGCCCCTTGACCGCGAAGATGCCCGGGGCGTTACGCCAGTAGCCCTTGTAATCCATGCCGTAACCGAAGATGTAACGGTCGATGCACGGCAGGCCGACGTAATCGGCTTTCAGGTCCGGGCGCGCCTTGCGGTCGTGATCCTTGTCGATCAGCACCGCCGTGTGCACGTTGGCGGCGCCGGCGTGGTGACAGAAGTCGATGATGGCGCCCAGGGTGTGCCCTTCGTCGAGGATGTCGTCGATGATCAGCACGTCGCGGTCGATGAACGACACTTCCGGCTTGGCCTTCCAGAACAACTCGCCGCCGCTGGTCTGGTTGCGGTAGCGGCTGGCGTGCAGGTAGCTGGCCTCCAGCGGGAAGTCGAGCTGGGTCAGCAGTTTGCCGGAGAAGATCAGCCCGCCGTTCATCACGCAGAACACCACCGGGTTGCGCTCGGCCAGGTCGGCGTTGATGGCCGCCGCGACGCGGGTGATGGCGGCCTCCACGTCGGCTTCGCTGTACAGGCAGTCGGCTTCGGCCATTACCTGGCGGATGTGGGCGAGATCGGCAGACATATCGTGTCCTCGTAGGCGGGCTGGCAGGCACCGCATGGGTGGCCCCGGCGCAGGAGTTGATCACCGGGTCAGAAAAAAGCCGGCAACGTTACGCATCCGCTCGGCAAGGCGCAAGCGCCGGCATCAACACGCGACAGATGGCACAGCCGTTGCTCGGCGAATGCAAAAAGTTCCATATCCGCTGCGCCAAGTTGCGATGCAATGCTTTAATCTAGCGTGTTTTTTGCCCATTTTTGCCGGAGACCCCGCAATGCCCGTCCTCGAGATCCGCCACCCGCTGATTCGCCACAAGATCGGCCTCATGCGCCGCGCGGATATCAGTACCAAGAACTTCCGCGAGCTGGCCCAGGAAGTGGGCGCCCTGCTCACGTACGAGGCGACCAAGGATCTGCGCCTGGAAACCTATGAAATCGAAGGCTGGGCCGGCCCCGTGCAGGTCGAGAAGATCTCCGGCAAGAAGATCACCGTGGTGCCGATCCTGCGGGCCGGCATCGGCATGCTCGACGGCGTGCTCAGCCTGATTCCGGGTGCCAAGGTCAGCGCCGTAGGCGTGGCGCGCAACGAAGAAACCCTGCAGGCGCACACCTACCTGGAAAAGCTGGTGCCGGAAATCAACGAGCGCCTGGCGATGATCATCGACCCGATGCTGGCCACCGGCTCCTCCATGGTCGCCACCATCGACCTGTTGAAGAAGGCCGGCTGCAAGGAGATCCGCGCCATGGTGCTGGTCGCCGCCCCCGAAGGCATCAAGGCGGTGAACGAGGCGCACCCGGACGTGCAGATCTATACCGCGTCCATCGACCAGCGCCTCAATGAACACGGCTACATCATCCCGGGCCTCGGTGATGCCGGCGACAAGATCTTCGGCACCAAGCAAAAGGACGCCTGATCGATGCACGACGAATACAACGATCCGTTGTGGCGGCAGGTGCTGTCCGGTGCGCAGATGCTCTTCGTGGCCTTTGGCGCGTTGGTGCTGATGCCGCTGATCACCGGTCTGGATCCCAATGTGGCGCTGTTCACGGCGGGCCTGGGCACCATCCTGTTCCAGATCGTCACCGGCCGCCAGGTGCCGGTGTTCCTGGCCTCGAGCTTCGCGTTCATCACCCCGATCATCCTCGCCAAGGGCCAGTTCGGCCTGGCCGAAACCATGGGCGGCGTGGTCGCGGCGGGCTTCGTCTACACCTTTCTCGGCCTGGCCGTGAAGATCAAGGGCACCGGTTTCATCGACCGCCTGCTGCCGCCGGTGGTGATCGGCCCGGTGATCATTTCCATCGGCCTGGCCATGGCACCGATCGCCGCCAACATGGCCATGGGCAAGGCCGGTGACGGCAGCGTGCTGCTGCCCTACAGCACGGCGATGTGGATTTCCATGCCGACTCTGCTGACCACCCTGATCGTCGCGGTGTTCGGCCGTGGCATCTTCCGCCTGGTGCCGATCATCTCCGGCATCCTGGTGGGCTTCGCCCTGTCGATCTACTTCGGCGCCCTCGACCTCGGCCATGTGGCCACCGCGCCCTGGCTGGCCGTGCCGGCGTTCACCGCACCGGCGTTCAACTGGCAGGCGATCCTGTTCATCGTCCCGGTCGCCCTGGCACCGGCCATCGAGCACATCGGTGGGGTGATCGCCGTGGGCAGCGTGACCGGCAAGAACTACCTGAAAACCCCGGGCCTGCATCGCACCCTGCTCGGTGACGGTGTGGCCACCTCGGCCGCCGGCCTGTTCGGCGGCCCGCCCAACACCACCTACGCCGAAGTCACCGGCGCGGTGATGCTGACCAAGGCGTACAACCCGAAGATCATGACCTGGGCAGCGATCTTCGCCATCGCCCTGGCCTTTATCGGCAAGTTCGGCGCCATCCTGCAGAGCATTCCGGTGCCGGTGATGGGCGGAATCCTCTGCCTGCTGTTCGGCTCCATCGCCGCGGTGGGGATGAATACCCTGATTCGCCATAGCGTCGACCTCAGCGAAGCGCGCAACCTGGTGATCGTCTCGGTGACCCTGGTGTTCGGTATCGGCGGCGTGCTGATCGGTACCGGCGACGGCCCCGACGACTTCGGCCTCAAGGGCATCGCCCTGTGCGCCATCGTCGCCATTGCCCTGAACCTGATCCTGCCCGGCAATGACGGATGGAAGAAGAAGAGCGCCGACGAGGCGCCCGACATCTGAGAAGCAAAGAAAAATGCCCGGTTCTGACCGGGCATTTTTTTACAGGCTCTGCGGGGCTCGCTCGCAGAGGCGCTTGAGCGCCGCCACCCAGCTCGGGTGGTCGTTCAGGCAGGGCACCAGCTCCAGGCTTTCGCCGCCCGCCTCCTGGAATTGCTCGCGACCCCGGTCGCCGATTTCCTCCAGGGTCTCGATGCAGTCGGCCACGAACGCCGGGCACATCACCAGCAGCTTTTTCACGCCCTGGGCGGCCAGCTCGTCGAGGCGCGCCTCGGTATAGGGCTCGATCCACTTGTCCTTGCCCAGGCGCGACTGGAAGGATACCGACCATTGCTCCGGCCGCAGGCCCATGCGCGTGGCGAAGGCTTCGGCGCTGCGCATGCATTGGGCGCGGTAGCAGGTGGCGAGCACCTCGGGCGACGCCGTGCGGCAGCAGTCGGGGCCGCGCAGGCAGTGGCCGGTCGGGTCGAGCTTGCGCAGGTGGCGCTCCGGCAAGCCGTGGAAGCTCAGCAGCAGGTGATCGAACTCCTTTTCCAGGTAGGGCCGGGCGCTGTCGGCCAGGGCCTCGATGTAATCGGGGTCCTGGAAGAATGGCGGCAGGATCGAGAAGCGGATCGGCAGCTTGCGCTCGCGCACCACGCGCTTGGCCTCCTCGATCACCGTGGTGGTGGTGCTGTCGGCGAACTGCGGGTACAGCGGCGCCAGGGTGACCTGGGTGATGCCCTGCCCGGCCAGGCGGGTCAGCACGGTGTCCAGGGACGGCTCGCCGTAGCGCATGGCCAGTTCCACCGGTCCCTGAGTCCACTGGCTCTTCATCGCTTCCTGCAGGCGCTTGCTGAGCACGATCAATGGCGAGCCCTCCGGCCACCAGATCGATGCATAGGCGTGGGCCGACTGTGCCGGGCGGCGGATCAGGATCAGCGAGACCAGCAGACGGCGCAGCGGCCATGGCAGGTCGACCACGTAGGGGTCCATGAGGAACTGATTGAGATAACTGCGTACATCGGCGACTTCGGTGGACGCCGGCGAGCCGAGGTTGACCAGAAGTAAGGCGTGATCGGTCATGCAATATCCCTTGAAGGTGCCGCGATCAGGACCCACCCGGATCGCGAACAGGTGTTAATGAAGGCTCAACAGGTCGACCAGCGCCACGTCCAGGCGGGTAAAGCGGAACTCGAAACCCGCCTCCTGCGCCCTGACCGGCAAGGCGTGCTGGCCACCAAGCAACAACAGCGACATTTCCCCCAGCCCCGCGCGCAAGGCGAAGCCCGGCAACGGCACGATGGCCGGTCGATGCACGGCATGGCCGAGCTCGCTGGCGAATTCGGCGTTGCGCACCGGATGCGGCGCACACGCATTATAAGGACCGCGCGCCGGCTCATGCTGCAAGAGAAAATCAATCAGGGCGATTTGATCGGCGATGTGAATCCACGGCATCCACTGGCGTCCACTGCCGATGCGCCCGCCCAGGCCGAAACGAAACGGCGTGACCATACGCTTGAGAACGCCGCCGTCCTTGGCCAGCACCAGGCCGGTGCGCAGCAACACCACGCGGATGCCCAGCGCCTCGGCCTGCTGGGCGCTCTCCTCCCAGGCGATGCACAACTGGGCGGCGAAGTCGGCGCCCGACGGTGCCTGCTCGTCGACGATGTGCTCGCCGGCGTCGCCGTACCAACCCACCGCCGAGCCGGACAGCAGCACCGCCGGCTTCTGCTCGCGGCCCTGCAGCCAGTTGACCAGGCGCTCGGTGAGCCCGATGCGGCTTTCCCACAACAGCTGTTTGCGCGCCTTGCTCCAGGGCCGGTCGGCGATGGGGGCACCGGCCAGGTTGACCACCGCGTCGAGGGGTTCGTCGCCGATATCCTCGAGGCGTGCCACACCCCGCACGGCCGTGCCACAGAGCACCGGCACCTGCTCGGGACGCCGACTCCACACGGTCAGCTGGTGGCCCTGGGCGGCCCACTGGTGGCAGAGCGCCCGACCGATCAGGCCAGTCCCGCCGGTGATCAGGATATGCATGGCAGACTCCTCGTTATGCTGGTTCAAAAACCTGTTCACGATCTTTATGTGCATGAAGCGGCGGCTACAAGGCAAGAGCAGACATTGCTGTTTTACCTGTGGGAACGGGCGGGGACGCCCAGTCCATGCCCGTCATTTTTCGCGGGCATGGCCCGCTCCCCCAGATACCGCGCCAACGGCTGCTTGCGCGAATTGACTGCCAACCTGAGCTGAAAGCTCTAAGGGTTCGACACGACCTGCGCAACCTTGCTCAAGAACAATCCGCGCCCAACCTGTAACCGACAGAAACGGGGGAAACTATTGCTGGACGCACCTATTCTGAAGAATAGATGCCCTGGCTGCAGATACTGCCCGACACGGACACGCGCTCATCCCTGGACTGAACGTTGTCTGAGCGATGATCGAGGCGTAGCCTGAGGCCCAGCGAGTCGACGACAGGCAGTCACGGCGACTCGACAGCAGGTGAGGTAACCATGACCAGCACAGCCCCCATCGCCATCATCGGCACCGGTATCGCCGGCCTGTCCGCCGCCGAAGCGCTCAACGCTGCCGGCTACCCGGTACAATTGTTCGACAAGAGTCGCGGCAGCGGCGGCCGTATGGCCAGCAAGCGCAGCGACGCCGGCGCCCTGGATCTCGGCGCTCAGTATTTCACCGCCCGGGATCGCCGTTTCGCCGCCACCGTGGCCCAGTGGCAGGCCCGCGGCTGGGTCGACCAATGGACGCCCAGCCTCTATCAGTACGCCAATGGCGTGCTCAGCCCGTCGGCCGACGAGCAGGTGCGCTGGGTCGGCAACCCGCGCATGAGCGCCATCACCCGCGCCATGCTCGGCGCGTTGCCGGTCAGGTTTTCCTGCCGCATCACCGAGGTGTTTCGTGGCGAACGGCACTGGCATTTGCTCGACGCCGACGGTGAAAGCCACGGCCCGTTCGCCCAGGTGATCATCGCCACCCCCGCGCCGCAAGCCAGCGCGCTGCTGGCCACCGCGCCGAAACTGGCCGGCACCGTGGCGGGCGTCAGCATGGAGCCGACCTGGGCGGTTGCCCTGGCCTTCAGGGACGCGCTGGACACGTCGCTGGAAGGCTGCTTCGTGCAGGACGACGTGCTCGACTGGACCGCGCGCAACCGCAGCAAGCCCGGCCGTGACACCACCCTGGATACCTGGGTGCTGCACGCCAGCAGCAGTTGGAGCCGCCAGCACCTGGACCTGTCCAAGGAGCAGGTGATCGAACGCCTGCATGGCGCCTTCGCGGAGATGATCGGCTGCGCCGTACCGGCCCCCGTTTTCAGCCTGGCGCATCGCTGGTTGTATGCGCGCCCGTCCGGTGCTCATCAGCTGGGCGCGCTGGCCGATGCCGACCTGGGCCTCTACGTGTGCGGCGACTGGTGCCTGTCCGGGCGCGTGGAAGGTGCCTGGCTGAGTGGCCAGGAGGCGGCCCGCAAACTGATCGCCCATCACCAATGAACAGCACCCGCCATCGGCTGACGCCGCGCAAGCTGCTGCTGTCGAAATGGACTGCCGCCCGGCCCGAGAACCGCGAAAAGCATTTTCTGGTCACCGAGCTGTTCTGCGATGAAGAAGGCACCGTGCTCGAAGTCGAACTGCAGGCCGTGCTCAGCAAGCGCGCCCAGCGCCTGGACTGGCGCCAGTTGCAGGATGCCGAGCAATGGCTGATGGGATGGCGTTGAACCCCGCCGCGGCGACCGGCTCTATGCTTATACCCTGTACACGAAATTTGACTTGTACAAGATCAGGCTTAAGATGAAATAACCCTGTACAGAAACAAATCCTTGTACAAGGTCATTTTTGAAGGTGTGCCATGCTCGTCAGCCCGCTCCACCGCAGAAAACCCACGCTTGGTGTCAGCGCCTGCCTGCTCGGTGCCGAAGTTCGCTACAACGGCGGGCACAAGGCGTCGAGGCTGTGCCTGGACCAGTTGAGTGAATACTTCGACTTCGTGCCCTACTGTCCCGAGGTCGCCATTGGCCTGGGTACGCCGCGCGAACCGATTCGCCTGGTCGGCGACCCTGCCGCGCCGCGCGTCGTGGGCACCATTCACCCCGACCAGGACCACACCGACGCCCTGGCGGCCTACGGTGAACAGGTCGCAGCCGAGCTGCCCGCCATCAGCGGCTATATCGTCATGCAGCAATCGCCGTCCTGCGGCCTGGAGCGGGTCAAGGTCTACCAGGACAACGGCCACCCGAGCGAGCCCAAGGGCCGCGGCATCTTCACCCGCGTGCTCTGCGAGCGGCACCCGAACCTGCCCATCGAGGAGGAAGGCCGGCTCAACGACCCGGTGTTGCGCGAGAACTTCCTGACCCGGGTATTCACCTATTCGCAGTGGCAGACGCTGTGCGAATCGGGCCTCACCCGCGGCAGGCTGATCGAGTTCCACGCCCGCCACAAGTACCTGCTGATGGCCACCGACCCGCTGCGCTACAAGCGCCTGGGCCGGATGCTCAGCGACCTCTCCGCGCAGGATCTCGATGAACTGGCCGTCCGTTACATCGCCGAGCTGATGACCGCCCTCAAGCGCTGCGCCACCCGCGGCACCCACAGCAACGTGCTGCAGCACCTGAGCGGCTACCTCAAGAGCGCCCTGAGCGCCGAGGAAAAGCAGGAAATGCAGCAGCTGATCAGCCAGTACCGCAAGGGCATCATTCCGCTGGTGGTGCCACTGACGCTGCTCAAGCACCATTTCCGCCAGCATCCTGATCGCTACATCGCCCAGCAGGTCTACCTGCAGCCGCACCCGGAAAACCTCAGCCTGCGAAACGCGCTATGAGCCGGCCAACCGCCGGCGAGCCGGGCGCCAGCACCACCCAGGACCTGGTTGCCAAGGGCTACCTGCCGATTCGCGACGTGGCCAGCATCACCGGCGTCAACCCGGTTACCCTGCGCGCCTGGGAGCGCCGCTACGGCTTGATCGTGCCGCACCGCACCGCCAAGGGCCATCGCCTGTACTCCCCCGAACAGGTACAGACCATCCAGACCGTGATTGGCTGGTTGAACCGCGGCGTCTCCGTCGGCCAGGTGAAGAGCCTGCTGCGTGCCGACCAGCCGCTGCCCGCCGAGCAGGCCTCGCAGTGGCAGGAAAAACGCGACCGCCTGTGCGATGCCATCCATGCCCTGGACGAGCGGCAACTGGACGAGCGCTTCAACGCCGAACTGGCACTCTACCCGGTGCAGATCCTTTGCCAGTACCTGCTGCTGCCGCTGCTGGTGACCCTCGAAGCGCGCTGGCCGCAACGGCCCGGGGCAGCCACCGAACGGCTGTTCCTGCACAGCTGGCTGCGCAGCAAGCTCGGCGCGCGGGTCTATCACGACAACCGCCAGCATCAGGGTCAGCCGCTGATGCTGATCAACCTGTGCCAGTCACCGATGTCGCCGCAGCTGTGGCTTTGCGCCTGGCTGATCGGCACCGCCGGCTGCCCGGTGGACGCCTTCGACGGGCCGATGCCGATCAGCGAACTGCCCCTGGCCCTCAGCCGCCGCCGCCCGCGCGCCCTGCTGCTGTTCTGCGAAGCCGACTCCAACACCGATGCCCAGTCGACGCTGCAACACTGGCTCGACGACCATGGCGTGCCCTGCCTGCTGATCGGTATCGAAGACCAGCAGGAGGCTGAGCACCTGGTCGCCCGTGCCCCCGCCTCGGCGGATATCACGGTGGTCGCCGACCCGCTGGCGGCACTGCAAAACCTCGCAGATCGTCATCTGCTTGAATAGGAAGTCCCATGCTGCAACTGATGTGGTTTCGAACCGATCTGCGGGTTACCGACAACAGCGCCCTTGCCGCCGCCATGCAGGCGGGGCCGACGGTCGCCGTGTTCCTGCTCAGCCCGGGCCAGTGGCAGCAGCACGACGATGCGCCCTGCAAGGTGGATTTCTGGCTGCGCAACCTGACCGAGCTGAGCCGCGAGCTGCAACGCCTCAACGTGCCGTTGTTGATTCGCGAGGCCGACCACTGGAGCGCCGCTCCCCAGGTGCTCGGCACCCTCGCCCAGGAGCTGCAAGCCACCGCCCTGCACCTGAACGAGGAATACGGCGTCAACGAAAGCCGCCGTGACCAAGCCGTGGCCGCCGCGTTGGATGAACTCGGCGTCAACCTTCACAGCCACCTCGACCGTCTGCTGTTCAAGCCGGGCAGCGTGCTGACCCGTACCGGCACCTATTTCAAGGTGTACAGCCAGTTCCGCGGGGTCTGCTATCAACGCCTGCACACCGCCCTGCCCGCTCTGGTGCCGCTGCCCAAGGCGCAGGGCAAGCTGAAGATCGCCGCCGATTCGCTGCCCGCACAGGTCAAGGGTTTCGAGGTGCCCGGCCAGGCCCTGCGCGAGGCCTGGCCCGCCGGTGAGCAGGCCGCCCGCGGGCGTCTGCAGCGCTTCGCCGACGAGTGGATCGAGGATTATCACGACAACCGCGACTTCCCCATCCGCCCCGGCACCAGCCAGCTTTCGGCGTACCTCGCCGCTGGCGTGCTGTCGCCACGCCAGTGCCTGCATGCGGCGCTGAACGCCAACGCCGGCGAGTTCGAAAGCGGCAGCCAGGGCGCGGTCACCTGGATCAACGAGCTGATCTGGCGCGAGTTCTACGCCCATATTCTGGTCGGCTACCCACGCGTCTCCATGGCCCGAGCCTTCCGCCCGGAAACCGAGGCCCTGCCCTGGCGCAACATTGGCACGGACCTGCAGGCCTGGCAGGAAGGGCGAACCGGTATTCCGATCATCGACGCGGCCATGCGCCAGATGCTGGCGACCGGCTGGATGCATAACCGCCTGCGCATGGTGGTGGCGATGTTCCTGACCAAGAACCTGCTGATCGACTGGCGCGAAGGCGAGCGCTTCTTCATGCGCCACCTGATCGACGGCGACCTGGCCGCCAACAACGGTGGCTGGCAGTGGAGCGCGTCGACCGGCACCGACTCGGTGCCCTACTTTCGCATCTTCAACCCGATCAGCCAGTCCCAGCGCTTCGACCCGGACGGCCGCTTCATTCGCCAGTGGCTGCCCGAGCTGGCCGCGCTCAGCGACAAGGCCATTCACGACCCGCATGCCGGCAGCAAGGGGCAGGCCAGCCTGTTCGGCGGCGGCGTGGATTATCCCAAGCCGATCGTCGACCTGCGCGCCAGCCGCCAACGGGCGCTGGAAGCCTTCAAGAACCTGCCTTCGGCCAGCGAATCGGCATGAGCGCGTTCAGCCGGCGCATCTGGCTGACCGGTGCCAGCAGCGGCATCGGCCACGCCCTGGCCGAATGCCTGCTGCGCGATGGTCACCGCCTGGCCCTGAGCGCCCGCCGCGAGGAGCCCCTGCAGGCACTGGCCGAGCGTTTCCCCGGCCGTGTACTGGTGCTGCCGGGCGACCTCGGCGAAGCCGGCGAAGTCGATGCCATCGCCGCCCAGCTCACCGAACGGTGGGGCGCACTGGATTGCGCGATACTCAACGCTGGCGTCTACGAACATGTGGACGCCGGCAACTTCGAGGCCGACGCCCTGGCGCGGGTGATGCGCAGCAACCTGTTTTCGGCCAGCCACTGCATCGTCGCGGCCTTGCCGCTGTTGCGCCGCGGCCAGTCGCCGCACCTAGTGGGCATGTCCAGTGCGGTCACCTACCTGCCGCTGCCGGGCGCCGGCGCCTTCGGCGCCTACAAGGCCGCGCTGCGCTACCTGCTCGAATCCCTGCGCGTGGACCTTGCTCAGGAAGGCATCGCCGTCACCGTGGTCACGCCGGGTTTCGTCGACACGGCGCAGGCGCAACGCAGCGGCTTCTCCACCCCGATGCGCTGGCCAGCCGACAAGGCCGCCCGGCATATCGCCAGACGGCTGGAGGCCCGCCCGCTGGAAATCGCCTTTCCGGGTCCGTTCGTCGCCGCCCTCGGCCTGCTCGGCCGATTGCCTGCGCGCCTGCAACTGGCGTTGGGCCGGCGCCTGAGCCGTGGCGAGCGGGACATGTCCTGACACGCCACGGGCTTGCGCCGGCCTTGCCAGCCCAGGCACCATCGGCGCCCTTTCATCTTCCGCCTATTGGCGATCGGATGCGGCCCAGTGTCTAGAAACCTGATCAATGCCCTGCTGTTCTCCTGCGGCTGGCTCGCCTGCGTGCTGGGTGGCGGCCAATGGCTGTGGACAGTCGCCGTGGTGCTTCTGGCGCACCTGATCTGGGTCGGCAACTGGCAACGCGAAGGGAAGCTGCTGATAAGCGCATTGCTGTTCGGCAGCGCGGTGGAGAGTTTTCTGCTGCAGCTCGGAATGCTCGATTTCGGCGAGCCGCGCCAACTGATCCCGCTGTGGCAAGCCCTTATCTGGCTACTGATCGGCACCACCCTGTGCCATTGCCTGGCCTGGACGGCGCGCCCCTGGTGGCGTGCCAGCCTGCTCGGCGCTGGCCTGGCGCTGCTCACCTACAGCGCCAGCCTGTGGCTCGGCCTGGTTCACCTGCCCTACGGCAATGCCACTACCCTGGCGCTGCTGGCACTGATCTGGGCCGCCCTGTTGCCGCTGCTGCAGGGTTTCGCCCGCCTGTATACCGCCCGCCCGGCGTGAAATCCCTCGGCGCCGCCGCGCCTGGCATAGACTAGGCCGATGAGCGAAACCCAATGGATTCCCCACACCCAGATCGACGAACCGGTCAGTTGCAGCACTTGCGCGGCCTGCTGCTGCCAGCTGGAAGTGATGCTGATCACCGATACCGGCGTACCCGAGCGCTTCATCGACAGCGACGAGTGGGGCGGCGAAGTGATGCGCCGCCTCGACGACGGCTGGTGCGCGGCGCTGGACCGCGACAGCATGCGTTGCACCATTTATGAAGTACGGCCGTTGATTTGTCGCGAGTTCGAAATGGGCGCGCCGGAATGCCTGGAAGAGCGCCGCGGTATCGGCAGCATTTATAGCTGAACACTTATACGTACATAAAAACGTGCATTAAAAAACCGGGCGATGCCCGGTTTTTTAAATGCTCCGAACTTAGAAGTTCAGGCGATAGTGCAGCGAATAGGCCTCGACGCCATCGTTGGGCTGCTTGATACCGGCGTTGGAATAGTGGATCGCACGGATACCCACTTCATGACCACCGGCGAAACGCAGGCCCGCACCGATGCGGTCTTCGAACTGGAACGACGAACCCAAGTCATTGGACTCCAGACGCGTGCTGGAGAAGGCCGCTACCCCGATACCGGCTTCCAGATAAGGCTTGACGGTTTGCCCGGCGAATTCGTAAACGAATACCGGCGCGAAGGAAACACTGTGGTTGCTGGCGGTATCGTCGCCCTGCCAAAAGGTGTAACCGGCATCCCAGTAACCACCGAGGTGACCGACACTGCTTTCGAACCAGCGGCTGTTGAAATCGAACTGAGCACCGAGGCGATAAACCATGGTGGAGTCACCAGACTGACCCACGGAAAAGGTCAAACCCGTTGCCTGAGCGGCTGTAGCCGATCCAAGAGACAACGCAACTGCAGCGGCCAAGCCAACCAGCTTCTTCATTGGAGCATCCTTGTATATAGGGACTTATTAGTCTTTTAAGTGCGGCACGGTGAAAACTACAGTTACAGACTTTAGACAAGTTCCGTTGGTTCTAGAAATATTTAATGGTGCCTCGCGCCATTAAATAGCTTCGCCCAACGCATTGACCTGTTCGGTACTGCCCCACAAATGCGGCAATACCTGTTGCATGGCGGACGGCTCGCCGCTGCACCAGAACGCATCGGCAGCACGCGGTCCACCGGCCAGCAAATCGCGGCTGGCCAGCAGCCGTTGCAGCTGCCGGGCCACCGCCGCACCGGTATCGATCAGGCTGATCGACGGATCCAGCCACTGCTCGAGCAATGGCTTGAGAAACGGATAGTGGGTGCAACCGAGAATCAGCGTATCGCAGCCCTCGGCCAGCAGCGGCTCGACGTAACCGCGCAGCAGCCCATGCAACGCTGGATCGTCCAAATTGCCTGCCTCGATCAGCTCCACCAATCCCGGGCAGGGCTGCGTCACCACCCGCACGTCGCTGGCGAACTGGTCGAGCAAGGCGGCGAAGCGTGCGCTTTTCAGCGTGCCGGTGGTGGCCAGCACACCGACCACCCCGGCGCGCGTGGCCGCCGCGGCCGGTTTCACGGCCGGCTCCATGGCCACGATCGGCAGGTGCGGATACAGGCTGCGCAGCTCGGCCACCCCGGCCACGGTTGCGGTGTTGCAGGCCAGCACCAGCGCCTTGGCGCCGCGTGCGAGCAAGAAGGCGGCGATGACCCGGCAGCGCTCGCGAATGTACTCGGGGCTTTTTTCCCCGTACGGCACATGGCCGCTGTCGGCCACGTAGAACAGCGTCTCATCGGGCAGCAATGCGCGAATCTCGCGCAATACCGTGAGGCCGCCGACGCCGGAATCGAACACCCCGATCGGCGCGTCACGCATCGGCGACAGTCCCGCACACGGCGCAACCGGGGTCGCGCTTGACCCGCAGCTCGCGGAAGCGCGAACCGAAGGCATCGATCAGCAGCAAGCGGCCGACCAGTGGCTCGCCAAAGCCGGCGAGCAGCTTCAAGGCCTCCAGCGCCTGCAGGCTGCCGACCAGGCCGACCAGCGGCCCGGCCACCCCCGCTTCGCTGCAGGTCAGCTCGGCCTCGCTGCCGTGGCCATACAGGCAGTGGTAACAGGGGCTGTCCCCGCGGCGCGGGTCGAACACCGACAACTGACCTTCCAGGCGGATCGCCGCGCCACTGACCAGGGGCCGACGCGCCGCCACGCAGGCAGCGTTGACGGCTTCGCGGGTGGTGAAGTTGTCGCAGCAGTCGAGCACCAGATCGACCGCCGCCACGGCAGCGGCCAGGGAGTCGGCATCCAATGCCTGGCGATGGGCACGCAGGGTGATTTCGGGGTTGAGCGCCGCCAGCCGTGCCAACGCCGAGTCGACCTTGCTCTGGCCGAGGCTCGCGCTGTCGTGGGCGATCTGCCGTTGCAGGTTGCTCAGGTCAACGCTATCGAAGTCCGCCAGGTGCAGTTCACCCACGCCGGCCGCGGCCAGGTACAGGGCCACCGGCGAGCCGAGACCGCCAAGGCCGACGATCAGCACACGGCTGCCTTTCAGGCGCAACTGGCCCGCTACATCGATCTGCGAGAGCAGGATCTGCCGGCTGTAGCGCAGCAGCTCCTCATCGCTCAGGTGTTCATTCATGTGGCCACCGCCCCAGGCTGATGCGCTCATGATCGGCGAGATCACGGCGGCTGTGAACCTCGACGAAGCCGCGTTGGCTCAACAATTCACGTACCGCCTCGGCCTGGTCGAAGCCGTGTTCGAGCAACAGCCAGCCGGGCGCCGCTAGATAGGCCGGCGCCTGCTCGATGATCAGGCGGATATCGTCCAACCCATCGACGCCCGACACCAGCGCGCTGCTCGGCTCGAAGCGCACGTCACCCTCGCCCAGATGACGGTCGTCGCTGGCGATATAGGGTGGGTTGCTGACGATCAACCCGTGGCGCTCACCCGCCAGCGCCGCGAACCAGTGGCTCGTGCGGAACGCGGCATTGGCCAGGCCCAGCCGCGCCCGATTGCCCTCGGCCAGCGCCACGGCTTGCTGCACCCGATCGACGCCGGTGACCTGCCAGGCCGGCCGCTCGCAGGCCAGCGCCAGGGCGATGGCGCCGCTGCCGGTCCCCAGGTCGAGCACCCGCGCCGGGCCGCCGGGCAGCAGCGTCAGGGAGGTTTCCACCAGCAGCTCGGTGTCCGGGCGCGGGATCAGGGTATGGGGCGCGACGTCCAGGTCCAGGCTCCAGAAGCCCTGGCGACCGAGAATGTAGGCCACCGGCTCACCCTGCCGACGGCGCGCCAGGGCGAGGGCAAAGGCCTCGGCGGCGGCAGGCTCGACTTGGCGATCCGACCAGGTACGCAGGTAACTGCGCGGCTTGCCCAGGGCATGGGCCAGCAGCAGCTCGGCGTCCAGGCGCGGGCTGGGCGAGTCGGGCAGCTCGATGCTGTTGAGCAGGGTTTCGATAGTGGCCATGGTTAGCTTCTTGGGCGGATCGGGGCGCAGGGGGACGAGAACGGCGTCAGCTACGCGCCCCGATCCACCCCACAGGCTGTTCAGTCGCTCAACGCCGCCAGCTGATCGGCCTGGTATTCGGCGAGCAACGGCTCGATCACCGCGTCTACGCCGCCGGCGATCACTTCGTTCAGCGAATACAGGGTCAGGTTGATGCGGTGATCGGTCACCCGCCCTTGGGGGAAGTTGTAGGTGCGGATGCGTTCGGAGCGATCACCGGAGCCGACCAGCAGCTTGCGCGTGTCGGAGATTTCCTTGTGGGCGGCGGCATCCTGCTGGTCCTTAAGCTTGGCCGCCAGCCAGGCCATGGCCTTGGCGCGGTTCTTGTGCTGGGAGCGCTCTTCCTGGCACTCGACCACGGTGCCGGTGGGGATATGGGTGATGCGGATCGCCGAGTCGGTGGTGTTGACGTGCTGCCCACCGGCCCCGGAGCTGCGGTAGGTGTCAACGCGCAGATCCGCCGGGTTGATCTCGATGGCCATCTGCTCGTCCGGCTCGGGCAACACCGCAACGGTGCAGGCCGAGGTATGGATGCGCCCCTGGGACTCGGTTTCCGGCACGCGCTGTACGCGGTGCGCGCCGGACTCGAACTTGAGCTTGCCGAACACGTTGTCGCCCTCGACCCGGGCGATCACTTCCTTGAAGCCGCCATGTTCGCCTTCGTTGGCCGACAGCACTTCGACGCGCCAACCCTGCTTCTCGGCGTAGCGCGAATACATGCGGAACAGGTCACCGGCGAAGATCGCCGCCTCGTCACCGCCGGTACCGGCGCGCACTTCGAGAAACACGTTACGGCCGTCGTTGGGGTCCTTGGGCAGCAGCATGCGCTGCAGGCTGTCTTCCAGCACGGCCAGGCGCGCGCGGGCGGTGTCGACTTCTTCCTCGGCCATCTCGCGCAGGTCCGGGTCGCTGTCCTTGAGCAGCGCCAGGGCGCCCTCGAGGTCGGCCTGCACCTTGCGGAATTCGCGAAACGCCATGATCACCGGTTCGATCTCGGCGTATTCCTTGGAATAGGCGCGGAACTGGCTCTGGTTGGTGATCACCTCGGCGTCGCCAAGCAGCGCCGTAACCTCTTCGAAACGGTCGTGCAGCAGGTCGAGTTTATTGATCAGCGAAGCTTTCATTGCAGGCCTTCTATTTATTGACCAAGCCGGAGGACGCGCCTTCGTCGAGGGCGAACAGCTCCTGAGCCACACCCAACGCATCGATGCGCCCGGTGGCGGAGAATTTCTTCAGCTGCACGCTGGGTGCGTGCAGCAACTTGTTGGTCAGGCCGCGGGCCAGCTGGGCCAGTACGTCCTCGGCAGCGGCGCCATTGGCGAGCATGCGCTGGGCGCGGGCCAGCTCGTCGTCGCGCAGGCGCTCGGCCTGCTGGCGATAGGCGCGCAGCACGTCCACCGCGGCCAGCTCGCGCAGACGCGCCATGAAGTCGTCGGTGCCGGCGGCCACCAGCTCCTCGGCGGCCTGGGCCGCGCCCTGGCGGCTCTTGAGGTTCTCGGCGATGACTTCGTGCAGGTCGTCGACGGTATACAGGTAGACGTCATCCAGTTCGCCGACCTGGGGCTCGATGTCCCGCGGCACGGCGATGTCGACCATGAAGATCGGCTTGTGCTTGCGCTGCTTGAGGGCGCTTTCCACCGCGCCCTTGCCAAGGATCGGCAGCTGGCTGGCGGTGGAACTGATGACGATGTCGCTGTGCACCAGCTCCTGGGGAATGTCGGAAAGCAGCACGGCGTGGGCGCCGAACTGCTCGGCCAGGCTGCTGGCGCGTTCCAGGGTACGGTTGGCGACCACGATGCGCTTGATGCCCTGATCAAACAGGTGGCGGGCCACCAGGCTGATGGTCTCGCCGGCGCCGATCAGCAGCGCCTGGCTGCGATGCAGGTCGGCGAAGATCTGCTTGGCCAGGCTGACCGCGGCAAAGGCCACCGACACCGGGTTCTCGCCGATGGCGGTGTCGGTGCGCACGGTCTTGGCGGTGCTGAAGGTGGCCTGGAACAAACGCCCCAGCAGCGGGCCGAGGGTGCCGGCCTCACGGGCCACGGCAAAGGCGGACTTCATCTGGCCGAGAATCTGCGGCTCGCCGAGCACCATGGAATCGAGGCCGGAGGCGACGCGCATCATGTGACGAACGGCCGCATCGTCTTCGTGGATATAGGCGCAGGCGCGCAGCTCTTCGACGCTCACATGGTGGTAGTTGGCCAACCAGCCGAGCACCGCTTCGACGCCCGGGCCGTCCTGCTCGAGGTACAGCTCGCTGCGGTTGCAGGTCGACAGGATCGCCGCTTCACGGCTCGGCGTATCACGGCACAGCAGCTGCAACGCCTCCACGAGCTGCTCGGGAGTAAAAGCCACGCGCTCGCGAACATCCACCGAAGCGGTCTTGTGGTTGATACCGAGGGCGATAAAGGCCATGCACGTCGCTGACAGGGGGTTGGAAGCCGACAATTGTCCTACTTCGGCCGATGCAGGACAACCATTGCACCGTGCATGGCGACGATAGCGAGGGCTGATGAGCGGCAACGACGATGACCAGGTCAGCATCACCGGGGCCGCTGGATTGGATGCAACCCACCCAGGCTTCGGCAGTCCAACCCCACATCGCCAGGACACTGGGCTGCCCCATGGGCTTGCCCAACGGCTTGTGTCATGATGGCCAAAACCGCAGGTTAGTCGCATTTCCTCTTATGAATAGACCCATCGCGTTGCTCACCGCCCTGGCCTTGCTGGGTGGTTGTCAGACTTTTGCGCCGTCCGCACCGGATGGCAACGTTCCCGTGGAGGAACCGGGCACCGAGGCGACCGCCGAGGCTCCGGGAAGCTACGGCTCGTTCAGCCAGGAAACCCTGCTGGCGCTGCTGACCGCCGAACTGGCCGGGCAGCGCAACCGCTTCGACATTGCCCTGAGCAACTACGTGCAACAGGCCAATGCGACCCAGGATGCCGGCGTCGCCGAGCGCGGCTTCCGCATCGCCGAGTACCTGGGCGCCGAACAGGAAGCCCTGGACACCGCGCTGGTGTGGGCCAAGAACGCCCCCAACGAGGTCGACGCCCAGCGCGCCGCCGCCGTGCAGCTGGCCCGTGCCGGCCGCTACGACGAAGCCATGAGCTACATGGAGCGGGTGCGTCAGCGCCAGAGCAACACCCATTTCGACTTTCTCGCACTGTCCGCCGCGGAAACCGACCCGGACACCCGCGCCGGCCTGCTGCAGAGCTTCGACCGCCTGCTCGGCAAGTACCCGAACGATGGTCAGCTGCTGTTCGGCAAGGCGCTGCTGCTGCAGCAGGATGGCCGCGCCGAGGAAGCCCTGAAGCTGCTCGAGACCAGCGAGGCCAAGCAGGACCAATCCGCCCCCCTGCTGTTGCGCGCACGCCTGCTGCAGAGCCTGGGCCGTGGCGAAGAAGCGCTGCCGCTGCTCAAGGCTGGCATGGAGCGCAACCCCAGCGACAAACGCCTGCGCCTGACCTATGCCCGCCAGCTGGTCGAACTGGGCCGCATGGACGAAGCCCGCGGCGAATTCTCCTCGCTGCTGCAGCAATTCCCCGAAGACGACGACCTGCGTTTTTCCCTGGCCCTGGTGTGCCTGGAAGCCGAGGCCTGGCGCGAAGCCATCGTCTACCTGGAAGAACTGATCCAGCGCGATGCCCACGTCGACCCGGCGCAGTACAACCTCGGCCGCGCCCACGAGGCCCTCGGTGAAGTGGACGATGCCCTGCTCGCCTACTCGATGGTCGGTGGCGGTACCGACTACCTGCCCGCCCAGGCGCGCATGACCGACCTGTTGGTCGCCAATGGCCGCGGCGCCGAGGCGTCCCGGCACCTGGCCGAAGCCCGCGACAGCGAACCGGAATATGCCCTGCAGCTGTACCTGATCGAAGCCGAGTCGCTGTCCAAGCAGAACAAGGCCGACCAGGCCTGGGACCTCATCCAGCAGGCCCTCAAGCAGTACCCGGGCGACATCAACCTGCTCTACACCCGCGCCATGCTCGCCGAGCCGCGCGGCGACCTGAAGCAGCTGGAGCGCGACCTGCGCCTGATCCTCGAGCGCGAGCCGGACAACGCCATGGCCCTCAACGCCCTGGGCTACACCCTGGTCGACCGCACCGATCGCCACCAGGAAGGCCTGGAGCTGATCGAGAAGGCCCACGACCTCAACCCGGAAGACCCGGCCATCCTCGACAGCCTCGGCTGGGCCAACTACCGCCTGGGTAACCTGGCCGCCGCGGAGAAGTGGCTGCGCCAGGCGTTCGAACGCTTCCCGGACCACGAAGTCGCCGCCCACCTGGGGGAAACGCTGTGGGCCCAGGGCAAACAGCGTGAAGCCCGGAAGATCTGGCGTGACGCCCTGAAGGAGCAACCCGAAAGTGAAATTCTGCGCAGCACCGTGCTGCGCCTGACCGGATCGGAGAAACCCTGATGTCGCTTCGCCCCCTTCTCGTACTCGCCCTGGTCACCCTGCTGGCCGGCTGTTCCGGCCTGTCCACCCGCGAGGCGGTGGAGCAGGGCCTGGGCGATCCTGCTCGCTGGCAGGCACACAAGCAGCAGATCGGTACCCTCGATGGCTGGCAGATCAACGGCAAGGTCGGCATTCGTGCCCCGCGCGACTCGGGCAGCGGTACGCTGTTCTGGCTGCAGCGCCAGGATTACGCCGATATCCGCCTGTCCGGTCCCCTGGGTCGCGGTGCCGCGCGCCTGACCGGTCGTCCCGGCAAGGTCGAGCTGGAAGTCGCCAACCAGGGCCGCTACCAGGCCGAGTCGCCGGAAGAGCTGCTGCAGCAGCAACTGGGCCTTAACCTGCCCGTCTCGCACCTGCTGTGGTGGATCCGCGGCCTGCCTGCGCCGGACAGCAAGAGCCGCATCACCCTGGACGCCGACAGCCGCCTGGCGCAGCTGAGCCAGGATGGCTGGGAAGTCAGCTACACCCGCTACGCCGAACAGGATGGCTACTGGCTGCCCGAGCGCCTGCGCCTCGAAGGCCACGACATCCAGGTGACCCTGGTGATCAAGGACTGGCAACCGCGCCACCTCGGCCAGTAATCGCTCCAGCCCTGCGCGCGCGATGCCTTGCCCCATCGCGCGACTTGCGTGCCCGCCATTCCCCTACTCGTAGCCTGCGGTTAAGCGCAGCGATACCCAGGATCATCATCCCGGGTGCCGCTGCGCTCGACCCGGACTACGGGCTGCGCTAGCCTGCGCGCCTCACTCATCTTCTCTCGCCAGCCATTGCCCAATGACCACAGACGCCATCCCCGCTGACGCCGAGCTGACGCTGCCGGCTCCGGCCAAGCTCAACCTGATGCTGCATATCCTCGGCCGCCGCGACGACGGCTATCACGAGCTGCAGACCCTGTTCCAGTTTCTCGACCACGGCGACGAGCTGGGCTTCAGGCGCCGCGACGACGGCGATATCCGCCTGCATACGGATATCGATGGCGTCCCCCACGACAGCAACCTGATCGTGCGCGCAGCCAGACAATTGCAGCAGCAGAGCGGCACGCATCTAGGCGCGGACATCTGGCTGAAAAAATGCCTGCCCATGGGCGGTGGTATCGGTGGCGGCAGCTCGGATGCCGCCACCACCCTGCTCGGCCTCGATCACCTCTGGGGGCTGGGCTGCAGCGAGGATCACCTGGCGGCCCTGGGCCTCGGCCTAGGCGCCGACGTGCCGGTCTTCGTGCGCGGCCGCGCGGCCTTCGCCGAAGGCGTCGGTGAAAAACTCACCCCGGTGGAGCTGCCGGAGCCCTGGTTTCTCGTTGCCGTGCCGCAAGTGCTTGTCAGTACAGCAGAAGTTTTCTCCGACCCTGAGTTGACACGGGATACGCCGCCCATTAAAGTTCGCAGCCTTCTTGAGGGGGGTGGTCGTAATGACTGCCAGCCGGTCGTCGAGAAGCGTTACTCAGCTGTTCGTAACGCGCTGATCTTGCTGAACAAATTTGTTCCGACAAGATTGACCGGCACTGGAGCTTGTGTGTTTGGGAGCTTCCCAAACCGGGACGATGCTGATAAAGTCGCCCGCCAACTTCCAGCCACACTGCCAAGTTTTGTTGCGCAGGGTGCCAACGTTTCGATGTTGCACCGCAAGCTGCAAGAACTGGCCAGGAAGTGAATGCGTAGCATCGGTTATACGTTACAGGGGCGTCGCCAAGCGGTAAGGCACCAGGTTTTGATCCTGGCATGCGTTGGTTCGAATCCAGCCGCCCCTGCCATAACCACCCGAGGGTGGCTCGTACTACCGAATTGAGCAGCATTGCGTCACACACGATACAGGGGCGTCGCCAAGCGGTAAGGCACCAGGTTTTGATCCTGGCATGCGTTGGTTCGAATCCAGCCGCCCCTGCCATTTTTATACTCATCCAGGTTACCCTCAGCCGGCAGGTACTGCGCGTGTCCAAGATGATGGTCTTTACGGGGAACGCTAACCCCGATCTGGCGCGACGTATCGTTCGTCAGCTGCACATTCCCCTCGGTGATGCCTCGGTCGGAAAATTCTCCGACGGCGAAATCATGATCGAAATCAACGAGAACGTCCGCGGCAAGGACGTTTTCCTGATTCAGCCGACGTGCGCGCCAACCAATGACAACCTGATGGAACTGGTGGTGATGGCCGACGCCTTCCGCCGCTCCTCAGCGACTCGAATCACTGCAGTCATCCCCTACTTCGGCTATGCCCGCCAGGATCGCCGCCCGCGCTCCGCCCGCGTGGCAATCAGCGCCAAGGTCGTGGCCGACATGCTCACCGTGGTAGGCATCGACCGGGTTCTCACCGTCGACCTGCACGCGGATCAGATTCAAGGCTTCTTCGATATTCCGGTCGACAACATCTACGGCTCGCCCGTACTGGTCGACGATATCGAAGATCAGCGCTTCGACAATCTGATGATCGTTTCCCCGGACATTGGCGGCGTGGTGCGCGCGCGCGCCGTGGCCAAGAGCCTGGGCGTCGATCTGGCGATCATCGACAAGCGTCGTGAAAAGGCCAACCACTCCGAAGTGATGCACATCATCGGTGACGTGGAAGGCCGTACCTGCATCCTGGTCGACGACATGGTCGACACCGCCGGCACCCTGTGCCACGCGGCCAAGGCACTGAAGGAACACGGCGCGGCCAAGGTGTACGCCTATGCCACGCACCCGGTACTGTCGGGGCGTGCCATCGAGAACATCGAGAACTCGGTACTCGACGAGCTGGTGGTGACCAACACCATCCCGCTGTCCGCCGCCGCGCAATCCTGTTCACGTATTCGTCAACTGGACATCGCGCCGGTTGTCGCTGAAGCGGTACGCCGCATCAGCAATGAAGAATCGATCAGTGCGATGTTCCGTTAACCCGGAACGCCCCTGACGAAACACGCCTGGCCACCTGGCCAGGCCTTTCACCGAACCGCCCCGCCGCTGGTCGCAAGCGTAACGGGCGGTTTGGTTATTCTGGAGAAGTGAAATGACTGCTGAATTTACCCTGAATGCCGAAGCGCGTTCCGACCTGGGGAAAGGTGCGAGCCGCCGCCTGCGTCGTAACGCCAGCCTGGTTCCTGCCGTGATCTACGGTGGCGACAAGGCTCCCCTGTCCATCAGCCTGGTTGCCAAGGATTTCGCCAAGCTGCTGGAAAACGAAGCAGCCTTCAGCCACGTGCTGAACCTGACCGTTGACGGCAAGAAAGAAAACGTTCTGATCAAGGCCCTGCAGCGCCACCCGGCCAAAGGCTTCGTTCTGCACGCTGACTTCATCCGCGTGGTTGCCGGCCAGAAGCTGACCGCCATCGTTCCTCTGCACTTCATCAACGAAGCTACCTCCGTTGGCGTCAAGCAGAAAGGCGGCGAAGTCCTGCACTCGCTGAACGAAGTTGAAGTCTCCTGCCTGCCGAAAGACCTGCCGGAGTTCATCGAAGTCGACTTCGCCAACGTTGATCTGGACCAGACCGTTCACCTGTCCAACATCAAACTGCCGAAAGGCGTCGAGCTGGTTGCCCTGGCCCACGGTAGCGATCTGCCGGTTGCCAGCGTTCACCTGCCTCGCGTTCGTAACGAAGACGAAAGCGCTGCCGAAGGCGAAGGCGCTGCCGAGTAATCTTGGCGCGCTCCGCACTCCGGTGCGGGCCTGATTCACGAAAGGGCTCCTGTATGACTGCCGTACAACTGATCGTTGGCCTGGGTAACCCGGGCCCCGAATACGACCAGACCCGGCACAATGCAGGGGCCCTTTTCGTTGAACGTCTGGCGGAGCGCCTGCGCGTCAACCTCAGCGTTGATCGCAAGTATTTCGGCCTGGTGGGCAAGTTCAATCACCAGGGCCGCGAAGTTCGTCTGCTCATCCCCACCACCTTCATGAACCGCAGCGGCCAGTCCGTGGCGGCGTTGGCGAATTTCTTCAAGTTCAAACCCGAAGAAATCCTGGTGGCCCACGACGAACTCGACATGCCTCCCGGCGTCGCCAAACTCAAACAGGGTGGCGGGCACGGCGGGCATAACGGGCTGCGCGACATCATCGCCCAGCTCGGCAACCAGAACAATTTCCACCGCCTGCGGCTTGGCATCGGCCATCCCGGGCACGCCAGCCTGGTTTCCAACTTCGTGCTCGGCCGTGCACCGCGGGGCGAACAGGAATTGCTGGATACCAGCATCGGCTTCGCGCTCGACGTCCTCCCGGAAATCCTTGCCGGTGACTGGACGGTGGCGATGCGCAAGCTGCACAGCCAGAAAGCCACACTCTAATTTCAGCTACCGCCATTGGCGCGAGGGATACACCATGGGATTCAATTGCGGCATCGTCGGCCTGCCCAACGTCGGCAAGTCCACCCTGTTCAATGCCCTCACCAAGTCCGGCATCGCCGCTGAGAACTTCCCGTTCTGCACCATCGAGCCGAACAGCGGCATCGTGCCGATGCCCGACCCACGCCTCGACGCCCTGGCCGAGATCGTCAAACCCGAGCGGGTGATTCCCACCACCATGGAATTCGTCGACATCGCAGGCCTGGTCGCCGGCGCCTCGAAAGGTGAAGGCCTGGGCAACAAGTTCCTCGCCAACATCCGCGAGACCGACGCCATCGCCCACGTGGTGCGCTGCTTCGAAGACGAGAACGTCATCCACGTCGCCAACAGCGTCGACCCCAAGCGTGACATCGAGATCATCGACCTCGAGCTGATCATGGCCGACCTCGACAGCTGCGAGAAGCAACTGCAGCGCGTTACCCGCACCGCCAAGGGCGGCGACAAGGAAGCCGTGACGCAGAAAGCGCTGCTGGAAAAACTCATCCCGCACTTCACCGAAGGCAAGCCGGCGCGCAGCCTGCTGAAGAACCTCGGTGACGACGAGAAGCGCCTGGCCAAGGCCTTCCACCTGCTGACCACCAAGCCGGTGATGTACATCGCCAACGTCGCCGAAGACGGCTTCGAGAACAACCCGCTGCTCGACGTGGTGCAAGCCATTGCCGACGAGGAAGGCGCCATCGTCGTGCCGGTGTGCAACAAGATCGAAGCCGAGATCGCCGAACTGGATGATCTGGAAGAGATGCAGATGTTCCTGGAAACCATGGGCATGACCGAGCCGGGCCTGAACCGCGTGATCCGCGCCGGCTACGACCTGCTCAACCTGCAGACCTACTTCACCGCCGGCGTGAAGGAAGTACGCGCCTGGACCGTCAAGGTCGGCGCCACCGCGCCCCAGTCCGCTGCCGCCATTCACACCGACTTCGAGAAAGGCTTCATCCGCGCCGAAGTCATCGCCTATGACGACTTCATCCAGTTCAAGGGCGAAGCCGGTGCCAAGGAAGCCGGCAAATGGCGCCTGGAAGGCAAGGAATACATCGTCAAGGACGGCGACGTGATGCACTTCCGCTTCAACGTCTAAGCCCGCCCTGCGCGACACCAGGCCCCTCCAGAGCATGCTCTGGAGGGGCTTTGCTTTTGTGGACTGGCGATAATCCAAACACCTGGGCGCAAACCCTCTCTATATGAGATGAAGCCAATGTCTCGAGAGGGCGCATGCCATGGATTTGTTTTCCCACCGCCTGATGCTGCACTACCTCGCCAACCTGGGCGAAGCCTCCGGCGACTTCGCCGCATCACCCCACAACGATCTCACCCCTGAACATATCGAACACCTGCTGCTGACACGCAATGACTGGGTGCCGAACAACAGCCACCACCCCGTGCGCCTCTATCGGCAGGCGCTCACGAATAAAGGCCTGCCCGACCCAGCCGGCACGCAGCAGCTGTTCAAGGCCCATGGCTGGCCTGCCCAGTGGGTAGACGGCATCTATGCCTACCACCACTACCACAGCAACGCACACGAGGTGCTGGGCGTTATCCAGGGGCACGCGCGACTGATGTTGGGCGGCCCAGGCGGCCAGGAGCTGAGCGTGCAGGCCGGCGACGTGCTGGTGCTGCCTGCCGGCATCGGGCACTGCAACCTTGGCAGCAGCGATGACTTCCGGGTGGTGGGCGGCTATCCACTGGGGCAGGAACCGGATCTCTGCCGCACGGCACCGACCGACGCGCAACAACGCGCCATCGAACAGACGCCCTACCCTGCGACCGATCCCGTTCTCGGCTAGGCAGCCGTTTTCGCCCCGCGCCAGGGCCGTTGGATTGGGAAAACCGCTAAGCGGTTGAAAGTCCGTAAATTTATTCTGCATCAGGGCTTGACACACCCCAGGCAGATACGGAAAATGCGCGCCACTCGGCTACGTAGCTCAGCTGGTTAGAGCATAGCATTCATAATGCTGGGGTCCGGGGTTCAAGTCCCTGCGTAGCCACCAAACAAAACAAGGGTTTACCGAAAGGTAAGCCCTTTTTTGTTTGCGCCGGTGACTACAAAATGACTACGGCGTGTCCACTCCCTTCCCTTGCAGCTTGTCCACCTCAAGCTGAAGCTTGATCAAATTCAGCTTGGCGATCTCGATCTGAATCCTCTGGGCCTCATCTAGCATCGGCTGCACATGACGATGCCAGCGAGTGAAACCATAGACAGCAGACCAGAACGCGAAAGCAGCAACACCGGCCAGCAGCCACCTGAAGAAAATTTTGTCCGAGATAGCTAGGTCCAATTTCTTCTCAAGCATCAGCTTTCTAGCCTCATCCGAGGCACTAGGATTTTCCTTTTCACCGAGAGCAGCCTGCTCAACATAAGTGTTGAAGATCAGGTCGTTTGTCTTTTCAGTCTGATAAAGCATCGTGACGAATGACGAGACGAAAACGAACATCGCGAAAAGCGCATAGAACTTAAAAATGTTATCGGTGGGAAGGGGGATTCTGCTTTCCATGAAACGCCTTAATGCCGAGCCATTCGGACGGGCAGTATGGCAATTAGTTGTTGAGCTCGACAATTAGATACCCCTCACAGGAAGTATGGCTTTAGGTAGATGCCCGCTCTGCGTTAGCGGCGAAAGCTTGAGAGCTGAAGCGAGATGGTCAGGCGACAGGTGCGCGTAGCGCATTGTCATCGCAATGGACGAATGCCCCAGGATGCGCTGCAAGCTGAGAATATCCCCTCCGCCCATCATGTAATGACTGGCGAAGGTGTGCCGCAGGATGTGGGTTAGCTGTCCTGGCGTATGGAAACCGCAACGCTGATACGCACTTCGGAAAGCAGCCCTGCAAGGCATGAACAGGCGACCAGATCCTGGCATCGCAACCGATAACGCAGCCTCTTCAACTTCCTTAGGTATCGGCACCGACCGAGACTTCCGATTCTTTGTGCGGTGAAAGTGCGCCTTGCCGCCGAACAGGCTAGCGCGACTCAGGCTTTCGGCTTCATCCCAGCGTGCGCCAGTGGCCAAGCAGATCAGGGCGACCGGGTAGGTATGGTTGTTCGTGGACTTGCGACACTCATCGAGCAGCAGGCCGACCTGATCCAAGGTCAGAAACGTTAGCTCGGTCTGGTCGGTCTTGATCTGACGGATCTTGGCCAGCGGGTTGAGGCCATGCCATGCGCCGAGCCGGATAAGCTCGGAGAAAACCGCCGATAGGTAACGCTGCTCATGGTTGACCGTGTGAGGCGAAACATCCTTGAGACGAGCCTGCCGATAACGAGCCCAAGCGAGCGCATCGAACTGAGAGGCCAAAGGGTTACCGAGGCGTTCAACGACAGCCAGGGTGCGAGACAGTCGGCCCTTAACGTCTTTGAGGCTGCTGCCGTGCAGTGAGTGCCACAGGGTTACCAGATCAGACAGGCGATCATCGATTGGCCTGCCGGTGTCCTGCAGTGAGGCGAAGTAATCCGATTCATAGCGCTGGGCTGCAGTCTTGGTCTTGAAGCCCTTTTTACGAATGCGGCGCCCTGCCCGGCCATTCTCGTAGAAATCAGCCGTCCAGGTGGCACCGTCTTTACGTGCCGTCATACCGCCCTACCCCACCGCACGTGACGTTCCTGCAGCAGATCCTTGATGTGCTTGTAGAGATCGTCCTGGGTCATGTCCTTGGCGGCGTAGTGATCGCGGATGACCGGCCAGCAGTCCCATTGCTGCAGGGTCTTAAACGCCTTTTTTGCGCCCACCTTTTCCCTTGCCAGCAGGCTTACGAAGTTTCCCAGGAACAGCTCGACGTTCTTGCCGGAGAAGCCACGCGAGGTCTTGTAGTAGCGCTTGTATTCGGTGTCATCGAGCAGAGAATCCACCGGCAGATCAACGCGCACGTCGTCGCGGATCAGCGTCCAGATGGGCTCGAAATACCCTGGGCGGGCCAGCAGCTTGAATTGCCTCAAGCCATAGCGCCACAGGCCGTCCAGATGCCCCGCGAAGGCGGCATAGGAGCTGGTGTCGATAATCGCCCGTGTCTCGCGGTCGACAGAGCCGCTGGCAAACTGCTGAACAACCGAGTGGTGATAGCGCAGCTCTACGCGCCATACATCGGCGTCCGGGTCGTAGTTGTCCGGGTCTTGCGGGTCGAAGCTGTCGCGGCGTTTCCAGACGCTTTCCCAGTAGTCGAGCTTGTCGGTTGCGCGTGCTTGCTCGGTCTTGTTGTAGATCGCCAATTGCACGCCGCTGGCCGAACCGAACATGAACGTTTCGCAGCGACCGTAGGTGCTGGATTTGGTGGTCCAGTTGATTTCATTGATGCCGGAGATATCGCGTTGGGTACGTGCACGGCAGTGCATGCGGGCGACCATATCAACGGGCGGTTTCCAGCCTTGCAGATCCAGGGCGAGATGGACGGCGCACTGGTTGATTTCACGGTGGGTCAGGACTGCCGAGGCGTAGTAGTCCATACGATCTTGCAGGCGCTCAGGCGACAGCGCGTCGATGGCATGGGGCGAGACTTCGATTTTCAGGTGGGCGCCGATGGCGTCGATCTTGGCGTTGAAGTTCTTCACCAAGAGGATGATGCCGAGGTCAGCATTTTGGAGCTTGTACTGGTAGCCAGAATCCTTGCTGACACGGCCCGAGTGCCAGATCTGGCCAGCGAATTCGACCATGGCGCCGGGCTTCTCGAAAAGGCACATGATTTCAGGGCGGATCAAGCCTCGGTACAACTGGCGCACGGTATCCACGCCACAGCGCAGCAGGCGTACACCCGACAGATCGACGAAACCCGAACAGCCGGGATCAACGAAAAGCCGGCTTGTGTCGCTGACCAGACCCGTTTCGATATCAAGCCGGGTGAAATCCTTTGCTTTGCTCATTCGTGTATCACTCTGGTTTTGTCTGGTTATCTACGTACGTTTATCTGACGTGTTACAGGGACGTCACCGGGCGCCCGTCGCGCGCCCGGCGGTGTCACGGGCTGCGCCCAAACCACCGCCGGGCAGCGCGCCGAACGAAAGATCCATCCACGGCCCCGCATCAGCCGGCATCAGCTCGTTGTGGTTCAGGGCCTGTATTCGGGCGGTTATGAGCACCACGAGGTTGGTGGCGCGTACGCGGTTGGATTCGTAGCGGAAGGCGCGCCCCAGGTAGGGGATATCGCCCAGGATGGGCACGGCGCTGGTTGATCGATCGGTCTGCGTCGATCGCAGCCCACCCAGGAGCACCCCCTGGCCATCCTTGAGCTGTACCCGCGTGATGATGCGGCGCGTGTTGGTGATGATGTCGGCGGCGGTGTTGTCGTCCGAGACACTGGAAGCGGACTGACTGACCTGCAGCTCTATCGCGTCGGCCGGCGTGATGAAGGGGGTGACCTGCAGGGTTACCCCAACATCCTGGCGCACGATGGTTTGAAATGGATCTGATGCCGGTGTGGAGCCGCTGGTGGTCTGGCCGGTGATAAAGGGGACGTTCTGGCCGACGACGATGGATGCGGGCTCACGGTTGAGGGTCAGCAGTTGAGGCGTGGATAACAGGTTGCTGGTGGAGCTGGAGCGCACCGCCTGCAGGAAGGCCGAAATGGTAGGCCCGGAAAATGTGAGGCTGAAGCCCAGGTCGGAGCGATCAGAAGATCGAATGGTGCGGCCCGACAGGTCGAGGCGGTTGGAGCCGGCAGCGGCATTGAGGCCCAGGGCTTCGAAGTCGTTGTCGGAGAGCTCAGCCACCACCGCGGTGATCTGCACCTGTCGCCGCGGTCGGTCTATTTCGGTTACCACCTCTTTGATGGCGTCGAGCTGGGGGCGCGTGGCGGTGACGATCAGGGCGTTCGAGGTCGGCGACGGCGTGACGAGCACCTGGCCGGTTGTGCTGGCCTCATTGGTGCGGTCAGCGCGGGAGGCCAGCACATCGCGCACGGACTGTTCGGCAAAGTCGGACTGCAGGTGCTGGAGCTGAATCACCTCAGTGACCAGGACGGGTGATTCCTGAATCGGCTGCGCGCTGATGCGGATGGCGTTGGGGCTTTTGGAGTAGTGAAAGCCCGAGGACAGGACGGCGTTTTCCAGTAGCTGTTCGAGTTCCTGGGGGCCATCGAAGGTGGCGAAGATGGAGATCGGCGCGGAGCGGATATCAGAGCCGACCACCACCGATTTATTCAGCATCACGGCGGCCCACTCCACGAAGTCCTGCAGGGTGGAGTCGTAGAGTTCGATCTTGTCCACTGCAGCGCGGGCCAGGGTTGAAGTGAGTGCGAGCGGCAGCAGTGCCAGGGAGAGCCAGCAACGTTTCATGGCCTATTACCTGTAGACGGTTAGAGAGTCAGTGCCACGCAGCAACCGCACTTCTCGCGGCCCCCGTGGATCGATGGTGATTGCGCGGGACAGCAGATCCTCGGAGCGAATGCGCTTGCCGTTGGGATCAACGAACACGTAGCGGGCCTGCCCGGACATGAGTCCATAGGAGGCAATGCGCAGGCCGGCGAACTCGTCTTCAAGGGTGGCTTTCTTGTGCTCAGGCTCAGCGGCTTGTGCCTGTACGGGCGCGCTTGGGTAGCGGATCCAGGCAATGGCGGCGAACACCGGCAGCGAGACAAACAGGGTGATCAGGCCGCCCAGGAAAAAGGCGTTCACCACCCGAGTGCGGCGGAAGAAGATTTTGGTAGTGCGCATGAGAAACCCCAGGTCGCGAGGTGATGCAGGAGGGCGGCGACGCCAGTAGCCGGGCGGGAGCATGGAGTACGAGCCTTTGTCGTAGTCCTTGTTGTATTCCTGGGTGGTGTCGTAATAGCTGTAGAACTCTTTGCCCTGATAGAACCAGTCTTCCACCTTGGGTGAGTTGAACTTGGCGCCGTATTTCACGATGGCTTGATGCAGCTTTGGCAGGTTGCCTTTCCACATGCCAAAGCTCAGCACACGCAGCGGCAGGCGGAACACGAAGGGAATCTTCAGCTTGTCCCAGCGGTTGATGTACACCACGTGTTCAGCGATGGATTCGCGGATCTGCTTATCGATGACGTTGACGTTTTGCACGCACAGCCACAGATCCCAGCGGCGTTTACGCAGGAACAGAAAGAACTTCAGCAGGTCGGTACGGCCACCGGAATTCCAGTCGCGGGAGTTGAGCCACACGCCGGCTTCGTCGAGGAAGATCCCGCCGAATTTTTCCTCGTCGTAGGTTTCATGGCCGAAGCCCAGGCCGACCAGATCTTCAGCGGATGGCAGGTCAGGCAGGCGGACAAGACGCGAGTACTTGTTATCGCCCCGGCACAGCTTGTCCATCCTCACATCGACGTTGACGGCGACGCGGCGGCGGGCCTTGAGGTATTCCAGAATTTTGAGAATGCACAGCAGGGTTTTGCCAGCACCCAGCTTGCCGGTAACGATATAGACGGCCACGGGCGATCCTCAGGTGTGGATAAACTTTTCGGTGAGCCGGTGGGCCCACATGAAGATCAGCGACTGCAGCCGGGCGAACAGCAAAATGGTGATGCCCGCGCTGAGGTTGGAAGGCAGAAACATGCGCCCAAAACTGATCAGGTCGGGCGCCATGGCATTTACCAGCCCACCGGCAATGCCGTTGATGGCCGCAGCGAATGCCATCAAGAGAACGCCGATTGCGCCAAGGATCGCGATGAACAAGGCCACCTTGCGAAAGAACTTGGTAATGAACTCAAAAAACGGTGTGATCAGCGGCGTAATAAACGCCAGCAGCCAGCCGTTGAGGCGCTTGAACAGGTTGGGGAAGAACTTTCCCAGCCAACCGGCAATCCAGCGGAGCCCGAACATCAGAAGCCTCCTTTCTCAGCTTTAGCGTTTTCCAGCCGCAGACCGGCATAGGCGATGCGCCACACCCCGATAAGGGTCAGCATCCAGATAATCCACTCGAGCAATGGCTTGATACGGCTCAGCTCGCAGGCGTCGAGGCGCAGGTTGGTGTGCAGCTTTCCGGCATCGATCTTCACGTCGAAGGGCGAACACGACGTGCTACGGGGTAATACGCCGTCGATGATGTAGATGGCCTTATAGGCAGCGGTGCCGGGGCCAAACCACTCGTTGTTAACGATGTTGGAGATGTCCGCCAGGGTGGCGATATCAGAGGCTTCCTGAGCCGCGAGCGTGTCAGTCATGCCCTGGCCGAAGGCACCAGCCAGATTGCCGGCCAGCCCTGCAGCCGCATCGCCGATGCTCTTGTCGTCGCCGTCACCTTCGCCGTCGTACTTTTCGCCCAGGGCATCTTCAGCAAACTCTTTGAAGGCATCGCCCAGGTTGCCCAGGGCCTTGCTGATGCCGTCCAGCAGGCTGTTGGTCTTGTCGATTTTCGGGCCGAGCTTTTCTTGGTCGCCGTCACCATCACCACCGGGCGTGCCGGGTTCTCCGTCGCCATCACCAGGGCCGTTGCCGTCGTCGCCGGGGTTATTGGGATCGGTCGGATCGGTGGGGTCTGTTGGATCAGTAGGATCGGTTGGCGGGCAGACCTCGCCGGTAGACGGGTCGCATTGCTTGGGCGGGTCTTTTACGCAAGTTGTACCCGACCATGTATGACCAGGGCCGCAGACCGGAGGCGGATCGGTAGGATCTGGCGGCTCGGTCGGATCAGTGGGATCGGTTGGCGGGGTGGTCGGGTCGGTGGGGTCAGTCGGCGGATTGCCGAGGCCGGAGGGCGTGTCGCCGCTCAGGCATACCTGCCCGTTGTAGGTAGCAAGGCCCCAGCAAGCGGAGATGCCTTGATCGTTGGTGCCGCACTCGCCAGACCAAGCAGCGCGGCAGCCCTGTTGGCAGATGTACTCACCGGGAAGACTGGTGCCACCGTTAGGAACGTTGGCAAAGAAGCTGAAGCGTTGCCCTGTGAGTGGCTCGCAATTAACGGGAGGCGTTTCACACTCGCCGGTTTGAGCGTTGTAGGTGTGCTGGGGAGTAGGACAAGAGTCGCCAAAGCGATAAGCCGACGACCAGCAAGAGTTTTGGGGATTGGGATTACCTTCGTACCGATAAGAGACACAAAATTGCATTTCAGTATCGGACTGCCAGCGAATAGCACCTAAAGCATGATCTACCTCACCGACAGATGCTGACTGCTTATACATGCGCACAAAATCGTTAGCGGCAGATAGAGCGCTTGAGAATCGCTGTGTAGAGGCAGAATGAGTCCAGTGATAGTCCTCAGCAAAAACAAACTGCCCCCACCCCATAAGGGTGAGAGCAAGTAGCAGGCGGAGGCCGAAAGCCGTACGCATCAGTCGACCCCCAACCCTGTTTAGGCGCCCGCAGCGCTGAACACGCGACCGGCGATCTTGAACAGGGCCACACCACCACGGATGACGCCGAACAGCACGGCACCAGCCGCCATCAGGGTGCCGAACGCGAGTGCCAGATCGGTGAAGACTTCGAGCAGCTCAGGCGGGACGGTGATTGCAGCATTGGCGGAACCGGCAGTCAGCGAGGCCGCACCGGCAGTGATCAGAGCGAGCGATTTGCCGCCCAGTGCTTTACCGACACTGGCCTCGTTCTGTACGAGCTGGCTGCCACGAATGGCAGCTTCTTTTTTGCTTTGGTACATGAGTTGTTTCCTCAGTTGGTTGAAGCGTCGACGATTTCCTTCCAGCCCAGCCGGAAGGCCCCCCAGGACACGCCAATCCCGAGAGCACCCACAAAGAGCCCAGCGATAACGAGGTACTGCCCCCAGGTGAAAGCCATAAACCGTTACCTCTGGTGCCCGTGGATAAGGCCAAGGGCGGCGATCATCACCACGCCTTGAATGAACTGCAGGGCCCAGAGATCACCGAGGGTGACGTTGGCCAGATAGGCGTCGATTCCCATGCAGTGAGCTCCAGGCGGTCAGGGTTAGGCTTTGGCCGGGTCGGCAGGCTTGCCGGTGTTGGCAGCAGGTGCCGGGCTCGCAGTGGTGCGGGCTTTGTTGTCCACGGCTTCGATATGCAGGGCGAGGTTCTTGCCCTTGTTCTGGCCGCCGCGGGCCACGTCGAAGGTGATGCGCACCAGTTGCAGGGGCTCAAACTGAGCGCCGGCCATGAACACTTCGTCGGCGGCGTCTTCAGCGATGGCCATGCCGATGATGGAGAGGCCGTGCTCGGTCTTGCCGTCCGGTTCGTCGCCGTAAAAGACCTTGGCGTATTTGGTGTCATCGACCTGAGTCATCTGAGTGCCCAGGAATGCAACTTCCATAGTCGAACGTGCCATTGAGTGTTTCCTCTTTTCAGTTGCGCGTTATTGCGCGGTTTTGCCTTTCAGCAGGCCGAGCGAGTCCGTGCAGGTGAACTTCGAAGTTCAAAACCTGCAGGTGCTTATCGGTCTACCGGGGGTTAAAGCCGGGTCAGGCGGTGCCTGATCGTTCATTCACACCAAGGGCCTTGCCCTTGTCATCCCATTTCGCCACCGTCGCCCGCGACTGGCGGTGCGCGCGGTGAGCTGGCCGGGTGGTCGCGTTGGCCAGTCACGGACGCCGGAGGCGATTGATTCGGTTGCCCACCACGGCGCGGGCAAAACTCACGACGCAGCAGCAGGAAGGCGAACAACAGGCCGAGGGTCACGAAGCAGATGACCAACAGGCAGTACGTGATCACAACGAACAGCTCAGGCGACATAAACCACCCCATGAACGATTGGGCCTTGCAGGGCTTCTACGATTTCCTGCCATTCATCCAAACCCCAGTTTTCCGGGATGCCCTTCTCATTGGCAGCGTCCTGTTGGTGCTGGATGCGACCCAACTGCTGGCTGGCCAACGGCAGCAGCTCAGCGGCCTGGGCGACGGTCAGGACGATGCCGGGCATTACTCGGTCTCCCCTTCAAGGTCAGCGAGGCGACCTTCGTTGATGTCCTGGCAGTCGCGGCAAACGATGACGTCCGGGATGTCCGCCACGTTGAAGCCCTGGCAACTCACCACCAGGGTTTGGCCGCAGTAAAAGCACTCGCCTACAGGCATGAATCCGGTCAGGTCGTGCATGGCTCAGACTCCAACTCGAATAGATCCCAGCGCGGGACGTAGGGCGTTGGCTTGCCGATGTTTTCCACCATGTACCAGTACCGAGGCGGGCGCGGGGTTGGCGAGTGCTGGGGACAGGTAAAGCCCGAGACCCAGCGGTAGGTACTGCTCACGTGCAGCCAGTGCCCGTTCACCAGCCGCATTTGGCCAACGACCGGAAAACAGCGAACGAGGCGGCATTGGGCGCAGCGTGGCGACAGGCTGATAGGCCCCAGTCTTTTGACATAGCAGACAGAGCAGTCGCAGCCCGGCGCGTGCGGACGGTGCAGGTACTTGTGCATGCGTCATGGCCTCCGGTCCCCTTGCTGAGCCTGGGCGAACGAAGATTCCAGGCGGTGGACGAGTTCGGCGTTCAGGGAGCGGCGCGAAGCTTTGGCGGCTTGCTCTACCAGGGCGCGAAGGGCAGGGGGCATACGGAGCTTGAATTGCGGATCTGTGCGACTCATGCCGTCCACTCCTGCTCAAGCAGCCAATGGCGGAGCATGGCGCTGTTGACCATGCGGCGTTTGCCGAGCTTCACGGTGGGCAGCACACCACGCATGGCCCAGGAGCGGGCAGTGTCGTAGGTGATGCCGTTGCGATCCGCCCAGGTTTCGATGGTTTCAACGTCCTGTTGCGGGCCTATCAGCTTGTTGGCGTCCAGCTCTTCTAGTCCCATGTCGTTCCGTGCCTATTCGTGTCAATATTGGGAAATTGAACTTGCTTCGTGTTGAATGTACACAATGTATATAATACACGAGGTCCCAATAATGTATATAGAACATCAATGGCATTTTTCAATGGCAGACGGGATGGCCGATAGAGCACTTCAATTGCTGAGCAGCACCAGCCTGAAAGAGCTGGCACCTGTAGGAAGCAAGGACTATGTGCGGTGGCAGAACATCAAAAGAGGCAAAGCACGACTTGGTCCAGAAGAGATTGAACAGCTCGGAAAAATGTACGTGCAGTACAGATGGTGGCTAATGACCGGCGAAACGATGCCTGCTCAAGGTCAAACTAGCCCAGAGTACGACGAAGCAAACAGAAAATTGCCAAATCAGAGCGCGGGATAACCATCACGGCTGAAGTGGGTAAGCGTTGGTTTTCCAGATTAAGATAAGCTTGTGTTGAATAGGATTGAAACAAACAATCGTAGGTTTGACTGCCGATTTTAGCTAAGGACGGTAACTATGAGCCAAGATAAATCAACGCTTGCACCTGTGATATCGGTGCTCAATATGAAAGGCGGCGTAGGAAAAACAACAATAAGTGCTCATCTTTTTAGGCATATGATGAGTGTGACGGGTAAGTCGATACTTCTTTTGGACTTCGATCCACAGTTTAATTTAACCCAAACATTAATGACGCAAGCTAGATATAAGTCATTTAGGGAAAAAAATAAAACTGTTTTTTCAGTTATGGAGCCACCATCAACACCTTCAATGTTCAAGGTTGCAAAAAATCTAGGCCCTCCGCCTGAAGTTGATGACGTGAAGGAGCAATTGTTTTACTGGACTGCGACAGGTAAGACTGCTTTGGGATTAATACCAGGGGATTTTCGAATGATAAAGTATACCCTGGTAGATGACTCGAAAACTTTGCAGCCAGTACAAAAACGTTTTAATGATTTCATTGATAAAGCTAGGGCGCAGTATGATTTAGTTGTGATTGATTGTAATCCAAGTAGCTCATTCATGACTGTCTGCGCTATTAATGCATCTACGCACCTTCTAACGCCTGTAAGATCAGACAGGTATTCTGTTTTGGGGCTAGAGCTATTGGATGAGTTTGTGAATGGACTTCCAGTCATTGTGAAAAAACCTAAGCAGATAGTATTGATCAATGGCGGGCCTGGGAAAAGTGCCGAGAATGAGTTCGAAAGAGCACTGCGTGCTAATTCTAAGTTTGGTCCTCTGACATTGCCTACAATTCTTAGGTCTTCGACTTTGCTTGGAGCTAAGGAAGGTAAGGTTGGATGTGCTACTGATAAAAAGGTTGCACATGTGAATGCGTTAAAGAGGAATATGACCAATATTGTAAATGAGATTAAAGTTCCTCTAGGGTGGCTGCCATGAGCAATAATGTAAGGCGTCTCTATATGCTTCTTGCTGCAGCTGGTTTTCATCGCGAGGATGTAGAAGATCTATTCTATGATCTGCGTGATATGGGGGTTAAGAAGGCTGTCTCAGATTATGAGAAAACCTTAAAGAGCGGTTTTCTTTCCCGTGATAATCACCCGCAAAATCGAGTGAGCATTCATTCAAATGAATATGGCGTTGATGCGAAAGTTTATGACCTGCTGATTCGTGAATGCAATATGACAGCAAGGCAAGCATTTGTGATGTTTGAAGGTATATTGATGGAGATTTATCCCGATAGAAGCTTTAGCTCCCCAAATCCTAAGAACGGTTTTTCTGCGTGGATAAGATCTCTCAGTAAAAGTTTCACTGACTCTGAGCTTTTGCATGTTGCAAGTCGTTTGAGGAATCAAGTTGTGCACGGGTTGAGCGAGAGCAGTGATTGGGTACTTAAGGAATGAGTAGTGATGCTACAAATCAATTGGCCTTGTTGGTGGAAGCTGTTTGCTCGTACTCAGGCTCGCATGGGGCAAAAATAGTAGCTGATGTTGATCAGAAATCCTCACTGTTTCTTGAGTGGATTCCTTATTTAAATAGCCAGAAGACCGGTGTAGCGGACGAGCTTCTGGATGGCGCTGTATCGTCTTTGAGGGAGGCAGCCGCATGCGCAGGGTTAGGCCTGGTTCGCCCGGCATTACTTGCACTTAGAACACAAATTGACTTGGTGCTAGGATGGATTTACTTCAAAGATCATCGAGTGGAGTGGGAGTATTTAAATATTAGCGGAGATGGTTTCAAATTAAAAAAGGAGATATTGGATTATTTGTCTAAGCATGTTGCGGGTTATGGAACTAGGAATGGAATACTGAAAGATATAAAAAAGCGATTAGAGGTCGATCCTTACCGGCTGCTTTCTGCACATGTTCATTCTCAAAGTCTGTATACCTTGCCGCTAGTTGCCGAGCTTAAGGATGTTGTTGGTTCGGCGGGGACCCTAGAAGAACTGCCAATGCTAGCTTTCGAAGTTGATGAATATATTAGTGATATCTTATTTTCAATATACGCGCCTTGTTGGACACAGATTGCGTCGGCGTTAAAGCTTGAGTTAGATGTAAGATTCAAAACACCTGCGCAGAAAAATACATTTTACAGTTGCTAAATTAGACATTTCGTTCAGCATAAGTGACAGTGATTTAGTTATTTTGCAAGGAGTAGTAATGAGAGCTGACAGGGACGACATTCCTGATTATTTACGGCCAGGCAAGAAACAAGGCCTATGGCAAACGTTGGCAATCATGGGGGTAGGCTCAGCCATCTTTTGCGGACTGGTAGCGGTATTCGCAAAACCCATCGTGATCGACGTGGCACAGCTCAAACAGGCAATCCGCTTTGGCGGTGACCCCATATTCAGCCAGCAGCCTGTACAGCCTCAGCAGACACCAGCCGAGGCGCTTCAAGGCAACGACCAGGACTGGATCAGATCCAGCCAAGCCCAACAAACAATCCAAGCCAACCGCGAACTTGAAGAATGGTCACGCCAACGCGCCCAGGAAACTCAAGAGCGACAGACTTCGTTCAACGATAGCAACTACAAGCCGAAGCCAATCGCGAACACCTACGCCGCATCTACTTATCAAACCCAACCAGTGAGCCAGCCACAACGGCAGCAGCGGAAACAGGTGCGAGAGGTCAGCAAGTCCGGATACTGGTCTTGGGAAAACGGTCATCAGAAAAAGAGAGTAGGCGGCGAGTTTTCTTGGACAGAACGAAACGGAGTAATTGACCACTCCAGCGTCTGCCAGAACTATCAGAAAGGCTCTCTGATGTATCGTGACTGCAGGAAGGGCGCTAAGGAAGCATTCAAGAAAATGTGCGGAAGCTACGAGCCAGCTTGTAATCCGAGTAGGAATATGACGCTGTAAATGGGCGATAGGCGAAGCTTTCGGCTTCGATTCTAAGGACTATAAATTTTAATTTGGCGGAGTGCTAATGGGAAAGATACTAAAGATATGTGGGACGGTAGGAGGAGCGTTAGTCGTAGGTGCAGTGGGTAGCGGTATTTGGGAAAGAATTTTATCGCCAGCGATTAGTTTCGTGAGTGAGGGGATCGCTAATACGTTATCTAGGTATTCACAATCTTACTCAGACTCAATTTACAAGGGGGCCGCCAATATACACGGAGGTGCAACCGTTATCGATTTGTCCGTGCTGCTAGTTCAAATGGCGTCATTGGCTTTGTTTTCATACGGCTTTCATATGGTAATGGCGTCTAAGTATGGGCACGGTAGTGATCAACATAGAAGTTATTCGGTTTTTAATGGTTATATGCAGGTAGCATTTGCCGCAGTACTTTTTTTTCTTGGTGTATTCCTCAACGCAAAGTCAACTGCAGTTAAGGATGCAAGAGGCTATTCGCTCACAGGTATGGATATAGTTAGGCCATATATTGGAGATGAGGATTATTATAAATTAATGTCTCAGTTTTTAAGGGTCAAAACTGAGTCGGAATTCAAAGAGTTCGTTAGCGCCCTTCGTGAACGTTCAAATAATTCCGGTGTGAATATAGGGGATTTCAAGGAGTTCTAGTGAGCAGGCTAGTAGCGCAATGTGTCGATAAAGTGTCGAAAACACTGTGCCGCATAGCTACGAACTGACACGCTGAGGCCCAGCAAAATCACAGAATGGCACGCACTGTGACGTACTGAAACCGCTCAAAAACGGGTTCAAATCCCTATCTTCCCGCCATACCGAATAGCACAAAGCCCCTGAATCTTTTGAAGATCTCAGGGGCTTTGTGCTTTGGCGTAGAAGATTTAGTCCTCTTCCTAGAGCGGCGGGCTCACCCATGAACCGGCAGCCAACTGGCTTATTCCGGTGCTTTCCAGCACGCAACGCCCCCTCGCAGCCAAAGCCCTACTCATTTTCTATTCCCCACAACACCCCTGAAAGCTTTACGAAAGGTTTCAGGGGTACTAATGCTGTAACCGGTGAACCTCCGGCGGACGGCCCTCTAAAAAGCCGCCTAACAATAAAAATCAGTGGAGAGCCACCCCATGCTCGTCACCGCCCGCCGTGCCACGTCTGTCCTTGCCTTTCCCCGTTATGCCATTGCCTTCAGGCCACCTGCGCCGGGTTTGACCCTGGGCGCTGCCTGATCGGCTGCCTGGCGTAAGCCTTCGCGGCGCCTGCTAGAAATTCCGCTCGTACTACAAAAACAATTCAGAGGTGCGTTCCATGAATCCCATGTTTCGTCGTGTTCTGCTGTCCGCCTGCTGCGCGCTGGTGGTCGGTCATGCGCTGGCCGATGAGCCGCGTCGTCCCGAGTGCATCGCGCCGGCGTCGCCCGGTGGTGGCTTCGACCTGACCTGCAAGCTGGCGCAGAGCGCGCTGGTGCAGGAGAAGCTGCTCAAGTCGCCCATGCGCGTGACCTACATGCCTGGCGGCATCGGCGCGGTGGCCTACAACGCGGTGGTCGCCCAGCGGCCCGCCGATGCGGGCACCATCACCGCGTTCTCCAGCGGCTCGCTGCTGAACCTCGCCCAGGGCAAGTTCGGCCGTTTCGACGAGAGCGCCGTGAAGTGGTTGGCCGCCGTGGGCACCAGCTATGGCGCCATCGCGGTGCGTGCGGATTCGCCCTACAAGAA
>Ga0268256_1000166_pt1 | contig 82045 bp, 69 predicted proteins | sample AgamicAtAmrz_FD_200247 | JGI IMG/M metagenome (GOLD analysis project Ga0268256, IMG submission 200247) | Agave microbial communities from Guanajuato, Mexico - At.Am.rz (v2) (version 3) | ecosystem: Host-associated > Plants > Roots > Rhizosphere | place: Guanajato, Mexico | collected 2012-06-07 | reverse complement strand
AACTTCGTAATGAATTACGTATGTTCACTCAGAGACTTGGTATTCATTTTTCGTCTTGCGACGTTAAGAATCCATGTCACTTTGAGTGCCCACACAGATTGTCTGATAAATTGTTAAAGAGCAGTGCCGCTTCGCTTTTCGCTGCGGCGCGGGGTGTGCATATTACGCTTTCCCGCTTCAGAGTCAAGCGTTTATTTTCGCTTTTCTCTGCTGACCCGGCGGCGTGTGTGCCGTTGTTCCGTGTCAGTGGAGGCGCATTATAGGGAGTTATTCTTAAGTGACAAGCACAAAATACAAAAAACTTTTCGTTCGCTCACTTTTCAAACTTAACGCTTATTTAAGTCGCGAATTGCCCGTTAAATGCGCGATTTCCCGAGCGAAACTGGCCACCTGCGACCAGTCGGTATAAACCACTTCTTTACGCGTATCGGTTTCGCCCCCCGTCATCTTCATAATCAGGCGGATCATGAAGCGGTCATACCAGCGATAGCGAGGGTAGCGCAACGCGCCGGCAAAAACGGCGCACAGGTCTGGCTGCCACGGCGAGCTGAGTAAAAACTTGCGCGTGTAGCTGTTGGTCTGCGGCGTACGCTTCTCTGCTTTACGCGCGACCAGATTGACCGAGTAAAACGCACCGGGCAATTTGCTGAGCACCGCCGTGTGCTTTTTCACAAAGCGGTCCAGCGCCGGATGGAAATGCCCGTAACGAATTGACGCGCCAATCACCACGCGGTCGTAATCCTGCCAGGCAATCTGCTCTGCGCGATTCAGGTTTACCACATCCGAGTAAATACCCAGCTCTTTTAATTCCGATGCCAGATACACGGCAATTTCACGCGTCTGCCCGTCTCGGGTAGAGAAAAGAATCAGTGTTTTCATCAACGGCTCCTTACTCGCGCCAGAATGTAGGGGTGAACAGCACCAGCAGCGTAAAGACCTCAAGACGACCAAACAGCATATTGGCGATGAGGATCCATTTCGCGACCGGGTTCATGCTGGCAAAGTTATCCGCCACAACCCCCAGGCCAGGCCCGAGGTTGTTCAATGTTGCTACGACGGACGCAAAGGCGGAGAAGTCATCCACCCCCGTCGCGATGATCGCCAGCATACTGACGATAAAGACCAGCGCATACGCCGAGAAGAATCCCCACACCGCTTCGAGGATACGTTCCGGCAGCGCGCGGTTACCCAGTTTGATGCTGTAGACCGCGTTCGGGTGAACCAGACGTTTTAGCTCACGGTTGCCCTGCTTGAACAGCAGCAGAATACGAATCACCTTCAGGCCACCGCCCGTGGAACCCGCACAGCCGCCGATAAACGCGGAACACAGCAGGAGCACCGGCAGGAACAGCGGCCAGCGCGCAATGCTGTCCGTGGTAAACCCGGCGGTCGTCGCCATCGATACCACCTGGAAGAACGCCTGGTTTAGGGTCGTCAGCGCCGAGTTATAAACGTCGTGGAACCACAGCACCAGGGTACAGATGATGACCAGCGTAAGCTGGACACCAATGAACATGCGGAACTCCGGGTCGCGCCAGTACACCTTCAGGCTGCGTCCGCTCAGTAAAGAGAAGTGCAGGCCATAGTTACAGCCGGAGATCAGCAGGAAAATCGCAATGATAGTATTGATCGTTGGGCTGTCGAAGTAGCCCACGCTGGCATCGTGGGTGGAGAACCCGCCGATGGCAATCGTCGCAAAGCTGTGCCCTATAGCATCAAAAGCAGGCATCCCGGCGAACCACAGCGCCAGCGCACAGGCGACCGTCAGCAAGACATAAATCAGCCACAGGGTTTTCGCCGTCTCGGCAATGCGAGGCCGCATTTTGTTGTCTTTCAGCGGTCCGGGCATTTCGGCGCGATAGAGCTGCATACCACCGACGCCCAGAATAGGCAGGATGGCCACGGCCAGGACGATGATCCCCATACCACCGAACCACTGCAGCATCTGGCGATAAAAGAGAATCGCGTGCGGTAGCGAATCCAGGCCCACCAGCGTCGTCGCCCCGGTCGTCGTTAAACCCGAGAACGATTCAAAAAAGGCATCCGTGATGCTCAGGTTAGGCTGTTCAGAGAAGATAAAGGGCAGCGAACCGACACTTCCCAGTACCGTCCAGAACAGGACCACAATCAGAAAGCCCTCGCGAGATTTCAGCTCACCTTTCTGACGACGGTTTGGCCACCACAGCAGCGAGCCAATCGCCAGCGCGACAAAGAAGGTCTGGGTAAATGCCCGCCCCGCGCCATCCCGGTAGATAAGCGCCACCAGTCCAGGGAGAATCATCGTCCCGGAAAAGAGTATGACCAGCAGTCCAACGATTCGGGTTATGGCACGAAAATGCATCTCTGCCGCTTCCTTTGGTATTCAAAAGTGAGGTGGGGATTATTCTTCAATCGGCAGCAATTGCAACGAACCACGACTAAAATCAGCCAGTTTTGCTGAAAAAGCAGCCAGTTCCGCCTGAGGAAGCGCCACGCGTAATTGCACCATTGCCTGATATTCACTGTGTGCGATGACACCGTTAAACTGCTTCAGCAACGTTTCGATGCCGGATAACTGGGCGTAATCACACAGTAAAGTATATTCGGTGAGCGGCGTTTTGCGGGTGGTTATGAGTATATTCAGCGCCTGCTGAACCCCTCCGCCATACGCTTTAACCAGCCCACCCGTACCTAATAAAATGCCGCCGTAGTAGCGCACCACCACGGCGGTAATTTCACCCACACCGCTGCCCATCAGCTGGGAGAGCATGGGTTTACCGGCCGTTCCTGCCGGTTCACCGTCGTCGGAAAACCCCAATTGCTGCGAATCGTCCGGCGGCCCTGCCACCCACGCCACGCAGTGGTGGCGTGCGTCAGGATGCTCAGCCCGGACGGACTCGACAAACGCCTTTGCCGCCTCTACGCCATCGGTATGCGCCAGCAGCGTAATAAAGCGGCTTTTCTTGATTTCCTCAACAAAGGTGACCGGTTCAGCCGGTATCAGCCAGCTTTCCATCAGGCCAGCTTCTGGTCTCGCGTCATGTTCTCGATACCGTTTTCGTGAACCACAACGTTATCTTCGATGCGAATCCCGCCAAACGGCTTCAGCGCGTCAATTTTTTCCCAGTTGAAGTGCTTGCTGAACTGACCTTCACGCCACGGCGCCAGCAGGGATTCGATAAAGTAGATCCCCGGTTCAATCGTCAGCACCATACGCGGCTCAAGAATACGGGTGCAGCGCAGGTAAGGATACTTAGACGGTGCCGCCAGATGCGTACCGGTATCATCCTGCATAAAGCCCGCAACGTCGTGAACCTGCAGGCCCAGCGGGTGACCAATACCGTGCGGCATGAATGGCCCGGTCAGATCGTTCTCGACCATCGCCTCTTCGCTCATGTCTTTCACAATCTGATGCTTACGCAGCAGCTTCGCGATGCGCTGATGGAACTGGATGTGGTAATCCACATAGCTGGTGCCCGCCTTCATGGTGCCAATAAGCGCCAGCTGTTCATCGTTCACGTCTTTAATGAGCTGCGCGAAATCGGTATCCGCATTCGCCGCCCAGGTACGCGTCAGGTCTGCCGCGTAACCGTTGTACTCGGCGCCTGCGTCAAGCAGGAAGCTGCGCATCTCAGATGGCACATGGTGATCGAGTTTGGTGTAATGCAGGACGGAAGCATGCTCGTTTAGCGCAACAATATTGCTGTACGGCACGTCGGTATCGCGGTGGCCTGTCGCGGTCAGGTAAGCCAGGTTGATGTCGAACTCGCTCATCCCCGACTGGAACGCTTCGTGCGCGGCGCGGTGGCCGTTCACCGCCGTTTTTTGCGCTTCACGCATGCAGTACAGTTCGTAGTCGGTTTTATACGCGCGGTAATAGTGCAGGTAATCCAGCACCCCTTTCGGGTTCAGTTTGTCTGCCGGAATATCGAGGCCCAGCGCACGCTCCGGAACAGGGCCAATATAGGCGATGTTGCCGCGCGCGGCTGGCAGCTGGCTGCCAATGCCGTCGGCTTTTGGCAGCGCAATGACATCCACTTCTTCCGTCCAGAAAGAGGTCGGCAGCGGCTCAACGTTGTGCCAGTAATCAACCGGCAGGTAGAACCACAGTTTCGGCTTATTCACGCCATCGACCAGCAGCCAGCAATTTGGAACCTGAGTCACCGGCACCCAGGCTTTAAACTGCGGGTTCACCTTAAACGGGTAAGCGTGATCGTCGAGAAAGGTATTCATCAGCTCGCCAGAGTGGATCAACAGCGCATCCAGCTTAAAGCGGGCCAGTACATCGCGGGTACGTTCCTGTAGGGTAACGATATGATTTTTATAAAGCGAAGCCAGTGAGTCCATCATTCTTCCTTTCGTTTTTTTGACCTCAAGTCATCGCATCTTAGCACACCTCACTCCGGCTGCGTGATTTCCACCGACCGTGATCAATGCAGCAATTTCTTAATGAGTAATTTGCATTTTATTAACATAAATCCCACACTCCGACTCATCTGGTATGACCAGATCCACTTGATGGATTCAGGAGACTGACATGCTTTACAAAGGCGACACCCTGTACCTCAACTGGCTGGAAGATGGCATTGCCGAACTGGTGTTCGATGCCCCCGGCTCAGTGAACAAGCTTGATACCGCGACGGTGGCCAGTCTTGGCCAGGCGCTGGATGTACTTGAAAAACAACCTGAATTAAAAGGGCTGCTGCTGCGCTCGAACAAAGCGGCCTTTATTGTCGGTGCCGATATCACCGAATTCCTCTCGCTCTTCCTGGTGCCCGAAGAACAGCTGAGCCAGTGGCTGCACTTTGCTAACAGCGTCTTTAACCGTCTGGAAGATCTGCCCGTCCCGACCATTTCCGCCGTTAACGGCTACGCGCTGGGCGGTGGCTGCGAATGCGTGTTAGCCACGGATTACCGTCTGGCGACGCCGGACCTGCGCATTGGCCTGCCGGAAACGAAGCTGGGTATCATGCCGGGCTTTGGCGGCTCCGTGCGTATGCCGCGCATGCTGGGTGCCGACAGCGCGCTTGAGATCATTGCCGCAGGTAAAGACGTCGGTGCAGAACAGGCGCAGAAAATCGGCCTGGTCGACGGCGTCGTTAAACCAGAGAAGCTTGTTGAAGGCGCTGTCGCCATTTTACGTCAGGCGATTAACGGCGATCTCGACTGGAAAGCGAAACGCCAGCCGAAGCTGGAACCGTTAAAACTCAGCAAGATTGAAGCCACCATGAGCTTCACCATCGCCAAAGGCATGGTGATGCAGACGGCAGGTAAACACTATCCTGCGCCCATCACCGCGGTAAAAACCATCGAAGCAGCCGCCCGCCTTGGTCGCGACGAAGCGCTGAAGCTTGAAAACCAGAGCTTTGTTCCGCTGGCGCACACCAATGAAGCTCGCGCGCTGGTCGGTATCTTCCTCAACGATCAGTTCGTGAAAGGAAAAGCCAAACAGCTGACCAAAAACGTTGAGACGCCAAAACACGCGGCGGTACTCGGCGCCGGCATTATGGGTGGCGGCATCGCCTACCAGTCGGCCTGGAAAGGCGTGCCGGTAGTGATGAAAGACATCAGCGAGAAATCACTGACGCTGGGTATGACCGAAGCGGCCAAGCTGCTGAATAAACAGCTGGAACGCGGCAAAATTGACGGACTTAAGCTCTCCGGAGTGATCTCAACGATCCAGCCAACGCTGGAATACACCGGTTTCGACCGCGTGGACGTAGTCGTTGAAGCCGTAGTTGAAAACCCGAAAGTCAAAAAAGCAGTGCTGGCGGAAACGGAAGACAAGGTTCGTCCGGGCACCGTACTGGCGTCTAACACCTCGACCATTCCAATCAGCGAACTGGCGAGCGTGCTGAAGCGTCCGGAAAACTTCTGCGGGATGCACTTCTTCAACCCGGTACACCGTATGCCGCTGGTCGAGGTGATCCGCGGGGAAAAAACCTCTGACGAAACCATTGCTAAAGTGGTGGCGTGGGCGAGCAAGATGGGTAAAACGCCGATCGTGGTGAACGACTGCCCGGGCTTCTTCGTCAACCGCGTCCTGTTCCCTTACTTCGCCGGTTTCAGCCAGCTGCTGCGCGATGGCGCGGACTTCCGCAAAATCGACAAAGTGATGGAAAAACAGTTCGGCTGGCCGATGGGTCCGGCGTATCTGCTGGATGTGGTCGGCATTGATACCGCCCACCACGCTCAGGCTGTTATGGCGGCGGGCTTCCCGCAGCGCATGCAGAAAGATTATCGCGACGCGATTGACGCCCTGTTCGACGCCAACCGCTTCGGTCAGAAAAACGGCCTGGGCTTCTGGCGCTATAAAGAAGACAGCAAAGGCAAACCGAAGAAAGAAGAAGATGCCGTGGTGGATGGCCTGCTGGCCGACGTCAGTCAGCCGAAACGCGACTTCACTGACGATGAGATCGTTGCCCGCATGATGATCCCAATGATCAACGAAGTGGTGCGTTGCCTCGAAGAAGGCATCATCGCCAGCCCGGCAGAAGCCGACATGGCGCTGGTGTACGGCCTGGGCTTCCCTCCGTTCCACGGCGGTGCGTTCCGCTGGCTGGACACCCTCGGCAGCGCCCGCTATCTCGATATGGCTCAGCAGTATCAGCACCTCGGCCCGCTTTATGAGGTGCCGGAAGGGCTGCGCAACAAAGCGCGCCATAACGAACCCTACTATCCAGCAGTTGAGCCAGCCCGTCCGGTTGGCGAGCTGAAAACGGCTTAAGGAGTCACAATGGAAAAGGTTGTCATTGTTGATGCGATTCGCACCCCGATGGGCCGTTCAAAAGGCGGTGCATTCCGTAACGTGCGTGCGGAAGATCTCTCCGCGCATCTGATGCGTAGCCTGCTGGCGCGTAATCCGGCGCTGGATCCTGCTGCGCTCGACGATATTTACTGGGGTTGCGTGCAGCAGACCCTGGAGCAGGGCTTCAACATCGCCCGTAACGCGTCGCTGCTCGCGGAGATCCCGCATTCAGTTCCGGCCGTTACCGTTAACCGTCTGTGTGGTTCATCCATGCAGGCGCTGCACGACGCGGCACGTATGATCATGACCGGCGATGCCCAGGCCTGCCTGGTCGGCGGCGTGGAGCATATGGGTCACGTACCGATGAGCCACGGGGTCGATTTCCACCCGGGTATGAGCCGTAACGTGGCGAAAGCGGCAGGGATGATGGGCCTCACCGCTGAGATGCTCTCCCGCCTCCATGGCATTAGCCGTGAAATGCAGGATACCTTCGCCGCCCGCTCTCACGCTCGCGCATGGGCTGCAACGCAGTCCGGCGCCTTTAAAAACGAGATCATCCCTACCGGCGGCCACGATGCTGACGGCGTTCTGAAGCAGTTCAGCTACGACGAAGTGATCCGCCCGGAAACCACCATAGAAGCGCTTTCCACCCTGCGCCCTGCGTTTGATCCGGTCACTGGGACGGTCACGGCAGGTACCTCGTCGGCGCTGTCCGACGGTGCCGCCGCGATGCTGGTGATGAGCGAAAGCCGCGCTCGCGAGCTGGGGTTAACGCCTCGCGCCCGCGTGCGTTCGATGGCGGTCGTGGGCTGCGACCCTTCGATCATGGGCTACGGCCCGGTTCCGGCGTCGAAGCTGGCGCTGAAAAAAGCGGGATTAACCGCCAGCGACATCGACCTGTTTGAGATGAACGAAGCGTTCGCTGCGCAGATCCTGCCGTGCATTAAAGATCTGGGGCTGATGGAGCAGATCGACGAGAAGATTAACCTCAACGGCGGTGCGATCGCCCTCGGTCACCCGCTGGGCTGCTCCGGGGCGCGTATCAGCACCACGCTGATTAACCTGATGGAACGCAAAGATGCCCAGTTTGGTCTGGCAACGATGTGTATCGGGCTGGGTCAGGGTATCGCGACAGTGTTTGAGAGAGTGTAAGGCTATAACGTAGGCCCGATAAGCATCGCGCCATCGGGCTTTTGCCGGGAGGCGCTGCGCTTTCCCGGCCTACGAGAGGTATCTCACCGCCACTGGCTTCACGGGCGTTGAGAAAGAGTTTAGTTGCCGTTCTTCCCGCCTGTCAGGGGCGGGTTTTTTATTTAAATGAAGGCAAACGCATCGCCGAACAGACGGTCTTCACGCGCGTCACGTTCGTTACAGAACAGGTCGCGGGCAATTTTCGCCATCTCAAAACGGCCAGCGATATAGATGTCGTGCCCTGCCAGCGTGCCATGATCCTGCAGTACCGCCGTCAGCACCGTTCCGCTACGCCCACGCCAGCCCTCTTCCGGCTGCTCAACCACCGGCTCAATGCGCAGGTTAGGATGAGTTACGCTCAGCGCTTCCAGCTCAGAGAGGTCATACAGATGTTTCTCTTCGCGGCCACCCCAGTAAATGGTGATATCACGGTCCGGATTACGCGCCAGGGCGGTCAACAGAATAGAGCGCACATACGAGAAGCCAGTGCCGCCAGCGATGAGGATCAGTGGACGGTCTTCGTCATCGCGCAGCCACGCCTCACCGTGTGGAATATCCACCACGATTTCGCGTTCCTTCAGGATCCGATCCATCACCGCCATCGCATACAGGTTAAGCTCTGACGCACCAATATGAAGCTCAATAAATTCCTGCTCCGCTGGCGTTGAGGCCATAGAGAAAGGACGCTTATCACGCTCATCCATCACAACCATTAAGTACTGACCAGCGCGGAAAGAGAATGGCGCTTCTGGCACTAAACGGACGCGATATACGGTGTCGGTGATGGCATCTACCGAGGTCACTTTACAGCTTAAGGTTGTCATTCGCTCTCTCTGTCGGGAAGTCTATAGGGCTTAACGGTCAGATTCAGGCTTACCGTTACTCATTATGGCCAGTTCGTCCCAGATCGCGTCAATTCGCGCGGTCACGGCAGGATCTTTTTTGATCGGGCGACCCCATTCACGGTCGGTTTCGCCGGGCCATTTATTTGTGGCATCCAGTCCCATTTTTGAGCCAAGGCCGGAAACCGGCGAGGCAAAATCCAGGTAATCTATCGGCGTGTTTTCGACTAACACCGTATCACGCGCCGGGTCCATTCGGGTGGTAATGGCCCAAATGACGTCATTCCAGTCGCGGGCGTTAACGTCATCATCGCAGACAATAACAAATTTGGTATACATAAACTGGCGCAGGAAAGACCATACGCCCATCATTACGCGTTTAGCGTGGCCAGGATACTGTTTCTTCATCGTGACCACCGCCATGCGATACGAGCATCCTTCAGGCGGCAGATAGAAATCTACGATTTCCGGGAACTGTTTTTGCAGGATCGGCACAAACACTTCATTCAGCGCCACGCCCAGTACCGCGGGTTCGTCCGGTGGACGTCCGGTATACGTGGAGTGATAAATCGCATCTTCACGCTGCGTAATTTGCGTCACGGTAAACACCGGGAAGTTATCCACTTCGTTGTAATAGCCGGTGTGGTCACCGTAGGGACCTTCCGGTGCCAGTTCACCCTGTTCAATGTAACCTTCCAGCACAATTTCGGCACTGGCCGGAACTTCTAGATCGTTAGAGATACACTTCACGACTTCCGTTTTGGTCCCGCGCAGCAGGCCTGCAAACGCATATTCAGAGAGCGTATCGGGTACGGGCGTTACCGCCCCGAGAATGGTGGCCGGATCGGCACCTAGCGCAACTGAAACCGGGAAACGTTCACCAGGATGCGCAGCGCACCACTCCTGGAAATCCAGCGCGCCGCCGCGATGCGACAGCCAGCGCATGATGAGCTTATTCTTGTCAATCAACTGCTGGCGGTAAATACCCAGATTCTGGCGCTCTTTGTGCGGGCCGCGCGTCACGGTGAGCCCCCAGGTGATCAGCGGAGCGGCATCTTCAGGCCAGCACTGCATAATAGGGATTTTAGTCAAATCAACCGCATCGCCTTCCAGCACTTTCTGCTGGCACGGCGCGCCGCGCAGGCGTTTGGTAGGCATGTTCAGCACCTGCTTAAACTGCGGCAGTTTGTCGAACAGATCGCGGAAGCCTTTCGGTGGCTCCGGCTCTTTCAGAAACGCCAGCAGTTTACCCACTTCGCGCAGCGCCGTGACGTCCTCCTGCCCCATCCCCAGTGCGACACGACGCGGTGTCCCAAACAGGTTGCACAGCACCGGCATTGAGTAACCTTTCGGATTTTCAAACAGTAATGCGGGGCCACCGGCACGCAGGGTGCGGTCAGCTATTTCTGTCATCTCCAGATAAGGATCAACAGGAAGTGTAATGCGTTTGAGTTCACCCTGCTTTTCCAGCAGCGTCAGGAAGTCGCGGAGATCGTGGTATTTCATGCAGTTAATCATGGCCTCTCTGTAAGCGCTTCATTATACGGCGTAAGACTGCTTGATGCTGTAATTTTGTTAAACAAGCGTGAACTTATGCGTTCTGTTGCGTTTTCCCCCATTATAATCAACTTAGCGATCCCGCCAGGGTTTTGATATGCTTGCGCCCCGAACTAAGGGAAAGAGTGATTATGCAGGCCTGGTATTTACTGTATTGCAAACGCGGGCAACTTCAGCGCGCGCAGGAACATCTTGAACGTCAGTCTGTGAATTGCCTGACGCCCGTGATCACGCTTGAAAAGATGCAGCGCGGGAAGCGCACAACCGTGAGTGAGCCGTTATTCCCGAACTACCTGTTCGTGGAGTTCGACCCGGAGGTGATCCACACCACCACCATCAGCGCCACGCGCGGCGTCAGCCACTTTGTTCGTTTTGGTGCCCATCCGGCAACGGTTCCGTCGACGGTTATTCACCAGCTGTCAGTTTACCAACAGCCTGAAGGGATCACCGACCCGGAAACGCCTTACACGGGCGATTGCGTTGTCATTACGGAAGGCGCTTTTGAAGGCCTGCAGGCAATTTTTGCCGAGCCGGACGGTGAAGCCCGCTCCATGCTGTTGCTCAATCTGCTGAACAAGCAGGTGCTTCAGAGCGTTAAAAACACCGACTTCCGCAAAGTTTAAAAACCTATCCCGAACAAATTACGCACGTTGTCATCCGTCTGCGCGGAAAGCCAGTGCGGATCCTCTCCGCGCCACTTCGCTACGCTCTCAACAATGTGCCCCAGCCAGGCGGGCTCATTTCGCCGCGATGCCGGTTTGGGTTTCATATCGCGCGGCAGCAGATAAGGCGCATCGGTTTCAAAAAGCAGCCGGTCAGCCGGGATCGCGGGTAACAGTTCCCGAAGCTCAAGCCCGCGGCGCTCATCGCAAACCCAGCCGGTAATGCCCAGATAAAGCCCTCGCTTCAGGCAATCCAGCGCCTCCTGGCGAGAACCGGTGAAGCAGTGCAGCACCGCGCCGGGCAGTTTATTCAGCCACGGATCCAGCAGCGCCAGGAAACGCTCATGCGCGTCGCGGCAGTGCATAAATACGGGCATTTCAAGTTCTGCCGCCAGTGCAAGCTGGGCAGTGAACGCCTTTTCCTGCTCTTCAGGCGTAGAAAAGTTACGGTTGAAATCGAGACCGCATTCACCGATAGCCACAACGTCTGGCATCTTCGCCAGCCTGTGCAGGGTTTCGCTACTGTCCGGGGTCCACTGGCTGCTGTCATGAGGATGCACGCCAGCGGTAGACCAACAGCGATCGTAGCGTTGCGCCAGCTGCTGCGCCTGCTCGCTTTCATGCAGGTTGGTCCCCGTAAGCAGCAGTCCTTTCACCCCAGCCGCAAACGCACGCGCAACCACCTCATCGCGATCTTTCGCAAACTGCGGGCTGGTCAGGTTGAGTCCGATATCAAACATGCTAATCCCCATATAACAACCGCCCTGACGGGCGGCTGGTTTTACTCTTCAGTAGTCTTGTCGGACGTATCGTCTTCATCATCCGTTCGACGTCCTTTACCCACGTAGAAACGCGAGAAGAATACGCCGACTTCAAACAGGCAGTACATCGGTATGGCCAGCAGCGTTTGCGAGAACACATCTGGCGGCGTCAGCAGCATACCGACCACAAATGCGCCTACCAGGATATACGGACGCTTCTTACGCAGGTCATCCGGCGTGGTTACCCCTACCCAGCAAAGCAGCACAATGGCCACCGGCACTTCAAATGCCACGCCGAACGCCATAAACAGCGCCATGACAAAACTGAGGTAGCTGGCGATATCCGTCGACACCTGAACCCCTTCCGGCGCGGTGTGCGTGAGGAAGCCGAAGGCCAGCGGGAAGACAACAAAATAGGCAAACGCCATGCCGATATAGAACAGCAGAGAGCTGGAGACCAGCAGCGGGATCACCAGCTTGCGTTCATGCTTGTACAAGGCCGGCGCCACAAATGCCCAGACCTGATACAGAATGACCGGCGCAGAGGCAATCAGCGATACCCAAAAGGTAAGCTTGATGGGGGTAAAGAACGGAGAGGCCACGTCCGTCGCAATCATCGTTGCGCCCAGCGGCATCTGCTTGATCAACGGTGCAGAGACAACCTGGTAGATATCGTTGGCGAAATAGACCAGGCATAGAAAAATAACGAGAACCGCAATAATGCAGTTTAACAGGCGCTTACGCAGCTCAATGAGGTGCGTAATGAGCGGTTGAGTATCATCTACAGCCATGTTTACGCTTTATCACTCGACGAGGGGGATGATTCGGAAACAGGTGCGGCGGGCTTCGCCTCTGCCACTTTTATCGCGGGGTCTTCCGGCTGCGCCTGTTTTTTCACTTCAGTTTCCTGCGGCGTCTGTTCCGGCGCAGCAGCCTGATGTTCAGCGCTGGCTGGCGTTACGCCCTCACGCTGCTCCTCGCTGCCCTTCACCACCGGGTTATGGATGGTGTTCGCTTCATCGCTCGCTTTTTCAGGATCGTTAACGCTGTAGGAGCGCTTCATGGATTCCGCCGCTTCACGCAGTTCATCCATTGAGGCTTTCAGTTCCGGCGTCAGGTTATCCATGCTCGCCTTCTCAACCTTTTTCAGGCTTTCCTGAAATTCCTGCAGCTTAAGCTCCTGCGCCAGCTCATTCTGAACGGTCGATGCCAGCGATCTCAGCGCACGCACCCAGCCCGCAACGGTTTTCACTGCCACCGGCAGACGCTGCGGCCCCAACACGATCAGACCAATCACAAAGACCAGCAGCAGCTCACTAAAACCAATGTCGAACACGGCTTACACCTGCTCTTTATCGTGGCTTTTAGCGTCTTCCTTTTTGGCTTCTTCTTGCTTGTCGGAGATGGATTTAGCAGTAAAGTCAGCGTCCTGGCTGGTTTTATCCTGCTTACTCTCATCATCGCTCATCGCTTTCTTGAAGCCTTTGATAGACGCGCCCAGATCGGAACCAATAGAACCGAGCTTTTTGGTGCCAAACAGCAGCACGACGATGACGGCAATGATCAACAATTGCCAGATACTGATACCACCCATACATGTTCCTCAGGGATAGATGATTAATTAGTCAGGTCGCATTATACGTATGCGACCCGTCGAAGGCGATGAACTCAGCGCGTTTTTCGCCAGCCGGCCAGCCAGACAACAGCCCCGCCAGCCATCAGCCAGGCGGGCATCATCTGCCAGTCCTGGCGGTTGATCAGCAGCAGCGTACCGCTCAGCAGCAGCGTTGCGCCAATCCCAAAGAGATAGCGTGACTGTCCCTGACGAACGCGGCTGGACTGAAGCTCGCGGGCGATTTTATCCATACTGTGCTGAAGGTTCTTGCTCTGACGCAAACTGTCATAAACCAGTTCAGGAATTTCAGGCATTTTCTCTATCCAGAACGGGCCTTTCTCCTTCAGCGAGCGCACCAGCGCCGGAATGCCAACCTGATCCTTAATCCAGGATTCAAGGAAAGGTTTCGCGGTCTTCCACAAGTCTAACTGAGGATAGAGCTGTCGGCCTACACCCTCAACGTAAAGTAATGTTTTCTGAAGTAAAACTAGCTGCGGCTGGACTTCCATATTAAAGCGGCGAGCGGTGTTGAACAGGTTTAACAGCACGTGCCCGAAGGAGATTTCCGCCAGCGGTTTTTCAAAGATCGGTTCGCAAACGGTTCGGATCGCAAACTCGAATTCTTCGACGTTGGTGTCCGGCGGCACCCAGCCGGAATCGACGTGCAGCTCGGCCACCTTACGGTAGTCGCGGTTGAAGAAAGCGATGAAGTTCTCAGCCAGATAGCGTTTATCTTCTTTATTCAGCGACCCCACAATCCCGCAGTCGATACCAATATACTTCGGATCTTCAGGGTGCTCGTAGCTCACGAAGATATTGCCCGGGTGCATGTCCGCGTGGAAGAAGCTGTCGCGGAATACCTGGGTAAAGAAGACCTGTACGCCACGTTCGGCCAACAGCTTCATGTTCGTTCCCTGTTTTTCCAGGGCCACCACATCGGAGACGGGAATACCGTAGATGCGCTCCATTACCATCATGTTCTGGCTGCAGTAGTCAGAATAGACTTCAGGTACATAAAGCATCGGGCTGTTTTCAAAGTTGCGACGCAGCTGAATGGCGTTTGCCGACTCGCGCAGGAGGTTAAGCTCGTCAATCAGCGTTTTTTCATATTCCCGCACCACTTCCATCGGACGCAGACGGCGCCCGTCCGGCAGCAGACGCGGCACCCAGCGCGCCAGACGATAAATCAGCTTCATGTCTGCTTTGATGACGGGCAGGATGTCCGGACGAATGACTTTAATAACGACTTCTTTGCCGTTTTCTTTCAGACGCGCGGTGTGCACCTGCGCGATAGAGGCCGACGCCAGTGGCTGAATGTCGAAATCGTCAAACCAGGTCTCGACGGGAATATTACCCATCGCCTCTTCAATTTGCTTTTTCGCGCGCGCGCCGTCAAACGGTGCGACGCGATCCTGCAGCATCGCGAGTTCATCAGCAATCAGAGGCGGGAAGAGATCGCGACGGGTCGAGAGCATCTGCCCGAACTTAATCCACACCGGACCCAGCTCCTGTAGCGCCAGGCGCAGACGCTCGCCCAGCGGCTGACCTTTATGACGATTGGGCATCCAGAACAGCATCCGCCGCCAGATACGAAGCGGCAGCGTGATACGCATTTTGGGGATAAGCTCGTCGAGCCCGTAGCTCAAAAAGGTGCGAATAATGAAATAGAGGCGCCGAATTTCACCAGGCGTCATTTGCCCTCCAGTTTTTCCAGCCGTTTGGTTAACGCATCAACCGCACGTTCAACAGCAGCGGTTTCTTCCGCAAACCACGCAACTTCCAGCGATCCGGGCGCCATTCGCCACTCCTCCGTCAGCACTTCCGCCGCATAGCGTTGCTGACGTTGAAAGCTTTTGCGCGCGAAGGATGCGCCGCCATGAAGGACTTTCCCGATGCCCTCGGCGGCAATGTCGCCGATAAAGGGTGCGAGCAGTTCTGCCGGGTCAAACTCAGCCAGATCGGTGAGCGCAACGAAGTTCTGCACGACCTGGATATCGCCTTCCACTTCCAGCTCACCGCTGCGGATAAGCGCCGTTAATTGCTGGCGATCGCGCAGTTTTGGCAGCACGCTCATGTGAGTGATGACCGAGCAGTCGGCTTCACCTTCCCACTCCCCCAGTACGTCAAGCTGGCGTTCGCTGAAGACCAGCACAAGCGGCGTCGAGAACTCTTTTAAAACAATACGTAATACCTTCCCGCTCAGCCGCTGACGTGCGGCTTTCAGCGCCGGAGCGCGATACAGAAAAGCGTTCAGTACATTCTCGATGCCTGCGGAGACTAAGGGTTTAAAGGGCACGGGACACCTCCACTCAGAATTTGTAACCGCGATGCAGCGCGACGACACCCGCCGTCAGGTTGAAATATTCAACGTTCTCAAATTCCGCGTCCTGCATCATGGCTTTTAATGTGTCCTGATCCGGGTGCATACGGATAGACTCCGCCAGATAGCGATAGCTTTCCGCGTCGTTGGCCACCAGCTCGCCGATGCGCGGCAGCACGTGGAAGGAATAGGCGTCGTAAGCTTTGCTCAGCGGCTCAATAATGGGTTTAGAGAACTCGAGCACCAGCAGGCGTCCACCCGGCTTCAGCACGCGATACATGGAACGCAGCGCTTTTTCTTTATCGGTAACGTTACGCAGACCGAAGGAGATAGTGATGCAGTCGAAGGTGTTGTCCGGGAACGGCAGCGCTTCGGCGTTTGCCTGCACATATTCCACATTCCCCACCACGCCGATGTTACGCAGCTTTTCGCGTCCCATTTTCAGCATGGAGTCATTGATATCTGCGAGAACAACCCGACCGGTTTCGCCCACCAGACGGGAGAATTTCGCGGTTAAATCGCCCGTACCGCCGGCTAAGTCCAGCACAGTTTGTCCACGACGCACGCCGCTACAGTCAATGGTGAAGCGCTTCCACAAGCGATGAATACCGAACGACATCAGGTCATTCATCACATCGTACTTCGCCGCCACGGAATGAAATACGTGGGCCACCATGTCAGCTTTCTGCGCTTTGGCGACAGTCTGAAAGCCAAAGTGCGTTGTGTCTTGTGAATCGTCAACCATCTCAGAGCCTGCTTATCAGTAAAATGTTCGTGAAGTGTAACAGATTGGGCGCAATTGCCCTACGTTTCAACCACCGCGAAAGAAACGCGCGGGAGGCTCTTCGAGTGATAAATCCGCCGCTAAGGTGTTGTCTTCACTGTTTGTCTTTTGTTCGTCCGCACCTTCACGCAGGCGAAACTCTTCGTCCTGGGCGATGGCCTGTTCGACCAATTCCGGATTAATCTCGCGTTTAACCTCTACTCCCAGGCTGCGGAATGCTTCTGCCTGCACCAGAAGATTGCCACGGCCGGAGGCGAGTTTTTTCATCGCCTGACGGTAGTTATCCTGCGCACGGTCCAGGCTCTGCCCGACCGAAGACATGTCGTCCACGAAGAGGCGCATTTTGTCGTACAGCTTGCTGGCGCGTTCGGCAATCTGCTGCGCGTTGCGGCTCTGGTGCTCATAGCGCCAGAGGTTGGCAATAGTGCGCAAGGCCACCAGCAGCGTGGTAGGGCTGACCAGCATAATGTTGTTTTTGAGCGCTTCGGTGATCAGCTCAGGCTGTCTGTCGAGTGCCAGCAGAAACGCGGGCTCAACCGGGATAAACATCAGAACATAGTCCAGCGAGCGCAGGCCTGGCAGTTGCTGATAATCTTTTCTGCCGAGCAGGCGAATGTGGTTACGCACCGAGGCAATGTGCTCCTGCAGGGCAGACTCACGCGTATAGTCATCTTCCGCATTAAAGTAGCGCTCATACGCCACCAGCGTCATTTTGGCGTCAATCACCACATCTTTACCCTGCGGCAGCCGCACTATTACATCCGGCTGCATACGCGAGCGGGCATCGTTTTCGATACTCACCTGCGTTTCGTATTCATAGCCTTCCCGCAGGCCAGAGGCTTCCAGTACGCGGGTCAGTACCACTTCTCCCCAATTGCCCTGGGTTTTGTTATCACCTTTAAGGGCACGGGTCAGGTTGACCGCTTCCTGCGCCATTTGCGCATTCAGTTGCTGAAGATTGCGAATCTCATGCGCCAGCGTGTGGCGCTCGCGGGCTTCCTGACCAAAGCTGTCCTGCACCTGGCGGCGAAAACCGTCCAGCTGTTCGCGCAGCGGCGTCAGCAGGCTGTTCAGACTCTGGCGGTTCTGTTCGTCAACGCGACGGTTGCTGTGCTCGAAAATACGGTTGGCGAGGTTCTCAAACTGTTCGCTGAGGCGCTGCTCGCTGTTGATCATCTGGCGGATTTTGTCTTCCGCATGCAGTTGCGTGGATTCAAGGCGGGTGGTCACTTCGCGGAGATCGGCCTCCAGCGAGGTGTTGATATCGCGCAGATTACGCAGCTCGTTGTTGAGCAGCTCACACTCATCACGCCAGTGTTCGCTCAGCGCAAGCTGCTGCTTTGCCGCGCTTAAATCGGCGACTATCTCTTCGCGCTCTGCCAATTGATCGGCCTTCTGCTGCGCATGCTGATAGCTGGAAATGAGCCAGCCTATTGCCACACCCGCCAGCGCAATCACCGCATATACCAGGACTGAGATATCCACAATGCCCCCTGCATCAACGTATTACCCGCACAAAATAGGATTGTGCTGTATAAACGTCCAGTTTGAAAGGGTTTTCCTGCGAGGCGCTACGCAAAAAATCAAAGGCCGAACGTGTCGGCCTTTGATTTCGAAAGGAGAGGACTAGATCAGGCGACGCGCGGCTTCAACCACGATTTTCACCGCATGACTTTCAGTCTGCTTCATGGTTTCGGCGTTCGGGATTTCCTGCTGGGTACGGTTGACGATAACGCCCGCCACCATACCGGCACGCAGACCCTGGCTTGCGCACATGGTCAGCAGCGTTGCAGATTCCATTTCGTAGTTCATCACGCCCATGGACTGCCACTCTTCCATTGAGCCTTTGAAACGGCTAACGACGCGGCCGGAGAAGGTGTCGTAACGCTCCTGGCCCGGGTAGAAGGTATCGGAAGAGGCGGTTACGCCCACGTGGGTAGTCGCGCCCACGGATTTCGCGGCTTCAACCAGCGCAGTAGTACATTCAAAGTCTGCTACTGCCGGGAATTCCATCGGCGCAAAGTGCAGGCTTGCTCCGTCCAGACGTACGGACGCGGTCGTGACCAGCACGTCGCCCACGTTGATGTGCGACTGAATAGCGCCGGTGGTACCGATACGCAGGAAAGTACGAATGCCCAGCTGCGCCAGTTCTTCAACAGCAATTGAAGTAGACGGTCCACCGATACCGGTAGAACACACGATCACGGCTTTACCATCCAGCTCTGCACGCCAGGTGGTGAATTCGCGATGGGCTGCCAGCTTGACCGGCTTATCCATCAGCGCGGCGATCTTTTCCACACGCTCAGGGTCGCCAGGGACGATTGCGAGCGTAGCCCCTTGTAAATCGTTTTTGGTGAGGCCGAGATGAAAAACATCAGACTTAGACATAGGTGACTCCTCTGTGGGTCGGTTAGTCAGAAGAAGTAAAACGGTACTTTACAGAAGCAGTAAGGATAATTTCGTGACGCAACTCACCATGAATGAAAATGATTGCATTAAATTTCCATAAAAAAGTGATTTACATCACATTAACAAGTTATATCGTCATGTGCTGCACAAAAGATAGACCGTTTAAGGCACTGTGAGTTGTTAACCTGGTGTCTATATTTACCTTTGCGCTAACTCATTGGTACGGAGAATGCCATGACTGAAAAAACCGGTTTTGCACCTGCTGCGGCCCCACATGCTTCAACCATCGTGTCGACGCCAGAAGCGGAAATTACGGCGGGTGAGACCTCCATTCCCTCGCAGGGGGAGAATATGCCAGCTTATCACGCACGGCCAAAATCGGCAGACGGCCCGCTGCCCATCGTGATTGTGATTCAGGAGATTTTTGGCGTTCACGAACACATTCGCGACCTCTGCCGCCGGCTGGCGCTGGAAGGGTATCTGGCCGTTGCTCCAGAGCTCTACTTCCGTCAGGGCGATCCGAACGACTACAGCGATATTCCCACGCTGCTCAGCAACCTGGTCAGCAAGGTTCCTGACGCACAGGTGCTGGCCGATCTCGACCACGTTGCCAGCTGGGCGGCGCGCAACGGGGGCGATCCACACCGTCTGCTGGTCACCGGTTTCTGCTGGGGCGGTCGCATTAGCTGGCTGTATGCCGCACATAACCCGCAGCTCAAAGCCGCTGTCGCCTGGTACGGTAAACTGGTGGGTGAAAAGACGCTGAATTCACCGAAACATCCCGTGGATATCGCCACTGAGTTAAATGCCCCGGTGTTAGGGCTGTACGGCGGTCAGGACACCGGTATTTCGCTGGATTCGGTAGAGACCATGCGCCATGCGCTCCGCGCGGCCAATGCGAAGGCGGAGATTGTGGTGTACCCGGATGCCGGACATGCGTTTAACGCCGATTATCGTCCGAGCTATCATGCAGAATCAGCCAAAGATGGCTGGCAGCGGATGCTGGCGTGGTTTAACCAGTACGGCGGGAAAAAAGCGTAAAAAAAGCCCGGTGGCAGTTACGCCTTACCGGGCCTTCAGGTAGGCCGGGTGCCACCCGGCAATGCAGATCCGTTACGCCTGACGCAAGTTCTGCGCCGCTTTCACCATGTTGGCCAGCGCCGCGCGGGTTTCCGGCCAGCCGCGGGTTTTCAGTCCGCAGTCCGGGTTTACCCACAGGCGCTCTGCCGGAATGCGCTGAGCCGCTTTTTTCAGCAGGGCTTCAATCCACTCCACGCTAGGCACGTTCGGGGAGTGAATGTCGTACACGCCCGGCCCAATCTCATTCGGATAGTCGAACTCTTCAAACGACTCCAGCAGCTCCATGTCTGAACGCGAGGTCTCGATGGTGATCACGTCAGCGTCCAGCGCGGCAATCGAATCCATGATGTCGTTAAATTCGCAGTAACACATGTGGGTGTGGATCTGGGTGTCGTCCTTCGCGACCGCGGCGTTGATGCGGAACGCTTCCACGCCCCACTGTAAATACGCATCCCAGTCGCTGCGGCGCAGCGGCAAGCCTTCGCGCAGCGCCGGTTCGTCAATCTGGATGATGCCAATGCCTGCGGCTTCGAGATCGGCCACTTCGTCACGCAGCGCCAGCGCAATTTGCTTCGCGATGGTTTCACGGGTCACGTCTTCACGCGGGAAGGACCAGCAAAGAATTGTTACCGGACCGGTGAGCATGCCTTTCACCGGCTTGTCCGTCAGGGACTGCGCGTATTTCGCCCACTCCACGGTGATCGCTTCCGGACGGCTGACGTCACCAATGACCACCGGTGGCTTCACGCAGCGGGAGCCGTAGCTCTGCACCCAGCCGTTCTGGGTAAACACGAAACCGTCCAGATGTTCACCGAAGTATTCCACCATGTCGTTACGCTCGGCCTCACCGTGCACCAGCACGTCCAGACCCAGACGTTCCTGCTCGATAATCGCCTGTTTGATGTGTTCAGCGATACCGGTGCGGTAGTGATTCGCATCCAGATTGCCCTTTTTGAAGTCCAGACGCAGGCCGCGGATCTCGGTGGTCTGCGGGAAGGAACCAATTGTAGTGGTCGGCCACGCGGGCAAGTTGAAGCGGGCGCGCTGCGCTTCGGCGCGCACCTCATACGGGCTCTGACGCTGGCTGTCCTGGGCGGTGATGGCCGCCAGGCGTTTTTCCACCGCCGGGTTATGGACACGAGTCGAGTGACGACGCGCCTGAATCGGTGCGCTCCATTTGGCAATAGCCGCCGTGTCGCCACTGTTGAGCGCGTCGCGCAGCAGGGCCAGCTCTTCACATTTTTGCAGCGCGAAGGCAAACCAGCTTTTTACTTCGGCATCCAGACGCGTTTCCACGCTCAGATCGATCGGGCTGTGCAGCAGCGAACAGGAAGATGCTACCCAAAGCTCACGCTTACCGACGATGTCCTTAATCTGGGCGTATTTCTCGGTGAGATCGGCGCGCCAGACGTTACGGCCGTTGATCAGGCCAGCGGAGAGCAGCCAGTCCACTGGCAGGCGCTTGTGCAGCTCCGCGACATCGTCTTTACCGTGTACGAGGTCAACGTGCAGGCCCTGAACCGGCAGCGCGGTAATGGTCTTCAGGTTCGGCGTCACGCCTTCGAAATAGGTGGTCAGCAGAAGTTTTACCTGACCGGTAAGCGCGTCATACGCCGGTTTGAAGGCATCGAGCCACGCCTGCGGCAGTTCAAGCACCAGCGCGGGTTCGTCGATTTGCACCCACTGAATGCCGCGCTTGCCCAGCTCAATCAGCACCTGTTTGTAGACCGGCAGAATATCCTTCAGCAGGCTGAGTCGATCAAACTGCTCGCCCTTGACTTTACCCAGCCACAGGTACGTTACCGGCCCAAGCAGTACCGGTTTCACCTGGTGGCCCAGCGCCAGCGCTTCGTCCACTTCATCCAGAAGCTGGGTCCAGGTCAGCCTGAACTGCTGGCCTTTTACGAACTCCGGCACCATATAGTGATAGTTGGTGTTAAACCACTTGGTCATTTCCGCCGCTGCCGCTGGCTCACCCGTTGGCGCACGGCCACGGCCGATGCGGAACAGGGTATCGATATCTACCGATCCATCTTTGTTCTGATGACGAGCCGGCACGTTGCCAAGCAGCAGGCTGGTCGTCAGAACATGGTCGTACCAGGCGAAATCGCCCACCGGCAGCAGGTCAATGCCCGCCTGTTTTTGCTGATCCCAGTGACGGGCGCGCAGCTCGCGTCCCACCGCCAGCAGTTCTTCACGGGTGGCGTTACCCGCCCAGTAGCTTTCTTGCGCTTTTTTCAGCTCGCGACGCAGGCCAACGCGAGGGAAACCGAGAGTGTGATTGCGGATTGTCATGGTATGCCCCTTGTGAAATTCGTTATTTAGACGTCCAGATGTTTACACATCTATAATTGGCAGGTACTGTATATTCCTCAAGCGCAAAATGTTCATGGCGAAGTGAAGGACTTTCATGATCGAGATAAAACACCTGAAAACGCTACAAGCGTTGCGGAACTGCGGCTCGCTCGCGGCGGCGGCAGCCACGCTGCACCAGACCCAGTCCGCCCTTTCTCACCAGTTCAGCGATCTGGAACAGCGCCTTGGATTTCGTCTTTTTGTGCGTAAGAGCCAGCCGCTGCGCTTTACGCCTCAGGGCGAGATCCTGCTGCAGCTGGCGAATCAGGTGCTGCCGCAGATCGCCAGCGCGCTGCAGGCGTGTAACGAACCGCAGCAGACCAAGCTGCGTATCGCCATTGAATGCCACAGCTGTATTCAATGGCTGACCCCCGCGCTTGAGAACTTCCGCCAGAAGTGGCCGCAGGTAGAGATGGACTTTAAATCCGGCGTGACGTTCGACCCGCAGCCCTCGCTCCAGCAGGGCGAGCTGGATCTGGTCATGACCTCCGACATACTGCCGCGCAGCGGCCTGCACTATTCGCCGATGTTTGATTATGAAGTGCGCCTGGTGCTGGCGCCGGACCATCCGCTGGCAGCTAAAACGCGCATCACGCCGGAAGATCTGGCGACAGAAACGCTGCTGATTTACCCGGTTCAGCGCAGTCGTCTGGATATCTGGCGTCACTTCCTGCAGCCGGCAGGCATTAGCCCGCAGCTGAAAAGCGTGGATAACACCCTGCTGTTGATTCAGATGGTGGCGGCAAGAATGGGCATCGCGGCATTGCCGCACTGGGTGGTGGAGAGTTTTGAACGCCAGGGTCTGGTGGTCACCAAAACCCTGGGTGAAGGACTGTGGAGCAGGCTGTACGCCGCCGTGCGCGATGGCGAGCAGCGTCAGCCGATTACGGAGGCGTTTATTCGCTCAGCGCGGAACCACGCGTGCGACCATCTTCCGTTTGTGCGGAGCGCGGAGCGACCCAGCGTCGATGGACCCACAGCGAAGCCAGGATCACCGTTCCCCCAATAATGAAGCTCGGCCAGTGCGGCTGTTGCTGCCAGATGGCGAGGTTGACTAGTAGCCCTGCCGGGACATGCACGTTGTTCATGATCCCCAGCGTACCGGCGTCTACCTGAGTAGCGCCGTAGTTCCACATGAAATACCCCAGCCCTGATGCCACAACGCCCAGCCAGACCAGAACGCCCCACTGCACGGCGGTGGTCGGCAGCTTTTGCGGGTTACCGAGCATAAACCACGCCGCCACCGCGATAATCGCGGCCCCCATATAGAACCAGGCAAATGCGTTATGCTGCGGCATCGGACGGGTTTCCATCAGGCGCTTGTAGCCCACCATGCCGATGGCAAAACTGATGTTGGCGAGCTGGACGAACATTAGCCCGGTCCAGAAGTGATCGCTGACTTTGTCATAGCGAATAATCGCCGCGCCGATCACCGCCAGTGCCGCGCTCAGCAGGTATCCCCAGCGCAGGCGGCGCTTGCTGAGCAAATCGTAGATTAGCGTGATATAGAGCGGCGTAAGCACGGTGAACAGCAGGAATTCAGAGACGGACAGGTAGACGTAAGCCCGGAAGCTAAACAGATACATGATGCCGAGCTGCATCGCCCCCACCAGCATATACAGCACGATCGTTTTCAACGATTGCCCGCGCGTACGCAGAAACGGCAGGAACACCAGCGCCGCCAGCCCCACGCGCATCAGCACCGAGAAGTAGCTGTCGACTGAACCGGCAAGGTATTCGCCAATCAGGCTAAAGGAGAAGGCCCACAGGATAGTGGTGATAATGAGTAGCGCCACAATGCTTGTCTCTCAGAAAGAAGGACAGGCATTGTAGCGAACTCTTTAGTTGACAACTGAGCAATAAATAACCGAATGAAGATTATTCAAGGAACAGCTTGCGCAGATATTTCGGTACCGCGTTGTCGCCGTTGGTGCCGATCACTTCCAGCTCCGGATGCAGGTCTTTCAGACGCTGGTGCGCGTTCTCCATAATGCAGCCCTTGCCCGCCATAGAAAGCATTTCGGCGTCGTTCATGCCGTCACCAAAGGCGATGCAGTCTTTCAGCTCGAAGCCCAGACGTTTCGCAACCGCTTCCAGCGCGTGGCCTTTGGAGACGCCCCCGGCCATCACTTCCAGACAGGTCAGCGTTGAGAAGCTCACGTTGACGCGATCGCCCCAGCGCGCGTTGATCGCCTGCTCCAGCGGCAGCAATTCCTCATGGTTTACGCAGGTGAAGAACACCTTGCTGATCCCTTCCGGCTCCAGCAGGCCCGGCTCGTACAGCGAGTACTGGAATACGGCTTCCTTGAAGAAACGCATCTCTTCCGGGCGGTGGCGGTTCATGAACCAGTCGTCGTCGCGGTAAACGTTGGTGACGATGTTCGGGTTGTTATGCACGACCCCGAACAGATCGGCGGCAATATCGCGATCCAGGTTGTGGGTAAAGATCAGGTTGCCGTCGGTATCATGCACGCGCGCACCGTTAGAGGTGATCATGTACGATTTGATCTCAAGATTATCGCGGATCTGCCCTACGTCTACGTGGTGGCGGCCGGTGGCGAACACAAAGTTCACGCCCCGGGCGGTCAGCAGCTTTAAGGTCTCTTTCGCGTAAGGCGACAGGGTGTGGTCGGGAGAAAGCAGCGTGCCATCTAAATCAGATGCAACAACCTGGTACATAGGGAAATTTAACCTCAATAGAAAATCAGTTATGCCGGTCGAAAAACTCGACGATGGCGTTAAGCGCGACTGAGCGCATAGCGTCCTTTTCAAAAAGGATCTCATGGTACGCGCCGTTGATGACCAACGGTTTTCCCCCTTCACAAGGGTGGCCGGCGGCAGCGCGGAGTTCGCAAAAGCGGTCATGCATGCGGTTATCCACCACACGCTCTTCTTCAGCCTGAATCAGTAGCGTTGGCGTGTCGTCATTCGCGACGCCCGCCAGAACCTGCTCACCGGCAAGGATCCCTTCCCGTACCCAGTGATAAGTCGGGCCACCCACGCGCAGGCGCGGTTCATCTGCATAAAAACGCAGGTTACGACGATAGCGCTGTCGGCTGTGGGTCAGCACGTTCATCGCAAACGGCAACGCCCGCCAGCGCCCGGTGCCGATGGCGTAGCCTTCACGAATGCGCTGATGGCCCTCAGCCCAGTCAAGAATATGGCGCACCATCCAGTCCGGAAAGCGCATGACGATGCCGTACATCGGCGCGGTGAGCGCAATGGCGTCGCACTGGTGCTCGTGACGCTGTAAAAACAGCGTTGAAATCGCACCGCCCATCGAATGCGCCAGGATATAGCGCTTCCGCCATGGGCCCGGCTCGACCTCCTGCTGCCAGAACGCGGCGAGATCGTCGACGTAATCGCTGAAGCTATCCACATGGCCGCGATGCGTATCCGATAACAGGCGGCCCGAAAGCCCCTGCCCGCGGTGATCGATAATCAACACATCGAAGCCCAGATGGAACAGGTCATAGGCCAGTTCGGCGTATTTGATGTAGCTCTCAATACGCCCGGGACAGACTACGATGACCCGGTCATTTTTCTTATCGTGAAAACGCACAAAGCGTACCGGTATATCACCGACGCCCGTAAACTCATCTTCCTCACGCTGGCGCCAGAAATCGGTCAGCGGCCCCATGGAGAAAGCAGCAAATGCGTTTTCTCGTGTTTCCCAGTCCTTTTTCTGCTGAAACATCGGGTTTCCACTCACGTAAGCCAAGGAATATCGTTTTTTCGTAACCGGTCACAAAATGACTCAACAATAGCGTATTGTGGCATAAAAACAGACGATTCGGGAGTTTCAAATGACCTTCGAGTGGTGGTTCGCTTACCTGCTGACATCCATCATCCTTAGCCTTTCACCGGGCTCGGGCGCCATTAACACCATGACCACCTCCATCAACCACGGCTATCGCGGTGCGGCAGCGTCGATTGCCGGTTTGCAGGCCGGGCTGGGCATTCACATCGTCCTGGTCGGAATTGGCCTGGGCACCCTGTTCTCCCGCTCGGTACTGGCTTTTGAGATACTGAAATGGGCCGGTGCAGCGTATCTGATCTGGCTGGGTATTCAGCAGTGGCGCGCGGCGGGCTCCATCAACCTGAATACGCTCGCTCAGACGCAAAACCGCGGCCATCTGTTTAAGCGCGCGGTGTTCGTCAACCTCACCAACCCAAAAAGCATCGTCTTCCTCGCCGCGCTGTTCCCGCAGTTTATCGTGCCACATCAGCCCCAGGTGATGCAGTACGTGGTGCTGGGTGCGACCACCATTATCGTCGATATCATCGTGATGATTGGTTACGCGACCCTGGCGCAGCGGATTGCGGCGTGGATTAAAGGGCCTAAGCAGATGAAGGCCCTGAATAAAGTCTTTGGTTCGCTGTTTATGCTGGTTGGCGCGCTGCTTGCGTCAGCGCGTCATGCTTAGCGAGAAATAATGAGATGAATGCCGAAGCCGGCGAACAGCGCGCCGGCGAAGCCGTCAATCCACTTCGCGATGCGCTGATAGCCACGGCGCATTGCCGGTAAGGCAAACAGGCTTGCCACCACGGTGAACCACGCAAAGGTCTCAACGACGATCAGCAGGAAGATACCCCAGCGCGCGCCCGCGCCGACGTTATCCCCGACAAACAGCGAGAACACCGAGCCGAAATAGATAATGGCTTTCGGGTTTGCCAGGTTGGTCAGCAGCCCTTTCACAAAGCTGCGGCCGCCCGTTGCCAGCTCAACCTTTGGCTCTTCCGGTTTTTTCTCTTCTTTTTTCAGCGCGCCACGCAGCATCTGGTAGCCCATCCAGCACAGGTACAGGCCACCGCCAACCATAATGATGTTATGTAGCCAGGCCATCTTCGCCAGAATCAGGTTCAGGCCAAGCAGCGCGACCGCGGCCCAGACCATGACGCCCATAGTAATACCGAGCACGCCCATCATGGCCTCTTTACGGGAGCGGCTGACGGCCGTTTGTGACACGAAGAAAAAGTCCGGGCCCGGGCTCATCAGCGCAACGATGTGCACTAACGCCACGGTGAGAAATAGCATCAACATAATTCGCTCGCAGGGAAATAATTCAGTGAGTCATCATCCTGACACTTTTTTGCCCGGCTGACTACTCCTCATCATCACCGTCGGCATGAGAGCGGATGAGGGCCATAAACTCCTTCCCGAAGCGCTCCAGCTTGCGCGTACCGACGCCGTTGACGCTGAGCATTTCGCTGGCGCTGAGCGGCATCTGCTCGGCCATCTCAATCAGCGTCGCGTCGTTGAACACCACGTAAGGCGGGATGTTCTCTTCATCGGCAATGGCTTTACGCAGCTTGCGCAGTTTGGCAAACAGCTTGCGGTCGTAGTTGCCGCCGTACGATTTTTGCATCACCCGCGGCTTCAGGGCGATAACGCGCGGCACGGCGAGCTTCAGTTCAACGTCACCGCGCAGGACCGGACGCGCCGCTTCGGTCAGCTGCAGCGCGGAGTGCTGAGCAATGTTCTGTGTGGCAAAGCCGAGGTGAATGAGCTGACGAATAATGCTGACCCAGTGCTCGTGGCTCTGATCCTTGCCAATACCGTAGACGGGCAGTTTGTCGTGGCCCATATCGCGGATACGCTGGTTATTGGCACCGCGCAGCACTTCTACCACGTAGCCCATCCCGAAGCGCTGGTTAACACGGTAAATGGTCGAGAGCGCCTTACGCGCGTCCATCAGGCCATCGTACTGTTTCGGCGGATCCAGGCAGATATCGCAGTTGCCACACGGCTCCTGTCGCCCTTCACCAAAGTAGTTGAGCAGCACCAGACGACGGCAGGTTTGCGCTTCGGCAAACGCGCCCATCGCGTTGAGCTTGTGGCGTTCGATATCCTGCAGCTGTCCCTGCGGTTTTTCCTCCAGGCAGCGGCGCAGCCATGCCATGTCGGCCGGATCGTAAAACAGCATCGCTTCCGCTGGCAGACCGTCACGCCCGGCACGGCCGGTTTCCTGATAGTAGGATTCGATATTGCGCGGAATGTCGAAGTGCACCACAAAGCGCACGTTGGGCTTGTTTATCCCCATGCCGAACGCTACCGTCGCCACCACGATTTGCAGGTCATCGCGCTGGAATTTCTCCTGCACGTCGGCACGGATGTGGTTCTCTAACCCGGCATGATAGGCCGCCGCGCTAAAGCCACGGTTTTGCAGACGCGCGGCGGTGTCTTCCACCTTCGCTCGGCTGTTGCAGTAGATGATGCCGGACTTGCCGCGCTGCTCCTGCACGTAGCGTAAGAGCTGATCCAGCGGCTTGAATTTTTCCATCAGCATGTAGCGGATGTTGGGGCGGTCGAAGCTGCTGACCTGAATATAGGGGTCGTTCAGCCCCAGCAGGCGAACAATATCCAGACGGGTGGTGTCATCTGCCGTGGCGGTAAGCGCCATAAACGGCAGCTCGGGGAAGCGCTGACGCAGCTGGCCGAGCGCAGCATATTCCGGGCGGAAATCGTGCCCCCACTGGGAGATACAGTGCGCTTCATCCACCGCCAGCAGGACCGGGTTCCAGTGCGCGAGATGGTCGAGGAAGTTATCCAGCATCAGGCGTTCCGGCGCGATATACAGCAGGCGAATTTGCCCGGTGCGGCACCCGGCCATCACCTCTTGCTGCTGCTCGCGGGTTTGCGTCGAGTTAAGACAGGCCGCCGACACGCCGTTGGCGAGCAGCTGGTCAACCTGGTCTTTCATCAGAGAAATCAGGGGCGATACCACGACCGTCAGGCCGTTAAGCACCAACGCGGGCACCTGATAGCAGAGGGATTTACCGCCGCCGGTCGGCATCACCACCAGGCAATCGCGACCTTCCAGCACCGTTTCAATGATGGTTTCCTGGCCAGGGCGGAACTGCTGGTAGCCAAAGGTTTCATGCAAAACCTGTTTAGCCAGCGACTCCTGATTCAATACTTCCGCCTGCGCCACATTAACCCCATATGCGAAAAATAAAACAGGCGCTATTTTCAGCGCCTGAGAGAGAAACTTCAACGTTTAACGCAAAAACATTCGAGCTGCCTAGAGAATATCGTTCAGCATCACGCCCACGCCGACGCGGGTCTGGTTGAAGTTGTAGTCGATAAGCGACTCGCCGTAACCGCTGTATACTTGCGTATAGATACGAACGTGCTTCGTCACAGGATAGCTTAAGCCCACTTCCGCGCCGCCGTAGCCGGTATTCCAGTTGTATTGACCTTTTGCACTCAGCACGGCATCACCCAGCTGATAGCCGACTTTTAGCTGGTAGTATCCCATGTATTTGGTGATGTCCGGGTTGTCATCAGTGCTGCCGACCACATACCACGGCTTCACCTCCACCATCCAGTTACCGTTCTGCGCCATCAGGCGCGTATAGGCGCGGTTCCAGCTACGGGAAGTCGGGTCGGAACGGCCGTTGGAATCATGGTTAAAGCCCACTTCGACATCACGCAACGTCCATCCGGCAAATTCATAATCCGTTGCAAAACCGAGGAACAGCTGAGGCTCGTAGTTCGTTTCACGGAACGGCGAGGACTCCCCGCTGTTAGAGAGCTGCCACCAGGATTTCTGCGTGTATGAAGCACCAAGAACCGAGTTCGGCCCCAGAATGCCGCGCCAGAACGGGAAAGCGAGGCTGAGCTGGAATTTCACCTCATCTTTACGCGCATTATCAGACCAGTTATAGGAGCTTATCGCCTCTTTGTTGAGATCGCTGGTCTGGGTGTAAATCACGTAGTTGGTGTCGTACGGATAGAGCGTGAACGGGTTGTCATGCTCCTGAAGAAGGTTCGCAATAATGCTGCCGTGAACGGCAGGTTTATCATGCACCTCTTTAATCGTCGCTTCCTGCGCATATGCTGTGAGGGGCAGCGCAACCGCCGCCAGTAACCAGGCCAGATACGTCCGCATCGGTGGTGTTCTCCTGCAAAAGAGTAAAAGTACTTGAATAGTTATGTGGCGAACATTCTACATACTTCTGCGACAACTGCTGCATCCTCGTTTCTGAAAGTGGAATTCCTTATTGCTGAGGCATAAAATCAACATTTCATTAACAATAAGGATGTGATGCCTCATGTCAGCCATGCTTACCGCCGAAGAAGTGTTAAAACTCGTGGGCGAGATTTTTGTTTACCATATGCCGTTTAACCGCGCGCTGGGACTGGAACTGGAGCGTTACGAGAAAGACTTTGCCCAGCTGAGTTTCAACAACCAGCCGATGATGGTGGGTAACTGGGCGCAAAGTATTTTGCACGGCGGTGTGATTGCCTCTGCGCTGGACGTCGCGGCTGGACTGGTCTGCGTAGGCAGTACGCTGACCCGCCATGACACCATTAATGAAGACGAACTCCGCCAGCGTCTGGCGCGCATGGGCACCATTGATTTACGCGTTGACTATCTTCGTCCAGGGCGCGGAAATCGCTTCACCTGTACCAGCAGCCTGCTGCGCGCGGGCAACAAAGTGGCCGTGGCGCGCGTTGAGTTACACAACGAAGAACAGGTTTATATCGCCAGCGCAACCGCCACTTATATGGTGGGTTGAGGCTGCAAAATCGGGTAAAATTAATTCACTTTTTTGTAACGGATTTTCCCGATGGATGCTAAACAGACGCGGCAGGGCGTTTTACTCGCCCTTGCCGCTTATTTTATTTGGGGTATCGCCCCGGCGTATTTCAAGCTTATCGCCTACGTTCCGGCCGATGAGATCCTTACTCACCGCGTCATCTGGTCGTTCTTCTTTATGATTGCGCTGATGAGCCTCAGTCGTCAGTGGTCCGGCGTCAAAACGCTGCTGCAAACGCCGAAGAAGATTTTCCTGCTGGCGCTCTCTGCCGTGCTGATTGGCGGTAACTGGCTGCTGTTTATCTGGGCTGTGAATAACCATCACATGCTCGAAGCGAGCCTGGGGTACTTCATTAACCCGCTGGTGAATATCGTGCTGGGGATGATTTTCCTCGGCGAGCGCTTCCGTCGGATGCAGTGGGTGGCCGTCATTTTGGCCTTCTGCGGCGTGCTGGTGCAGCTGTGGACCTTCGGCTCGCTGCCGATTATTGCCCTCGGCCTGGCGTTCAGCTTTGCCTTCTACGGCCTGGTGCGTAAGAAGATTGCGGTAGAAGCCCAAACCGGGATGCTGTTTGAAACCCTGTGGCTGCTGCCGGTGGCGGCGATTTATCTGTTTGGCATCGCCGACAGCGCCACCAGCCATATGGGCAGCAACCCGTGGTCATTGAACCTGATGCTGATGGCCGCGGGCGTGGTGACCACCATTCCTCTGCTGTGCTTCACCGGGGCGGCGACGCGCCTGCGTCTCTCCACGCTGGGCTTCTTCCAGTACATTGGCCCGACGCTGATGTTCCTGCTGGCGGTGGTGTTTTACGGCGAAGTGCCGGGCGCGGATAAGATGGTGACGTTTGCCTTTATCTGGGTAGCGCTGGCGATTTTCGTTGCCGATGCCATTTATACCCAGCGCAGGGCCCGCAAAGGAATGTAGGTGTTTTGTAGGGCGGGTAAGCGCAGCGCCACCCGCCAGATTTTTACAGCCAGTTCCTGCGCTTGAAATAGAGATACGGCGCCAGCCCGGCGAGGATCATAAAGATAATCGCCCCCGGGTAGCCAAAGCTCCACTTCAGCTCCGGCATAAACTCAAAGTTCATCCCGTAGCTGGAGGCCACCAGCGTCGGCGGCAGGAACACCACAGAAACCACCGAGAAGATCTTGATGATGCGGTTCTGCTCGATGTTGATAAAGCCCATCGCCGCCTGCATCAGGAAGTTGACCTTCTGGAACAGGGATTCGTTGTGCGGCAGCAGGGATTCGATATCGCGCAGGATCTCCCGCGCCTGCTCCAGCTGGCCGCCCGGCAGACGCGCCTTGCGCACCAAGAAGTTCAGCGCGCGCTGGGTATCCATCAAGCACAAACGCACCTTCCAGCCGATATCTTCCAGCTCCGCCAGCGTGGAGAGCGCTTCGTCGTACTCATCGCCCTGATGCCCTTCCATAATCACGCGGCTCAGCTTTTCCAGATCGCTGTAGATGTTTTCAATTTCGTCCGCCAGCTGTTCAATTTTGGTCTCGAACAGGTCGAGCAGCAGCTCGTAGGCGTTACCATCCACCATCGCCTGGCTGCGGGCGCGCATGCGGTAGAGACGAAACGCAGGCAGTTCGCGCTCGCGCAGGGTAAACAGGCGGCCGTCGCGAATGGTAAACGCCACGGTGGAGTTACCCGCGTGGTCTTCAGCATCTTCAAAGAAGAAGAAGGAGTGAATATGCAGTCCGTCTTCGTCTTCAAAAAAACGTGCGGATGCTTCGATGTCTTCCAGTTCCGGGCGTGTCGCCAGGCTTTGTCCCAGCTCAGATTGTACGCGCAGGCGCTCATCGTCGTCCGGCTCGACCAGATCCACCCATACGGCATCAATGAGGGGCTGTGACTCTTCGGCTTCAAGCCGAGTCAGTCGGTTATTTTCGAGTTGAAATGCGCTCAACATGACCGGGACTCCCAATGCAAAAAATATCGGACAGTTCGGTGGGCACACAGAAACAAATTGGGTTTCAGACCATTAAACAGCCTGACTCAGCGCGACGGGAATAGTGCAGGTCGCTGACAACCACTAAGGCCATCAGCAAGGGGAGATAGCCTTAGGAGTTGTTCCTGGATGACAGGGAATTGAGCCAGTATCTACTGGGTGTGTCCAAGGCGAATGTCCTCTTAGCGTAATCGTGCGCGCATGTTACGCCAGCTATAACTGTGGCGTCAACACGCAACGGAACGCTGAAGGGCATTAATTGACCTTCAATGTATAAGGCTAGCAGATTATTACAAAATAATGATATTTTTCTGAATGTTAGACTGTTTCCAGCTTCGCATAGGCCGCCACCAGCCATTTGATCCCCTGCCCCTGGAACGCCACCTGCAGGCGGCTGTGCTCGCCGCTGCCTTCCAGATTCACAATGGTACCTTCGCCAAACTTCGAATGGCGCACGCGCTGGCCCAGCTTGTAGCCGGTGTCGGTTTCCGCAATCGGCGAGCCCATGCGCTGATGGCTGACCGGACGGCTGATGCTCGCACGCAGACGCACCTCTTCCACGCACTCTTCCGGCAGTTCACCGATAAAGCGCGACGGACGGTGATAGACCTCTTTACCGTACAGACGGCGGGTTTCGGCGTAGGTCAGCGTGAGTTTTTGCATCGCTCGCGTCACGCCCACATAGGCCAGACGGCGCTCCTCTTCCAGACGTCCGCCTTCATCCAGCGACATCTGGCTCGGGAACATCCCCTCTTCCATACCCACGATAAACACCTGCGGGAACTCCAGACCTTTAGCGGAGTGCAGGGTCATGAGCTGAACCGCATCCTGCCAGGTATCCGCCTGCCCTTCTCCCGCTTCCAGCGCGGCGTGAGAGAGAAATGCCTGCAGCGGCATCAGGTCTTCGTCTTCTTCGTTGTAGCTGAACTGGCGCGTTGCCGTGACCAGTTCCTCTAAGTTCTCAATACGGGTCTGGCCTTTCTCACCTTTTTCCTGCTCGTACATGGTTCTCAAGCCGGAGTCTTTAATCACCCGGTCGGTCTGCACGTGCAGCGGCATGTCGGCCGTTTCCTGCGCCAGCGCGTCAATCAGTTCGAGGAAGCGCTGCAGCGCGCTGGCGGCGCGTCCGGCGAGGGCTTTTTCCTGCAGCAGCTCGCGGCACGCCTGCCATAGCGTGAGCTGACGATCGCGAGAGGCCTGACGCACCACGTCCAGCGTGCGATCACCAATGCCGCGGGTTGGCGTGTTGACCACGCGCTCAAACGCCGCGTCGTCGTTACGGTTCGCAATCAGGCGCAGATACGAGAGCGCATCTTTGATTTCCTGGCGTTCGAAGAAGCGCATGCCGCCATAAATGCGGTACGGCATGCTCACCTGCAGCAGCGCCTCTTCCAGCACGCGCGACTGGGCGTTGCTGCGATAGAGAATGGCACACTGCTCAAGCGCGCCGCCGTTGTCCTGCCAGGTTTTGATGCGGTTCACCACGAAGCGGGCTTCGTCGAGTTCGTTGAAGGCGCAGTAAATCGAAATGGGTTCGCCGTCGACGCCGTCGGTCCACAGCTTTTTCCCCAGACGCCCGTTGTTGTTTTCAATCAGGGCGTTGGCCGCGCTCAGGATATTGCTGGTTGAGCGGTAGTTCTGCTCCAGACGGATGGTCTGAGCGCCAGGGAAATCGGTCAGGAAGCGCTGGATGTTTTCCACCTGCGCTCCGCGCCAGCCGTAAATAGACTGGTCGTCGTCGCCCACGATCATCACCTTGCCGGTATCGCCGGCCAGCAGGCGGATCCACGCGTACTGGATGTTGTTGGTATCCTGGAATTCGTCCACCAGGATATTGGTAAAGCGTTCGCGGTAGTGCTGCAGGATGTGCGGCTTATTCAGCCACAGCTCGTGGGCACGCAGCAGCAGCTCGGCGAAATCCACCAGACCGGCGCGATCGCACGCTTCCTGATAGGCCTTATAAACGTTCTGCCAGGTCTGCTCGACCGGATTGCCGAAGCTTTGAATATGGTGCGGGCGTAGCCCCTCGTCTTTCTGACCGTTGATGTACCACATCGCCTGACGCGGCGGCCACTGCTTCTCGTCGAGGTTCATCGCCTTGATCAGGCGCTTCAGCAAACGGAGCTGGTCTTCGCTGTCGAGGATCTGGAAATCCTGCGGCAGGTTGGCGTCCATATGGTGCGCGCGCAGCAGGCGGTGCGCCAGGCCGTGGAAGGTGCCAACCCACATGCCGCCCTGGCTGGTGCCCATCAGCTGGGCGATACGGTGGCGCATCTCCGCCGCCGCCTTGTTGGTAAACGTGACCGCCATGATGGAGTACGGTGAGCAGTTTTCCACGCTCTGCAGCCAGGCGATACGGTGAACCAGCACGCGCGTCTTACCACTGCCCGCCCCTGCCAGCACCAGCATGTTGGTGCGCGAGGCGGCAACCGCGTCACGCTGTTTGTCATTAAGGCTGTCGAGCAGGTAAGAAACGTCCATTGGCACCGTCACGTCATGTCGGGCAGGCGAATAGCATTCGCCAAAACCCTGTTAATTTATACAGAACAATTGATGATTATATCAGCGTCGTGAGGGATGCCAACCGCGAAATTTCCACGTGTGGCAGAAGACGGCTATCGGAGGCGATCATCAGGTCGGCGTTTTCCGGCTTGATCCAGCAGGCCTGCATGCCGCAGCGAATGGCACCGGCCACGTCAGTGGTGAGATCATCCCCCACGTGCAGAATTTCACCCAGCGGCAGGTTCAGTTTTTCCGCTGCCAAATGGTACATATCGCTAAACGGCTTGGAGCGTCCGTGGGGACCGGCACGCAGCACAAATTCAAAGTAATCGCCGAGACCAAACAGCTCAGGCTGGGCATTGCCATTGGTGATGGCCACCAGCGGCCACTTTTCGGCAAGCTTCGCCAGTGTGTCATGTGTCTCCTGCGGCACGTCGATACGGCTGCGCCATTTGGCGAAGTTTTCCATTGCCGCTTCGGCCCCAATGGCCGCATCCTGCGCGCTCAGACCCACGTTGAGCATCGCCTGCTCAACCGCGCGACGACGCCATTCGGTCACATCGTGGTAAATGTCCGGCTCGGTCTCCCGCAGGGACTGACGCAGCGTCTGGAAATCCTTGTTCTGCATCGTCTTCAGCGCCGGATGGTAGTTCTGGACAAACGCCAGCGACTCCTGCTCGGTACGCAGGATCACTTCGCGGTTGTCATATAGGGTGTCATCAAGGTCAAACGTCAGGGCTGAAATCTGACCGAGTGGGCGGTAAAAACGCATTATTTCCCCCGTTTGGCGCGTGGATGCGCCGCGTCATACACCGAGGCAAGGTGTTGGAAGTCTAAGTGGGTATAGATTTGAGTGGTCGACAGATTCGCGTGGCCAAGCAGCTCCTGCACGCCGCGCAGATCGCCGCTCGACTCAAGCATGTGTGTCGCAAAGGAGTGACGCAGCTTGTGCGGGTGAACGTGGCTGTTCAGCCCCTGCTTAATGCCCCACTCCGCAAATCGCTTCTGCACGTTACGCGCCGAAATCCGCTTGCCGAGTTTCGACAGGAACAGCGCGTCCTCTTCTGCGCCAAACAGCCCGCGCAGGTCAAGCCAGTGCTCAATCCAGGATACCGCATTGCGGCCAATCGGCAGGCGGCGCTCTTTGCTGCCCTTGCCCATGACCCACACTTCACCGGTGTCCAGGTCGAGGTGTTTTAAATCAAGATTAACCAGCTCTGAAAGACGCAGCCCGGCACCGTACATCACCTCCAGCATCGCGCGGTCGCGCACGGCCAGCGGATCGTTTAGGTCGATATCCAGCAGGCGGTTTACGTCGTCGACGTCGATATTTTTAGGCAGATGGCGCGGCGCTTTTGGCGTGGCGATCCCCTTTGCCGGGTTGGCTTTTAAGCCTCCCTGGCTGACCAGCCAGTCGAAGAAGCTGCGTAGCGCAGAGAGCCTGAGCGCCAGGCTTGCCGGGCCTAATCCTTTTCTGCGGCTACGCACGACAAACCCGCGAACCGTCGCAGCGTCACAGTGTTGCCAGCTTTTCAGGCCGATTTCGTCGGCAATCTGCATGATGGCATCAAGCTGACGCTGGTAGTTGAGCAGGGTAATGGGGCTAAGCTGACGCTCCACGCCCAGATAGCGCAGAAAGCGCGAGACGTCAGTGGCGAGCAGTGCGTCCGTCATACGCGCTCAATCCAACGCTCCAGCAGCTCAGGCAGCATCAGGGCAATCTCCTGCAGCAGGTGCGTGGCTTGCCCTTGCTCATAGTGATGTGCGTCTCGGCTGGTAAATAACATCACACCCAGATCGCCATCGCGCCCCATCAGCGACATCGCTACCGAGCCTATCGCTTTAGCTTCGGGTAACACCACCAGCAGTTCAGGTCCGTTCAATGGCCCCAGGTAGTGATGCTCATGGCCCAGACGCTGTATGCGTAACGGTTCAAACGCCTGACGGCTAATTGCCAGATGAGTAAACCCCGACGGTGCGCCAATGCGCCAGCGGTCAGGGAAAAGACGGATCGTTGCGCCCGCCAGCCCAAGCTCGCGCGCCCAGCGATGGAAGCGGCTGAGGAATTCTTCGAGACTGTGCGCCGACGCCAGACGCGCCTGCAGATGCAGCAAACGATAGAACAGGCTTTCGTTAGTGCTAGCCTGTTCCATCAGCAGCGTCATGTTCTCTTCAAGCTGATTAATGTGGTTGCGCGAGCGCGCCATGTGCCATTCGACCAGCGACACGGTTCCGCGAACCGGATGCGGCACACGCATCTCTTCGACGACGCGTGCATTGCGAATAAAAAACTCAGGATTGCGCAGCAGATAATCAACAACAGCTCTGTCGTCCAGCTCCGTCACTGTTTCCTGCAGTTCTTCCCCTGGTTGTTTCATAGATGGATAAACCCGTCATAGACATGTGCCGCCGGGCCAGTCATATACAGTGGATGACCCGGTCCTTTCCAGGCGATATCAAGCCGACCGCCCGGTAACTCCACGCGAACTTCTTCAGCCAGTAACCCCTGAGAGATGCCCACGGCCACTGCCGCACAGGCACCGCTTCCGCAGGCCTGCGTCTCGCCCGCGCCGCGCTCGTAAACCCGCAGGCGGATGTGCTCGCGCTTCACCACCTGCATAAAACCGATGTTCGCGCGCTCCGGGAAACGTTCGTGGCTTTCCAGCACCGGGCCGAGCGTTTCGACGGCGGCAGTTTCCACATCATCAACCTGAATCACGCAGTGCGGGTTACCCATGGAGACGACGCCGCACAATACTGTCTGCTCGGCCGCACGCATAATATAGGTCTTTTCCGCTTTGTTTGCGCGAAACGGCACGACGGAGGGCTCGAAGTTCGGCTCGCCCATGTTCACGCGCACCAGCTCATCGTCGGTGACGCTGAGCACCATGCGGCCATTGGCCGTGCTGACGCGAATATCACGCTTGTTGGTCAGCCCTTTCAGGCGAACAAAGCGGGCGAAACAGCGTGCGCCGTTGCCGCACTGATTCACCTCGCTGCCGTCCGCGTTAAATATGCGGTAATGGAAATCAAGGTCGGGATCGTACGGTGGCTCAACCACCAGCAGCTGATCGAACCCCACGCCCAGATGCCGATCCGCCAGGCGACGGATCAGTTCCGGGGAGAAAAACACATTCTGCGTTACCGCGTCGACGACCATAAAATCGTTGCCAAGGCCATGCATTTTAGAGAACTGCATCATTTGCTCCATTGCGCGGGTACAGAACGTTGTCGTCAGAGATTTACCTGAGTCGGACCACCGTTGTTGCCACGATCGTTAGTATCTGGCGTAGATGACTCAATGCCGCTGTTCACAGGTTTCGTCGGCGGCGGCGCGGTTTTATCCGCTGGCGGGAAGTACAGGGGTCCCTTCAGTCCGCAGCCAGTCAGGCTAAACAGCGTGATGAGAACGGCAAGCGTTCGGAAAGCGTTTTTCATTATAAAGTTGCCCGTAAGTTCAAATCTGTTTCTATCATCGCAGGAGAAGACACAAAAGCAAGAGTTTGCCGCTTTCCTGCAACGGGATTTATTTAGGGTTATACTGCCGGCATCACGAAAAACAGGAACAAAACCATGAACGACAGTGAATTCCATCGCCTTGCCGACAACCTGTGGATGACCATCGAAGAGCGTCTTGACGACTGGGACGGCGACAGCGATATCGATTGTGAAATCAACGGCGGTATTCTGACCCTGAGCTTCGAAAATGGCAGCAAAATTATTATTAACCGCCAGGAGCCGCTTCACCAGGTATGGCTGGCGGCCAAACAGGGCGGCTATCATTTCGATCTGAAAGACGGGGAATGGGTTTGCGACCGCAGCGGCGTCACGTTCTGGGATCTGCTGGAACAGGCGGCGACCGCGCAGGCGGGTGAGGAAGTGAGTTTCAGGTAGTTTTGTTGCCCGGTGGCGACTACGCCTTACCGGGCCTACAACGGCTCGGACCTAGGACGGGTAAGCGTCAGCGCCACCCGGTGAAAAGGCTCAGGAGAAATACTGCTGCAGCAGTGGCGCGGTGTCCTGATTTGCAGGCGCGACAGGCGTGACGGCCTGGGTCCGGAACGGAATCACCTGCGTACGACCGTCGACGTTCACAATCTGGTAGAACTGCGGCAGGTTAAAGTTGATAAAGCTTGAGCCGTAGGTGAAACGGTCATGGGAAGAGGAGTAGAAGCGGCTGACGTCGCGCACCAGCTCCTCTTTACTGCCTTCACAATGGTGATACACCTCGGCGCGGTTGGTCTCATCCAGAATGTAGATGTTGAAACCGGCATCGTCGCCCGACTCTTCGAAGAAGAACTGAATAATCCCTTCACTGGCAAAGCCGTCCACCACCTGCGGCAGCTTAACGTGGTTGGTTTCCACCTGCACCGACAGGCCATGCAGCTTGTTGTGCGAAATCGCGCCGTAGAACTCGATGGCGTTTTCCAGCTTCTGTACCGACACGTTGAGACGTTCGAAGAACAGGCCCCAGGTCTGGCCGGAGACGCGCAGCGCTTTAAAGCGTCCGGTTTCCTGACGTGTGCTGGAGAGACGCAGTTCAATACACTCTGAAACCAGCTGCTGCACGCGGGTACGGATTAAACCGCGCAGGTGCTGGCTATAGCAGAACACTTCCACGCTGTCCGGCGGCGCGGCATCCTGATGCATCTTGCCGAGAATAGTTTTCAGCGCTTCGATCATCGCCTGCTCGCCGTTGAAGTGCAGGGTACGCACTTCGTTCCACGAGTTGCGGTAAAGCAGATCCACGCTGCCAACCAGGCAATTTTGCTGCTCGCCAAAGCTAAAGACGTCCAGCTTGCGGAAGTCAAAATGGACCACCTGATTGCGGAAGGCCGCCGTCGGGTCGTACTCCAGGTTAACAATGATCGCCAGATGGCGAATCTCACACGGGCTGTAGAGCGCCTTCGGCGTTGGCGCAGGCAAACGCAGCGGGAAGTGGTGTGAAACATCCGCCACCATCTCCTGCAGCTTAGCGAGATCAACCACCTCGTTGCCTTTGATAAACAGGCGGGTACGCGAAGTTAGCAGACCGTTGAACCAGGCCCAGGCCACCAGCTTGTTCAGATAGCGGTTATATTCCAGCGGCTGATGGCTGATAATTGAATCCATGCTTGGCGCACGGTTGTAAAGATACCACCCGGTGCGGTTCGCGCGACCCGGCGGGACATAGATAAAGGTCAGATTCGGTTCAGACAGGTCAGGCGAAATCTGCGGGTTAACCAGGGTAACTTTACCCGGCAGCGCTTCAAACGCGGCGTACAGCTTACGGGTCAACACCCCGATATCCTGCGGGCTGGCGGAAACGCTGAGGTTGTTACGGCGCGCAAAGCGGATCAGGTTACGGTAGCTTTGCATCATCGCATCGAGCAGTTCGTTGTGCGCTTCACGCACCTGATCGATTTTCCAGTTGGCCCGGTTATCGAGCATGGACAGACGCGCTTCGTCCCATCCCCACTCTTTCACTAACTGACTGACCACTTCACGACGCCAGCCCACGCAGGCGCGCTCGCGGCTCAATTTCTCACACACTTTGAGATAGAAACATCGACGCACCAGGTCAAGACGCGTGGTGTCGTCAATGGCTTTCAGGTATTCGGTCACGCGCTCCAGCATCATGCAGTAGGCGTCCAGCCCGAAGGAGACGATCTCCCCATCGTGCAGACGCTGCTTGATATCTTTCGCCAGCAGGCGTGGTGTTGGGTATTCCCAGGAATAGGCTTCCAGCAGCAGCGTTTTCAGCACCGCTTTGTACGGCGAGTCGATACTCTTATAAAGCTGCCAGAGGCTTGCGCCAAAGTACTCTTCCGCTGACAAAGAGCTCAGGCCGCCGAGGTCCAGCCATTCGTTTGGCGTCAGTACGCCCTGCGAATAGAGCGACATGACGTAATCGTCGTAATGCTCTTCTTCATCGCACGGGACCATGTTCCACAGAATACGCTTCCCGGCCAGGCGAACGGCCGTACGGTAAAATTCATCCAGCAACAGGATGTGCTGGGTCGAGCCGCAGTCCTCACCCCCCAGACTGCCGCTTTCATTATGGCGGAAACGGTTTTCATCAATCAGGAAGAAGCTCACTTCCACGCCAAGCGACGCCGCCCAGCTTTCCAGCAGGCTGCATTTACGCTGCAGAAGCTGACGCTCTTCGTTATCGAGCCAGGATTGATGACAGACCCAGATATCCAGGTCTGAAGAACAGCTTTGCCCTACCGATGAGGTACTCCCCATAGAGTAAACGCCGGTAATCGGCAGTTCACCTTTCGGGGACTCCTGTGGCGGCATGCCGCGATAGAGCTCAAGCTCGTTCAGATAATGCTGTTGGGTTTCATCAGGCGTGAAAAGGCAAATGCCCTGGGGAACGTTACCGTCAAGGTAGCCAGGCATTAGCGGATGGTGATAGTGCAATAATGTCGGCAGCAGACTGTATACCTGCTGGAAAGCAGGGCCCATGGCAGCAAGCGCGCGATCCACACGCAGTTGATTTATGGCATCCAGTCTCTGTTTCAGAGTCTCAATATAGAGGTACAAGACGTATCGCCTGATGTTTCCGGGTGGCGCAAGCTATTCAAAACACGAATAACAGCGGGCCCGCAGTATTTCAAAAAGATAACCGTTACCCTTTTTCGCCCTTATCATTATGGTGGTACCGACGAAAAAATGGTCTAAAACGTGATCAATTTAACACCTTGCCGGTTGACCGTAAAGAAAGATGCGCTACATACAAGTGTAGCACCGTTCTGTACGTGTAAATTCCTGAATACGGCTATGGCCGACGAATACGCCGCCTTGTCCCTCTCACGCTTCATCAACCGTAAAACTGCCATCCCAGAGTCAACAATGTTAGGATGGTTAGCGATTGATAATGACGGTAACAAGCATGTTAGACAATGTTTTGAGAATTGCCACACGCCAAAGCCCTCTCGCGCTCTGGCAGGCACATTATGTTAAGCAGCGCCTCGAAGCCTGCCACAGTGGATTGCGCGTCGAACTAGTGCCAATGGTCACGCGCGGTGACGTGATCCTGGATACGCCGCTGGCGAAAGTGGGCGGTAAAGGCCTGTTTGTCAAAGAACTGGAACTGGCATTGCTTGAGAACGGCGCCGATATCGCCGTACATTCGATGAAAGACGTGCCCGTCGAGTTCCCGGAAGGGCTGGGGCTGGTGACCATCTGCGAGCGCGAAGATCCGCGTGACGCATTTGTCTCTAACCACTACGATTCGCTCGATGCGCTGCCTGAGGGTAGCGTGGTTGGCACGTCCAGTTTACGCCGTCAGTGTCAGCTGGCGGAGCGTCGTCCTGACCTGATCATTCGCTCGCTGCGCGGGAACGTCGGCACGCGTCTGGGCAAGCTGGATAACGGCGATTACGATGCCATTATTCTCGCTGTTGCCGGGCTGAAGCGTCTGGGGCTAGAGGAACGCATTCGCGTGGCGTTACCGCCAGAGCTGTCGCTGCCGGCCGTTGGCCAGGGTGCCGTTGGCATTGAGTGCCGTCTGGACGATACGCGTACCCGCGAACTCCTGGCGCCGCTGAACCATGACGAGACCGCTACCCGCGTTAAAGCCGAGCGGGCGATGAATACCCGCCTCGAAGGGGGATGCCAGGTTCCGATTGGCAGCTATGCTGAATTGACGAATGGCGAACTGTGGCTGCGCGCGCTGGTGGGTGCCCCGGACGGTTCGCAGATGGTGCGCGGCGAGCGTCGCGGTAAAGCGCAAGATGCCGAACAGCTTGGCGTTTCGCTGGCAGAAGAGTTACTGGATAACGGTGCCCGCGAGATTCTGGCTGACGTTTATAATGGAGAACCCCCTGCATGAGTATTCTCGTCACCCGCCCTTCTCCCGCAGGAGAGCAATTAGTGAGCCGTCTGCGCGCACTGGGGCAGGTGGCCTGGAGTTTTCCGCTCATTGAATTCTCCCCGGGTCGGGAGCTCTCTGCGCTTGCCGACCAGATGAATACCCTTCAGGAAGGCGACCTGCTGTTTGCACTGTCGCAACATGCCGTGGAATTTGCCCACGCGCAGCTGCAACAGCAGGGGCTGTCCTGGCCAACCGCACCGCGCTATTTCGCGATTGGCCGTACAACGGCGCTGGCGTTGCATACCGTAAGCGGCGCGGATGTTCGTTACCCGTTAGATCGGGAAATCAGTGAAGTCTTGCTACAATTACCTGAATTACAAACCATTGCCGGAAAACGTGCGCTGATTTTACGCGGTAACGGCGGGCGCGAACTGTTGGGTGAAACGCTACGCGAGCGCGGGGCTAACGTCACGTTCTGCGAGTGCTACCAGCGTTGTGCAAAACATTACGACGGTGCAGAAGAGGCGATGCGCTGGCATACGCGCGGCATTACGACCCTGGTCGTGACCAGCGGTGAAATGCTCCAGCAGCTCTGGTCACTTGTGCCGCAATGGTATCGTGAAAACTGGTTACTCCACTGTCGGCTTCTGGTCGTCAGTGAGCGTCTGGCGAACCAGGCCCGGGAGCTGGGCTGGCATGATATTCGGATCGCTGATAACGCTGACAACGATGCGCTGCTGCGCGCATTACAATAACTCTCAAATGGGAAGCCATAATGACGGAACACGATAAATCCTCCGCCGTGGTTGAAGAGACCAGGGAGACTGTGGAGACAACGCCACAGCCAGAGACGACTGAGAAAACCGCTGAGAAGAAAAACGGCAGCAACAAAACGAGCCTCACGCTGAGCGCGATTGCCATCGCCATTGCGCTGGCAGCAGGTGTTGGCCTGTACGGTTTGGTGAAGCAACAGGGTGCTAACCAGACGTCCACCAGCGATGCGCTGGTGAATCAGCTCACTGCCCTGCAAAAAGCGCAGGAGACGCAAAAAACCGAGCTGGAAACCGTGATTAAACAGCAGGCCACCGCGCTTGCCGATGCGAACAGCAAACAGGAAGAGCTGACCAAACAGCTGGGCGAAGTGCAGCAGAAAGTCGCCACGATTTCCGGCACCGATGCCAAAACCTGGCTGCTCTCGCAGGCTGACTTTCTGGTGAAGCTCGCCGGACGCAAGCTCTGGAGCGATCAGGACGTCACCACTGCCGCCGCGCTGCTGAAAAGCGCTGATGCAAGCCTGGCAGACATGAACGACCCAAGCCTCATCACCGCACGTCGTGCGATCACCGAAGACATCGCCAGCCTCTCCGCCGTCTCACAGGTGGACTACGACGGCATCATCCTTAAAGTGAACCAGCTTTCGAATCAGATTGATAACCTGCAGTTGGCGGATAATAACGACGACGACTCCCCGATGGACTCCGACGGCACCGAGCTTTCCACCTCCCTTAGCGAATGGCGCGTGAACCTGCAAAAAAGCTGGCAGAACTTTATGGACAGCTTTATCACCATCCGCCGCCGCGACGAAACCGCCGTACCGCTGCTGGCGCCGAATCAGGATATCTATCTGCGCGAAAACATTCGTTCCCGTCTGCTGGTAGCGGCACAGGCCGTGCCGCGTCATCAGGAAGAGACCTACAAACAGGCTCTGGATAACGTCTCAACGTGGGTACGCGCCTATTACAACACCGATGATGCGACGACCACCGCCTTCCTCGAAGACATTGATAAACTGAGCCAGCAGAACATCACCATGAACGTGCCGGATAAGCTGGCCAGCCAGCCGATTCTGGAGAAACTGATGCAGACGCGCGTACGTAATCTTCTGGCGCAGCCGGGCGTACCGGCAGAGCAGACGGGCGGAGCGGCAGCCGCTCCCGCTTCCGCACCCGCGCCTGAAAGCGCGCCGCAGGGAGAGTAACGATGCTAAAAGTCCTCTTACTCTTTATCCTGCTGATCGCCGGGATCGTCCTGGGGCCAATGCTTGCCGGTCATCAGGGCTACGTCCTGATCCAGACCGATAACTACAACATTGAAACCAGCGTAACGGGTCTGGCGATCATTCTGATCCTCGGCGTGGTGGTGCTGTTTGCTCTCGAGTGGATCCTGCGTCGTATTTTCCGCACCGGTGCCCATACGCGCGGCTGGTTCGTTGGCCGCAAGCGTCGCCGCGCCCGCAAACAGACCGAACAGGCGCTGCTTAAGCTTGCAGAGGGTGACTATCAGCAGGTTGAAAAGCTGATGTCGAAAAACGCCGATCATGCCGAACAGCCGGTGGTGAACTATCTGCTGGCTGCCGAAGCGGCGCAGCAGCGCGGTGACGAAGCCCGCGCCAATCAGCACCTGGAGCGGGCGGCAGAGCTGGCGCATGGCGACCCGATTCCGGTGGAAATTACGCGCGTTCGTCTGCAGCTGGCGCGCAATGAAGATCACGCGGCTCGCCACGGTATTGACCGACTGCTGGAAGTCGCGCCACGCCATCCGGAAGTGCTGCGTCTTGCCGAGCAGGCCTATATTCGTACCGGCGCGTGGGGCTCGCTGCTGGACATCATTCCGTCGATGGCGAAGGCCGAGGTCGGTGATGATGAACATCGTGATGAGCTTCAGCGCCTGGCGTGGATTGGCCTGATGGATCAGGCGCGCGCCGATCTGGGCAGCGACGGTCTGAAAACGTGGTGGAAGAATCAGAGCCGTAAAACGCGCCAGCAGATCCCTCTGCAGGTGGCGATGGCGGAACATCTGATTGAATGTGACGATCACGACACCGCACAGGAGATCCTTCTCGACGGCCTGAAGCGCCAGTACGACGATCGTCTGGTGATGGTGATCCCGCGCCTGAAAACCAACAACCCTGAGCAAGTCGAGAAAGTGCTGCGTCAGCAGATTAAAACCGTCGGCGACCGCCCGCTGCTGTGGAGCACGCTCGGTCAGTCGCTGATGAAGCACGGTGAATGGCAGGAGGCGAGCCTCGCCTTCCGCGCGGCGCTGAAGCAGCGTCCTGATGCCTTTGATTACGCGTGGCTTGCCGATACGCTGGACAAGCAGCATAAGCCGGAAGAGGCAGCCGCCATGCGCCGCGATGGGCTGTTGCTGACGCTGCAAAATAACGGTAACCCGCAATAAATAAAAAGGAGGCCAGACGGCCTCCTTTTTTTATCGCCTTTCTCCTGCTACATTCTTTACACCCACATCTGTAAACGAACCCGCCAATGTAACGATGTCTTTTCATTAACCTTTTTTCACACACGCGCACTTTCTGCAGCGTGGATTAAATCGTTTTTGAAAGGAAATCTTCATGAACTCGCTTTTGTATGCGCTTATTGAAGCGCTGCGCTGCCACCGCTGGCTGCGCCTGCTTGCCTGTGCTTTTATATTCTCTTCGCTGGGAAATGGTTTAACCCAGGTCGTGGTATTTGGTTTACTGTTAGCGTGGTCGGCCTCGCCCGCCCTGCTAACCCTCGCTTTTCTTTTCGCTACGGTTCCGGGATTCATCGGCAGCGCGATCGGCGAAAAGCTGTGCTCGCGCTATTCTCCGCTATCCCTGCTGATACTGACCGAGGGGCTGGGATTGCTCGCCCTGCTCTTCCCTCTTCTCGGTGCGGGTTATCACAGCATTGCCTCGCTACTCGCCGTGCAATCCACCGAAGCGCTGCTCAGCGGGATGAGCTGGCCCGCGCTGACAATGCTCTTTAAGCGCGGACTTAGCGAAGCAGAGCTGCCTGCTGCGACCTGTCTGGAAAATGTGATTTTTGCTTCTCAGGTGTTATTGGGTACCGGACTCGGCGTGATGCTGTTCAAGCAGACCTCCGTGTTTACCTTGCTGGCTATTGATGCCGCCAGCTTTCTCGGGTCGCTGTTGCTGCTGTGGCTGGCTGGACGCCGGTTTTCTGCGCCATTTCTACCGCTCCCCGGAGAAGAGGCAGCCCCCGCGCCACTGCGCTGGCGGACGTTGACCGTTCGGCAAAAGCGCAGCCTGCTCATTCTGCCGGCGCTGGCGGCCGTCGGCTCACCGGCTATGGCGCTACTTCCGGCCCTGGCGCAGCAGCTCCATCCTCAGGATGCGGCGGGCCTTGCTCTGCCTCTGCTTTTCGCAAGGAGCATGGGACAACTTTGCGGCCCCATGCTGCTAAAAAAAGAGAGCCTGACGCGCTTTGCCGGTCACACGCCGCGAATCATCGTTTGTCTCGGTATCTTTCTGGCCGCTTATGGAATGCTGCCATTATTATCCGGGTGGATGGCATGTGCGCTGGGGATGGTTTTTATCGCGCACTTAGCCTCGAACGTTCTCTTCGCGGCCGGCACGTTTGGCGTACTGAGCAGTTTTCATATCACGCAAACCGCGTCGGCCAGCGGTAAAGCCTGGCGCTGGCAAACGCTCAGCGCCTCTCTTTTCACCGGCATTACAGCGACGGTGGCAGTTGGGCTTGGCTCAGTGCTGGCGCTCTATACGGTCTCGTCAGCCGCCCTGCTGTTGGTCGCCCTGATCATGCGTGGGTATCGGGAATAAGACATAAAAAAACGCCTGCTATAAAAGCAGGCGTTAAAACAGGTCTGTAAGACAACATATTTGGTGCTTCACTCAACGTTGTGCCCATGGTGTCTGATGAGGCCGAAGCGACATCTGTCAGTGGACGATAAGCACCGTAAATGGCTCTGCGTCATTCCTGAGTTTATGAGGCACTAAGGCGAACATAAGAGATGGAATGAGCATCTACGCGTATATTATTGCACGTAACGTGCCAACATGACATCCAGAAGTTTTACATGACGCAACATTTTAAGATAAAAGGAAATTATGCTGTTGGGCGCCGTCTTAATCGCTACAACATATCGGTCAATGCAGAAATATGTCGCCAGGAGGAGACAGCAAAACCCATGGATAATAAATATGTTTATTTTCAAGTGATTACATGTCGCTGAATCGCGACAATGAAACAGGACGCTGTCGGGGAATGACTACAAGGGTGAAAAAGTGGCAGAAAACAAAAAACCCCGCCGAAGCGGGGTTCAAAATTGGTCGGCGAGAGAGGATTCGAACCTCCGACCCACTGGTCCCAAACCAGTTGCGCTACCAAGCTGCGCTACTCGCCGATGTACTGCTTTTTTGAATTTTTAGTTCAATTCATTTAAAAAGTCGTGGTGCGAGGGGGGGGACTCGAACCCCCACATCCAAAGGACACTAACACCTGAAGCTAGCGCGTCTACCAATTCCGCCACCTTCGCAATTCACAACTCTTTCAAATAATGGGGTGGCTAATGGGATTCGAACCCACGACAACTGGAATCACAATCCAGGGCTCTACCAACTGAGCTATAGCCACCACTGTATTCTTTCACGCGGTACTGACTACTTCTCAGACCACCGCAGCTCCAGCACCGGGTTAATGGTGCGCCCGACAGGATTCGAACCTGAGACCTCTGCCTCCGGAGGGCAGCGCTCTATCCAGCTGAGCTACGGGCGCTTAGCGCCGTTGCGGGGCTGGATATTACGTACCTCCGTCCCCGCTGTCTAGTGCTTTTTTGAAAAAAATGCGCGTTTGGTTATGGTTTGCACATTTTGCCGCTTATTCCTCCACTTTCTGCGTGGTGGCACGGCGACCCAGGCCAAAAAGCTTATAAGCAGCCGTCACGGCCGCCAGGAAGATCACCCCGACAAACAGCGACATGCGGGTATCTTCATTAAAGTACATCCCGATTAATACGCAAATCAGGAACGCCATCGTCAAATAGTTCGCATAGGGGAACAGAATGGAGCGGAACGGATGGCTTTCAATCGCCTTTTTATGCGCATGACGGAAACGCAGCTGGCTGATGAGGATCACAAACCACGGCACCATGCCCGGCAGTACGCTGGCGCTATAGACATAAACGAACACGCGCTGCGGATTAGGGATGATGTAATTCAGGCAGGAGCCAACCAGCAGGATAGCAATAGAGACCGCCACACCAGCCACCGGCACGCCTGCACGTGAGACTTTACTCATCGCCGAAGGCAGCTGGTTATTCTTTGAAAGTGCATAAAGCATCCGCCCGCAGCTGTACATCCCGCTGTTACAGCCTGACAGCGCTGCCGTCAGGACCACAAAGTTGATGATACCCGCCGCCGCCGTGATGCCAATTTTGGCGAAGGTTAATACAAACGGGCTACCCGTCGTGCCAATTTCATTCCACGGGAAGATAGTCACGATGACGAAGATCGCGCCCACGTAGAAAATCAGGATACGCCACAGCACTTTGCCCACCGCGCTACGCAGCGTAACCTGCGGGTTTTTCGCTTCACCGGCGGTAATGCCGATCAGCTCTACGCCCTGATACGAGGCCACAACGATACACAACGCCGTCAGGAAGCCCTTCCAGCCGCCGGCGAAGAAGCCGCCGTTTTCGGTCAGGTTGCCAAAGCCGATAGCGTGTCCACCGTTGCCAAAGCCGAAGAAAATCACGCCCAGGCCGACGACAATCATCACGATAATGGTGGTGACTTTGATCATTGCGAACCAGAACTCGATTTCACCGTAAAGACGCACGGCAGCCAGGTTTGCCAGGGCCACCAGCCCCACGGCAATCAGCGCGGGTATCCACTGGACCATATCCGGGAACCAGAACTGAACGTAGACCCCTATCGCGGTGATCTCCGAGATGCCCACCGCCATCCACATGAACCAGTATGACCAGGCCGTCAGATAGCCGAAGAACGGGCTCATATAGCGATGCGCGTAAACGGCAAAGGAGCCGGTTACCGGCTCCAGGAAGAGCATTTCGCCCATGGAGCGCATGATGAAGAAAACAAACAGCCCGGCAATAATGTACGCCAGTAATACGGAAGGGCCTGCCCATTTGAGCGTGCTTGCCGAGCCCATAAACAGGCCCACGCCGATAGTGCCGCCCAGCGCTATCAGTTCTATATGACGAGCTTCCAGCCCACGCTGTAGCTCCGGTTTTTTCTCTGCCATAGATCCTCGATTGTGTTTGCGGTTTCCCGGCTTAAGGCCGGGTATTGTTTTTTAGGGGTACTAAAATACGGAGCGAATGGTTTCTTAAAATCTGCCAAATGGCAAACGATGCATTAAAAAAATGAATGCATTGCACAGATTATCAGCAGTTTTGCAGGCGAGTTGCAGCGCGAATAGCATATCGCGCTACATTTTGATTACATTTTCCCGGTGTAATGCCAGGCGAGGTAGCGTAGCAGTCGGATCTGTCGTTTAAGGCGCGTCGGTTGCGATAACAGGCGGTACAGCCACTCCAGCCCCAGATTTTGCCAAACCTTCGGCGCGCGCTTAACGTGGCCGGTAAAGACGTCGTACGTGCCGCCGACGCCCATGTAGAGAGCGTCCGGACAAACCTGACGGCAGTCACGCATCAGGATCTCCTGGCGCGGGGAACCCATCGCCACGGTGACAATTTTCGCCCCGCTGTCGCGAACGCGCTCAAACAGAGCCTGCCGTTCTTCAGGTTTGAAGTAACCATCCTGGCTGCCGACAATATTAACATTCCATTGACGACGAAGTTTCTCCTCGGTCTGGGCCAGTATCTCCGGCTTCCCGCCAATCAGGAACACTGGCGTGCCCTGCGCGCCTGCGCGAGCCATGAGCTGCTCCCAGAGATCGGCACCCGCTACGCGGGAAACATTAGCGTCAGGATACTTTTTACGGAGAGAGCGGACCACACTGATCCCGTCCGCGTATTTGAATTCAGCCGCGCCGATCAGGCTTTTGACCTCCGCGTTATCTTCTACGGCCAGCATCTTTTCCGCATTGATGGCGACCAGCGTGCCGGATTTCATCTGGCCATCGGCGAACAGAAAATCCAGCGCGTGCTGCATGTTGCGCCAGCCAATAAGCTGCAGACCACGTAGCGCATAGCGCGGTGCAGAAATGTTATCAGTCATTACTATCCTTACTCAGACTTGCGACAGCGTCGTGCTGCCCTGCCGCTCTCGCTTGTGCACAAGCCCTGCGCTGTCAAACAGCCAGTACAAAAGTTTGGCCAGTAGCAGGCAGAGGCCGAAAACCACCATGAAGAAGACCACGCGCGAAACGAACGAGTCCAGTCCTTCGCGCGCCAGAACGATCATATTGAAAATGGCACCAAAGCAGAAGCTGTGCAAAATGGCTGCTTTATAGCGGTTGGTCTCTTCGTTGCCGCGCAGGTAAAGCCAGTCGAACCACTTTATGATCAACCCCACGGCAACCGCTCCAGGCAGAATGAACCACGCCCCGCCCATCACCACCAGTGAACCGATAAGCGTAGGCGAGATTGCCAGACCGGAATGGTTGTTCAGCACTTCCCAGGTAAAGTAGTTCGCCGTATTTAGCACCACGCCAGGCCGGTCCGGCCATAGCCAGGAAGGGATAAAGACGTAGAAGTCGCGAACAATCGGCGCCAGCCCCTGGAAATCAATCTTGTCGTAGTTTTGCAGCAGCAGTGCCAGGTTTTCCCACGGCGAGAACGTATCGCGCGTGAGGTAGAGGAACGTGTAAAACGCCTCATCACCCGCCACGTTCATTCCATACCGCTTCAGCGCCAGCCAGAACATCCCCACAATGCCAAACACCCCTGCCGCAACCAGCATCCACAGCGAGATCCAGCCGCGGATGATGCCGATAAACAGGAAGATGGCAAAGGCGATGATGATGTTGGCGCGCGTACCGCCCACAATCATGTAGGTCAGGATGCCAAACGCGACGGTACTGACCAGGAAGAAGAGCCACGCTTTGCTGTCCTGGCGCAGGAAGAAGATCACCAGCATCGCCGGGATGAAGAAGTAGAAGAACCGCTTAAGCGCCACGCCCGAGACTTCAGCAGAAAAAATCTGGCTGTAGGAGTGAAGCTTAAAAAGCAGGAAGCCGTTATGCATGAAGAAGATGCCGACACTGACCAGGGCAATCGTCATCAGCATCACCCACGTCAGATGGGTCTCCACCCGGTTCATGGTAAAAAGCGCCCGGCGCGGCGCGTCGGCGTGCGCTGAACGCAGACGCGTTTTATAGGTGACGTAGTACACCGCATAGAAGCAGGTCGCCGCCAGAAGCGCCTGGAGGAGAATTTCCGGCGGCGCGACGCTCACGTCAAAACGGAAGACCAGAATGCTGGTCAACGGGAAACCGAAAAAGAACGTCAGCAGAAACAATAGCGAGAAGAACACGTTAAAGTTGAAACGCACGCGGCGGAACTCAAACCAGGTGAGCGTGGCGATAAACAGGGCGCTCAGAAGCCAAACGACCAGCAAACCGCTGAATTGCAACTGGCTCATGCGTTGTCTCCTGCAGCGATGCGCAGCGCACGGTGCCACGGCGTGAGGTAATTCGGGCTAAAGAAGTCGATGGAATTTTTATCCACCAGCGCCAGCTGCCGCTGTGCTTCCCGAACAACCTCTTCATTGAGCACATCGGTAGTGAACAGCACCGGAAGATGCTGTTCGGCCATATCCTGCCAGAACGGGTTGTCGCGGTTGAGCACGCAGGGGATCCCCGCCTGAATCAGCAGGCACAATGTGCCAATGCCCTGCTGTCGGGCAAAGATGAAATACCCGAGGTCGCATTTTCTCAGCAGCGTAAGGTATTCATCAAATTCCAGCTTATCCCGCAGAATATTCAAGTTATCCGCGCTGAATAAGGCGAGCCCCTGCTGGCGAACCTCATCAATGTAGGCGTCATTGTTGGCGGGATAGCCCATCGGCACCACCACGTTCACCGTGTCGCCAAACTGCTGATGCACCGCCCTGAGCGCCGCGACATGTTCGTTACTGCGATCGCCGGAGTTCCCCACCAGGATCGTCAGCTTGCCTTCACGCACCGTGGAGTCATTCGCCATGGCGTTCAGCGCCGGATCCATGCGGGTCGGGAAATAGAGTAGTTCGCCGCGCACGTTTGGGTGCTGCTTCGCAAAATAGTTGAGATCGCCACGGGTAGCAAAAACGCAGCCCACCCTTCCCTGTGCCATACGACGCAGCGGATAGAAAAGACGGAATTTCCAGCCGCGGGAGACTTCGTAGAGATCGGCGCCCCAGATATGCCAGCTACACTGGGAAGGCTTGATCCCCCCGCTGAGGAGTGCCAGCCACAGGCCGGTATTAAACTGCCCGTGGAAGAAGAATCGCTGGTCACGATCCGCTTTGGCTTTGGCAATAACTGCCTTCGCCAGCGCGGCCTTATCCGGCCAGAAGCTCATCTTCAGCGCCGGAAATGCGGCGCTCAGGCCCTTATCCTGACCTGTAACCATAAACTCGCGCGCATCAGGATTACCCGATGCCAGCTCGTCGTTGAAGAACCGCAAAACGGTCTGGTTATGGTGTGGGATATCCGATCCCAGGATGTGAATCAGTGCAGTCATGCGCGTTTACGCCACAATAAAAATACGCCGCAACAGGCAGCGAAATAAACGATATAGGTTGCCATGTAGGCCTGAGCCGCCCCCAGCGCACCGTGCGCGGGTATCAGCCAGTGCGAGAACGAGGTCAGCAACGCAAACTGGCTAATTTCCGCCAGGATATACAGCCGCAGGGACGCTTTCGCGATCACCAGATAGCCGAAAACGTAAGCCCCCACTTTCAGCACATCGCCCACCAGTTGCCAGGCAAAGAGATCGCGCATGGCGGTGAACTTTGCCGAGAACAGCAGCCAGATGGCGACATCGCGCAATAGCCAGACGGTAAAGCTGGCAGCCGCAACAGCCGGCAACACAAAGCGCAGAGATCGGAAAATCTCACGGGTAATATCCTGCCTGGACGTCAGACGCGATAATGTTGGCAGCAAATAAACGCTAAAGGAAGCCGTAATAAACTGGAGGTAGGCGTCGGAAATGCTGCTCACGCCCTGCCAGATCCCGACTTCATCCCAGCTGTAATGTGCCGCCAGCAGGTTTCGCATCATCACGTAGGCCACGGGCAGCGTAACGGAGGTGATGAGCGCCATCAGGGTAAATTTACCCAGCTGGCTGGCAAGGACCTTATCCCATTGCGGTTTTAGGTAGCTCAGCGGGATGACGCCCCGACGCATCAGCATCAGCGCCGCGGGAATAACGACCAGCGCCGGTACCAGCGCTAGGCCGAGCAGCGCGCCTTCATAACCACCGAGGCGATAGCAGAAGTAGTAGGCAATCACGCCGATGACGCTGCCCAGGATTAACGCAAGGGCGTTCCCGGCCGCGTCGCGAAAACCTTTCATCAGCGCCAGCAGCAGGTTAGCCCAGGCAATGCCCATCTGAACCAACGCAACCAGACGCACCAGCCCCTGGTAATGGGTGTGCCCGAACAAGCCCTGGCTGATGGGGGCCGCCGCCAGTAGAAAGACAATCGCCATCAGGGTCGAAAAACCCGTGACCATCGCCGAAGAGGTGCCCACCACCCTGCGAAGCTGAGCCGCGTCATCACGGTACTGAGAAACGTATTTGGTCACGCCGTTGAAGATACCGGCACCTGCCAACACGCCAAGGACAGTGACAAGCTGGCGGAAATTACCCGCCAGCCCCACGCCGGAGGGGCCAAATGAGACGGCCAACAGCTTGACGACCAGCAGCCCTGCGCCAATTTTGACAAGCGTGGACGCGGCGGTCCACACCGATGCTTTTGCCAGTGACATATCAGCCGAAATAGCTCAGAAGGGTATTAATCACCGTACGCTGGTTAACTGGCGCGAGGTTGTAGAACAGTGGCAGGCGAAGCAAACGCTCACTCTCTTTGGTAGTGTAACGGTCTTCACCCGCGAACGTGCCAAACGCTTCGCCAGCAGGGCTGGAGTGCAGCGGAATATAGTGGAACACCGCCATAATTTCGGCTTCTTTCAGCCAGGCGATCAGCTGGCTGCGGTCGTCGTTATCGCGCAGCTTGATATAGAACATGTGCGCATTATGGACGCAGTCTGCCGGGATGGTTGGCAGTTCAATACGCCCGGCTTTTGCCAGAGGCTCAAGCGCATCGTAATACGTTTGCCACAGGGAAAGACGCTGAAGGTTGATACGCTCCGCCGCTTCCAGCTGCGCCCACAGGTACGCTGCCTGCAGGTCCGCCATCAGATAGCTTGAGCCAATATCGCGCCAGGTGTACTTATCTACCTGGCCACGGAAGAACTGGCTGCGGTTGGTCCCTTTTTCGCGGATCACTTCCGCACGTTCAACCAGCGCGCGATCGTTAATCAGCGTCGCGCCGCCTTCTCCACCCGCGGTGTAGTTTTTGGTTTCGTGGAAGCTAAAGCAGCCGATATGGCCGATGGTACCCAGCGCGCGTCCCTTGTAGGTGGACATCACACCCTGCGCGGCATCTTCAACCACAAACAGGTTATGTTTTTTGGCGATCGCCATGATGGCGTCCATTTCACAGGCCACGCCCGCGTAGTGAACCGGTACAATCGCTCGCGTTTTGTCGGTGATCGCCGCTTCAATCAGCGTCTCATCAATGTTCATGGTATCCGGGCGGATATCCACAAAGACGATTTTTGCCCCGCGCAGGACAAACGCATTCGCTGTGGAGACGAAGGTATAGCTCGGCATAATCACTTCATCGCCGGGCTGGATATCCAGCAGCAGGGCCGCCATTTCCAGCGACGCCGTACAGGACGGAGTCAGCAGCACTTTGGCACTGTGAAAACGCTGCTCCATCCACTGCTGACAGCGACGGGTAAAACCGCCGTCACCGCAGAGCTTGCCGCTGCCCATGGCAGACTGCATATAGTCCAGTTCAGTTCCGACGACGGGTGGTGCGTTAAATGGAATCATCTTGTCACCTGTATAACCAGTAGGCGGTGGCGTCGATGTTGGCACCACTCGCAATATAACGTTTAAGCGCGGCGGTGTTGCCCACCTGGGTCGCCACCCGCAGCGTCACGAGCTGTTGCTGCTGCGCCCAGTGTAGCGCCGCCTGCATCAGTTTCTCGCCCATACCGCGCCCGGCTAATAAGCCAATACGCGCCTCGCGCTCGTTGAGCTTACGCAGCGAGACAAATCCCTGAATTTGACCGTCCGCAGCGCGAAAAACCAGGCAGACATGGTCGAACGTGCCTTTAACCGCATTTTCCACCCACTGGGCGTAGAAACGTCCACTATCGTCAGGTGCGTACCAGGGCGCGCGAAAGCGGCTCTGCGCAAATGCCTGAGCCGCCATCTGACGGAGCACGGGGATATCCTGTTCCGTTGCAATTTCCGCGCCGGACGCATCGTGCCGGGTAAGAGTAATGGAAAGGTCTATCTCGCCTTCAACCAGCTGAAAACCGTGGTGCTGGAGCGCATCGAGCAGGTCAGCACGGTCCGCCGGGATCTTAACCTGCACCCGTTGCCAGGCGGTCAGCTCAGATTCAGTCAGTACCGGCGCATCATCGCGCAGGCGCACGATGGCCGACGGCAGGCCGAAAAAGGCACTCTCCCACTGCAGGGACTCGAGTACCCCATTCAGGCTGTTCAACGCCAGACGCCTTTGGTATCCACAATATGCTGCTGACGAACGGCATCCCCGGACGTCGCTTTAAATTCTTTATGATCCACCAGCAGCACCAGCACATCTGCCGTCGCCAGCGCATCGTTCAGCGCCGTCAGCGTGCAGTGCCCCGCCAGTTTTGCCGGCAGTTCATGAATGTTTGGCTCGACCACCAGCGTTTCGCCCTTGTGCCACTCGGCAATCATCTCAGCAATTTCCATTGCAGGACTTTCGCGCAGGTCGTCAATGTTTGGTTTAAATGCCAGACCAAAGCAGGCAATTTTCAGCTCGCTGGCGCGCTTGCCGCTCTCCGCCAGACAATCCGCTAACGTGGCTTTTACCTGATTGAGCACCCAGTGAGGTTTGCTGTCGTTCACTTCACGCGCGGTGCGGATCAGACGAGCCTGCGCCGGATTTTGCGCCACGATAAACCACGGGTCGACGGCGATACAGTGCCCGCCCACGCCCGGGCCTGGCTGGAGAATGTTCACACGCGGATGGCGATTCGCCAGGCCGATCAGCTCCCAGACGTTAATCCCCTGATCGGCGCAGATCAGTGACAGTTCATTCGCGAAGGCGATATTGACGTCGCGAAAGCTGTTTTCCGTCAGCTTGCACATCTCAGCGGTGCGGGAGTTTGTCACCACGCATTCGCCTTCGAGGAAAATCTTGTACAGCGCGCTGGCACGTTCGGAACAGACTGGCGTCATGCCGCCAATGACGCGGTCGTTTTTAATCAGCTCGACCATAACCTGGCCCGGCAGCACGCGCTCCGGACAGTAGGCGATATTGATATCAGCCTGCTCGCCCGCCTGCTGCGGGAAGCGTAAATCAGGGCGCGCTTCGGCCAGCCACTGCGCCATCTGCTCGGTGGCACCGACGGGAGAGGTCGACTCCAGAATCACCAGCGCCCCTTTCTTCAGCACAGGTGCAATGGATTTCGCCGCCGCCTCGACGAAGGCCATGTCAGGCTCATGGTCGCCTTTAAAGGGCGTTGGAACGGCAATCAGGTACGCATCTGCTTCAACAGGCGTCGTGCTGGCACGCAGGAAGCCTCCTTCCACCGCCTCTTTCACCACACGGTCAAGATCGGGCTCCACAATATGAATTTCGCCACGGTTAATGGTTTCCACCGCGCGGGCGTTGATATCCACGCCGACAACCTGTTTTTGACGAGAGGCAAACGCCGCCGCGGTGGGCAAGCCGATGTAGCCAAGACCAATGACAGAGATGGTAGTAAAACTCATAGCGATACCCGATTGTTTTTAAGTGCATGCAAAATACGGCCACAAGCCTGCCCGTCTCCGTAAGGATTATGGGCTCGGCTCATCACCTGATACGCTTCATCGTCGTGCAGGAGGCGCGTGACCTCTTCGACAATCAACTGTGTGTTGGTTCCGACCAGGCGCACGGTTCCCGCTTTGACGGCCTCCGGACGTTCGGTCGTTTCACGCATTACCAGTACCGGTTTACCGAGGGACGGCGCTTCTTCCTGAATTCCGCCGGAATCGGTGAGGATCAGCCAGGCATGGTTCATCAGCCAGACAAACGGCATGTAGTCCTGCGGTTCAATCAGCAGAACATTGTCGACATGGCCCAGAATGCGGTTAACCGGCTCGCTGACGTTAGGGTTGAGATGCACCGGATAGACAATCTGCACATCTTCATTCTGCGCGGCAATTTCAGCCAGCGCATGGCAGATTTGCTCAAAACCCCGGCCAAAGCTTTCGCGACGGTGGCCAGTGACCAGGATGGTTTTTTTGCCGTTGTGCAGGAATGGATAGCGGGCAGCGAGGTCTTGCTGAAGGGAGCTATTTGCCAGAACGCGGTCACGAACCCAAATTAACGCATCAATAACCGTATTGCCCGTCACAAAGATTTTGTTATCGGCGATATTTTCACGCAGCAGATTCTGACGCGAGTTTTCCGTGGGTGCAAAGTGGTACATCGCCAGATGCCCGGTGAGCGTGCGGTTGGCTTCTTCCGGCCACGGCGAGTAAAGGTTACCGGTGCGTAGTCCCGCCTCAACATGTCCAACGGGAATACGCTGATAAAACGCGGCCAGACTTGTCGCCACGGTGGTGGTGGTGTCGCCGTGGACCAGCACCACGTCAGGCTTGAATGACTCCAGGATCGGCTTGAGCTCTTGCAGAATGCGGCAGGTGATCTCCGTCAACCCTTGCCCCGGCTTCATAATATTAAGATCGTAGTCCGGGACGATGGAAAAGAGCGTTAAGACCTGATCGAGCATCTCACGGTGTTGGGCAGTGACGCACACTTTCGCTTCAATATCAGGATCGCTGGCCAGCGCATGAACCAGAGGTGCCATCTTAATGGCCTCCGGCCTGGTGCCAAATACGGTAAGTACTTTCACATCGATTCTCTTCGATTAGGCGATGAAGGCCGTAGCCTTCATCGTAGACGGCGTTCTTAGTTTGTGCGACGACGCGTTAACGCCACGCCAGCGCCCGTCAGTGCGCCTACAATCCCCCACATAATCATCAGGAATGCACGACGCGGACTATCGCGTTTTACAGGCTCTTCAGGCGTTCGCAAATAACGATAGGTCTGAAAACGCGGGTCCATCGTTGGGCCAACATTCAGGGTGGTGAGCATGGCGCGGTTTTGATCGTAGTCGAGGTCAAAATCGGGGCCAACGGCCTGAAGATTTTCCAGACGTGCCTGCAGCATAGGGCGCCCAAGAAGGAACATTTCAGAGTCAGGTAGCTCATCTGCCGGAACATCCGTCTCGCTGCGGGAAATATTGTGCTGTTCCGCGATTTTCAGCGCCTGCTCAATATTGTGTACACGGCGAGCGAAAATAGCTTTCGCTACCTCTTCCTGGCGTTTTACCTGCGCTTTCATCTGGATGGTACGGGCTGCCCAGGCCCCCTTAAGCTCTTCGTTAAGATGGCTTGCGGCACGCTGGCTGGCAAACGCAACATACTGGCGCAACAGGTTGTTGGCATCCGGCGCGGTTTCTGCAATTAGCTTGACGCTGTCATTCACGTTACGCAACGCATCGCCCGGCATAAACTGAATATTGTTAATCAGATCGTCCAACAGCGCGGCATCAACCTTGCTGTTACCCACCATGCGTTGCTTGTAATAATCCGTCTGGGACCAGAAGTCGCGACGCGTGTCCCAGGAGGCCAATTGCATCACAAATTCTTTATAGGCTTCATCCATAACGGAAGCCTGATCGGGGGTCGCCAGATTCGCCTTGATATCAAGATTACGCAGGAACTGCTGCTGGGAATAAAACCCGCCGAGCATGTTAACCGTTGGTCGGTCTGTAATTGCCGTGGCACTCCATTCCTGTTTTGCAAAGAAGGTGTAGGCCAGCGCTAACAGTGCAAACCCAAGCGCGATCCCCGCAATCCAAAGTTTGCCTGCCCATAACACGCGAAACAAACCCCGAATATCCAGTTCATTCTCAGTTACCACTGATTTCGCTCCCGCCAACGGTTGAGTCATCATAGTCCCGGTTTTACTTAGTTAATGTTGTATTTTTGTCATTATTACGACGCATCCTGCGTTTCAGACGTTTAATGAATCGCGCTACTTTCCATGCGCGCTTAATGCAATAGCCGTACAGGAAAAATGCTAGCAAGAATAATACCAACATTACCCATTCAGGAATAAAATGGGCATATTCTGCAGCGACGCCAATAGCAGCGAGAATAGCAGCGGCCAGGGTGATCAGAACAAACGCCTGACGAGAAGTGAACCCCGCGCGCATGATGAGATGATGAATATGCTGACGATCGGGAGAGAAAGGACTCATCCCTTTGCGCAGACGGCGATACATAATCGCCACCATATCCATTAACGGAATGGCAATGATCCATAATGCTGTGACGGGACTGATCGGGTGAGTTTTACCCTGTGTGGTTTCGAGCAAAATCCAGATCACGGTAAAACCGATCAACGTACTGCCCGCGTCACCCATAAAGACTTTATAGCGACGCCCCAGCGCACCGAGGTTTAAGAGGATATAAGGCAGGATCGCGGCAATCATGGCGAAACACCACATTGCCAGGCTGTACTGACCATCAAACCACAAAATAATGCCGATTGCGGCGAACGAGACGGAAGACAATCCACCAAGCAGGCCGTCAATACCGTCCACCATGTTGAAAGCATTGATTGCCGCCCAGACGGCAAAGAGCGTCAGGAAGAAGCCAAATGGCCCCAGGACTAACTCCCAGGGACCAAACACATAGCCCAGGCTTCTCAGATACAGGCCGCCCACAAGCATCATCACTACGCCAATTGCCGCCTGAACGGTGGCGCGTATTTTTACCGCGATATCGAATCGGTCATCAAGTGCCCCTACGAGTACGAGGACACCCGCACAGGCAAGATAAAGGGCTGCGTGTGGGATATAATAATCCGCAATACCAAACGTGAAACAGATACCAGCGTAAACAGAAATCCCTCCAACCAGAGGAATAAGTCCCTGATGACGTTTACGAAAATTAGGTTTATCCACCAGCCCTATTCGTTTTGCCACCTTGCGCGCGATGAACAAAAAACAGGTTGTGAATAAAAAAATACTGATTAGCTCAGTCACAACGGTGAGTAGATTCACAATGGATTGCTCTCAACAAATGTTAGTCCCGGAAGTATAACCATGAAGCCACCGCCTCAGAAGTAATAAAGGTGGCTTCTCACAACTCCCTTTGTATATTTTTCAATCAATTATTTCTTTGACTGTATAAACGACCCTATTGTCGCACCGACCGGTCAAAATTGGGAGTAGGTGGTACTAGCGTATAGTCCATAAAAGAAAAACGCCACGTAAAAACGTGGCGTTCACTGGCTTTATTTGCGTTACGAGCGTTTCATCATGTCGAAGAAATCGTCGTTTGTTTTGGTCATCGCCAGTTTGTTAATGAGGAACTCCATCGCGTCAATTTCACCCATTGGATGGATGATTTTGCGCAGGATCCACATTTTCTGCAGCTCTTCCTGTGTGGTGAGCAGCTCTTCTTTACGGGTACCGGAACGGTTGTAGTCGATTGCCGGGAAGACGCGTTTCTCAGCAATTTTACGAGAGAGATGCAGTTCCATGTTGCCTGTACCTTTAAACTCTTCGTAAATAACTTCGTCCATTTTGGAACCGGTATCGATCAGCGCCGTCGCGATGATGGTCAGGCTGCCGCCCTCTTCCACGTTACGTGCCGCACCGAAGAAGCGTTTCGGACGATGCAGGGCGTTAGCATCCACACCACCGGTCAGCACTTTACCGGAAGCCGGGACAACGGTGTTGTAGGCACGCGCCAGACGCGTAATGGAGTCGAGCAGGATGATCACGTCTTTCTTGTGCTCAACCAGGCGTTTTGCCTTCTCGATAACCATTTCTGCTACCTGAACGTGGCGAGATGCCGGTTCATCAAAGGTAGAAGCGACAACTTCACCTTTAACCAGACGCTGCATCTCGGTCACTTCTTCCGGACGTTCGTCAATCAGCAGCACCATCAGCACGCAGTCTGGGTGGTTGTAGGCGATGCTCTGCGCAATGTTCTGCAGCAGCATGGTTTTACCCGCTTTTGGCGGCGCTACAATCAGACCACGCTGACCACGACCAATTGGAGATGCCAGATCCAGAACGCGAGCGGTTAAGTCTTCGGTAGAACCGTTACCACGCTCCATGCGCAGACGAGAGTTTGCGTGCAGTGGCGTCAAGTTCTCGAACAGGATCTTATTGCGCGAATTTTCCGGTTTGTCGTAGTTAACTTCGTTAACTTTCAACAGCGCAAAGTAGCGTTCACCCTCTTTAGGAGGACGAATCTTACCTGAAATGGTGTCACCAGTGCGGAGGTTGAAACGGCGGATTTGGCTGGGGGATACGTAGATGTCGTCAGGGCCGGCGAGGTAGGAGCTGTCTGCAGAGCGGAGGAAACCAAATCCGTCTTGCAATATCTCCAGCACACCGTCGCCAAAGATATCTTCGCCACTCTTAGCGTGCTGCTTCAGGATGGCGAAAATGATGTCCTGCTTGCGCATACGAGCCTGGTTTTCCAGCCCCATATTTTCGCCGAGAGTGATCAGCTCAGAAACCGGCGTATTCTTTAATTCGGTAAGATTCATAATGGTGTGGGTTCTTAAACTCGGGGTGATTCTCGAACTTAATGTTGTGAATGGTATGGCAGGGTCATCCATGCCTGTTTAGCGGCCATCACCTCATGTCTGTTCGCTGTCTGGTCACAGGGAAAGAACGCAGAACTGAAACGACAAGACGGATTGAGTGACAAGCCCGGAATTTAGCCACTTCACGCACTGTTTATGTCAACAACGGGAAGTATCGGGTAAAACAAGATTCAAACAACAAGATATGTTTAAAACGAAGTCATAGCTAACTTAGCACGACTTCAGCCGGGCGTCCAGAGTTCCACATCATTTAGCCAGATGCTCTGGACGCACAGCGGAGAAACCTTACGCCAGGTTAGCGTCCAGGAACTCTTTCAGTTGACCTTTGGACAGCGCGCCCACTTTGGTCGCCGCCACTTCGCCGTTTTTGAACAGCAGCAGGGTCGGGATGCCGCGGATACCGTATTTTGGCGCGGTGCCCGGGTTCTGGTCGATGTTCAGCTTGGCAACGGTCAGTTTGCCCTGATATTCGTCGGCGATCTCATCCAGAATCGGGGCGATCATTTTGCAAGGACCACACCATTCAGCCCAGAAATCGACGAGGATCAGCCCGTCAGCCTTAAGTACGTCCGTGTCAAAACTGTCGTCAGTCAGGTGAATAATTTTATCGCTCATATATAACTCCACAGGAATAAGCCTGGTACGTTGGTTTTGTCTCCACCAACGACGTGTTGATGTCGCATTAACCAACTAAAGGTTGACTTTATTTCACCGGATACGCTTTCGTAAAGCAATAGTAAGCTGATATTCTACCACACTATGAGCAAAACACATTTAACAGAACAGAAGTTTTCCGACTTCGCCCTGCACGCAAAGGTAATCGAAGCCCTTGAAAATAAAGGGTTTCATAACTGCACGCCCATTCAGGCCCTCGCGCTGCCGCTGACGCTGGCCGGTCGCGATGTTGCCGGGCAGGCGCAAACCGGTACCGGCAAAACGATGGCGTTTTTGACGTCAACGTTTCATTATTTACTTTCTCACCCAGCGATTGCAGACCGCAAAGTTAACCAGCCGCGCGCGCTAATTATGGCCCCGACGCGAGAACTGGCGGTACAGATCCACGCAGACGCTGAACCCCTGGCGCAGGCTACCGGCCTGAAGCTTGGCCTGGCCTATGGCGGCGATGGCTACGATAAGCAGCTGAAAGTGCTGGAAAGCGGTGTGGATATCCTGATCGGTACCACCGGCCGTCTTATTGATTACGCCAAACAGAACCACATTAACCTCGGCGCAATCCAGGTTGTGGTGCTTGATGAAGCTGACCGCATGTACGATCTGGGCTTCATTAAAGACATCCGCTGGCTGTTCCGCCGTATGCCTCCGGCTAATCAGCGTCTGAATATGCTGTTCTCTGCAACCCTCTCGTACCGCGTTCGCGAACTGGCGTTCGAACAGATGAACAACGCCGAATATGTAGAAGTGGAACCTGAGCAGAAAACGGGTCACCGCATTAAAGAAGAGCTCTTCTATCCTTCTAATGAAGAGAAAATGCGTCTGCTGCAAACGCTGATTGAAGAAGAGTGGCCAGACCGCGCCATTATCTTCGCAAACACCAAACACCGTTGTGAAGACATCTGGGGCCATCTGGCTGCAGACGGTCACCGTGTTGGCCTGTTGACCGGCGACGTGGCGCAGAAAAAACGCCTGCGTATTCTCGAAGAGTTCACCCGTGGCGATCTCGATATTCTGGTCGCAACCGACGTGGCAGCACGTGGTTTGCACATTCCAGCCGTGACGCATGTGTTTAACTATGACCTGCCAGACGACTGCGAAGACTATGTACACCGTATCGGTCGTACCGGTCGTGCGGGCGCAAGCGGTCACTCTATTAGCCTTGCGTGTGAAGAGTATGCGCTGAATCTTCCAGCCATTGAGTCTTACATCGGTCACTCTATTCCGCAGAGCAAATACAACCCGGAAGCGCTGTTAAGCGAACTGCCGCCGCCTAAGCGTCTTACCCGCCCACGCTCCGGCAATGGTCCGCGTCGTTCAGGCGGCGCACCGCGTAATCGTCGTCGTTCAGGTTAAGAAAATATGCTCAGCTCCACCTCGCTTTATGCAGCAATCGATCTCGGTTCGAATAGTTTTCATATGCTGGTTGTGCGCGAGGTGGCAGGAAGCATACAAACGCTGACGCGCATTAAGCGCAAGGTCCGCCTCGCGGCGGGCCTGAGCAGCGACAATTACCTCTCACCTGAAGCCATGGAACGTGGCTGGCAGTGCCTGCGACTCTTTGCTGAGCGTCTGCAGGATATCCCTCATGCCCAAATCACCGTCGTCGCCACCGCGACGCTCCGACTGGCGGTCAACGCCGTAGATTTCATTGCCAGAGCGCAGGAAATTCTGGGCTGTCCGGTTCAGGTTATCAGCGGTGAAGAAGAAGCTCGCCTGATTTATCAGGGCGTGGCGCACACCACGGGGGGAGACGATCGCCGCCTGGTGGTGGATATCGGCGGTGCCAGCACAGAACTGGTTACCGGCACCGGCGCGCAGGCGACGTCGCTATTCAGCCTGTCGATGGGCTGCGTGACCTGGCTTGAGCGCTACTTTGCTGACCGAAATCTGGGTAAAGAGAACTTCGACGAGGCAGAACATGCCGCGCGCGAGGTGTTACGTCCCGTCATGGATGAACTGCGCTATCACGGCTGGAAAGTCTGCGTGGGTGCGTCGGGGACCGTGCAGGCCCTGCAGGAAATCATGATGGCGCAGGGAATGGATGAGCGGATTACGCTTGCCAAACTTCAGCAGCTGAAACAGCGCGCCATTCAGTGCGGACGGCTGGAAGAGCTTGAAATTGAAGGTCTGACGCTTGAACGCGCGCTGGTCTTCCCGAGCGGGCTGGCCATTCTGATTGCGATTTTCACCGAGCTCAACATTACCTGTATGACGCTGGCTGGCGGCGCGCTGCGCGAAGGCCTGGTCTATGGGATGTTGCATCTGTCGGTCGATCAGGACATTCGCAGCCGCACCCTGCGCAACGTGCAGCGCCGCTTTCTGGTTGATATCGAGCAGGCCGGACGCGTGGCGCAGCTGGCGTCACGCTTCGCCGATCAGGTCGCTAACGTCTGGGATCTCGACCATCTGAGCCGCGATTTGTTGCTAAGCGCCTGTGCGCTCCACGAAGTGGGGTTGAGCATAGATTTTAAGCAGGCCCCTGCTCACGCAGCGTATCTGGTGCGTAATCTTGATTTACCGGGCTATACGCCCGCACAGAAAAAATTGCTGGCAACGCTGCTGCTGAACCAGACCAATGCCGTTGATCTCTCCTCTTTGCATCAGCAAAACGCCGTACCGCCGCGCGTGGCCGAGCACATGTGCCGCCTGCTGCGCCTGGCCATCCTGTTTGCCAGCCGTCGTCGCGATGATTTGCTCCCTGCTATCAGCCTGGTTGCCGATGACGAAAAGCTGTCTCTGACGCTGCCGGAAAACTGGATTGAACATCACCCGCTTGGGGCAGAGATGATCGAGCAGGAGTGCCAGTGGCAAAGCTATGTGCACTGGGTGTTGGAAGTAAAGTAAGATAGTGAAAAATGCCGGGTGGCGCTGCGCTTACCCGGCCTACAAGTCCCTCCGGACTTATCCTTTCTCTTTGGCTTTTGCCAGCATGGCGCGAATATTCGCCACGTTAGCCTGCCCCTTGTGCATACGCTCTTCAGCGGTAATCACTTTGCGCTCCTGTTCCCAGATCAGGTCATCCTGCGGCAGTTCCAGCAGGAAACGGCTCGGCTCCGGGCGCACCAGTTCACCGTACTGACGTCGCTCTTTACACAGCGTGAACGTCAGCTCTTTCTGCGCCCGGGTGATCCCCACATAGGCCAGACGGCGCTCCTCGTCGACATTGTCTTCATCAATGCTGCTCTGGTGCGGTAATAATCCCTCTTCCATGCCGACCAGATACACATACGGGAATTCCAGACCTTTGGACGCATGCAGCGTCATCAGCTGAACCTGATCGGCCTCTTCTTCGCTCTCGCCGCGCTCCATCATATCGCGCAGGGTAAAGCGGGTGACCACCTGCGTCAGGGTCATGGGCTCGTCGATTTCAGAACCTTCCAGCATTTCAGTCATCCAGCTAAAGAGCTGGTTAACGTTTTTCATGCGCATTTCAGCCGCTTTCGGGCTGGCCGAGGTTTCGTATAGCCACGATTCGTAGTCGATGCCGTGGATCAGATCCCGTACGGCGGCAATCGGTTCGCGCTCTGCCAGCCGCTGCACTTCGCCAAGCCAGTGGGTGAATCGCGTTAACGAATCATATCCGCGTCCGCTTAAGGTCTGGCTCAGCCCCATGTCGAAGCTGGCGGTGAACAAGCTTTTGTTACGCGTCATTGCCCATTCGCCGAGCTTTTGCAGCGTCGCCGGGCCAATCTCACGTTTTGGCGTATTCACAATGCGCAGAAACGCGCTGTCGTCGTCCGGGTTAGTGAGTACGCGCAGATAGGCCAGCAGGTCTTTGATTTCAGGCCGAGAGAAGAACGAGGTGCCGCCGGAAATTTTGTACGGAATGCGGTTCTGCATCAGCATCTTTTCAAAGACGCGCGACTGGTGATTACCGCGATAGAGGATCGCGTAATCCTTATATTCGGTTTTATTGACGAAGTGGTGAGCAATAAGTTCGCCCGTGACGCGCTCCGCTTCATGCTCTTCATTATTGGCACTGAGGACTTTCAGCTCCGTCCCGTAACCCAGCTCGGAGAACAGGCGCTTCTCAAACACGTGCGGGTTGTTGGCGATCAGGATATTTGCCGCCTTCAGGATGCGCCCCGATGAGCGGTAGTTCTGCTCGAGCTTAATCACCTGCAGCGCCGGAAAATCTTTGCTCAGCAGCACCAGGTTTTGCGGGCGCGCGCCGCGCCAGGAGTAAATTGACTGGTCGTCATCGCCAACCACGGTGAAACGCGCGCGCTGCCCCACCAGCAGCTTCACCAGCTCGTACTGGCTGGTGTTGGTATCCTGATATTCATCCACCAGCAGGTAGCGGATTTTATTCTGCCAGCGCTCGCGCACCTCTTCATTGCGCTGCAGCAGCAGCGTGGGCAGCAGGATCAGGTCGTCAAAGTCCAGCACGTTACACGCTTTCATATGCGCATCGTACAGACCATAGCAGTGGGCGAAGATCCGATCCCGTTCGCCTTTGGCGATCGCCGCGGCCTGGGCCGGCGTCATCAGATCGTTTTTCCAGTTGGAGATCGTCGAGATCAGCTGCTGCAACAGCACCTTATCGTCTTCGATCAGTCCCTCGGTGAGCTCTTTGAGCAGCGCCACCTGGTCGGTGTCGTCGAAAAGCGAGAAGTTGGACTTCATTCCCAGGGCCGCATATTCGCGTTTGATAATATCCAGCCCAAGCGTGTGGAACGTAGAGATCATCAGCCCGCGCGCCTCTTTACGCCCCAGCGTCTGGCCGACACGCTCTTTCATCTCACGCGCCGCTTTATTGGTAAAGGTCACTGCCGCAATGTGCCGGGCCTGATAGCCACAGCCGCGGATCAGGTGCGCAATTTTGTTGGTGATTACGCGGGTTTTACCCGAACCGGCCCCTGCCAGCACCAGGCATGGTCCAGTAACGAATTCGACCGCTTGTTGTTGTCCAGGGTTTAAACGCATGGGAATGTTGCTCAATCTTCGAACGGGGTGTGGATTGTAGCAGAAAGCCGGACGCAGATTTACCGGCTAATGATAAAGTGGAGAAATCGCGATTAACCCGTAGAGCAGAACCATGAAAAAGACCGCAGCAGCCCTGCATATTCTGGTAAAAGAAGAGAAACTGGCTCAGGAGATCCTGACCAAGCTCGAACGCGGCATCAGCTTTGATCATCTGGCAAAGCGTTATTCTAAATGCCCGTCCGGGCGCAATGGAGGGGATCTCGGGGAATTTCAACAAGGTGCGATGGTCGGCCCGTTCGATCAGGCGGTCTTTAGCTGCCCTCTGCTGAAGCCCTACGGCCCGGTAAAAACCAAATTTGGCTACCATATCATTAAGGTGCTTTATCGCCGCTGACGCGTGGTATATTGCGCCCCAATTTATTTCAACCTATTCAAGGCACGATCATGGCAAAAACAGCAGCAGCAGTGCATATCCTCGTTAAAGAAGAGAAACTGGCTTTAGATCTTCTGGAGCAGATTAAAAACGGTGCCGACTTCGGTAAGCTGGCGAAGAAGCACTCCATCTGCCCGTCAGGCAAACGCGGCGGTGACCTGGGTGAATTCCGCCAGGGCCAGATGGTTCCGGCGTTCGATAAAGTGGTGTTCTCCTGCCCGGTACTGGAGCCAACCGGCCCGCTGCATACCCAGTTCGGATACCATATTATCAAAGTGCTGTATCGCAAATAAAAAAGCCGGGTGGCGGCTGCGCCTTACCCGGCCTACATCTTACGGTTTTGTAGGTCGGGTAAGCGAAGCGCCACCCGACAAGGTTGTTAACCCGCTACTGCAATACGCTTCATATCGGTCATGTAACCGCGCAGTTTGTGACCCACTTTCTCGATCTGGTGGCCGCGAATTGCTTCGTTCACATCGCGCAGCTGCGCGTTATCCACGGCACCTTCCGCAATTGCCTTGCCCAGATCGCCGGTCTGCAGGGTGGTCATAAACTCTTTCAGCAGCGGTACGCAGGCGTAAGAGAACAGGTAGTTACCGTATTCTGCGGTATCAGAGATAACCACGTTCATTTCATACAGACGCTTACGGGCGATGGTGTTCGCGATCAGCGGCAGCTCGTGCAGCGATTCATAGTACGCAGATTCTTCGATGATGCCGGAATCCACCATGGTTTCGAACGCCAGCTCAACGCCTGCTTTCACCATCGCGATCATCAGTACGCCTTTATCGAAGTACTCCTGCTCGCCGATTTTACCTTCGTACTGCGGTGCGGTTTCGAACGCGGTTTTACCGGTCTCTTCACGCCAGGTCAGCAGTTTCTTATCGTCGTTAGCCCAGTCAGCCATCATGCCGGAAGAGAACTCGCCGGAGATAATGTCGTCCATGTGTTTCTGGAACAGCGGCGCCATGATGGTTTTCAGCTGTTCGGACAGCGCGTAAGCACGCAGTTTCGCCGGGTTGGACAGACGGTCCATCATCAGGGTGATGCCGCCCTGCTTCAGCGCTTCGGTGATGGTTTCCCAGCCGAACTGAATCAGTTTTTCCGCATAGGCCGGGTCGGTACCTTCTGCCACCAGCTTGTCGAAGCACAGCAGAGAGCCCGCCTGCAGCATGCCGCACAGAATGGTTTGCTCGCCCATCAGGTCAGATTTCACTTCGGCAACGAAGGAAGATTCCAGTACGCCCGCACGGTGGCCGCCAGTCGCCGCTGCCCATGCTTTGGCAATGGCCATACCTTCGCCTTTCGGATCGTTTTCCGGGTGAACGGCGATCAGGGTCGGAACGCCGAAGCCACGCTTGTACTCTTCACGCACTTCCGTACCCGGACATTTCGGTGCCACCATCACTACGGTGATGTCTTTACGGATCTGCTCGCCCACTTCAACGATGTTGAAGCCGTGGGAGTAACCCAGCGCCGCGCCGTCTTTCATCAACGGCTGTACGGAACGCACAACGTCAGAGTGCTGTTTGTCTGGCGTCAGGTTAACCACCAGATCCGCCTGCGGGATCAGCTCTTCGTAGGTGCCCACTTTGAAGCCGTTTTCGGTCGCTTTACGCCAGGAGGCACGCTTCTCAGCAATCGCTTCTTTGCGCAGAGCGTAGGAGATATCCAGACCGGAGTCACGCATGTTCAGGCCCTGGTTCAGACCCTGTGCGCCACAGCCGACGATGACCACTTTTTTACCCTGAAGGTAGCTCGCGCCATCGGCAAATTCGTCGCGCGCCATGAAGCGGCATTTGCCCAGCTGCGCCAGCTGCTGGCGCAAGTTCAGTGTATTAAAGTAGTTAGCCATGGGTGATACCTCGTGATGTTGTGTGTCTTATTGTTCGGTTCGCGTTTCAGCGAGAATGTACCCACATTACAACAGGAAATTTATTGCGGAAATTGATATATTCACAACGTCATATTGCAATTTTTGCAATGTAAAAAGAGGGAGTGGAGTCGGTGGATTTACGCGATCTGAAAATGTTCCTGCACCTGGCGGAAAGCCGCCATTTTGGCCGCAGCGCCCGGGCGATGCACGTGAGTCCTTCCACGCTTTCACGCCAGATCCAGCGCCTTGAGGAAGACCTCGGCCAGCCGCTGTTCGTGCGTGATAACCGCACCGTTACGCTCACGGAAGCAGGTGAAGAACTGCGCATTTTTGCCCAGCAAACGTTGCTGCAGTATCAGCAGCTGCGGCACTCTATCGATCAGCAGGGGCCATCACTCTCCGGTGAACTGCATATTTTCTGCTCCGTGACCGCCGCCTATAGCCATCTGCCGCCCATTCTTGACCGCTTCCGCGCGGCACACCCGTCGGTTGAAATTAAACTCACCACCGGCGATGCCGCCGACGCAATGGAAAAAGTGGTCACGGGCGAGGCGGATCTCGCCATTGCCGGGAAACCCGAAACTCTGCCGGGCGCAGTGGCGTTCTCCATGCTGGAGAATCTGGCTGTGGTGCTCATCGCGCCGGCGCTGCCCTGCCCGGTGCGTAATCAGGTATCGGTGGAAAAGCCGGACTGGTCGACGGTGCCGTTTATCATGGCCGATCAGGGACCGGTACGTCGACGCATCGAGCTGTGGTTCCGTCGGCAGAAAATCAGCAACCCGTCGATTTACGCCACGGTCAGCGGCCATGAGGCGATGGTGTCGATGGTGGCGCTCGGCTGCGGCGTGGCGCTGCTGCCGGAAGTGGTGCTGGAAAACAGCCCGGAGCCGGTGCGCAATCGCGTGATGATTCTCGATCGCAGCGACGAGAAGACGCCATTCGAACTTGGCGTATGCGCACAAAAAAAGCGGCTGCATGAGCCGCTTATTGATGCGTTCTGGAAGATATTGCCGAACCATTAAAGCCGAGCGGCGCTACGCTTAGCCTGCCAGGAAGAAACGGAACGCCGGGTTATGGGTTTCATCGTGACACTCATAGCCCAGTTCGTTCAACCGCGTTTCAAAATCAGGCTCGTGCTCGCCCAATTCGAACGCCGCCAGCACGCGGCCGTAATCAGTGCCGTGGCTGCGGTAGTGGAACAGGGAAATGTTCCAGTGGGTGCCCAGCGTATGCAGGAACTTGAGCAACGCACCCGGTGATTCCGGGAACTCAAAGCTGAACAGGCGTTCCTGGAGCGGCTTCGAGGGGCGGCCGCCTACCATGTAGCGCACGTGCAGCTTCGCCATCTCATCGTCGGAAAGATCCACCACGCTATAGCCACCGTTGTGCAGCAGGCTGAGGATCTCTTTACGCTCCTCCAGGCCACGGCTTAAACGCACGCCGACAAAAATGCAGGCGTCTTTCGCATCGGCGAAACGGTAGTTGAATTCCGTGACAGAACGGCCGCCCAGCAGCTGGCAGAACTTGAGGAAGCTGCCCTTCTCTTCCGGAATGGTCACCGCCAGCAGCGCTTCACGCTGTTCCCCCAGCTCGCACCGCTCGGAAACGTAGCGCAGGCCGTGGAAGTTGACGTTAGCCCCTGAAAGCACGTGCGCCAGACGCTCGCCGCGAATGTTGTGCTGGGCGATGTATTTTTTCATACCCGCCAGCGCCAGCGCGCCGGACGGTTCCGCCACCGCACGCACATCCTCGAACAGATCCTTCATCGCCGCGCAGATAGCGTCGCTGTCTACGGTGACAATATCGTCAAGATACTCCTGGCAGAGGCGGAAGGTTTCATCGCCGATGCGTTTTACCGCCACGCCTTCAGCAAACAGCCCGACGCGCGGCAGGTCTACCGGATGACCCGCATCCAGCGCCGCCTTCAGGCAGGCAGAGTCTTCCGCTTCCACGGCAATGACTTTGATCTGCGGCATCAGTTGCTTGATCAGCACCGCGACACCTGCCGCAAGGCCGCCACCGCCAACCGGAACGAATACGCGGTCGAGATGAGCGTCCTGCTGCAGCAGCTCAAGCGCCAGCGTGCCCTGACCGGCAATCACCATCGGATGATCGAACGGCGGCACCCAGGTAAAACCCTGCTGCTGCGCCAGCTCGATCGCTTTGGCTTTCGCTTCGTCAAAATTGGCGCCGTGTAGCAGCACTTCACCGCCAAAACCGCGCACCGCATCGACCTTGATATCCGCCGTGGCGACCGGCATCACGATCAGCGCCTTCAGCCCCAGACGGGCAGACGAGAACGCAACGCCCTGGGCGTGGTTACCCGCCGAGGCGGTAATCACGCCGCGCGCTTTTTGCTCGTCGGTCAGCCCGGCCATCATCGCGTAGGCTCCGCGCAGCTTGAAGCTGTGCACCGGCTGGCGGTCTTCGCGCTTCACCAGAATCACGTTATCGAGGCGCGAAGAGAGTTTTTCCATTTTCTGCAGGGGCGTGACCTGCACGGCTTCATAGACCGGCGCGCGCAGCACCGCCCGGAGATATTCCGCCCCCTCAGGGGCGGCGGATAAGGGTTGCGACTCGGCCATCATTAGCCCCCAAGTTTAGATTTATCGCGCACCGCGCCTTTATCTGCACTGGTGGCAAGGCTCGCGTAAGCACGCAGGGCGAAGGAGACTTCGCGCTGGCGATCTTTCGGCGTCCAGGCTTTGTCGCCGCGCGCTTCCTGCGCTTCACGACGGGCCGCAATTTCCTGGTCGCTCAGCTTCAGCTGAATACCACGATTCGGAATGTCGATTTCGATCAGGTCGCCATCTTCGATGATGGCGATGTTGCCGCCGCTTGCCGCTTCTGGCGAGACGTGGCCGATGGAGAGACCGGAGGTCCCGCCGGAGAAACGACCGTCGGTGATCAGCGCGCAGGCTTTACCGAGGCCCATCGATTTCAGGAAGGTGGTTGGGTAGAGCATCTCCTGCATGCCCGGGCCGCCCTTTGGCCCTTCGTAGCGGATGACAACCACGTCGCCTTCCACCACTTTGCCACCGAGGATAGCGTCCACCGCGTCGTCCTGGCTTTCGTACACTTTTGCCGGGCCGGTGAATTTCAGGATGCTGTCATCCACGCCTGCGGTTTTTACGATACAGCCGTTTTCGGCAAAGTTACCGTACAGAACGGCCAGACCGCCGTCTTTGCTGTAGGCGTGTTCAAGAGAGCGGATGCAGCCTTCGGCGCGGTCGTCGTCCAGGGTGTCCCAGCGACAGTCCTGGGAGAACGCCTGAGTGGTGCGAATGCCCGCCGGGCCCGCGCGGAACATCTTTTTCACCGCGTCGTCTTTGGTCAGCATCACGTCGTATTGGTCCAGCGACTCCGGCAGCGTCAGGCCGAGCACGTTTTTCACGTCACGGTTCAGCAGCCCGGCGCGATCCAGCTCGCCAAGAATACCCAGCACGCCGCCCGCGCGGTGCACGTCTTCCATATGATATTTCTGGGTACTCGGCGCGACTTTACACAGCTGCGGCACTTTACGGGACAGCTTGTCGATGTCGCTCATGGTGAAGTCGATTTCGGCTTCCTGCGCGGCGGCCAGCAGGTGCAGAACGGTGTTGGTGGAGCCGCCCATGGCGATATCCAGCGTCATCGCATTTTCAAACGCCGCTTTGCTGGCGATATTGCGCGGCAGCGCGCTGGCGTCGTCCTGCTCGTAGTAGCGTTTAGTCAGCTCAACGATGCGTTTACCGGCGTTGAGGAACAGCTGCTTACGGTCTGCGTGGGTCGCCAGCAGCGAGCCGTTGCCAGGCTGGGACAGGCCCAGCGCTTCAGTCAGGCAGTTCATGGAGTTGGCGGTGAACATCCCGGAACAGGAGCCGCAGGTCGGACACGCGGAGCGCTCAACCTGGTCGCTCTGCTCGTCAGAGACTTTCGGGTCCGCGCCCTGGATCATCGCATCGACCAGGTCGAGCTTGATGATTTTGTCGGAAAGCTTGGTTTTACCTGCTTCCATCGGACCACCGGAAACGAAGATCACCGGAATGTTCAGGCGCAGGGAGGCCATCAGCATCCCCGGGGTGATTTTATCGCAGTTGGAGATACAGACCATCGCATCAGCGCAGTGGGCGTTAACCATGTACTCAACCGAGTCGGCGATCAGCTCGCGCGACGGCAGTGAATAGAGCATGCCCCCGTGACCCATCGCGATACCGTCATCCACCGCAATGGTGTTGAACTCTTTCGCCACGCCGCCGGAGGCTTCGATTTGCTCGGCAACCAGCTTACCGAGATCGCGCAGGTGCACGTGGCCCGGTACAAACTGGGTGAAGGAGTTCACCACGGCGATAATCGGCTTGCCGAAATCGGCGTCGGTCATTCCGGTGGCGCGCCACAGTGCGCGGGCACCCGCCATATTACGGCCGTGGGTGGTGGTGGCTGAACGATACTTAGGCATGCTTTATTTACTCCCGTCTGACTATTCAATGGGACGGTGCGTGCCGTCCCAAATTTATATTTAGTGATTAACCTGATCCAACCAGCCGTATTTGTCTTCTGTTTCGCCCGTAAAGAGGCCGAAGAAGGCTTGCTGAATGCGTTTGGTAACCGGGCCACAGCGGCCTTCACCCACCTGAATGCCGTCTACGCTGCGCACCGGCGTGATTTCAGCTGCGGTACCGGACATGAACACTTCATCGGCCAGATACAGGGATTCGCGGGACAGCACCTGCTCGCGCACTTCAATACCCAGATCTTTCGCCAGCTTGATGATGGCGTCACGGGTGATGCCCGGCAGCGCGGACGAGGTGAATGGCGGCGTGAACAGAATGCCGTCTTTCACTTCAAACAGGTTTTCACCTGCACCTTCGGAGATGTAGCCATTCACATCGAGCGCGATACCTTCCTGGTAGCCGTGACGGCGCGCTTCGCTACCGACCAGCAGAGAAGAGAGGTAGTTACCGCCCGCTTTAGCGGCGGTTGGAATAGTATTTGGCGCAACGCGGTTCCAGGAAGAGACCATTGCGTCGATCCCCTGCTCCAGAGCTTCTGCACCCAGGTAGGCACCCCACGGGAACGCGGCAATGATCACATCGGTGTTGTAACCGGCTGGCGGGTTAACGCCCATACCGACGTCACCCACGAAGACCAGCGGACGAATATAGGCGCTGGTCAGGTTGTTCTTGCGAATCACCTCGCGGCAGGCTTCCATCAGCTCTTCAACGCTCTGAGAAACCGGGAAACGATAAATTTTGGCTGAGTCATGCAGACGCTGCATGTGTTCACGATGACGGAACACCACTGGCCCTTTGTGAGAATCGTAGCAACGGATCCCTTCAAAGACTGAAGTACCGTAGTGGAGCGCGTGGGACATCACGTGGACCTTCGCGTCCTCCCAGCGAACCATCTCACCGTTGAACCAAATGTAATCAGCTTTTTTTGTCGTCATTTTCTCTTCCTGTCACGCTTAAGCGCGGATTTGTTGTGATGTGTTTGTGCTCTGGCAGATGGCAACATGGGCAACGTCTACCAGCTTTGATAACTGACTAAACAGTAAGTCGACCGGGCGCGGGCTGGCAACGGTTAATTCAATACTGATGTTTTGTGCATCGGTGGCCGTCTCCATATTCATAGAGCAAATCTGAAAGCCACGATGACGGACCACGCGCAAAACGCGTTCTAATGTTTCCGGGTTGAAGCGAGCCTGCACGGCAACCTGATGTTGCATCATGATAATTTCTCCAGCATTTGTGAGTTACTGGCACCTGGCGGTACCAACGGCCAGACATTCTCAAGCTCGTCGATTGAGACGTGAAGCAGGTAAGGCCCTTCGCTTGACAGCATGGTGTCGAGTGCCGCTTCAACCTGGTCTTTACGGGTGATGTGCTGGCCGGGGATACCAAACGCATTGGCCAACATGAGGAAATCGGGGTTATCGGTGAGGGTGGTTTCGCTGTAACGTTCCTGGAAAAACAGCTGCTGCCACTGGCGAACCATTCCTAAACGCTGGTTATCAAGCAACACGATTTTCAGCGGTAACTGCTTGCGCTTCACGGTGCCCAGCTCCTGAACGTTCATCATGAAGGAGCCGTCACCGGAGATACAGATAACCGTATCGTTCGGGCGGGCAACCTGCGCGCCAACGGCAGCAGGTAAGCCGAAGCCCATCGTGCCTAATCCGCTGGAGGTGATGAAATTTTCCGGGCGGGTGTAGGTCATGTGCTGCGCTGACCACATCTGGTGTTGCCCCACATCCGTCGTCACCACGCTGTCTGCCGGTTTACGGTCGGACAACTGCTTCAACAGCAGCGGCGCGTAGATGGCGTCGCCAGGATGGTCGTAACGCCATGCGTGTTCAGCGCGCATGTCTGCGGCGTGCTGACGCCACGCGTTGATATCCAGGGGCTGCTGCAATGCCGGTAACAGCGCATTCAGATCGCCCTGCAAGGCGACATGCACCTGACGCAATTTGTTCATTTCCGCCGGGTCGATATCCATATGGATCACTTTGGCATTCGGCGCGAAGGTATTCAGCTTGCCGGTAACGCGATCGTCAAAACGGGCGCCTACGGCGATGAGCAGATCGCACTCCTGCACCGCCAGGTTTGCCGCTTTAGTGCCGTGCATCCCCAGCATGCCCAGATAGTATGGGTAGTTCGCGTCTACGGCACCCAGACCTTTCAACGTGCAGGTGGCAGGCATTTGCGTCACCGCGATAAATTCACGCAGGGCGGGAACGGCCTGCGCCATGCCTACGCCACCGCCGACGTACAGCATTGGCTGTTTCGCCTGCGATATCATCTGACGCGCCTCTTCAACTTCCGCATGCGGAAACGCATCATCGCTTTCAACGGTGGAGAAGTGCGGTTCCAGATCGCCGAGAGCTACCTGGATATCTTTCGGGATATCAACCAGAACCGGGCCGGGGCGGCCAGAGCTCGCAACCTCAAATGCTTCAGCCATTACGCGCGGCAATTCTTCCAGAGACTGGACGAGGAAGCTGTGTTTGGTGCAGGCCAGCGATAAGCCGAGTACGTCGACTTCCTGGAAAGCATCGGTACCGATGAACGAAGACGCAACCTGACCGGTGATGGCAACAACGGGAACGGAATCCAGCAACGCATCAGCCAGGCCGGTGATCAGGTTAGTTGCCCCGGGGCCGGAGGTGGCCATGCAAACGCCGGTTTTACCGGTGGCGCGCGCATAACCGATCGCCGCCATCGCTGCGCCCTGCTCGTGTCGGCACAACAGGTGCTCCACGCCGCCGTCATACAGTGCATCGTAAATCGGCATAATTGCGCCACCTGGATAACCGAATACTGTTTCGACTCCCTGCGCGTGCAACGCATGTACTACCCACTGTGCCCCATTCATAGTTAGTTCCCCGTCATAAATCGGGAGAAACAGAATTTTGTGCTAGTCGTCATTCTCTGCTCCTCATTTGCGTTTTTTAATCATAAAAAAACCCCCGGACCTTTCGGTGCGGGGGTCTTAGTTCGTTAAGGCTTGATTTCTAAGCCTTTCCTCGTCCAAGTGCAGCCCCGCACGGTGGGATAATAATCACCACCACGCTAATCACGACCAGGCTAATCACTCGTAGAAGGGCTGTCATTTTCAGTTCTTTTTGCATCTTGTTCGAAGGAATACCTAAAGAGGTATCACAGTTTTTAAATTAAACACAAGATTTATTTATGACCACTTTGGTTAGCTTGCGAATCATATCTTTAAAAATCATTGTCTTATATGAAAAAAATAGATGGTGAATATTTTTCATTTTTTTTGGCGTACAGGAGGCATCAAAACGAGCAAGTTTTTTTCTGCGATGAGGCTTCCATTAAGAGGAAATGATTACATATTGCCGCTAAAAGTCTGGAATAGCCGCAGTAAATCACAAAAATCGCACTAAATATGCGAAAACGACACTGGCATAGTCGAGCCCCGAGGAGGTGCTTATGTCACTGTCAGTTGTTTATACCCGCGCGGCTATTGGAGTAAAAGCACCGCTTATTTCCGTAGAGGTTCATCTGAGTAACGGACTCCCTGGATTGACGCTTGTCGGCTTGCCGGAGACAACGGTGAAAGAAGCCAGGGACCGGGTCCGCAGCGCTATTATCAATAGCGGTTATACCTTCCCGGCGAAGAAGATCACTATCAACCTCGCACCTGCGGATCTGCCAAAAGAGGGAGGGCGATATGATTTACCTATCGCTATTGCGCTTCTCGCGGCCTCTGACCAGCTTAATACGTCCAGGCTAGGCTCGTATGAGTTCATCGGTGAACTGGCGCTTACAGGTGCATTGAGAGGCGTTCCTGGCGCCATCTCAGGTGCGCTGGAAGCCATTCATGCCGGTAGAGAAATCATTCTTGCCAATGAAAATGGTGCTGAAGTGAGCCTGATAGCCGAGAAAGGATGCCTGATCGCCGGGCATTTGCAGGAGGTTTGTGCGCACCTTGAAGGGCGACATGCGCTGTCAGAGCCCGAGGAAGCGGAAGATATCATTCCTGAAAGTGCCGACGATCTCAGCGATATCATCGGTCAGGAGCAGGGAAAGCGAGCGCTGGAGATCACCGCCGCCGGCGGGCATAACCTGTTGCTTATTGGTCCGCCGGGTACAGGAAAAACAATGCTGGCGAGCAGGTTGAATGGGTTACTCCCTCCACTCAACAACCATGAAGCACTGGAAAGCGCTGCGATATTGAGTCTGGTGAGTTCAGTGTCGTTGCAAAAGCAGTGGCGACGTCGCCCTTTCCGCTCTCCGCACCACAGCGCTTCACTGACGGCCATGGTTGGGGGAGGCTCTATTCCAGGGCCGGGAGAGATCTCACTGGCTCATAACGGTATCTTGTTTCTTGATGAGCTTCCTGAGTTTGAGCGGCGCGTGCTGGATGCCCTAAGGGAGCCCATCGAATCCGGTGAGATCCATATCTCACGTACCCGAGCCAAAATAAGCTATCCCGCGCAGTTTCAGTTGGTTGCGGCAATGAACCCCAGCCCATCGGGGCATTATCAGGGGAATCACAACCGCTGTACGCCAGAGCAGACGCTGCGATATCTGGGGAAGTTATCGGGCCCTTTCCTGGATCGTTTCGATTTATCCCTGGAGATCCCTTTACCTCCTCCCGGCCTGCTCAGCCAGAGCAGTGTCAGAGGGGAGAGTACGGTAGAGGTTCGCGACCGGGTTATCGCTGCTCAGGCCCGGCAGTATATGCGGCAAAATAAACTGAATGCCCGCCTGGATAATGCTGAGATCCGGCAGTTTTGCCAGCTAAAGGATGAGGACGCAAAGTGGCTGGAAGAAACATTGGCGCGCTTTGGGCTCTCTATTCGCGCGTGGCAGCGTCTCTTAAAAGTGGCCCGTACTATCGCCGATGTAGAAAAGTGCCATGAAATTGAGAGACAACATCTGCAGGAAGCGCTGAGCTATCGGGCTATCGATCGTTTGCTTGTGCACCTGCAAAAGTTACTGGCGTAAAAAAGGGGCCGTAGCCCCTTTTTTATTAGTCGTCAGACTCGGTGTAATCTTCTGCACCTTCCATCTGCGGCTTACCGCCAGACAGCGTATGGAAACGCTTTGGACGCTTAATGCGCGCCATGTACTTGATCCATACACGTTCCGCTTCAGATTGTGGCTCACGCTCACCACGGCACACGGAGACAAACTGCTTTTCATCTTCAGTTGCAGGCTCACGTTTACCCAGATCCAGCTCGTTAAAGGCATAACCATGACGCTCAAGCAGCTGCGCCTCTTTGATGGTGAAATCGCCGTGACGAGAGAACCCGCGCGGATAATGTTTATTGTCGAAAAAACGATTAGTCGTCGTAAAGCTTTCCGCCATCCTACACGCTCCTAATTCTTTGGCCGAGCTATTTATGGCGCGGAGTATTAGTTACGCTTGACAGAGTGTAAAACAAAACATTTAAATCATAACGACAAATAATTTTGCGGAGAAAGATGTGGATACGGAATTGCTAAAAACTTTCCTTGAAGTGAGCAGAACACGCCACTTTGGGCGAGCAGCTGAAGCCCTTTACCTGACGCAGTCAGCGGTCAGTTTTCGTATTCGACAGCTGGAAAATCAATTGGGTGTGAATCTTTTTACCCGCCATCGCAACAACATCCGCTTAACGCCTGCCGGTGAGAAACTGCTCCCGTACGCAGAAACGCTGATGAATACCTGGCAGGCAGCACGCAAAGAGGTTGCACATACGTCCAGGCACAATGAGTTTTCGATAGGGGCCAGTGCTTCCTTGTGGGAATGTATGCTAAGTCAGTGGCTTACCCGGCTGTATCATTCTCATGGTCATTTGCAATTTGAAGCCAGAATTGCGCAACGGCAGTCGCTGGTTAAGCAACTTCATGAGCGCCAGCTTGATCTTTTGATCACGACTGAAGCCCCAAAGATGGATGAATTCAGCAGCCAGATTGTTGGCCAGTTTGGCCTGGCTCTCTATGCCTCTGAACCTTCAATGATGAAGGGTGACCTGACCTATTTGCGCCTGGAATGGGGGCCCGATTTTCAGCAGCATGAGACGGGATTGATTGCCCCTGATGATGTCCCACAGTTAACGACCAGCTCTGCGGAGATCGCCTGTCAGCAGCTGCCCTTGTTGAAGGGTTGTACCTGGTTACCTGTTCACTGGGCCGATACTAAAGCCGGGCTGCATACCGTGATGGATTCCACCACGCTTACCAGGCCGCTGTATGCGATTTGGCTGCAAAATAGTGATAAACAATCGCAGATAAAAGATCTACTTAAAATCAATGTTATGGATTGATACATCAGCCAGCAGAGATGCTGGCTGAAAATTAAGAAGAGGGGGGGTTATAGTATTTCAGGCAAAAAAAAATCCTTTGCCGAAGCAAAGGATTATATATGGCAGGGGCGGAGAGACTCGAACTCGCGACACCCGGTTTTGGAGACCGGTGCTCTACCAACTGAGCTACGCCCCTAAAGTTTTTTGCCATTAAGCCTGCCAATTAGGCAGGCTTAATGTCTTAATAAGTGGCGGAACGGACGGGACTCGAACCCGCGACCCCCTGCGTGACAGGCAGGTATTCTAACCGACTGAACTACCGCTCCACCGAAGACTGCTGTAACCACCGGATTTATGCACCGGCTTACTACTTAATTTGATGCCTGGCAGTTCCCTACTCTCACATGGGGAGACCCCACACTACCATCGGCGCTACGGCGTTTCACTTCTGAGTTCGGCATGGGGTCAGGTGGGACCACCGCGCTAAAGCCGCCAGGCAAATTCTGTTAATCTGTATCAGGCTGAAAATATCGTGTCTCATCCGCCAAAACACCTTCGGCGTTGTAAGGTTAAGCCTCACGGTTCATTAGTATCGGTTAGCTCAACGCATCGCTGCGCTTACACACCCGACCTATCAACGTCGTAGTCTTCAACGTTCCTTCAGGACCC